>Ga0183099_1001694_pt1 | contig 12283 bp, 4 predicted proteins | sample Biomet1_FD_127788 | JGI IMG/M metagenome (GOLD analysis project Ga0183099, IMG submission 127788) | Microbial communities from bioreactor (seeded with anoxic lake sediment) at LBNL, California, USA - Biofuel metagenome 1 | ecosystem: Engineered > Bioreactor > Anaerobic > Unclassified ... | reverse complement strand
CAAGAATCTGATTAACCAGATTAAGCATCTGGTCTGTACTTTTTTCCATCAAATCTATATACCGACTCCCTTTATCTGATAGTTTCTCTTTTTCACGTAATTCCTGAATAGGCCCTTTAATCAAAGTCAATGGAGTGCGCAACTCATGAGAAATATTTGTAAAGAACTTTATTTTTAATTCTGATAATTTCTGCTCAATATAAATATCATTCTTTATCTTTATCATGAAAAAGATAAATTTAATAACTCCATATAACAAAGCCAGAAACAATATTGCATAAATCACATAAGCAATATCAGTTCTCCACCAAGGTGGAAGAATAATAATTTCCATGACTCTTTCAGATACAAAAGTAGGATTAGCCTCATCTATTGTTCTAACTTTAAACAAGTACTTTCCAGGAGGTACATTTGTATAAGAAGCAATTCGGTTCTTTCCATTAAAGTGCCATTCCTCTTCATATCCTTGAAGTATATATTTATAGCTGATACGATTCTGATTATAATAATTTAATGCAGCAAACTCAATCGTGAACATTGACTGATTATACTTTAGAGTAATTAGTTTCAGTTCCTTGACCGATTGTCCATGCTCACCCCCATTTAAAGAATATAACTCTTGGTTGGAGACCTTAAAATCAACAATGAAAGTTTTATATTTAAAGTTATAAGTTTCGAGATTGGATGGGCTAAACTTCAGAATACCATCTTTACATCCAAACCAAAGTTCTCCCGAGACGCAACGTGATGCACTTTCTTCTTCCATCTTAACAGGAACAAATCCATCATATTTATCAAAATTACGAAAAGATTGTGCTTTCAGATCGAAACGAGAGATTCCCATTTCTGTAGCCAACCAAAGATTTTGATTATTATCTTCCACAATGGACAAGATAACATCACTTTTTAATCCTTCTTTTAATCCATATGATTGGAATACAGGCATTTTCTTTTCATGGTCATAACGGATTAGTTTATTTAATCCCCCTCCAAAGACGCTTACCCATATTTGGGATGCATTATCTTTATATAAAGCATAAATATCGTTATCTGAAATATCTGATCCATCTTGATAAATTTCAAATTTAATTTGATCCGGTCTTTTAAAGTTACCATCAAATGACATTAATCCATCACTTGTGCCAAGCCAAATACGCCCTTCGGTATCTTCAATCATATTTCGAATCTCCATATACATACCATTAGAAGGATAATAACTAAAGCAATTGTATTTATGCCTAAAAATCACTCTGCCATTTTCTTCTTCCAGCAAATTTAAGCCTCCGCCAAATAAACCTGCCCAAATGCGTCCTTTACTATCTAAAAAAGAGCAATATACTTCATTACTACTGATTGAGTTAGGATTTCTTTCATTATTCATGAAACGGATGAAACGGAATCCCAATTTGGAAGAATTATCTGGTTCGGCTTTTACAAGTCCTTGCCCTTTTGTTGAAAACCAAAGATTTCCCCGGTCATCTTCCATTATATGATAAACATTTCCAATATTGTAATTACCCTCTGAGAACTTCTGCTTAAAAGCTCCATTACTGCCCAACCTATATACTTCTGAATTTCGTGTTCCAATCCAGATATCACCATTTTTAGCTTCAAATAATGATTTAACCCCCACCTTACAAATTTCAGTATCCACTTTCTTGTTTTCGAAAGAGCATGGAGAAAAAAGAGAAAACTGTTTTTTTGGAAAACTAATTTTATAGATTCCGTTATCTAAAGATGTAACCCACAGAATGCCATCCCTGTCGAGCAATAAATTACAAAGTCTGCTTCCTTTACTAAATCTGGAAAATTCCTCTGAATGATTTAAATAGTCGATTGTAAGTTTATTATGGTCAATTCTGGCTAAATCTCCAGACGAGGTTAGGAAAAACATTCCATGTTCTTTTCCATCCTCCTCCTGAATATTTTCATTCACAAGACCTTCCGGAAAAACATATTGTTTACTCTGATTATTAACCGGATTATAAAATGCAACACCTTTCTTGCCCAATATAAACCAGATTTTACCATAACTGTCAGTAAATGATTTAACAACAGGTGATTTAATTTGAGGAGAAAACAATAATTTTAATGTTCTTTTTGTCAGATCGTATAAATAAACGCCTTTATTTGCTACAGAAATATAAATTTTTGTTTTGTTTTCAACCTGAATATTTTCAATAGCACCTTTACCTGACAATATCTTTATTGGAATTATCCGCCCATTATAGAGAGTTATAAGATAAATATTCCCTTGTTTATCACCTATCCATAATACTCCTCTATTTTCGTAAGCACATGAAAATTCTTTTTCTGATGTAGCTCCTATTTTTTTCAAAATAAAATCAGAAGGTTGCGATTTTAACAGCTTGCCTTTCGGACCAGTTAGAATTTTATAATCCATCCCAATCCAGCTAATATAATCTTTACTTTCGCACAAAAGATTATTCTTTAACTTTGTATTACTCGCCTTATTCTTTGAATCATGTAGAAGAATAATATTTATTTTGCCATTTATATCAGAAGATGCCTTTAATAAATCCTTATTCTTGGTTAATAATAAAAGTTCTCCATCATCTGTTTTCTGGATTTTAATAATCTGAGAGTTCACAGAGTAATTTTTCCTCAACTCATTGAATATCGAATAAAAACATTCCTTATGTTTGTCGAAAAGATAGAGTTTGTGGTCAATAGTTTTAACCCACAAGTTTCCACTTTTATCTTCTACTATTTTTTGAATTTTTCTTGGAGGGATATCTGTATAATAAGCGTTCCGGCTATTGTATGTTTTAAACTTTTGTCCATCAAAGCTACATAATCCATACCAAGTTCCGAACCAGACAAAGCCGTCTGAATCTTTAATTGCACAATTTACTATTTCATGAGGGATTCCATTCTCTACAGAATAATGCTCAATAATCATGCTATTGCTTGCTGCCGCGAAACGGCAGCAAAATAGCGTAATTATCAGCACTAAATATTTATTCATGTTCTTTTGCCTGTTTTTTTAAGTATTGTGGTCAAAGTTAATTAAAGACAGGCAAATGTACAACTTACGGTTAACACTTTAAAACTTATTAATCACTATTTTAAGTGCTTTTCACCAAACTCTGTCTGTTGAAGTTCAACTTCATTTAATATTTTATGCTTTTCTTCCTCAGACAAGTTCTGCTTATCTTCATTAACATGTATTTGATTTTGGCTAACTTTACTCCGTACCTGATCCAGGTAACAAAATGGCTTCTTCGAAGGAATACTTTCAAATTCAAGTTCAGCAAATGTAGGAGCGTGAACTCCTTCAAACTGAACATGAGCTTTTACTTTTATCTTACCAGCCTTATTAGTCGCACGGATTAAAACGGGAGCTGAACCAAATTCTACTGCTCGTGGATTAGCACCAATACTTGCATCACCAATGATAGAGCCTTCACCTTCCACACTGAATACAATACAATCCTTAGCCAGGCGACGAACATTTCCGCTATCATCAGTAACCTCTGCAATAACAACGACAAAATCAGAACCATCAGCAATCAATGACTGCCCTTCATGATCGAGTGTAAGTCTTAATTTGGTAGAACGGCGGGATGGCATTCTCTTAAAGCTGCACACAACTTTTCCATCAATAATACCTTCTGCCACAAAACTAACCTTCTGCCAGTTCTTCTGTACATATGTATATTCACGCATATCCCAGAATTTATAGACATTCTTAAATATCACCGGAGCATTAGGCTCCCCATTCTTTTTGTGTATAACCGGTTGTACTATTGTATCTTTTTCGTAAGCTATTAAGCGAACGGAATCACAATTACTAAACACCACGATATCGCTATCCGAGAAAGGAGTAATTTCATTTGCAATATAAGTCATCGGTCCGGTTTCACATACAGGATGAACTACCTTGGGAGAAACCTGACTCTTGAACATATAATATGCATATTTGGGCTGACGGAAGCAATCAAAAATTCCTCCCCAGTAAGGATCAGGATGATATCCGCGTTGATGGTCAAAAGGATGCCACTGTGCACCACCGACAAATTGTCCGGTCGTGTTAAACATTGCACCATAAGATTCCGCCAAAGAAAGAGCCTGAACTAATTGCGGACGTTCTCCCCAACTACGGGAAGCACGGTTATTATTGTTATGAGCATACCAATCATCTACATTTTCACCAAATTCACGAGTGAAAATACTTTGCTTTACTTTTCCTTCATCAGTAGGCCAGCCATAAACCAAACCGTAATTATCGGCTACTCCTTCTGAATGCAAATCACCTGCAGCAACAGGAGCACCGGGATAAGGGAATTCGTCTTTAGTTACTTTTAAGGCAGACAAAGAGAATTCAAGCGGATAACGAGTTTCATTCAGAATAGGTTCCCATATCAGCACTGATGTATGATTGCGATCTCTGCGAATCATCTGATGTGTATTTTCATTCACAAGTTCTCCAAAATGAGGATCTTTATTCCAGAATTGCCACCCGGGAGTTGCTACTATAATAAATAATCCCAGTTCATCGCATGCATCCATAAATGCTGGATCCTGAGGATAGTGAGCTGATCGGATAATTGTGCAACCTGCATCGCGCAACTTTTTCGCATCACGCCATTGTTGAGAATTAGGAAGAGCATTGCCCACATATCCAAAATCCTGATGCCTGTTTGCACCAATTAGCTGACCATAAGGCTTACCATTCAAAAAGAATCCATCCTTTCCACGAAACTCTGCTTTACGAATGCCAATACGGGTTATTCCACCATCTAAAACAGCCTTCCCATCCAATACTTTTGAATTTACTTTATACAAATAAGGATTCTCTGGAGACCATAAATTAGGTTTGCGAACAGTAATTTTCTGTCTGGCAGTCTGACTTGCACCTGCTCCCAATGTAAGTTTTGTTTTTTCCGTACCAATAATCTTTCCTGATTTATCACATAGTTCCGTTAGAAGATACACCGTTTTATTTTGTTTGCCTCCATTCATAATTTCAGTATCAACAAACACATCTGTACTCTTTTCACTGATATTATCAAAGTGTACAAACACGCCACCACCGGCAACCTTGTTTGCCTCTACTGCATCTGTTATGGCAACAGGCGATTTCGCAATCATCCACACATCACGGTAGATACCTCCGTGATAAGCAAAGTCTAACGTATATTGCTTCTTTCCGGGAGGAAAATTCTTATCATCACTATTATCTGTAAATACAGCAATAAGGCAAGATTCTCCAGAACGAATACCTAAATCAGTTAGTGAAACACTAAAAGGAAGGTATCCGCCAAGATGCTGTTTCACCAACTTCCCGTTTACATAAACATCTGATTTCCCCATCACCGCTTCAAAGTACACAGAAACATTCTTGCCAGTTAATGATTTATCTACTACAAAACGGTTTTCGATACCATGCCGGTCCCTGATAATTACGGCCGCCACTAGCCTCAGCTGCTTCCAAAGCCACGGTATGCGGTGTAGCAACTACTTCCCAGGATGAATCGTCCAAGCCAATAGCTCCACCATTTTTCACTTCTCCTTTGTAAAAGCGCCATCCGGGATTAAAATTATACACAATTCTTCCACTGCCTTTTAAATCTATAAATCCCGCAACAGATGTTTCTGGGCTATATGAACCAGCCATTCCCAATACAGGCATCAAAAAGAGCAAAAGTGCTGTAATAACATTCTTCATTATTCAGTATCTGTTTTATTTATTTTTTAATCATAACCACAACGTCTTTCATCCTTTCCACAGGATAGACGTGTAAATAGACCACCTTACCATTTTTCAACTCGGCTTCCACAGCTGTGTTCTTTGAAGTGTGTAATTTAAAATGCACATCCCATTTCACTGGCCAAGATGGAAATAAAAGTATCTGGTCATCATTCGTTTGCAACAACATTTCCTGCAAACCAATCATTCCGCTGCCTCCCCAGTTATGATCGGGCGTCCAATCATACCCCGGCCCCCAGAAAGCTGGAAAACGTAAATCACTATCTTTCATTTTAAGAGAGGTGAGCCGTTGAGCCTCATCGGTAAGTCCAAGACAAGCAGCAAAAATATTATCCTGCTTCCATCCCAAATGACTTCTGAACTTCAAAGCATCCGAATCACAAAGATAAGTATTTACAGCAACATCCAATTCTTTTTTCCCTACTCCGTAAATCCTCCATGGGAAGACCGGATATAATTGCGGCGATTCCACATTATTTATCCGTTCCCACAATTTAGCGGGAGCAATTATCTTCTTTCCGTTTTCATCTCTGATAGTTATTGGCGGAATTGTTGATAACATTTGCTTCCAATGTGCTATCTTTGCACTGTCAGCAGGTAGCTTTATCATTTTCTCCAGAATAACTTTCAAAGCCGATATGGTAGATGTGGAATTATAAGCCATTTTATAAGTTTCACAAGCCGAACCGGGATAAAGAACCAAGTGTCCATCTCCGTCAAGCACCTTGCGTCCTCGTTGAATAGCCAGCATGCGATAATGTTCATCAAAGAAAGTAAGAACACTTTCTATTAATGGAACATACTCATCTATATTTTCATTATTATAATCCCTGGTTTCCAAAATCATTTCACAGAACTCAAGTACTGTGTCCCACTGATATTCCAGCCAGGCATTATATTCCAATCCTTTATCGAAACCAACTGGGCGTTTCCAACCATATTCACTTGGATTAGGTAAACCAAAGTTTTCTATTTGTTCGGGAAAGCAGCCTCCATTATGATTCCAGTAAATCTTACTGCGCAACTCCGCATTTTTCAATATTCTCATGTAGAAATTAAACTGAGACTTCATCATTTCAAAGTCGCCACTTTTCAGCATTGGAAAATAAACCAACCGCTGATTCTGGGCAGTCATGGTGCCACCGCCCCATTTTCGATAATCGGGAGTGAAACTTTGTGTGGAATCCACATAACAAGGGTCAAACGTAAATAGTCCTCCATTGAACTTTGTAGGATAACTACCATAAGCATTACACCCAAGCATATAGCGAAAAAGCTGATAATTGCGTCCAATACGCCAGGCTTCAGAATTTGGGTTTGCTTCATTTATACGGATAGAACTCCGGTTCCAGAATTCATTCCACCAGATGCGTGTCTTTTTCTTATCAGCATTGGCATTCATTTGTCCGCCAACTTTAGCCAACCCCTGCTTCCATTGGTTTAAATCTGCTACCTGTTCAGTATATAAAACCACATATATCTGATGCGAGCGTGAAGGTTTTACACTCTTCATGCGCCATGATCTGTAATCCGTTCCGGCATATTCACCTTGGCTTGTATCCGCAAACTGAAGATTATTCCCCCAAAGCATACCTCCTGATGTGAGATTACCTAGTGGATTATACATTTCCTTTTTAACAGAATCCATACCCTGTTGGGCAACCGTAACATCAAAGACTGTCTGCCCACTATTCTTGTGATAAAAAGTTAGCTTGTTACCTTGTGCTTCTACTACATCTGCTTTCGTAACTAGACCTTTAGGAATAGCCCACTTATATGAATTGGCATTCCCTTCTCCTTTTCTGATCAAGCGATCCTGATAACGCCAGTTTTCATAGTAAACTTCAGCAGAAAGTTTCTCTTTACTACTTACATCAACATGAATAACCGGACTAAATACATTTACCCATAACTGAATAACCGTTCCACCAGCCTCAATCTCAACATATCCGTCTTTAAGTTTCAGTTCCTGTCGGAAGTCTCCATTTATAAAGGGATTAGGAATAAGCTTCATGCGGACGCGCCCGGATTTCAAGAGACAGTTATTCTCATCCAGCGAACCACTACGGGATATATAAAATAAAAGCTCATTGTTCTCCACCCATACATTTAGGCCAATATCTCCCCCACCGCAAGGCATAGATTGATGAGAACCCTTACTTTGAGAAGTCCACAAAGTATTATATACATTCAGCCAATCAGCAGACGAGCCCGCACGACTAGTGCAAATGAAAGTTAGTAATAATATGGAAACAATGGCTTTTCTCATATCAGTATTACCAATTATCTGTTCTAAAAGAGGAAACCGGTAATCCTTCAGTTCCGTAAAGATCACCTTCTACATAGTTATCGAATGCATAACGAACAGCAACAGGGTTCTTTACTTCCTCAGATTTCACAAACACTTTGCTTCTTACAATCCATGCTTTTGCAGGATAAAATTTCTTATCGGCACCAGCCACCTTGAAGTTTTTCAAATCACCTTTTGGAGCAGCTACCCACATCTGAGTTCTGTCAAAATTTACTACAACAGTATCATTCTGTACACTCATTTCCTTATAGACAGGACCATCGGCAGTAACTCCATTTATTTTGTAAGTTTTCACAAATGCCTGAAGAGCCAAACGCTCACCTGCAATTTGTTTCTTTCTAGGGTGAATACCTTCTTGTAATCCGGCATCCATCAAAACAACCATTCCTGTATTTTCCACTTTCTTCTCTACCGCACACTGAGCTTCACGAAGGTAAGCAGAATTAATGACCTCTTTGTCGGCAGGAGTAATAATTGAATAATCATAAGGAGCTATCTGGCAATAATAAAACGGGAAGTTTCCCTGATTCCATCTAGCTCTCCATGACTGAATCATTGTAGAGAAAAGATTTGTATAAGATTGATAGCGGTCATAATTAGATTCTCCCTGATACCAGATTGCACCTTTTATTGTATAGCCTACCAATGGAGCAATCATACCTTGGTACAAGGTAGTTGGAGTGCGGTTTTTCTCTTTAATATCTTCAGGGATTTTAGGTAACTTTACTTCCGGGAAAGTTTTCAGCATATCCTTGTCCATCCATGCTTCCACACAAGATCCACCCCAACTGCTGCAAATTAAACCAACCGGAACATTAAGAACCTGTTGAAGTAACCGGCCATAATAATAAGCAGTAGCACTAAAGTCTCTTACAGATTCCGGTGTAGCCGACTTCCAGTCTCCTTTCACATCATTCTGAACATCGATAACAGAGTTATGTCCTACTGTAAAAAGACGAATCTGCGAATTAGTCGATTTTAAAATATCCATATTCGATCCTTCAACCGGTTGATTTTTGAATCCTTTCATAGGCATCTCCATATTAGACTGACCAGAACAAAGCCATACTTCACCAATCAATACATTCTGCAATACAGTCTTTTTACCATCATTTAAAGTAATGGAATAAGGGCCTCCTGCCTGAGGAGTTGCAACCGCAATTTTCCATTTACCGGTTTCGTTTACATTAATGGTATACTTCTTGTTATTCCATGATGTGGTAATAGTCAATTTTTTATTCGGTGCAGAAGTACCCCAAAGCGAAGCATCTGTTTGCTGTTGAATAACCATTCCATTAGAAAAGAAAGCGGGAAGCTTAACCTCGGCCTTTAAAGCGGACGAGCCAAAGAGTGAAAGCATTATAGCCAATGCTCCGAGTTTGAAGTTATTGTTCATTATATCTATATTTTTTATCTAATATCATTACTTCACTTCCTGAAGAAAAATAAGCGGTCCTGCAAGTCCCGATTCCTGCAAAGGCAATTTCTCAGACCAGTAAGGAGCATTTGTCCAAAGATTATTCACTTTAATCTTTTGTTCATGCACTCCTTTCATGGCGTTTGCCCAGGTATTAACAACCTGAATCTCTAGTTTATTATTCCCTTTGGTGAGTGCCTTGGTTATATTTATCCTATAAGGAGCCGTCCACACCGTACCGCAATTTATTCCGTTAACAATAACTTCCGCCATTACGCTTACTTTTCCCAAATCCAGGAACACCTCATTTTTGCCAACCTTCTTTTTCCATTGAAACGTTGTTTCGTAATTTGCCGTTCCCGAGTAATACTTGATATCCGCGTCCTGCTCCTTGCTCCAGTCAAATAATTGTTCTCTTTTCAGCAACTTGGATACTTGGGGAAAGTACACATTCCATTCCTTTACCTGTAAGGGTATGGAAGCGAAAGTATGGTTCTTTTCTGAAGAAATAGAAGTAGCCTGACGTTGGAAAACAATAAAGACCGATTGGTTTGCGGCTAAATCGAGAGAAACGATTGTTCTTCCATCTGATTCACTCCACACAGAAGCATCACTAATCTCTCCTGTCACCGGATTCCAAAGCTCAGGTTGTTTGCCAGCGCAACGCAAAGATACGGAAACCTTGCGGGCTTCATCTTTTTGATTGGCAATAAAATAAATATCAACGCCATTTCCTGCACGGTGAGTCCAGGCCAGATCTTTGGCATTGTCCATAAATAGAACATCCTTCTTCAATCCAAACTGAGTAAAGTCCGCCTGTTTATAAGGAAGTTTATATTGAGCCGAAGCCGACCATATATCTTCGGCCAGCGCATTCAGCTCTTTTGCAGCATTCTCCTTGTCAGATAATCCCGGTACCTGCGACGGTTTATCGCCCAATAGCACAACAACTCCAGCCTTTTGAAGCATTTGTATTTTCCGGGCAACCTCCACACTCATATAATCTCCATCGGGAGACATTGGATGAGGTTTAGGCAATATCAATATTCTGTATGATGCTCCACCGGAGAGGACTAATCGTCCGTGTTCTCCTTCTGCCAAACGAATCAATGCATCCTTATTAAAAGAATCATAAGCATATCCGTTTAAAGGATCAACCCAATCTCCCAGATCTGTCATATTCGCTGAATGACTAACCCCAACCGGCATTTCTTCTACCGGCTGACCTTCATTCTTCAAACGTTTTGCTTCAGCATCCACCCATTCCTGACCAAAAATACCAGGAAGAGAAGGAACAAGTCTGTAGGGAAGGATAGCTCTTCGCGGAGTTTCTTCACCGGTAAACACTGCAATATCAGTCACCGGGTTACCAAACTGTAACAGCGTTTGACAACGGCGGGCATAATCAACCCAGGCCTTGCCCTGCTTCCACCAAGTCTGATCCCGTTGAAAGTAAAGACCAATGCCATCCAGAGTCATGCCCGGAGCCTTATCCACATAAGGATTGTGAACATAAACATGATAGAACAGTTTATTGATACCCAAAGCATAGTTTCTATCGAGCAAAGATTTCAGCATGGCCGGATGCTCATTCCACATGGTGCGCAACTGAGTAAATCCTTCGGCCTGAACAATATTCTTTCCATAAATATGGGCACCTGAAATAGCATCCAACATATCATTTGGTTTATCGTGAGTAGGGCTGTTTAACCAGAACTCGCCCATTGGTCTGTCTACAGCCTGATAATGAAGCATCCCATCACTTACCATTGTAGGTGCTACACATTCAGCAGAAAATTCACAATCGTATTTTTTTGCTTCAACGGCCAGTGTTTTATAAAATACATCAAGAACAAGTTCTGATATTGTCTGACGAATATCATTTAGAACACTTTCTGTTTTTTCAGCACTTTCAAGCGGCATGCCTGTATAAACTAATAAATATGGAGTAAGATCATATTCTCTGCGTTTCTTAAACTCAGAAAGAAAACTATCTGACCAATTCTGGCTTCCGCACTCCCAGCTATCCACATGCATAAACTTTAAAACACGCTTTGCCAGTTCAGGGTCTGTTTTTCTGAAAGCTTCGCCAAACCAATGATCAAACTGCATCATTACCGCTTCTTTGGAGAACTTATCACATTCAAGTCCTTTTCCACCACCACCAGTAGCATTGGTATGACCTGTAGAAGTATGCCCCATTCTTATAATCTTCCATTTGCCTGCGGGAAGAGTTGCATTCAGCACATCACCTGTCAAAGAGGAAGATAGATCAATCACCTGATTAAGTTTCACACAATCCTTATCCGGCAATTCATTCGCCTGAGTTCTATTGCTCACCCTCCATACAAATCCAGCCTTTCCTTCAAACTGACTAATTGAAGCCTTACTAGATAAAATAAGCTTCTTTATTTTCAGATTCGGTTTCCACTTTGCAGCATCCATATCTTCCGCTCCTGGTTCTGTTCCTTTCGGATCCCAATAGAAACGGAAATAGCGAGCTGTTGTAGCCGGAATAATATGAGTAGAATTCTCATCCGTATTCTGCCAGCCTTGTCGTGCCGGAATCAATTGTTTAACTGTACGGAAATGAATACCGTCATCGCTTACACAAACTTTCAGGCGATGAGCTTCGTAATTATTTCCGTTAAGAACAATTTCAATTGAACGACAAGTAAATGGCTCTTTAAAGGAATATTGAATCCAGCAAGAAGAAAAGCTTTTAAAAGCACCCGTCTCGTTTCTTTTTACTAGATAAGAAGGTGTTTTATCATCGGCAACAGAAGATGTAACTTCCGGAACATTTATATCAGTGGAAAAC
>Ga0183099_1001693_pt1 | contig 12297 bp, 9 predicted proteins | sample Biomet1_FD_127788 | JGI IMG/M metagenome (GOLD analysis project Ga0183099, IMG submission 127788) | Microbial communities from bioreactor (seeded with anoxic lake sediment) at LBNL, California, USA - Biofuel metagenome 1 | ecosystem: Engineered > Bioreactor > Anaerobic > Unclassified ... | reverse complement strand
GAGCGAAGGCGTCATGGTGCTCGACACCGGCGGCCGCATTCTGCACGTGAACCGGCCCTGTCCAAGATTTTCCCGCGGGCTCAGGAGTTCATCGGCCGCGCGCCCCTTGAGGCCACCATGAGCCTGGAGATCCAGAACATCGTGGACAGCCTCATGGCGGGCGAATCCAGCGAGCGCGTGAGCCGCCAGATAGAGCTTAAGGACCGCCACTGCGCGGAGATGACCGTGGTGCCCTTCCGCGACCACAAGTACCGGCCCCGCGTCATCCTGGTCTTCCACGACACCAGCGAGCAGAAGCGCGTGGAGCGCGTGCTGCGCGACTTCGTGGCCAACGCCTCGCACCAGCTGCGCACGCCGCTCACGAGCATCCGCGGCTATGCCGAGACCCTCATCGACTCGCCCCCGCAGGACGAGGCCAAGCGCAAGGAGTTCTTGGAGATCATCCACGCCAACGCCGTGCACATGGCCAAGGTCATCGGCGGCATGTTCGCCCTGGCCAAAAGCGAGCGCGAGGGCAAACGCCCCGGCGAGCTTTCCGCCAGCGTGGAGCAGGCCATGGATCACGCCCTCAAGAACGCCTCCTTCGCCGCCCAGGACAAGGGCATGGAGCTTGTTCTGGCGCCGCTGCCCAAGGACCTGCCCGCAGCCGCGGCAGACCCTGACGGTCTGCTGCAGATCATCGTCAGCATCATCGACAACGCCATCAAGTACTCGCCGGAGAACACCAAGGTGCAGATCGCCGCGGCCTCCGACGGCCAGACCGTGACCCTGACCTTTGCCGACCAGGGCCCCGGCATCAACCCGGACGACCAGACGCGCATTTTCGAGCGCTTCTTCCGCGCCGACGGCAACGGCGTGGACGGCAGCGGCAGCGCGGGCCTCGGCCTGGCCATCTGTCGGCACATCGCCCGCAACTATGGCGGCGAGGTCTGGGTGGATTCGCCCACGAACGCGGAAACGGACACGGGCAGCGTCTTCACTGTGCGCCTTCCCGTGGCATAGCGCATGCGCCGCGCCCGGCGGCGGCCCCTTGGAACGATCCGAAGCATGCGCTGACAAACGCCGATGCCGGGTATAGGAATGCGAGCGAACGCCCGCCTGGCGTGCCGCATATGCAGGCAGGAACCCGTATGGCCTCTCATCCGCAGCGTTTCTTCCGCCCGGCGGCGCATCCGGCGCGGGTCTTCGCAATGGGCTTCCCTTTTGCCTTGCTTCTGCTTTGCCTGCTGGCCGCAAGCGCGACCGCACAACAACCGCAGCAACTATCGCCGCAGCAGACAACCAAGCCAGCGGCCCCGTCTGCGGAACAACGCGTGCTCGTGCTGCACTCCTATCATCCCGGCTACCAGTGGACCGACAACATCCAGCGCGGCGCGGCCGAGGCTCTAGCGCGCCTGGTGCCGGACGCCCATGTGTTCGTGGAGTACATGGACACGCAGCGCATAGCCCCGGAGCGCGCCTTTCCCGCGCTGCGCGCCTACTTCGCAGCCAAATACGCCGCGCTTCGGCCGCAGGTCGTTCTCGCCAGCGACGACAACGCCGTGGACTTTCTACTGCGCTACCGCGACGAACTGTTTCCCGGCGCGGCGGTGGTCTTTTGCGGCGTGGGCGAGGTGGAGGCCAAGCAACTGGAACAGCGCCAAGGCTACACAGGCGTTGTGGAGCGCACGGAGCTCACCGCCACCATAGACGCCGCGCTCAAGCTCATGCCGTCCATGCGGCGGCTGGCGCTCATCACCGGCGCTTCTGAAAACGGCGAGACAGGCAAGCGCCTGTTCCGCCAGACCATGCCCAACTATGCAGGACGCCTTGAATCCGTTGAGCTGTGCGGCCTGCCTTTCCAGGAGGTCGCGGCCAGGCTCACCACCCTGTCCTCGGACACCGGCATTCTTTACATGGGCCTGCTGCGCGACCCGAACGGCGAGACCATGAGCGTGGACGAATCCCTGAGCTTCATCCGCAAGGCCAAGGACCTGCCGATATTCTGCGCCTGGGACTTCGTGGTGGGCCGGGGGGCCGTGGGCGGCGTTGTGGTCAGCGGCGAACGCCAGGGCCGCATCATGGCCGAAATGAGCGCGCGCCTCTTGCGTGGGGCGCCGGCCGAGAGTCTGCCCGTCCAGCGCATCAGCCCGGAAGTCGGCATGTTCGACGGCCGCGAGCTGGCTCGCTTTGGTTTATCCGCAAACAAGCTCCCTCCCGGCAGCATCGTGCTCAACCAGCCACGAAGCTCTTTGGGACAACAATGGGGTTGGCTCATCCTCTTTGCCGGCCTCTTTTTGATCATGGCCGCGGGCATCATCCTGTTGTTGGCGAACATACGCCGAAGACGCCGGGCTGAGGCCCAGCAGAACGTCACCCGGCAGCGCTACGAGGACTTTGTCGAGGCCCTGAGCGTCGGCGTGCTGGAAGTGGACACGGGGGGGCGCATTGTTTTCGCCAACCGTGCCTGCCACGCCATGTGCGGCGCGGCGCCGGGCACCCTGGTCGAAAAACACCTGCTCGACCTTGCGGAGAATCAGACCTCGCGCGACGCCATCGCCCATCAGCTCAAGGCCGAGGACGCCCCTTCAGGCTCGGCGCTGGTGCGCCTGCGCGGTCCGGTGGCCCCCGTGGACGTCAAGCTCGACTGGATATGCATGCGCGGGCTGAACGGCCAACCCACGGGTTTTCTTGCCTCGGCCACGGACCTGACCGAACTGCGCCAGGCCGAACGCGCCCGCGAGGAACAGCATCGCTTCACCATCGCCCTGCTTGACGCCAACCCCACGCCCATTGTGGCCACAGACCGCAGCGGCCGCTACGTGCAGGTGAACAAGGCCATGTGCGAGTTCATCGGCCTGCCTGCAAACGAAATTCTGGGGCGCCTCGTGACGGAAACGGGCCGACCGGACTTTGCCCTCAAAATGACCGAGCTGGACAGCGAGCCCTCGGGCGCGCAGCGGCAAACCCTGGAGACCCGACTCATCGACCACGCTGGCTCCCTGCGTGAAATCATCCTTTGCCTCTCCCCGTATCACGACGCCCAGGGTCGGCCCTTGGGCACGGTGGGCACCCTGACGGACATCACCGACCGCAAGCAGACCGAGGCCGCGCTGTTCGAAAGCCGGGAGAAATACCGCATCATGTTCGAAAATTTGCCCGTGGCCGTGGGCATAACCGATCAGGAGGCGCGGCTTCTTGAGGTCAACAAGGCTTTCGAAGCGCTGCACGGCAGCACTTGCCAGGAGTTGACGAAACTGCGCATGGAGGACCGCCGGTTCAGCCTGCGCCACCCGGACGGAAGCACCCTGACGGAGGACCAGGCGCCCAGCCTGCGCGCCGCGCGGGAACAGGCCGTGGTGCGCATGGATGTCTTCGTGCAGCGGCCGGACGGCGGCACCTCTTTCGTGCAGTGCACCGCCGCGCCACTGCCCTTGCCGGGCTACGGGGCCGTGCTGGCCCTGGCGGACATCACCGAGCAGCGGCGCATGGAGCAGATCATCAAAAGCAGGCTGGCCGCAGTGACCACGCCACCCGCCCAACCCCTGGACCTGGACTTCACCGATCTCATCGAACTGGAGGACACCCAGGCCGTGCAGGACGCCTTCGCCTTGGCCACCGGGGTGGTCTCCGTCCTCACCACGCCAAGCGGAACGCCCCTCACGCGGCCCAGCAACTTTGCTGCGCCCTGCGCCATGCTCTGCCACGACCAGGACGGCGCTCCCCGCTCCTGCGCGCTGACGCTGCCCCCTGAACTGCGGCCCCTTGTGCCCGGGCTTTTGACTGGCGAAGCGCCCATCATGGCCGGGAACAAGCCCCTGGCCGTGTGGCGCGTTTTCCAAAAGCTGGAGGGTTTCGACACTGCGGCGGCCACAGCGGCGCTGGCCGCAGCGGGATGGGACGCCGAGCGTGCGCGCGCCTGTTTTGAGGCGCTGCCGCTCGCAACGGATGAGGCCCGCTTCCGCTCGGTGTCCGGAGCGCTGGCCCTCATGGCAGGCAAGCTTTCCGAGCTCGCGCTCAAGAACGTGCAGCAGGCCCGGTCCATCGAGCAGCAGCGCCGCATTGAAACCGACCTGCAGCAGGCCAAGGAGCAGGCGGAGACGGCGAACAACGCCAAAAGCGACTTTCTGGCCAACGTGAGCCATGAGATCCGCACGCCCCTGCACGGGGTGCTCGGCATGCTGGAGCTTCTGCGCACCACGCCCCTGGACGACGCGCAATCCGAGTATTTGGACAAGGCGCAATATTCCGCGCGCAGCCTGCTCTCGGTCATCAACGACATCCTGGACTTCGCCAAAGTTGATTCCGGCACTTTGGAGCTTTCTTTTGAGGTGTTCGACCCCGCGCATCTCGTGCGCTCCTGCGCAGCCGTGTTCGAGGACCAAGCCCGGTCCAAGGGGCTCAACATCCGGGTGCGCACGGACAAATCCCTGCCCAAGACACTTTCGGGCGACGCGGGCAAGATCCGGCAAATCGTCTTCAATCTGGTGGGCAACGCGGTGAAGTTCACGGACGCCGGAACCGTCACCGTCGAACTCGACGGGCTCTTCCGGCCCGGCATGCGCCCGGTGCTGCTGCTCTCGGTTGAGGATACCGGCGTGGGCATTCCTGAGGATCTGCAGGCCATGGTCTTCGAGCCCTTCACGCAGGTTGAGGCCGTGTACACAAAGCGTTTCCAGGGCACCGGGCTGGGGCTGGCCATTGTCAGCAAGCTGGCCGCGCTCATGGATGGCGGCGTGACCCTCGCCAGCCAGCCCGGACGAGGCACGCGCTTCGAACTGGCACTGGTGCTGGACGAACCGCAAAAGCGCAGGCACGTCCCCCAAAAGGCCGCGCCGACCGAGAACGCGCCGGGAACGCCCCTGCCCCCGCTGCGCCTTCTGCTGGCGGAGGACAACGTCATCAGCCAAATGGCGGCCACGAGCTTCCTTACCCGCCAGGGGCACACGGTCGTCGCCGTGCACAATGGCCAGGAGGCGCTGGACGCCCTGGAAGCCCAGTCCTTCGACGCCGTGCTCATGGACATCCAGATGCCTGTGCTGGACGGCGTCGAGGCCACGCGCAGAATACGCGCGCACGACGGCGCCCGCTATGATCCAGCGATTCCGGTCATCGCCCTTACGGCCTATGCTCAGGCCGATGAACAGCGCGGCTTTCTCGCCGCCGGCATGGACGACGTCATCTCCAAACCGCTGGAGCCGGGCGACATAGCCGACGCCCTGTCCAGAGTCCTGTCCCGCCGCGCCAAGGCCTAGACCAACTGGCGCAGCACGAGAACAACTCCCACCCCCACCACCATGGCCAGAGGCAGGTTGCGGTAGCGCCAGGCCGTCAGCGCCGTAACCACGGCCGCACCCGCCTCCGCCGGCCCCGCGGCCAGGGCCGAGGGCGCGACGATGGACGCCAGGATGGCTCCGGGTATGGCGCGCATGAAGCGCTGCATGCGCGGTCCGGGACTCATGCGGCTCATGAGCATGAGCCCTGCGGCGCGGCTGGCGTAGGTCGCCACGGCCATGCCCAGGATCGTCAACAGGGAGAGGGTCAGCGGACTCATAGCCTGGCCTCCGGCGCTTTTGCGGAAGCGGCCAGACCGGCGGCGGAGCCCGGCCCCCAGGCGGCCATAAGCCCGCCAGCCAGCGCCCGGCCAAAATGTACCATTTGCCTGGGCAGAAGCGCGCGACCAAAAGCGCGGAGCAGGTGGCGGCGATGAGCGGCAAGGCATCGCAGCGGCGCGGCCGCAGGCCAACCAGCAGCGCCGTGAACACCGCGGTGAAGGCGAAGTCCAGCCCGTAGCGTCCGGGGTCGTCCAGCCCGCGCACCAGTACGTGCCCCAGCGCCGTAGACACGTTCCAGAACACGAACACCGCGAGCCCCGCGCCGATGAGGAACGCCCCGTCCGAGGCGAGAGCCCGGCGCTTGTCGTCGGCATAGCGCGCCAGGGTGATGGCCCAGGACTCGTCCGTCATGAAGAACAGCGAGCCGAAGGCCTGCCCGGCCGAAAGGCGCAGCAGCTGCGGCGAAAGGGCCGCTCCCATGAGCACATGCCGCAGGTTCACGATGAACGTGGTGATGATGAGCGACGCCACGGGCAGGTCCGGTCCCCACAAATCAAGGGAGATGAGCTGGCTGGCTCCGGCAAAGATGAACAGGCTCATGCTCTGGGCCTCGACCCAGCTCATGCCCTTTTGCCGCGCCAAAAGACCGAAAAGCACCCCGTACACGCCCACGCCAAGGGCCACGGGCACGCAGGCGCGAAAGCCCGCCACGGCCCCCGCGAGGGTGAAGGGAAGCCGCCCGGCGGGCGGCTGTTGCGTCTGTGTATTCATGCAGGCGGAAATAGCGCCTGCGCCCGGGCGCGGCTTGTACGATCTTGCGCTACCCGCGCCAATGGCCCGGCGCGACACCAAAGGCGCGGCGGAAGTGCCGCGTGTAATGGCTCTGGTCCGCAAAGCCGCAGGCCAGGGCTGTTTCGGCCACGCTCTCGCCCCGGCGCAGCAAGTCCAGGGAACGGTTCACGCGCAGCTGGTTGCGCCAGGCGTGGGGCGGCAGGCCGGTTTCGCGGGCAAAGAGCCGCGCCGCATGGAAGGGCGAAAGCCCCACGGACGCGGCCAGGTCGTCCAGGGTCAGGGGTTCGGCGATGTCCGCCGCGAGACGCTCGCGCATGGCCGCCACGTGGGCAGCGGCGCTGCCCGGCGCGGCCTTTGGCGCAAGCAGGGGCTCCTGCCCGTGGCGCAGCAATAGTGCGGAAAGGGCAGAAAGGGCGGCGGTCTGGGCTTCGAGCAGATCCTGGCCGTTCTCCAGCAAGGCGTGGGCGCGCAGCAGAGCTTTTGCCAGGGCGTCGTCCTTGACCACGCTGTGGGGCAGACGGGGCAGGCCGCTCCCGGCAAGGGCGGCGGACGCGCCGCTCAGGCTTTGCGCCAAGCCGCGCAGCATCTCTGTTGAGGGATAGAACACACGGTAGGCCCAGCCTTCGTCGGCCGCGCGCTCGCCGGTGTGGATTTCACCGGGGTTGATGCAGGCCAGGGTCAGCGGCCCGGCCACGTGGCGTTCGCCCCGGTAGCGGTAGCCTTCGGCTCCGGCGGTGATGACCGCCACCACGTAGCCCTCATGCCAATGGGGCGCATAGGCGTGCCGGAAGAAGCGCGCGGTGAGCAGCTCCGCTCCGGGCAAGGCCGGGGAGCGGAAGAAGCGCGCCTCATCGGCGAAATGTGTTGGGGAATCGAGGTCGCGCATGGCCGCGCCCGGTCCGGCTACTGCCGGTACTGCACGGAGAGGCCGCCCTGGGCCGTGGCTCCGGCCGTCTCTTCGCCCAGGCCCTTGACCAAGCCTTGCGCCAGACCCGAAAGGCTTGCGCCCAAAAGACGCGGCAAAAGCGGCAGCTTCTTCTCCGGGCCTTCCAGCACCGGGGAGTCCTTGCCCAGCTTGACCATGCCGCGCAAGGTCTCCATGGCCAGTTCCTGGCCGCCCAGCTTGTCCACCAGCTTCAGTTCCAGGGCCTGCCTGCCGGTATAGGCGCGGCCGTCGGCCAGCTTGGCGACAACAGGCTCGGGCAGGCCGCGCGCTATGGCCACGTCGCTCACGAACTGCTGGTGCAGGTCCATGATGAGCGCCATGAGGTAGGAGCGCTGTTCGGGCGTGAGCGGTTGCGTGGGCGAGCCCGCGGCCTTCATCTTGCCGCTGGCCATGAGGTCGGTCTTGAGGCCCAGCTTGTCGAGCAGGCCCTGCACGTTCACATACTCGGCGCGCACGCCGATGGAGCCGGTGATGGTGCCGGAGTTGGCCACAATGAGCGTGGCCGGAGCCGCGGCATAATAGCCGCCGCTGGCCGCCGCCGTGCCCATGCTGACGACAACGGGCTTGACCTTGGCCAGGGCCTGCACGGCCTGATACAGCTCCTGCGAGGGAGCCACCGAGCCGCCGGGCGAGTCGATGCGCAGCAGCACGCCCTTGACCGAGTCGTCCTGGCGCAACTCGCGCAGGAAGTCCACCACCTCGCGGGCGTCGGTGATCATGCCTTCGATCTTGCACAGGCCGATCTTGTCGCCCGCCATGGGGCGGCTCTTGCCGCCGCCGACGCCACGGAAAAAGGCCATGGCCCCCGTAAAGAGGGCCACGGCCAATATGATCAGCACGATTCCGAAGAGCAGCGGGTGCTCCGCGGAAAACTTGGACTTAGTTTCCGGATTCCTCGCCACTGGCGGCGTCCTCGATCTTGGCGCGGAGAAGGTCGCCCAGGTTGCTGCCGGTTTCCGGACCAGAGGTGCGGAATTCCTTGGGCTTCTTGCGCTCTTCTTCTTCCTTGATCTGCTTGATGGACAGGCCCAGGCGGCGCTCGTCGGCGCTGACGTGGATGACCTTGGCTTCGATGGAGACGCCTTCCTTGAACAGCTCGCTGGGGCTCTTGATCTTCTTGCGGCTGATCTCGGACACGTGCACGAGGCCTTCGATGCCTTCCTCAACCTCGACGAAGAGGCCGAAGTCGGTGATGTTGGTCACCAGGCCGGTGATGATGGTGCCCACGGGGTACTTGCCCGGCACCTTCAGCCACGGATCCTCGGACAGCTGCTTGATGCCCAGGGTGAACTTCTCGTTCTCCTTGTCGACGGTGAGCACCTTGGCCTGCACGATGTCGCCGATCTTGAAGACTTCGCTCGGGTGGCGGATCTTCTTGGTCCAGCTGATGTCGGACACGTGGATCAGGCCGTCGATGCCTTCCTCGATGCCGATGAACACGCCGAACTCGGTGATGTTCTTGATGGCGCCTTCAAGGATGGTGCCTTCGGGGTACTTCTCGGCCACCACGTCCCAGGGATTCGGCTTGATCTGCTTCATGCCCAGGCTGATGCGCTTCTTGTCGGGGTCGACGCCGAGCACGATGACTTCGACTTCGTCTCCGGCGCGCACCATCTGCGAGGGATGACGCAGCTTGCGGGTCCAGCTCATTTCGGAGATGTGCACCAGGCCTTCAACGCCGGCTTCAAGCTCCACAAACGCGCCGTAGTCGGCCAGGTTGGTGACCTTGCCCTGGAAGCGGGAACCCTGCGGGTACTTGCCCGCAATGTTCTCCCAGGGATCGGCGACCAGCTGCTTCAGGCCGAGGGAGACCTTCTGGCCCTCGCGGTCGAAGTGCAGGACCTTGAGATCGAGCTCGTCGCCCAGCTGCACCATTTCTTTCGGGTGGCGGATGCGCTTCCAGCTCATGTCGGTGATATGCAGGAGACCGTCGAGGCCGCCAAGGTCGATGAACACGCCGTATTCGGTGATGTTCTTGACCTTGCCCTTGACCACCTGGCCCTCGGCCAGGGTCTCCAGAAGCGCGCCGCGCTGCTCGCTGCGCTGCTCTTCGAGGAGCACGCGGCGGCTGACGATGACGTTGCTGCGGCGGCGATTGATCTTGAGGATCTTGAATTCGAAGTCCTGACCCACCAGCGCGTCCATATCGGGCACGGGGCGAAGGTCCACATGGGAACCGGGCAGGAAGGCTTCGACTCCGCCGAGGTCGACGGTGTAGCCGCCCTTGATGCGGCGGACGATGCGACCGGTGACGGTGCCGTTGTTCTCCTGGGAATCCTCCAGGCGGTCGAACAGCTGCATGCGCTTGGCCTTGTCGCGGGAAAGATGGATCGTGCCTTCGTTCTCGTCCTTGTTGGACACGAAGACATCGACCTTGTCGCCCACGGCCACGGTCATGTTGCCCTCGGCGTCGAGGAATTCCGAGACGGCGATCTGGCCTTCGGACTTGAAGTTCACGTCAACCAGCACATGGTCCTTGCCAATCTTGACAACGGTGCCGGGAACAATGGTGCCTTCATCAAGGTCACCGAAATCGTCCTTGAGGTAGTTCTCAAGGGCATCCTCAAAATTGAGGTCCATTTCCTGATCTGCGACTTTCTTGGTTTTTTCCATCGTTGCCTCCAACGACACTCCCTCGGACAAATGTATTTGCGCTTTTTATGGTCTTTGGGCGTAAGCCGCCGCGTCCCGGTTCCGAGGCGTCCGGGGTCCGCTGCGGCCACGTTCGGCCCAAAATGGGCCGAGTCCAAAGGCCGTTACGCCGTTCAAGGGCCGGGTGCAGCCACAAGGGTCGCACCCTGAAGAGCATGCTGCTTACCTGAATCGACGCCGCCTGTAAACAAAATTCCCGCGCGCCCGAATGGCGCAGCGCACGCGCCCTGCCCGTTGCACCCGGCCTGCGGCATCTGGCAGTCGCGCCATGCGGTTGTCGCGCAAACGTGAATTTGGTATCATGCCGCGCATGGCCGAAAAGTCGGCTCGCCACATGTCCGTCCACCCAGCCGGGAAAGGAGCCCCATGCCCGCCCTTTTGCACGCCGCAGAACCTGTCCGCTGCCCCTGGTGCCTCATGGGCAGCGCCGAGCCCGACCCCGTGTATATCCGCTATCATGACCAGGAATGGGGCGCGCCCCTGCACGACGACACGGCCCTGTTCGAACTGCTGGTGCTCGAGGGCGCCCAGGCCGGGCTCAACTGGCGCATGGTGCTGCACAAGCGCCCGGGCTACCGCGAAGCCTTCGGCGCCGCAGACGGCGGCCCCTTGTCGCCGGACGTGGTGGCCCGCCTGACCGAAGCCGACCAGGAGCGCCTGCGCACCGACGCGCGCATCATCCGCAACCGGCAAAAGATCGCCGCGGCCATAGGCAACGCGCGGGCATTTCTGAATATTGCGGAGGAATTCGGCAGCTTCGACGCCTACCTGTGGCGCTTCGTGGACGGCGCGCCCGTGCAGAACGCCTGGAGCGCCCTGGCCCAGGTGCCCGTGCGCACGGCCATAAGCGACGCCCTGTCCAAGGATTTGCTGGCGCGGGGCATGAAGTTCGTCGGCACGACCATCATGTACGCCTACATGCAGTCCACCGGCATGGTGAACGACCACCTGACGGGATGCTTCCGCCACGCGGAACTTGCGGCAGCTACTTCTTGCGGGGAGGCGTTAGCAGCGAAGTCACGGCCGTGACGCCCTTCACGCCCTTGGCGTGGGCCACGGCCTGGGCCGCGTCCTTCTGGCTGCGCACCATGCCCAGCAGGTACACGTGACCGCCGAACACCTCGCACTCGACTTGCGTTGCGCTGATGCTCTTATCCGCCACCAGCGCGGTGCGAATCTTCGCCGCGATCTCCAGGTCCGAGGTGGTCGTGCCGCCCTTCCCGGGCGCTTCCCAATAGGTCGTCACGCCGCGCACGCCGCCCGTCTTCTTGGCCGTTGAAACGGCGAAGGACTTGAAGCCCTCATCCGAAAGCTGGCCAAGCAGCGTCACCCGGCCCAAAAAGCAATAGGTCTTGACGGCGAGGCCCAGCTTGCCGTCCTTCTGCATCAGCGCGGCCTTGATGGTCGTGGTGATTTTTTTGTCCGCGGCGATCTCGGCCACGCTGCGCTCGTCGCGCGCGACCTCGTAAATGCTGCCCCAGGGCGTCAGCGCCTGGGCCAGGGAGATGGCCGGAGAGCTGGATGGCTGGCAAACCGAAGCCGCAAGGCAAAAGAAGACAAGGACTTTCAAGATTGGACGCATGGGGGGCGCTCCTGCGATGTAACGTTTGTGCGCGTGGATTATCCCGCGCAGAAGGTCCGCTGTCAACGAGGGCAGCTCAAAATTCGGCTGCGGCGTGGCCCTGGCGGCCGTGTTGACCGGCGCGGGTTTAGGCCGTAGTGTGCGCCGCCACAGAAACCATCACCGAGAGGTGCCTTATGACCCAGTGCCATTGCGGCAGCGAACTCCCCTTCGAGGAATGCTGCCAGCCCATCATCAACGGAACCAAGCCCGCGCCCACGGCCGAAGCGCTCATGCGCGCCCGCTACAGCGCCTATGTCGTCTGCGACATCAAATTCCTCACCGAGTCCCTGGCCCCGGACGAACGCCACGACTTCGACCCCGAGCAGGCCAAGGCCTGGAGCCAGAACTCCAAGTGGCTCGGCCTCACCGTCCATGCAGTGAAGGACGGCGGTGAAAACGACCAGACCGGCCAAGTGGACTTCACCGCCAGCTACGAATACCAGGGCGGCCGCCAGGACCACCGCGAACTGGCCGACTTCAAGCGCCTGGACGGCGCGTGGCACTACACCGAAGGCCGCATGCGCAGCCACGACCCCATTGTGCGCGGCCCCAAAACCGGCCGCAACGAGCCCTGCCCCTGCGGCAGCGGCAAGAAGTACAAGAAGTGCTGCGGCAAGGCTGAATAGGAAACAGGCAAGGGGCGCCGCCCCATCCGCCGGTCAACAGAACAATTCCGCTTTCCATGTCGCCGGGTCCGGGGGCGGCCAGCCCCCGGCCGCCGGAGGCATTTCCACACCCCCCGCCGGTGG
>Ga0183099_1001692_pt1 | contig 12301 bp, 7 predicted proteins | sample Biomet1_FD_127788 | JGI IMG/M metagenome (GOLD analysis project Ga0183099, IMG submission 127788) | Microbial communities from bioreactor (seeded with anoxic lake sediment) at LBNL, California, USA - Biofuel metagenome 1 | ecosystem: Engineered > Bioreactor > Anaerobic > Unclassified ... | reverse complement strand
AAAGTCCTCAAAAAAGCTAAGGCCAAGCGTGGTCTCAAACCAGGTGTTGAAGTCTTGGTGCTGTCCTACAATCAACGCGGAAACTTGATCAGACTGGCAAAAGACGGCCGTTGGGAAGTTCAGATGGGCTTGATTACGACTAAGCTCTCAGAAGATGAGTTTGAACCGATTGAACCGGAAGAAACGGTTAAGAAAACGAAGACCAAGGCTGTTAAAAAGACGGTTACTTCTAACATCAAAGCCCAACTTGATTTACGTGGCGTCCGCTATGAGGAGGCGCAGAAGATGTTGGATGATTATATGGACCAAGCCTTGCTTGCCAATCTTCACCAGATTACCATTGTCCATGGTATCGGGACGGGTGTCATTCGTGATATGGTAAGGGAGTATTTGCAACGCTCGCGCCATGTCAAGTCTTATTCCTATGCACCGCAGAATGCTGGGGGTAGTGGGGCTAGTATTGTGACGTTGAAATAAAGAATTGAAAATGGGCTCTATAATAAATCGTGTGGGAAAATTTCCCAGGCGATTTATTATAGAGCCATTTTTGTCTGGAGCGTTTTTATTTGAATTACAAGACTTTGAAAGCGCATTCTGAATCACTAATCGAACTGATAATTATGATATAATTAGAGAAACAATTGAACAAAATCAGGATAGTAAAAACTACATAGGGAGGCATAAAATGAATCCGAAAAGTTCGCAGGAAACTATAAGTAAAATTGAAAATGAGTTATTAAACATCGATGGTGTTATTTGTCGTCATATTGAAAATTCTGACCTTTTAGGAAGAGGTGCTGTATCTCAAGATATTTTGTCTCAACTGAGGAATTTTGTAGAGCACACGATGTTGAGAATATATGCAGATTCGGCTAATATAAAATTCGATTATGAGTATATCACTGAGGGAATAAAATTTGTTAAGTCGCAAGGAAAATTGAAATTTTTGCGTAAATTCCACGAGTATCTTCAAATAGTTGCTTCGCATTATACACTTGATTCAGAAAATTCTGAGCGAGTGATGTTGAAATATTATGAATATCTTTTAAAGATAAAAAATTTTATGTTTAAAAAATATTCATTAAATATTTTAGAAAATCTCAATAAATTTCCACTTGATATAGATAAAATTACACAAGAATATTATGAAAAAATTGCTGAAAAGGTAGATACTGATAGCAATAATTCTACAAACAATGACAGATACTATGTTCATAAAATCAAACCATTTTTTGTAAATCAGCGAATTTATTATGAGGTGACTTTTATTCCTGTCAAAGGAAGTGCGAACAAATCTGACAGAACAATTGCTTTTACTACACTAGATTTGTCAAAAAATTATGCAGTTAAATTATGGACTTATGAAAGCGATATTCAAATTTTAGGTAAGACGATGCCTATTCTGATAATTAAAAAATGGGAAGTTTCAATTCGTGCTTGTGAAGTTGAAAATTTTGCAAAGATATTCGGAGTAATTTTGAAGCAAGCAAATAATTTAGGTGAATATCGCGGGTTGATGGATTTCCTAACGCAAACAGGATTCAATTTAGTAGAATTGCTTGATTTTGATGATAGACGTTATCAAGAAATTCGTGCAAAAATATTATTGAGATATAATGCGAAAATAAGTCCAATATTTGACATTTTTGATAAATGCCGTGAAATTATAAAAGATAATAAAAACGGATGTAATGTTCTACAATACTTGCTCTACCATCTGAATAATAAAATAATTAAGTCTCAATATTATTACCAAACTAACAATTATTTTTCGGATTTATATTTGAAATTTGGCTGTATTCCGTTTGATAAAATGCCATTCAACTCATCACTTGTCAGTCATAATCCGAAACTTTTGGAGCTATATGATTGTATAGATTCAAAAGATCGAAAACATGAAATACTTGCACGGCTTATTAGAAATAATACTGAGAACAATGGGCAATTATACACACCGATTTCGCAACTTGACAATTTCAAAGATATTGATGATTTGATCAGCATATACAATTCAAAATTATATAGAACTCATCAAGGAAGAAGAATTGAGAAACATAATAAACATCTATATATTCAAGATTATGAAAATGATACAATAAAAATTATTCAGGAACTTATGGAATTATCTGATGAAGGTGTGCAAAATTACGAAAGTTATGTTAATGATTGGCTGAATTCTAATATGCACCCTGTTGATTGCGACGAGAAGAAAGCAGTTCTACAAAAATTGTTTTCAGAATCAAAAGTATCACTAATTTATGGATCTGCTGGAACTGGTAAAACGACATTAATCAATCATATTTCACATCTATTTTCAGCGCAAAGTAAATTATACTTAGCAAATACTAACCCCGCAGTAAATAATCTCAAGCGTAAAATAAATACTTCTGATTGTGAGTTTATGACCATTGCTAAATTTTTAAAGAATAAAGATATTGAAACAAACTACAATATTTTAGTAATTGACGAGTGTAGCACTGTAAATAATCGTGATATGAAACAAATATTGGAAAAAGCTAGTTTTGACTTATTGATTTTAGTTGGTGATATTTACCAAATAGAATCTATTCAATTTGGCAATTGGTTCAGTGCAGCAAAAGAATTTATTCCCAAGCAATCAGTTTATGAGCTAGTAAAACCTTACAGAAGCAATAATAAAAAATTGCAGTTATTGTGGGATAGAGTTCGTAAAATGGATGATACAATCCTAGAACTTGATGCAAGAGAAAAATATTCAATATCTCTTGATTCATCAATATTTGAAGCATCTAAGAACGATGAAGTCATTCTATGCTTAAATTATGATGGACTTTATGGAATAAATAATATTAATCGTTTTTTGCAACAAGTAAATCCTAATCCTGCTACTGTTTGGGGAGTTCATCAATATAAAGTTGGCGATCCAATCCTATTCAATGATTCCAGACGATTTGCACCGTTAATTTATAATAATTTGAAAGGCTGGATAGTTGGAATTGAGATTTTTGACGATAAAATTCAATTTGATATTGAAGTAGATAAAATCATAAACGGATTGGAGGCTGAAGGAATTAGTTTTGAATTATTAGAGAACTCGATAAGTGGAAATTCTGTTATAAGATTTTCTGTAAACAAATACAAGAATACTGATGAAGATGATGACGATTATAAGCCTTCTGATGAAGCCCCGTTTCAGATAGCCTATGCTGTCTCAATTCATAAAGCACAAGGTTTAGAATATAGCTCAGTAAAACTTGTTGTTGCCGATGAAATCGAAGACATGATTACGCATAGTATTTTTTATACCGCTATCACTCGTGCAAGAGATACCCTTAAAATTTATTGGACTCCAGAGACTGAAATAAAAATACTGAAAAGTATTAAACCTGTGGATAATTCCAAAGATGTTGCTTTATTACGTCAGGGAATGATTAAAGAATGAGACTGGGTTAGGACTCGAATATTATCATCATTTAGCTGTTTTATTAGTAAGCAAACCGTTTGAAATCAATGTTTCAGGCGGTTTTTTTCTAGTTTCGAGGATTTTGTATCAGTCTAGTTTTTATACCATATAAATATTTATCTTCACAATAAAACACCGTTAGTCCAAATCTAAAGGTGTTAAATAGCCACAAAAATCCATTTCTCTAAATTCCTTAAAAAAATATGTCTTGTTTACACTTTCATTTGATGCTTAACTGTTTACGAGATGAACGCTTCAAACCGCACTTTAACAGCTTTTTGCTTGACTTATTTATCATTTTGAGTGATGAATAGGAGACGGAATCAGAGGATGGAAAATGATTCCAAAAAGAGAAAAAATCGCCGAGCTAAAAACTCAATTTCCAAATAGCACACGGGTTAAACTCGTAAAAATGAAGGACGCTTGTGCGCCTAAAATCTGCACGCTTGGCACACTTCACGGCGTGGACGACATCGGCTCATTGCTTTTGAAATGGGATAATGGCTCAAATTTGCACGTTATTTATAGCGTGGATTTGGTTGAAAAAGTGAAACCGAATTGCAAGGAGGAGAGTGAAAAATGACCACATATAATTTTGAAGAAATTGACGACGATTCTTTTGCAAAATTGCTCAGCAAAAAGGCGAAATATCTCAGAATCAAAAATACACAAAATGTCGATTCTGATAATTTTTGCTTAGGCGACAAACTGTTTTTTGAAAATTCTGCAGATGTATATTTTGAAATTGCGGATATTCAGAAATTTGGAGATTTTTCAGGCACTGTGCTGTTTATTTTTGAGCCAGAAGGTTTGGAACCTTTGAAACCAGAGGATTGGACGATTGTTAGTTTTGAAGTTGTTTCGGTAGAATAAGGTTTGGTTCATCTCACGTGCACCTTTTAGGGACGCTCTTTTGGGCGTCTTTTTCTTTGGAGTTTTGACGGTGTTGGTGTGGTATAATGAGAGAAAGAATAATGAAATATTTAAATATAATAAATTTTAGAAATTGGTTTATATGAACGCTCAAAAAAAGAATGCAATAAAGAAAAAAGAAATGTACATTGATACTAGTGAATCATCTAAAAACTTTGCTAAACTGCTTGATACTCATAAAACTTATTTCCTGAATGGAGCTTGGGGTACGGGAAAAACTGTATTTTTAGAAGAGGCTGAGGAATATTCTAAGCAAAAATTTGTGTTCCTAGATTTATGGCAAATAAAAGATGAAAGATCTGTTATTGCTATCGCTTTTCAGAAAATGCATCCAGTCCTTATTTTAGGTTTTAAGTTTGTATGCATTGCTTGTGTAGTAATCTCCGTATTGATGACTAACGTAGTTAATCTAGGACTTTCTAGACACTTTGATTCTTATATTTTCTCTATTGCAGGTGTGATTGCTTTATTTGTTGCGGTATGGAGTTTCTTTAAAGTGAAATCTGATTATTTCTATATACGGGCATTTGCGATTTTGATTTTTTTTAAAGTGAAATTTGACCAATTTTATGAGTGGGTATTTAAGAAAGCGCCTCTTGGTGGGAAAGTTCTGATTCTCGATGATTTTGATAGAGTTGCACCCGAACGTCAAGAACAAGCATATTTACTTTTTAATATACTGAACGGCAAAATGCCTATTGTATTCGTTGGTGATTATAATAATCTGATGAAAAACGAAGATAAATATCTTCAGAAAATCATCGATAGACGTGTTGAATTACCGTTTGTTTTACATTCTTCAAATATCTGGAAAGATTATTTTGATAAACTATCAGTTAAACTTGGAGCTCAAATCAGCAATGAATTTATTCAAGTGGTAATAAGTGAAAATAGGAATCTTCGTGAAAGAAAACACTTTGACGATTTTGTAAATCAAGAGTTTTTTGAAAGAGGTAAATTAAACCATGTTCAAGTTAATGACCAACTGCAGGTAATCTATATTTTCTTGTTTCATATTGGAGACTATAATGAATTGGTTAATGGTAAAAGGTCTGATTTGCTGATAATCCCAGCAAAAAAAGCGGATAATACTCCACAAGGACAAGATGACGATGTATATCCATTACCTTATAAAAGAGACAAACTTGCATATTTTTTGTATGAGTCAATATCCAATATGACTGTGGCAGAGCTTGAGTCTATTTTTGATGATGAAAACAAATTGGAAGATAATTTATTATCAGAGTATAATACTGATTTTTACCAGTATGTCACGTCGGAATATAAAAATTTTTCACAAGAAAGAAAAGACTATATACTAAGCAAGAGTTTAGATATGATAAAGCAATTTAAGTCAAGTCGTTTAATTAGTTTTGTTATAAGAGAAAAAGAAAAAGAAATAATGCCACCAAAAACTCTTATAGAAATGCATGGAAGTAGTGCGACATATGCTATTCCTGAAGAGCGAGCTGGGAAAACTGATGAAGAAATTGATAACGAAATATTTGCAGGTTGGCTCATGCTACTTAAGGGGCGAGATTTTGACTTTTCGATGCAATTGTATTTCTTTGAAAGATTCTGGATTTTTAGTTTCCAGAAATTGGGAGAAAGATTCCCAGATATCAAGTTTAGTAGAAAACAAACAAGAAGAGACTTTCTACTTCTGGTTTATATAGCATCAAAAGACCTATGGAACAAGTATGAAGAATGGAGCGATGAGCTTTGGAATGAGGTATTTGACTTACCAGATGACCAGTTTATCTTATTTAGTATGATTCAGGAAATAATCAGTAATGGAAAAGATGTGAGAGGTCTTGAATTTGTTCCAGAAGATAAAAAATACATTGTCTGGACTAGCAAATATGACTTTTTCACTGAAAAAGAACTCCCTCAACAGTTTATTGTTGATAAAATAAAGCCAAAATTAGATGAACTTCAAAAACGAGGGTATGATTTTACTTTTGAGGTTGATGAAAAATATAAATCGAAGTACAAATAAAAGAGTCTAAAAATCAGCAGTTGCTATTTTAGGAAGAAATATAATTATAAAAATAACGGAAGGTTCGTATGGTAAAAATAGATAAAGAGTCTCAGTTAGGTATCAAATTTTTTTCTGAAAAAGCTCATAAAGATATGTTTGACAGTGGGCAATTCTTCTCAAATGCTATTTCATATTATCGAAAGAATGAAAAAGTGCTTGGAGATGGCAGAGGGGATGATAATGAAAGGATTCTAGAATATCGACCAACGAAAAACAATCAGGCAACCCTTGAAACATTGAAGGGTCAAAAATTTTCAGGAAAGTTGATTTCCGTAAAACAGGAATTGCTTGAGAATCAGCACATTTTTAGCTTTACTCTGTTAGAGCGAGAATGGTATAAAGTCAAAGGCGACGAATTTTCTATCAAAATCCAAAAAGAAATATCTAGTTATTTTTCTAAAAACTATGGGCAATATTATTCTGTCTTTGCAGTTGATGTATTAGTTGAGGCGCTAAAAAATAAGCTTTTAGACAATGGCTGTCTTGGCTACATATCACACTTTAAAGTTGAATACGTGGATGAAACAACACTTACTAGTAGAGAAAGATTTGCTGAATTAACAAGTTTAGTAGATAGAATAATCGAGTTAGAAGATGACTTTGAAACTGGATATCCACTTTTTATAGATTTTTACAAGAAATATATGGGATTTAAATCCGTATTCTATTCAAAAGAACATGAAATAAGAATTATTTTGGGCGATGATTCTGCGAAATCTAGCATTATTCAATTGAATAATTTTAAAGCCGTCTGACAACCACTAAAGACGAACCGTAAAATTTCAAGTATTTCTGAAACAACAGTAATAAAAATCATTAAGAGGGAGAATAGGAAGAAACAAATTATATCCATGTGGAAGTGGAAAAAAATATAAAAAGTGTTGTATTGATAAATAATGTTGCAAATTTTTAGAGTGCTCTTATGAGGCGCTTTTTGTATGGGTTTTTGACAGTGTTGGTGTGGTATAATGAGAGAAAGAAATACAAAATATTAAATCTACAGAACTGGAGCTACTAATGTCATCATCACATATGAAATATTTTCAAAAACAATCAGATATTATTACTAACAGTGGACAAAAAATTACGGTTTACGAATTGAATGTAGAAGTCGATGTAGATACATTAAAAGAATGGGCAAAACATCTAAGAGAGCACTATTGTTTAGATGATGAAATAGATTTTTTGCGTTCAGGAACAGAACTCTCTAGGGAAAATTACTTAAGTCAAATAATATTCCCAGACCCTAAAAAAGGAATGGGCGCTGCTGTAATGTCAGGAGATTTCGCAGAAATATTAGTTCACGATTACATTGAATTTATCGAACAATACTATACAACCAGAACTAGATATAGTAGAAAAGTAAACAGAAATTCCTCAACGATGGGGAGTGACGTTTTAGGGTATAAATGTTTGAACGTGACTAAACCCAACAATAATGATGAGCTGAAAGTATTGGAGGTTAAGGCGCAATCATCTGAAACTAAACCTGAAAATAAACTTCAAACAGCTGTAAATGATTCCGCCAAAGATGTAGCAAGATTAGCTGAATCTTTGAATGCAGAAGTTCAAAGATTGGTGGATAGAAATAAACACGATGATGCTAAGATAATACAAAGATTTCAGAATAAAACCGATAGACCGTACAAACTTAGTTTCTCGGCTGTTGCAGTTCACTCAAAAACATCTTTTAGTGAAGATTTATTGAAAGAGGTTGATATATCAAATCATCCAGATTCTAATATCAATCTTTTAGTCATACGTTCAGATAAACTAATGGAATTTGTTAAAGAAATGTATGTGAGGGCAAGTAAATGCTAATTGAAAATTCATCAAAATATTTACTCAAAAAAACTCGTGCAAAATCAAAAATGTTTGAGTATGATGTTCCGATTGATGAACATATTTCCGTTGAATCAAATGCAATTGAACTTCTGTTGATCGCTATTGGTGTGATTGGAAATACTTCTAATGAGTTATGGAACCTTAAAGATGCCCCCTTAAATGTATCTGAAGATAGCAAGAAAGAATTAGAATTTTCGTCAGTCTTTTTTGATGCATTGTTTCAATCAAAAATTGAGCAAAACAATCGAGATTACTATATTCTATTGGGGGCAATCGCTTATTATTTTTGTGATAAAGTAGGAAGTTCTATCGTATTGGCTAGTGAACTTGATGATACTATTGATTTTGATTCAGCTAGCATTGACAGAGTGATTTTAGCAATGTTATCTGATGAAATGGCAGATTTTAAACTAGATAGCTTAAATGAAAAATACAAGAACGAATTATCAGAGATTATAGTTGCGTATGATTCGTATTTTGGTGGTAATATTGAAATTGATTTTAGCGCATTTAATTCTTTTAAGAATCGACTACATTCAGAAGGTTCATCTAGGGAACTTTTGCTTGGAGACGCACTTTTGGCAATCTTCAAGAAGAAAATCGTTAATTCTGCACTAAATCTTATGTCTCAATTTTCAAACCTTGATAAAGATGTTTGGACTGGACGCCTAATTCATCAAACAAAGTTGAAAGAATTATGGACAGCTCAACTTCGTTTTGGAGAATTTGGTATATTCAAGGGGAAATCAGGAGTTGTTCAAATGCCAACAAGTTCTGGAAAAACAACGTCAGTCGCACTAACAATTCAATCTGCTTTTTTATCCAATCGTGCAGAAACTGCAATTATTATTGCTCCTTTTCGCGCGCTATGTAAAGAAATTCGTTTTGATTTAGAAAAATATTTTGAAAATGAATCTGATATTATGATTAATGAATTTTCAGATATTCCAGATAAAGATGATTTACTTGGCATCTTTGAGCTAGGATTAGATAATCAAAAACAGATTGCAATATTAACGCCAGAAAAACTAATTTATTTGCTACATCACGATAAAACAATACTTGAAAAAATGGGATTGATTATTTTTGATGAAGCGCATTTATTTGATGATGCTTCTCGTGGTGCAAATTATGAATTGTTACTCTCAACTATAAAATATTACATAGAACAATCCGAAAAAGAAATTCAAAAGATTCTTATTTCAGCAGTAATATCAAATGCTGAAAAAATGAATGATTGGATTAACGGAGAAAGTGGTGTTGTTATTGCAGATAATACCATTAAATCTGCAGAAAAAACGATTGCTTTTAGTGATTGGGATGTAAATAAAGAATCTGGATATTTATATTTTGTTAATCCAGAAATTCCTAATGAACTAGAATTTTATGTTCCAAGAGTTTTTGAGATTTTTAGCTTAAACAGACTTAAAGGCGAAAGAAAAAATAAAATCCGTCTTTTCCCTGAACTTAAGGTAATGGATATAGGAATATATTATGCAACAAAATTAAATCACAATGGTGCTGTTGCGATATTTTGCGGGACAAAGGTATCGGCTAATAAAAATTTGACTCGACTTTTAGATATTGAGAATAGAGGCTATGATATATCTTCTCTAGAAACACAATCTAAAAATGATGAAAATAACAAAGTGGCAAGGCTATTTTCTGAAAATTATGGTGAAGAAAACGATTATTTTAAAGCAGCTCAAAAAGGGATTTTTATTCATCATTCAGGTATTTCGAACGGTATCCGTAATTCTGTTGAATTTGCTCTGAAAGAGGATTTAGTTAGATGTGTTATCTGTACCTCAACACTAGCACAAGGCGTGAATCTTCCAATCAAATATCTTGTAGTATCTAGTGCTTATCAGGCAGGGGAACGATTAAAAGTTCGAGATTTCCACAATTTAATAGGCAGAACAGGAAGAGCTGGAAAACACACTGAGGGTAGTGTTATCCTAGCTGAACCGCATGTTTATTTGAATAGAGACTGGAGGTTTAGGGAATATAGTAAGTTGTTGAATGTAGATAATTCAGAAGATTGTTTAAGTAATCTTTTAAGGATTGTGCAACCAGTAATTTTTAGGAATAGAAATACTCAACAACAGCTTATAATACCGTTTGATGAATTATTAAGAATACGATATTTAGAAAGTGAGAATTATTCTGAAAATATTAGTGAACTTAGAGAAGAATTAAATAAAAAATATCAAGACGGAATAAATGTTTTTGAAAGTGGACTTCTTGTATTTGAAAATTCTCTTAAAGCGATTGAAAATTATATTCTTGATTTTTATTCCTCTATGGATGAATTAGATATTGAGAATATTGTAGTTCAAACATTCGGATATTACCTAGCTAATGATGATGAAAAGAAAAAAATCAAAGAAATTTTTACACTAATTAAACGGTATTTGGATTCAAATGTTCTACCTCAGGATATTAAAACATTTAGTAAGTCTCAACTTGGTATTTTTCAGTCGGCTAAGTTAAAAGAGTGGGTTGAAAATAATCTTGAGGCACTAATTGGTAGTGAAGATGATATGGCAATTCTTAAGCTAATAATAGAGCAAATTATTGATTATTCCGATATCAAACTACTTAAAAAAGTTATTTCAAAATCAGAAATATCAATTTTAGCTATTCAATGGATTAGCGGGGAAAGTTATCAATCAATTTATCAATATTGTCTAGAGACTGATGTTCAGATTCAAGATAGAAGAACGAAAGTAAAGCATAGAACTATTAGACTTGAAGAGGTTATCGAGTTGTGTGACAATGGTTTTGGATATTCTTCAATTCTAGTTGTTCATGCAATTGGCGAACTGATATTAGCGTTGTCTCCTAATAATGAAAGTATCCAAGAACTTACAAATTTTCTTTGTCAAAAACTACGCTATGGCTTGAGCGATAAGACTGAGATATTGATACATGAATTAGGTTTTTCAGATAGAGTTATCGCTAAAAAAATTTCTCGACAACTTGGTCAAACTAAATATCCTAGCAAAAATAAAATGAAAGAGATGATAAGGAAGAATAGGGATGAACTGAGATCTGAATTACAAGATTATCCAGCTTATTTTTTGGATAGACTCGAGAAAATTTGATTCTTAAAGTTTCGTAAAGATAAAAACTATTTTGGATGACTAGTCATGGCATAAGAAATATTGGACAAATTATGAACTTGAGGGACTTTTTCAGCGAGAAACTAATAATGGGAAGTTAATCCTTCCTATATGGCACGATATTACCAAGCAAGAAATTCAAAATTATAGTCCGTCATTAGCTGGAAAAATGGCTATGAATACGGCGATTATGACGCCTTCTGAAATTGCAGAAAAGCTAAATGAACTTTATAATTCGTCAAAAGAAAGACCAGAAACTGAGAGGTAGAGATAGTCAATACGTTCAAGATATTGGATATGTAGGGGTTGCCTAAATGAATGGAAAAACTGAGAAACAAAGAATTATTGATTAGATTGTTAAGAATAATAAAGGTAGCGAATTATTGCTCGCTACCTTTATCTGGGTTATAGGTTGTTGTTTAGTGTTTTTTGATGGACTTCTTGGTGGTGTGGGTGATAATTGAATGCCTCCAAAACATCTCGTCTAAAATATTACTGATAGTATTCGTTTTAGAGCTGTGTTGAATTGAATGCCTCCAAAACGCAATCCATCAGCGATTGTTGCACCGATTTGTTTTAGAGCTGTGTTGAATTGTATGCCTTAATCCAAAACTCTAATTGCCGCCCCCACCCTTCCCCATTCCCAAAAATTCTGTTAAAATAGAGAAAGCAAACTTGGAAACAGATGGAGAAACAAAAGCAAAGATGAGTATATTAACCGTTCAAAAACTGAGCCATGGCTTTGGCGATCGTGCGATTTTTGATGATGTCAATTTTCGCCTATTAAAAGGCGAGCATATTGGCTTTGTCGGGGCAAATGGTGAAGGCAAATCAACCTTCATGAACATCATTACCGGCAATCTGCAACCAGACGAAGGAAAAATCACTTGGTCAACCAAACACCGTGTTGGCTAC
>Ga0183099_1001691_pt1 | contig 12305 bp, 14 predicted proteins | sample Biomet1_FD_127788 | JGI IMG/M metagenome (GOLD analysis project Ga0183099, IMG submission 127788) | Microbial communities from bioreactor (seeded with anoxic lake sediment) at LBNL, California, USA - Biofuel metagenome 1 | ecosystem: Engineered > Bioreactor > Anaerobic > Unclassified ... | reverse complement strand
AAATATGACTGGAGGCATTAACATGATCAGTGTACTGACTTTAACCTATCAGCGCCACGCCCTGCTGGAAGAGGCGATGGAATCTTTTCTCCGCCAGGACTTTCCCGGCGAATCCGAAATGGTCGTCGTAAACGACAGCCCGAACTTCGAATACGGTTTTGAGCACCCGAAAATCCGCATACTCAACCTGAAAAAACGGTTCCCGTCTATCGGGCAAAAGCTGAAATTCGGGTTTTCCCAATGCCGATACGACTATATCTACCGCCTTGACGACGACGATCTGCTGACGCCGTGGGCTTTGCGCGACACCTGGGAGGACATTGTGAGCCATCCCGGCTACGATGTCTATCGGAGCAACGGTCATTATTATTCCGAAAATAATCAATTCATAAAAATATACGGCAGCGTCAACAACGGAAACGTCTATACAAAAAAATACCTGTCTCGGATCGAGATCCCCGACAGGAGCTTCGGCGAAGACAGCGAAATGACTTTTCACAACGATGCCGGAATCTATACGTCCCCCCGCGAGCGGAAAACGATGATCTACCGCTGGGGAATGAATACCTTCCACGTCTCCGGAATGGGCGACATCGGCAACGACGCCATCGCAAATTGGACCGACAGGCTCGTCCGACCGGAAGAGAGAGAAAACAAAACAGGGTCGGAGAAAGGAATTCTCATGCTTCGGCCCCATTTTGAAGAAGACACGATTCGGTTAATCCGCGAGGTTTCTCAAAAATAACAATATTCTTCGAACCGAAGGTTGGAAATCGCATCCCGGACCTGAACGAATCCGCTGTCATGATTGAATCCCGGATTCTTATCCGATTTTATTTCCATCCTGAATTCGAGATTGTCGGAAATTTTCCTGCCGACGGTCAGGATAAAGTCCACCTGGACCGGACAATCGGGTTTTTCCTCCGACGGTTTTTCAGCGGTTCCCTTCCCGTAGATCACGAGTTTGTCGGAGCAGCAGCCGGGGCATTGCATCTTGACGCTGCAGCCGGCGGCGCGCAGCAGCAGATCGGCCCCGTTCTCCCCCACGGAATACCGGACGGTCCTGTTTCTCAGGTCGCTGCTGTATAGAAACGCATAAAGCGTGACCAACTGATGATGGAGCTCGTCGCAGCAGTTTGGAACGTACCCTTTTCCGGTTCCGGTCAAGCTGCAGCAGCAGCATTCTTTTTTTGTGGTGGTGGAGCAGGTCGAAGTCGTGCATGTAGTCGTATGCGTGGTGGTCACGGTGCAGGTGGTCGTGGTGGTCGTTGTTGTGGACGTCGTGGTGGTCGTGGTCGTGCAGGGAAGGAGTTCTTGGATGTTCTCCAGCTTGAACTGCAGGAGCATCTGGAACTTGATCATGTCCTTGATTGTATCGTCCACGCTTTTGTTGATCTGGAGCGCGTCATGAAGCAGGGAATCTCTATGGCAGCCGGCCTGACCTTTTCCGCCGGGCGTACAGTCATGATGCTTGCAATCCCCCAGGACGCAGGAAATTTTGTTCGTTTCGGCGTCCATCAATTTGGCCAGGCTTTCCTCTTCCATCGCGATGGAAGCGAGCAGCATATTGATTACATCTTCGAATTTTAAGTTTATATCCGGATGAATATCGGGAATATTTGGCAAAGACATCTTTCTCCCTCATTTACGCTGTTATACAGAGACAACCTCCAACTTCATAGGTTTCTCTTTATCCATTTTATTTCATATCCCGTCAAGCTGTTACGGGATATCCGGCAGCCGCAGGCACACTGTTGGAATCAATCAAATATAATAGAATGAAACCCTTGAAAGGAGTTCTTCATTTGTCTTTTCCGAATATACCCGTCGTAGACGCGACAGTCAGCATCACTTTGGAAGATTCCGTTAATCTTCTGCTGGCCTCGATCGCGTTCGAAGAGCTGGGTCTTGCTCATATCATCAATGCCGAAGCCGAAAAAATACAGTATGTCCTGGGAACGCTCTTCCCGGATCGGGAGCCTCCCGAAACGCCTCCGACGATCGAGGATCTTCTGGAAATCGACCGGTCCGTCGACCTGACCCTGAGAAATGTAATCAAGAAGGAAATGCTTCTGCAATTCAAACTGGAAGACGTGCTCACCATTTCGTCAACGACTACCAGCACAACCACCAGCACGACTAGCAGCACGACTAGCAGCACGACAAGTAGTACGACTAGTAGTACGACTAGTAGCACGACTAGTAGTACGACTAGTAGCACGACGACCAGCTCGACCAGCACCATGACAACCACGACAGAGGAGACCATTGATGTCGGATCGGCATGGTCCGTCGGAACCGACTTCGGGACCGGAAACGCCCAGTATACGACTCTGGGCAGCGATGAGACCGATAAAACAGTGGTCCTCGGACTTGGATCGACGTATATCCCTGTTGGAACCGTTCGCATGCTCCGTTCGGGAACCGATCTGCTGGTGACCATATCGACCGTCTTCCCGTATGTCATGGATCAGAATCATCTGTATGTGGACGACGTTGCTCCGACGAACAGCGCGCCCGGATTATTCCCCTACCAATATGATCCCGGCTTTATTTTCACAACGCACACGTTCACGGTAGACGTCAGCGCCTTTGTCGGTGAGACACTTTATATCGCCGCCCACGCGCATATTCTTCAGTTGGTTTAAAGCGAATCAATAAGCAAAGAATCGATACCTCCAGAGGAGGTATCGATTCTTCTACGTTTCCAGCAGCGGCTGCAATTGGTTGTACCAGACCCATTGGGGGCTGAACTTCTGTCTTGCAAGGGTTTTGGCGTAAAGAACGGGGTTATCCCGCATGAGGTCCACGATCCTCAGCGCGTGTTCTTCCAGATAAATCTGTTCCGAGGGATTGTAGGTCTCCTTCGTGTCAAACCCGAAGTTTCGGGCGTCCCACCGCATGAAATAGGCTCTGAGTTTTTTCCCGATCTCTTCCAGCGCCGGAACCTTTTCGTTCAGGACCAGAAAGTTTCCCCGGCTCGCCGCCTCCAGGACCGTCAGCCCGAACGACTCCGAGTAGGACGGGCATACAAAAAGATTGGAGAGCGTAAACAATTCCAGGACCCCGCTTCTCGGGAACCCCTGCGGATAGCCCAGATCGCTTGTGAACGCCATATCCGCATCGTCCAAACCGTAAAAGCATCCGATTTTCCGGATCGCATACTTATATTTTCCCGGTTCGATGTCCATACAGGGAAAGTCGCAGAAAATCACTTTTACGGACAGCTCCGTCTTTTTCTTCACGGCGCCCGCCAGCGCGGCGACTTTTTCAAATTTTTTCCCCGTCGTAAATCTTCCGGGATATACGATCAGGATGTCGGGGTCCAACAGATCGGTCTGCTCCTGGATCGCTTTCACGTCGCCGCTCATCAGGGAGATGAGGTCCAGGCTGTTGTACAGGACCCGGCATTTTCCCTCCGGGACGTCGTACTGTTTTGCAAGAGCCGAAATTCCCGAAACAGTCGGATATACGTAGGTCGTATTCGGCATGGGGGTATACCGGCAGGAAAACGGATATGGGGGGTTCGGCGGCCGGTTGACCGGCGCGGAATGGGTCACGGCAATAAATCTGACGTTCGGCAGCCTTTCCTGCGCCTTCCGAATGGCGACGTTATGGACAAGGTGCCAGCCCTGATAATGAATATCGTGCAGGATGCAGACGTCCACGTCCGCCAGATGGGTCTCAAAATCCCGCGCGATCGCATCTGCCTCTTCGAAAAAAGTTTCGTGGAGTTCGCCGCTTGGCTGCGCGTAGTCGTGCCAGTGAATCCGCCGGTCCCCGAGTCTGTTTGTGATTTTCACCCACTCCAGCCGTTCGTCCGCGAAAATTCCCCGCCGGTCGCTGTCGGGACAATCCTGACTTACGAGCACCTTCGTTTCGATTCCGGCGTCTAGAAGCATTTTCAGATGCTCGGCTACGACGTTCACCAGCGAATAGGTATTGCTCAGGCCGTTAAACATGGTAAGAACAGCAACTTTCAAAGCATTAGCCCCTTTCAGGGGATTATATGATTTCGGAAAGAGGATATAACATCCCTGACAGCGGAAAAGGGCCCGGCCGCCGCCAAGTCCGCATTTTGTAACATAGTTTTGGATTTTTGCATAGAATGGGTGGGAAGGTAACTGCTGCAGTGCCAGGTTTATGGTATAATGACGCTAGGCGGCAATGAAAACCGCCTTTGGGGAGTATTTATGAAATTTCTCGGCAATATTTTATGGTTTCTATTCGGTGGAGTGATACTGGGCCTGAGCTGGGCCGTCGCGGGCCTTCTCTGGTGCGTCACGATCGTCGGCATTCCGGTAGGCGTCCAGTGCTTCAAGTTCGCGGAGCTGTCGTTCTTCCCGTTCGGGAAAGAGGTCCTGTACGGCGGAGGAGCCATTTCGTTTCTTCTGAATCTGATATGGCTGGTCGTATCCGGCATCCCGCTGGCGTGCGAGGCGGCCGTGATCGGGATTCTTTTCTGCATCACGATCGTCGGCATCCCGTTCGGAAAGCAGTGCTTCAAAATTGCAAAGCTGGCCCTGCTGCCGTTCGGGGCAAGGGTCGCATAAAGGCTCCGGCGCATCGGAGCCGGAATTTCATTCATCGGGAGTCGGGAAAATGACAGGGACAGGCATCGCCGTTCTTTTGGTTTTTATCATCCTATCCGGTCTTGCTTTCGCTATGACCAACGGGCTGCACGACGCAAGCTCCGTCGTAGCCACCTTCATCAGCTGCGGGGCGGCCACCCCGGAGCAGGCGATCGTTCTGACCTCGGTCTTCGGACTTCTCGGCGGGATCTTCGGCGGGAGCGGGGTGGCGAACACCGTCTCCGGGGTGATCGACCTTCCCGTTCAGCCGCAGCTTCTGATCGTGCTGCTGGCCGCCATCCTGGGGGCGACCGCCTGGAACCTGCTGACCTGGAAGCTCGGCCTCCCGTCAAGCTCCACCCACGCCCTGATCGGGGGCATCATCGGAGCGGTTCTCATCTCCAGCGGCCCGCGGCACGTGCTTTGGGGCGTCAGCGAGCTGTTCGGTGCTTCCCACGAGCTCACGGGCATCGTCAAGGTCGTGGTATTTTTGCTCATCTCCCCGGTCCTGGGGTTTGTTATTTCGTTCGTACTGGAGAAACTGTCTAAGCTTCTGCTCAGAAACGCCAGGTTTTCCGTAAACCGGCGGCTGAAGGAGCTGCAGTGGCTCATCTCCGCCGTCCTATCCTACAGCCACGGCGTCAACGACACCCAGAAGGTCATCGGCCTTCTCGCCCTCGCCCTGGCGGCGGCCGGGGGCGCGGCCGTGAATACGTCCCCGCTGTGGGTGCGCTTCATCGGCGGCGCCGTGATGTCCGCCGGCACGATGCTGGGCGGCTGGAGCATCGCCAAACGATCGGCAGCCGGATTTACAAGCTCCGGCCGCTCCACAGCCTGAACTCCCAGCTCTCCGCCGCCGCTTCCGTGCTGATGGCGAACCTGTTCGGCGCGCCCGTCTCCACGACCCATGTGGTGGTGGGCAGCGTGATGGGCGTCGGCGCCGCGGACCGGTACAAGCAGGTAAACTGGGGGATCGCAAAGGAAATCCTGGTCGCCTGGGTCGTGACCATTCCCCTGTCGGCGGGGGTCTCCGCGGCCATCGACTGGATCTTTTGCCTGTTGTTCGGTTTGAAATAAGCGTTTGAAAGGGACGATTGCATCCATGAAGAACCGGAATATTCTGGACAGACTGTTTCCCACGAAATACGATTTTTTCGAAGGTCTCACGAAACAGGCGCAGTGCAACGCGCTGGGCATCTCCGCGCTCAGCGACTGGCTGCACAGCGGGCTCGACCGCGACAGCGGCGTGCTGGAACAGAGCAAACAGGAGGCGGACGAGGTCAGGCTGAACCTGGAAAAAGACCTTGTCAACGCCTTCTCCACGCCCATCGACCGGGAGGACCTCTATCTTTTTTCGGTCGACATGGATAAAGTGATCGAATATGCGCTGTCCACGCTTCTGTCCATGAAAGCCTTCGGTATCGAAGCGAACGCCACCATCGAGGGCATGGTCGGCCAGCTCAAGACCGGGGCGGACCTGTTTTACGAGGCGGTCAAAAATCTGAAAGACAATTCCGCGAAGTCCGGACAGCTCATTCCGGGCATGCGTAGTACCCACGCCTCCACCGAGCAGCTCTACATCGACGGAATGGCCGCGCTTTTTGCCTGCGGCGACCCGATGCAGGCTCTGAAGCTCCGGGAAGTCTATCACCACCTCAAGGACGCGTCTTCCAACCTCGACTACACGGTCGACACCCTGCACCGGATCATCGTCGGGCTCGCATGACGCAAAACCGGACTGACCTCCGAAAGGGTCAGTCCGGTTTTTTCGTTTTTCGGTTCAAACAAGGGCCTTGATTTTTGGGGTCTGCTGCGTTTTCTCCCGAAGGTGTTCGAGCCTCTGGCCGGCGGCGCGCCGTTTATAGTCGAAGAAGAGCTCCTCCACCGCAAGAGACATCTTTGTAACGGAAAAATCGCAGTCATGGGGGTAGATATACCAGGTATCCTCCAGCGTGTTCAAATCCACGCAGTCCCCATTTTTTCCGAGATACTCATATTCGATATGGCACGAATACAGGGACGGCACGGACTTTACCATCTCAAAAGGCCCGTACTTTCCCGCAACGCGCACGGAAAAGCCGTTTTTGTCATGGGTCATGACGCCTTCTCCCAGGGAGATATAGCCTTTGGCGTTCGGCAGGGAATCCACGCGCACCGGCCCGGAAAACCGGTAGGTGCCTTCTTCCACTTCCGCGCGGACATTGGCCCGTTCCCATTCATACCAGTCGGGAATGTGCGCGAATTCCGTTTTCCCGTCCACCGCGGTCAGTTCCCCGTATTCGGTCATCTCCCAGCTCTTGCCGCAGGCTGTGCAGCGCAGCAGCGTTCCGGAGGAGGTCATCCGGTATTCCGTTTTGCAGGCGGGGCACTGGTAAAGGACTTTATGTAAACCTTCGGCGCGCTTTTTATAGGGAATGCGGATGCTGTTCTGCTTCTGCCAGAGAAAATCGTCATACTGAAACGCAGCGTGGATTTTCTCGTTGATCTCCTCCACGTCGGCGTCGGCCAGTTCTTCCGCCGTGAAAAGCTGCGTCATGGTCGCCTGCGTGCGGACGTGGCGCTGGTGCAGATTCCAGAACGGGGAGTTGATATGGTTTCCGTTCATGATGAGGGTGACCACGGGAACCTTGTAGAGCTTGCACATCTTGCCGAGAGATTCCGGCAGGACCGCCGTGGTACCGCAGAGGGAGTAGCGGGCTTCCGGGTAGATGACGGCGACATCGCCGTTATCCAGGACCCGCTTCAGCTGGCGCACTAGAACGATGTCGTTTGTAAATTTCCGTTTGCAGATGCACCCGGCCCTGCGCAGAAGCCATTCCCGGCCGATGAAGCCGTCGATCGCCACCACATAGTTGGCCCGGAACGGGAAAACGGCGACGGTAGTCACCTTGAAGTCCAAAAAGGCATTGTGGTTGCACAAAAGCACGTAGGGCGGTTTCAGCCCGTCCATGTTCACACGGGCAATGCGGATATGATGCATCCATACGTCGGGAAAGCTCATAAGCCAGGTCAGCGGACGAAGTTTCTGCCGCCGCGGCTTTCGCGCCATGTCGAATCTTTGGAAACTGTCGGTCATTTCGGGTGTGTCCCTTCCGCCGGGCACGCCGTTTACGGCATATCTCGGCTTTATGCAATCATACACGCTCCGCAGCGGTCCCGTCAACGAACTTCTGCCCAAGGATTCGCCGGAAAAAAACCGCAGATTTGTCAGCCGCGGCAAATCTGTGGTTTTTTATTAAAGTTTATAGAATTCATCGGGTTCATAAAAGCAGTATTTGTTTTTCCGGTCCGCTTGGCCTGATACATCCCTTCGTCGCTCTTGCGGATAATATTGTTAAAACTATCCTTTAAAGGGTATCGGTACAGAATGCCGATGGAAAAAGAGATGGTTTCCAGCACTTCCTTCGGATAATTCGGAAGGCGCTTTATGCCTTTCAAAAGTGCTTCCGACCTTTTGCCAAGTTCCGGGCGCCTGATAGCTTCGCCGACGATGGATATGAATTCGTCTCCGCCCATACGGGCGGTAAACGAGTCCGGGAGGATATCCCGAAAAAGCCCTGCGACATCTTTGAGCAGGCGGTCCCCGACATTGTGGCCGTATTCGTCGTTCACCAGCTTGAAGTTGTCTATGTCGATGAACAAAAACGTGGCGCTGCCGCTCTTATCCATAGCGTCGAAGTGATCGTACATCCCCGTTCGATTGGGCAGGCCGGTCAACTGGTCTCTGACCGCCATGCTCATAATCTTTTTCTGCTGCTCTCGCTCCAGCGTAACATCCCGAAACACAAAAGTGCAGCCGTATTGATTGCCCCAGTAATCTTTCAGTTCAAACCTGTTGCGGGTCCATATCGCTTTTCTCCCGTCCGGCTGGGGAATGATGTAATCTTCCGCGCCAAATTCCGTCAGCTTTTCATATTTCTGTGCAATATATTCTTTTGCTTTATGCCCGACCGTTTCCTCGCCCGTCACGCCGGCGATATCCAGGTATACCTTGTTCGCCTGCAAAACCGTGCCTTTGTTGTCCACGATGACAACGCCCAGTTCCAAATCATCCAGAAACCGCTCGAATTTGGTCTGTTGGTTCATAAGTTCCGTAACGTCTTTGGCAAGCCCGATGGAGCCGATGACGCGCCCCTGTCCGTCCAGCCAGGGCGCTTTCGTCACCCGCAGATGGTGAAGCTCGCCGTCCGCTCCGGGCATCGATTCTTCAAAGAAATTCGTTTGGCCGGTGGTGCGCACATACAGATCGCTCTGTTTGCACCCGGCCGCGCCCGGGTCGAGGCCGTAGACCTCGTTTTCGTGCTTTCCCTCGATCTGCTCCCGCGGTTTGCCGGCCAGGTCTATGAGAATGTGGTTTACGTCCATGTGCAAATCCGCCATGTCCTTCGTCCACAGCATATCGTCGCTGATCTCATAGGTGGTCTTCAGCTCATTCTCCCGTATGTCAAGCCGCCGCTTCAGATCGCACCGGCAGATCATATTGGAAAAAGCCGCAGCGAACCGCCCCTTATCGAGCGGCAGGGTCAACGCGTCTACAAAGCCCTCCCGCAAAACGGTCATATCCGGCTGATCCGCAATCCATAAAACTACCGTATCCGAAGTCCACGGCACGACGGCCGTCACATAATCGGAACCGGCGAGGATGACGCAGAACCCCCGCATCTCGTCCGTCGGAACGTCGGAAACGCGCCACTCGGCGTCCTGTATACCGCACACACTTTCCGCTGTTTCCTTCATGACGGAAACGAGCTCTCCCGGGCAGCCAACGGCGTAGACTCTGCGTTTGATTGGCATTAGCATAGTATGTGTCTCCGTATTCCTAAAGTGGATTGCTTACTTTTATATTTCGGATGAATTCGTACTCACTTTATAAAAAAACGCAAAAAACCTGAATTTTCAGCCTTTTTGCGTTCGGTGAAGGAGATTTTTATGGAACAGGTCAGACCGGCAGGTCTTTTTTCGTAAAAACGACAATGCCGGCCGCGTACATGGTGAGTCCTGTGGCCGCGAGGATGATAAAATCCGTGCCGTACCCGCTGCCCCCGAGAATCTTCTGCGTATCGAACAATGTATTCAGGGTGAAATACTTCAGAAAATCGAGATCGTCGGAAAGCTTTACGAGCAGCGCGTCAAAAAAGAAGAACAGCGAAACGCCGCCGCCGATCCCAAGAGAGGTTTTGGAAAGGTTAAAAACGCACGAGGCGCAGAAGCAGAAGCCGCTGACCGCGATATGATACAGAAAGCACCCAGCCACCATCGTCAGGTAAGCGTCTACATCCAGCTCTCCCGGCTGGAACGCATGGGCCGCCACGCACCCGACGGCCCCCACGACCGCCCACATCAGCGCAAGAGAAAAGACCAAGTACACCGCCGCCGTCAGAACGTACTTCAGCTTTGTGACGGGCGCCGCCAGAAAACCGGCGAGGGTCCCCCGGTCGACCTGCTCCGCCACCAGCCGGTTTCCCACCAGGATGGAATACAGCATCGGGAAGATGATCGCCATAATGGCAAAGAAGGTGTTCGCCAGCGACCCGGCGAGGGTGTTCGCTTTGCCCAGCAGATCGCCGAGCATGGTCCCTCCCGCCGCGCCGGCAAGGCTCCCCAGGGTGACCGGCGTGAAGACGTTGCACATGACCGTGACGAAAAGGCACAGCGCCGCGGTGAACGCGAGAAGGAACTTCGCGTTGGACCGGATGTGATATTTTAGAAGCGGAAAGCTGATCATTTTTCCCGCCTTTCGTAAAACTGCATGAAGTACTCCTCCAGCGTGTGCTTTTCTTCCTTGAAGTAACGGAGGTCGCAGCCCGCTAGAACGTGTACCAACTCGTTGATGGAGCTGTCCGTTACGGAGAAGCTCGCCTGCAGCCGCTCTGGGTCTGCTTTCGCATCCGGGTACGCGGCAAGCGCTTTAGCAAAGCTTTCCGGGTCGGAAAACTCGATCTTATAGGTCTTAAATCGGGAATGGCGCAGATCGTCCGCGCGGATTTCCTCGATGAGTTTGCCGCCCTTGATGATGCCGATGCGGCCGCTGGTCTTGTCCACCTCGTCGAAGTCGTGGGAGGACATCAGAACGGCCGAGCCTTCGGCAGCCGCAGCGACGGCGAGCTCCAGCAGGCGGTTTTTCATCAGTGGGTCTAGGCCGCTCGTCGGCTCGTCGAGCAGCAGTACCTTCGGGCGGTGCATGAAGGCGGCTACGATGCCGATTTTTTGTTTCATGCCCTTGCTCATGCGCTTCAGGTCCGCCGAAGGGTCGATCTCGAACCGCTCCAGCAGTTCGCGCATATAGGATAGATTCTTCATTTTCCGAAGCTCGGCGAGCAGCGTCAAAAAGCCCCTGCCCGTCATGTCGTTCGGAAACGCGATCTCTCCCGGAATGTAGCCGAGCCGCTTTTGGATGTCCCGCCGGTCTTTCAGGCAGTCCAGGCCGAAGATCCGGGCAGTGCCGGCCTGCGGCCTGTAAAAGCCCATCAGATGCCGGATCGTCGTGGATTTTCCGGCGCCGTTGGGACCGAGGAATCCGTAGATTTCCCCCTCGTTTATCTGCATCGAGACGTCAAAAATACCTTTTCCGCTCCCGAAGTCCTTGGTCAGATGGGACACATCTATGATGGCCATAATCTCCGCTCCCTGTAGCTTGAATCCTGTGAGTATCTTAGCACAAAACCGGCCGAAAATGAATAATAATCCCGCTAAATGATACCATTTGGCGGGATTGTCCCCGAAGCGCTTCGTTGATGCAATTAAACAATATGTATCGACCGTTTCAAATAACGTGAATGAGGTTCAAATCTACTCATGAATTTCCCGTTGAAACAGTATCCGTTCAGGCTGTTCTGAGGCTTATCCCTAGAACTAAAAATACTCACCGGGCTTTGGACTCCTTAAAAAATCCGCTGGAAATAAAAATGTTCTTGACATTCTTGCTTTTATACAATAGAATACTGACTTGTGTAATGCATATAAGCATTGTGCAATTTTAGCAAAGAGGTATTTGATGTACAAAGACAAGACCATCGTCTGCAAGGATTGCGGACAAGAATTCACTTTTACTGCCAGCGAGCAAGAATTTTTCGCTGAAAAAGGCTATACAAACGAGCCGCAGCGGTGCAAAGCATGCCGTGACGCACGTAAGGGCGGTTCCCGTGGAGATATGGGGACTCGTCAGATGTACGATGCGGTTTGCGCTTCGTGCGGCAAGCGCTGCAAGGTTCCTTTCGAGCCCCGCAACGACCGCCCCGTTTACTGCAGCGACTGTTTTAGAAAATAAATAAGTGATTTCAAAGGATGCGTCCCGTTTGGGGCGCATCCTTCTTTATATCACCAACAATCCCCGATCATCGTATATTGAGTAAATAGCGATGTAGTTCCTATATCCGTTCTATCTGACCGGAGCTGAATCCCATCGAATCCAGGTCTCAGTCAACTTCCGGGGCGGGAGGAATCCGCATATCCATGTCGGGTTGGGGTAACCCCGTAATATCAGGAGGCATCGGCCCTTCCATCATCCCCCGATCTGTTTCGTCCATATCCCGCCAATCGTCCATATCCCGCCAATCGTCCATGTCCTGCCAATCGTCCATATCGTCCATATCGTCCATATCGTCCCAGTCGCTCCGGAAGTCCATGGTTGGCAAGACATTATCTACGTCCCACATTTCACCGGTTTGCCGTCTGCCCCCGCGGCCCATGCCCGCCTCCGCCGCCTCTGGTACGCCTCCGCCGTCTCGTCGTACG
>Ga0183099_1001690_pt1 | contig 12315 bp, 10 predicted proteins | sample Biomet1_FD_127788 | JGI IMG/M metagenome (GOLD analysis project Ga0183099, IMG submission 127788) | Microbial communities from bioreactor (seeded with anoxic lake sediment) at LBNL, California, USA - Biofuel metagenome 1 | ecosystem: Engineered > Bioreactor > Anaerobic > Unclassified ... | reverse complement strand
TCGCATCCCCGCTGCGCGACCATGGTATGAACGCTCATAGCCAATAATCAACCCGAGCAATAACGCACCTAACACATTGATAAAAATAAAGAAATTGATAGCTAGTTCAGGTTTAGACCAATATACCGCCAGTGATTCCAACCCTAATATATTCATATATTCCTTACGGCCTTCATTGTTGGATATGAGATCTACATCTGACTGAACATAGTCAGACTATAGCTATCGATCCATACACCATAGAGATAACCGGCAAGGGTGCTGAATAAAGCCACCCAGGCAACATATGTCCATGTTTTTGTATAACCAATAATAGCGGCAGTGATCAGAATGCTTTGCAGACTCAACTCTGGATCAGCCATCAGATATGCCAGCAATGGCCCACGGTGCATGCCTAAACTCAGAAACATCTGTGCAATAGGCACTTCGACCAGGGTAGGAAAATACATAAAAATGCCGAACACTACCCCCGCCAGATTACCGGTGAGCGTGTTCTGCCCCGCTAAGGCTTCTATCCATTCGGGTTTAATCAATTCTCTGATCACCCCAACCAGAAATACACCGACCACCAACAGAGGAAATATTTGTTTAACGAACTTCCATGATTCCCACAATAAATCGCGGATCTGATCTTCTGTGAATTTAGTTTTGATAATCCAGCCCAGCACAACGAGGGATATTAATACCCCCACACATTTACCAGTGATGAGAATATCTACGCCACCGGCATGAGGCCGCATACCGATCGCAGCCACCAGCAAGGTCACACTGAGCAAGATCAGCGAAATCCAGGTCCACCGGTTGAAACCATCAAAAATTGATTCAATTCCTAACCATGATGTAAAACCAATCAGCACTAACATGATAATCAACAATAAACCCTGCGCACTAACGCCCTCGCCGCCTCGCGCCGGATCAAACGGTATCAGTTGATACAAAAACATCTGTAAATTATCGATGCCGCTGATTGGCAACGTAACGGTGACATAGGTATCTGTCAGCAGTGCGATCTTCAGCGTACCGGCGAGTAACAAGGCGATTAGCACCAGCAAAAAAATCAATGCACTTTGCTGCATCCGGCCTTCGGAGGTAAATAAGGCATCCGTCGCTTCATCATGGGCCTTGTCATCGCGCTGGAAAATCCACGCCATGATCAAACCAATACCGATCCCAAATATCAGCGACAGGAATAATCGTGCAAATGCGAGATCAACGCCGATGATGCCGCCGGTATAGATCAGCGCAAGAATATTGGCTGCCGGCGCAAAGAATAAAAAGGTAATCGCAGGCCCCAGCCCGCCCCCTTTTTATAGATCCCGGCAAATAAAGGCACAATCGTACAGGAGCAGACCGCCAGCACAGACCCCGCTAATGCGGCGGCAGGATAAGAGATATATTTCGGCCGTTCGCGACCCAGAAAGCGGGTAATGGTTTCTTTAGGAATCAGAGCGGTCATTGCTCCGGCGATATAAAACGCCGGCAACAGACAAAGCAATACATGTGCAGCAAGGTATGACGCCAGATTACCCAGCCCACTGTAAAACAGATGCAAGGAAATGGATAAGAAGTCCATATCACTCCCGCAACGCTCATTTATTTAGCAGTAAACCATTTCTGGATTTTTTCTTTCGAGGGAACCCCACCCGAATGCACCACTTCGCCATCAATGACAACGCCTGGTGTCGCCAGAATGCCATAAGCCATGATGTCACGAATTTCCTCGACCTTTTCCAGCTGAATTTCCACGCCATTTTCTTTAGCTATTTCATCGATCAGTCTGACGGTAGTTTTACAATTCGCGCACCCCGTACCGAGCACTTTGATATTTTTCATGACGATATCTCCGTAATGTCTATATTAAGAATAGACGATATACGGTCATATCAGAGCAGCTTTCCCGGTTTCCTGATAATTCCCTGCGTGACAACACAGTTCGGCAACGGACAAACCAAGCCTGCCCGTTGCCTTTCATTGATGTTCTTAGCGCTTATGCAAAGTAGGCAGTAGTGCTGTAATAACACCCATCAAAGGTAACCAGCCACACAACTGATAGACATACTCGATCCCATAATGATCGGCTAATTGCCCCATCAGGGCCGCACCAATGCCGGCAATGCCGAAAGCGAAGCCAAAGAATAATCCTGAGATCGTGCCAACTCGGCCAGGCACCAACTCTTGTGCATAAACCAAGATGGCAGAGAAAGCAGAAGCCAGAATAAAGCCAATCACAAAGGATAAGATCGATGTCCAGAGTAAATCAGCATGCGGTAAGGCCAGCGTAAAGGGTGCAACACCGAGGATGGAAAACCAAATAACCTGCTTGCGTCCGATTTTATCGCCAATAGGACCACCCAGAACGGTGCCGGCGGCCACTGCAAACAAGAAAATAAACAGGTGATATTGCGCAGCCTGTGCATCTAAACCAAAGTGATGCATCAGATAGAAGGTGTAGTAGTTCGTCAAACTCGCCAGATAGAGATATTTTGACGTAATAAGCAGTAACAACACACCCAGTGCGACCATAATACGGGTACGGGACAAACCAGATGCTTTAGGTGCAATATTCATCTTTTGGCTGCGGTGCTGCTGCCGATACCAATTACCAACCTTCCACAGAATAAACATGGCTAACAAAGCTGCCAACGAGAACCAGGCTAAACTCCCCTGACCAAATGGAAAGATAATCGCTGCGGCTAAAAGTGGACCGGTTGCTGTACCTGCATTGCCGCCCACCTGAAAAATCGATTGCGCCAAACCATGCCGGCCACCAGACGCCATACGGGCAACGCGTGATGATTCCGGATGAAAAATAGAAGATCCCAACCCCACCATCGACGCGGCCAGAAGTAGCAATGGGAACGTGTGCGCCTGACTCAACAGTAATAATCCGACACATGTCGAGCCCATTCCAACCACCAATGAATATGGCTTAGGATGCTTATCGGTATAAAAACCAACCAACGGTTGTAAGATGGAAGCGGTTAGCTGATAAGTCAGCGTTAAAAGACCAATTTGCGTGAAATTCAGGTCGTAGTTACCCTTCAACAACGGGTAGATAGCAAAAATCAACGATTGCAGCATGTCATTGAGAAAATGCGACATGCTGATAGCCCCCAATACACGAAAACGGGTATCACTCGATTTACTACCCGCGATAGATTGCGTCTCTTCCATTAGAAATTCTTTACGTTGCGTAAGTAAGAACGATCATTCTAACGCGAATTCATCAGTGCAAACCGGATATTTCTGATCAATTAATTCAGCGATAAAAGGCGATACTGCCACAGGGTTATACGCCAGATAAACACGATGCTTGGCACGGGTTAAAGCCACATAAAACAGCCGGCGCTCTTCTGCATCAGGGAAAGATTCCTTTTCAGGTAACAACAATTCTAAAATCGGATCGCTCTCTTTTTGACTCGGAAAACCATATTTTCCGTTGTTCATACCCAGCACAATCACATAATCGGCTTCTTTCCCCTTCGATGCATGCACCGACATAAATTGCAGATCTAATAACGGATATTGCGTTTCCATCTGCAGCTTTAGCTCTTTCGGGCTGCCATCACCAAGCAGGAAATTAAAGCGCGCCAACACGGCCACCGACGTTTTCTTTTCCGGCTGATTCATTGCCTGCTGGTGGATAGCATTTAACGCCTGATGAAGCCCTCGCTTAGCTTCTTTTGCTTTAATCAGTGAGACTGCTGGCTGTGACACAACGTCAACCGAGTTGATCGCCTTCTCTAATTGCGCTGGATTTTGCAGCACAAACGCCGATGCCACGTCACCGATCTGATTATTGAAACGGAAAGTAGTATCCAGAGCAGTTACGCTGCTCGCCCCAAACATGGCACTAAACCGTTGCGTCACACTCAAATCACTGCCGCTAAAACGATAGATGGCCTGCCAGTCATCACCGACCGCAAACAACACCGCATCATCCCGTTGATCCAGTAATGCTTTGATCAGGCGAGCTCGCGGCTGGCTGATATCTTGAAATTCATCCACCAGGATGTGCTGATAAGGGGAACGATAACGTCCACTCTCAATATATTCGATCGCCTTCCCGATCATATCCGCAAAATCAATTTCATTCCGTTCCGATAAATGTTGCTGATAAGCCGCTAAAACCGGTTTAAATAACGCTGTCAGTAAACTAAATCGTTGCATCTCATTTTTTGGTTTGGCCAATTGCGCGGTTAGCTCAGCTAACGTCAGATAAGACTGTTTAAATAACATCAAAAATTCAGCTAACAGCTGAGTGAACTCCGCCATTGATTTGGGATACAACGGGCTACTGCAAAACAGATCTGCCTGACGGTTATACGTCGCATCCTGCATCAACCGACCGATCAACTCTTCCACGAAGCGAACTAATGCAGCATTGTCTTCCGCAAAAACGCTAATTGTCGGCCATTTCCCTTCTACCGTACCAATGATTTCTAATCCTAGTGCGTGAAACGTTTTTATTGTCGGCGTAGCTTGTTGCAACATAGGCCGCAGGCATTTGTCTTGCCGCTCCTGCATCTCTTCAGCTGCTTTCTTAGCAAACGCCAACATTAAAATTTGTTCCGGTCTGGTTTGTTCACTCGCCAGCAAATATCCCGCGCGGCCAATCATAGTGCTGGTTTTGCCCGTCCCCGCACCGGCCAGCACCAGATTACGATCTTCGTTAATCAAACATGCCCGACGTTGTGCTTTAGTCAGCGGGTTCTTTTCTATGGTGTCAAAAAATGATTTAAAGCGAATTTCTTCCTGCCGGACAAATCTGGCATTTGCCTTTTTTACTTTATCTTCAGAAGCCGCAATAAAGGTGGCTAACTGTTTAAACAGCGATTGCTGGCGAGACGTAGCAAAACGTTCCCGTAACGGCGCTGTTGTTAACGAAAGCTGCTGACAGCGATTAACTATGGCTCGGCGTTCTGAATCGCGCCGATAAACCGAGCTGTCGAGAAAAGCGCGTAACTCGCTTTTTATCGCACCAGCATTGGCATACTCCGTTTGTAATTGTTGTTCGACATGATTTTGCAGACCTTGATTCAACAACGCAGCAAGCCGGCGCAACCGGGAGCGGGAAAAGCCACGATAAAGATAGGTTTTTCGTGCGGTCGTGATATAAAGATCAGACCAAAACAGACCATGTTTCACTTCAGGCTGTGCATACATTCTGGCAAACGGAAGCAGCTGTTTTTTTGCATCGTCAGCCACTCGTAATCCCGTCGGTTGATGCGCCAAAACAGCATCCTGCCGGCCAAAAAATAACTGTGCCAGCCAGCTTCGTTTTAGTTCTAAGTTATTCATTTAATCCGCGCCCCAAAATGGGGATAAAAGTGACAAAAGGTATTCCATCCGCCTATCTGTTATTGAGATTGAAATAGTACGGGAAAAATAGCGAAGATCGGGTATAAAAATAATCGCCACGATGTAACCTCAGCTAAAATACAGTGAGTCCGCATTGAGGCTAAGCATATGACTTCATTTTACATATTCGCTACATTATTCGGCTGATCAGCCTCTTGGCATGGTGTTTTTTTCGCTGATCAGTGATTTCGCATACAGAAAAAATGGCAAATTGGACGATTTTTTGCTTAACTCGCACATCAATTTTTTCGGAGTGTCGTAAAGAGGATGACAACACATCATTACCAGCTTGAATTGTGGGATATCAAAAAGCAATATCCCGGCTGTCTTGCGAACGACAAGATCAATTTGAAGCTCGAACGTGGTGAAATCCATGCGCTATTGGGTGAAAATGGTGCAGGAAAGTCAACCTTGGTCAAAATCATTTATGGTTTGGTGACCCCGGACAGTGGTTCCATCGTGTGGGATGGTCAGGAGCTGCAGATCCGCTCTCCTTCTCATGCCCGCGAATTAGGTATCGGTATGGTGTTCCAGCATTTTTCGCTGTTTGAAACACTTTCCGTCACGGAAAACATCGCTTTGTGTCTAACCCCGTCTATGCGGGAACAAATCGGTGATCTAGCAGGACGCATCCGTGAGCTGTCGGGAAATTATGGACTGAATATCGATCCAGATCGTTATGTGTTTAGCTTGTCCATGGGCGAACGCCAACGAGTAGAAATTCTTCGCTGCCTGATCCAACAGGTCAAACTGCTTATTCTTGATGAGCCGACGTCGGTACTGACGCCTCAGGAAGTGGATAGTCTGTTCGTCGTATTACGTCAGCTTGCCGCTGATGGGTGTACGATCCTGTTTATCAGCCACAAATTGAAAGAAGTGACCGCACTTTGTCATAACGCAACGATATTGCGTGGTGGCCGCGTTACTGGTGCTTGTATTCCATCGAACGAAACGCCGGAAAGTATCGCGCGCATGATGGTGGGTGACAGCGCGATTGCGGAAACCTATGAGCGCCGCTCCAGCAAAAAAATTAATCTGGAGATTAAAAACCTCTCCGTATCAGCACCAAACCCATTTGCCTGCGCACTGAAGAAACTGAATTTTTCTCTGCGTGGTGGTGAAATTCTGGGTATTGCCGGTGTAGCAGGTAATGGACAGGAAGAGTTACTCAGCATTCTGAGCGGTGAACGAGTCAGTACGCACAGCGACCAGGTTATTATGAACGGTAAACCCGTTGGCCGCCTGAATGTAGGTCGTCGTCGTCGTCTTGGTATGGCTTATGTACCTGCCGAGCGTCTCGGTCATGGTGCGGCGCCAAAGATGAGCCTGAGTGAAAACTTGCTGCTAACCAATGCCATGCTGGGTCTGAAACGCTTTGGCTGGGTGAAATGGCATAAAGTCTCTGCCCGAACCCGTGACGTGATTGAACAACATCAGGTGAAGTGTCACAACGAGCATGCACCTGCCCAATCGCTGTCTGGTGGTAATCTGCAGAAATTCATTATCGGTCGTGAACTTGCGCTCGAGCCCAATGTCTTTGTTTGTGCACACCCGACTTGGGGCGTTGATATTGGCGCGGCAAATGCTATCTACCGTGAACTGATGGAATTGCGTGATCGCGGTGCGGCTATTGTTGTGATCTCTGAAGATCTGGATGAATTATTCCTGATCAGTGATCGCATCGCGGCGTTGTTCGATGGTCATCTCTCGCCTGTGGTGCAAACTCAGGACACCAGCACGAATCAGATCGGTCAGTGGATGGCCGGACAATTTCTGGAGCAGGAATAAACCACCATGTGGCAATTTCAACCTCGTACTTTTATCCCGTGGTATCTGCAGATAGTTTCACCGTTAATCGCGGTGTTTTTTACTGTTCTGCTGGGAATGGGGCTCTTTAGTTTTCTGGGTAAAGATCCGTTTCATGCGATGCAGGTTTTCTTTATCAGCCCACTTTCCGATGGCTATAACATTGGTGAGTTGTTAGTTAAAACCGCACCCATGTTGCTTTGTGCGATTGGTCTGGCGCTTTGCTATCAGGCTAATTTGTGGAATATCGGCGCGGAAGGTCAACTGCTGCTGGGCGCGGTGGTTGGTAGTGCGGTTAGTCTACATTTTGCTGAAAGTTCTTTTAGTGTTTGGCTGGCGCTGATTGCTGGCGTATTAGCCGGTATGGTGTGGTCAGGTATTGCGATTGCGTTGCGCCAGTGGTTCAACAGCAACATCATTCTGACCACTATCATGCTGAACTATATTGCACTCTATACATTGCAATGGGCCGTACATGGGCCGCTGAAAGATCCGGATGGTATGGGTTTTCCTGAATCGGCCATGTTTGCAGACACCCAACTGTTACCTATTCTGATTGAAAATACCCGCGTTCATTTGGGCGTGCTATTTGCATTACTTGCTGCGGTGTTGTGCTGGGTATTACTGCGTTTTAGCTGGTTAGGCTTTCAGATCCGTGTATTGGGGCATGATGAATCATCAGCTCACTATGCCGGTTTCTCTATTCGCCGCCTGCGTTGGGGCATTATGCTGCTATCTGGTGCATTGGCCGGGCTTGCGGGGGCCTGTGAAGTTTCCGGCCCGATCGGTCAGCTGATCCCGTCAGTTTCTCCCGGTTATGGCTATGCCGCCATCATCGTGGCATGGCTGGGTCGGTTACACCCGATTGGTATGCTGTTATCCGGTTCATTCCTGGGTTTGATCTACATGGGCGGTGACATGGCTCAGATCGAGCTGGGAGTTCCAACCGCGATCACCGGCTTATTTCAGGGTGCACTGTTGTTCCTGCTATTGGCGAGCGATTTCCTGTTGAAATACCGGTTAGTTAAAGTGAAATCTAAGGAAAATCAGAATGGATAATGTACTGCTTCTGCAAATTCTGACGGCAGCAATTAAAACGGGAACACCGTTATTGCTGGTTGCCTTAGGTGAAATGGTTTGTGAAAAATCAGGTGTGCTGAACCTCGGTCAGGAAGGCATGATGCTGATGGGCGCCGTATGTGGCTTTATTGCTGCGTTCAGTACAGGCTCCCTGCTGTTAGGCGTATTAGCCGCCATGGCAGCTGGAATGCTGATGTCTCTGCTGTTTGGCGTGATCAGCATGCACCTGCGTGCAAATCAGGTCGCGACCGGTCTGGCATTAACGATTTTCGGCACCGGATTAAGTGCGTTTATTGGTTCTTCCTATGTGGGTCAGACCGTAAAAGGTTTTCAGGGCATCCAGATCCCGGTGTTGGCGGATATTCCTTTTATTGGCAAATTGCTTTTCTCGCATGACTTGCTGATTTATGTCAGCTGGGTGCTGGTGTTAGTGGTCGGATGGTTCTGCGTGAAAACGCGTGGTGGCTTGATCCTGCGGGCTGTCGGTGAAAACCCGCATAATGCCAATGCTATCGGCTTGCCGGTTTTGACAGTGCGTTATCTGGCCATCCTGTTTGGTGGCGCCATGGCAGGCCTGGCAGGCTCTTACATGTCGTTAGCTTATACACCGATGTGGATGGAAAACATGACCGGTGGTCGTGGTTGGATTGCACTGGCATTGGTTGTATTCGCATCATGGAAAACCAAGAATCTGGTTTTGGGCGCCTACTTGTTTGGTATCGCCAGCATCATGCATCTGGTTTTACAAGGGTTAGGAATGAAGATCTCCCCTAGCCTGTTGGCGATGTTGCCATATCTGGCTACGCTGATAGTGATGATTTTCATTGGTTCCAACCGGATGAAAGAAAAACTGTCTGCCCCCATGTCGCTGGGTCAGACTTTTGATTCCAGAGTATAATTTTTCATCAATTTCTTTAGCTGTGTAATTGATGAGCCGCAAGCTTTGGCTTGTGTTTCTTAAAAATGATCGGAGAAATACGAATGAAGACAAGGATTTTTCGTTTACTGGCTGTAGCTGCATTGACTGCTGGCTGCGCTGTTTCAGCAGCGTCAGCCGCAGAAGAGCCAATGAAAGTTGGTTTCATCTATGTTGGCCCGGTAGGTGATCATGGTTGGAGCTATGAGCATGACCGCGCGCGTAAAGAGTTAGAAAAAGCACTACCAGGCCAGATCAAAACCACGTTTGTGGAAAATGTGGCTGAAGGTGCTGACGCTGAGCGCGTGATCACGCAACTGGCTAAAGGTGGTAATAAAATCATTTTCACCACCTCTTTCGGTTTCATGAACCCGACTCTGAAAGTAGCGAAAAAATTCCCTAACGTGATCTTCGAACACGCGACTGGTTACAAACGCACTAAAAACGTCTCTACCTACATTCAACGTGCTTATGAAGGCCGTTATGTGGCGGGTGTGGCAGCAGGTCTGCTGACCAAATCTAACACCATTGGTTACATCGCCTCTTTCCCAATTCCTGAAGTGTATCGTGATATCGATGCAACTTTCATGGGTGCGAAGTCAGTTAACCCGAACGTGAAAATTAAAATCGTGTGGGTGAATTCTTGGTACGATCCAGGTAAAGAAACTGACGCCGCAAACGCACTGATCGATCAGGGTGTTGACGTGATGATGCAACACACTGACAGCCCAGCACCAATGCTGGTAGCTGAAAAGCGTGGCATTCGTGCTGTAGGTCAGGCATCTGATGTTTCTCATTTTGCCCCGAAAGCCCACGTATTCTCTATCGTAGACAACTGGGAACCTCACTACCTGAAAACTGTTCAAGCAGTTAAAGATGGTAGCTGGAAACCACAAGACTACTGGGGTGGTTTTGCTGAAGACGTAGTTAAATTGGGTTCTATCAATGACAACCTGCCACAGAATGTCAAAGATGCAATCAACACTACTTACACCAAAATCAAAACTGGTGAATTCAAACCATTCACTGGCCCGCTGAAAGATAACACTGGTAAAGAAGTGGTTGCTGCTGGTCACTCAATGACTGATGCAGAACTGGCTCAGATCAACTGGTTTGTTGAAGGCATCGACGCTACTGTTGCTAAATAAATCGGCTGATTACTTCAGAAGCTGATTATTTTAATAAGAATATGGTAAGGGAGCTTCGGCTCCCTTTGTTTTATCCCAAATTCTGTAGATAAAAAAAGCCCCGAATACTATTCAGGGCTGATTTGTCATCGGTGATATGAATCTCAGATCACCGCAGCGATGCCTTCAATCAGGGCATCGATGTTATTTCTGGTAATACCAGCAACGCTGATACGGCCAGAACCAACGATATAGATCGCAAATTCTTTGTTCAGACGAGTCACCTGTTCTTTATTCAAACCAGAGAATGAGAACATACCATTCTGTTCAGTGATAAAACTGAAATCCTGCTGAATGCCTTTCGCTTTCAGTTTCTGCACGAACAATTCGCGCATTTCCCAAATGCGATCACGCATTGCTTTAACTTCAGCAATCCACTCCGCACGCAATGCAGTATCTTTCAGCACGACAGCAACTACCGCTGCACCGTGTGATGGTGGGTTAGAGTAGTTTGCGCGAATGGTAGTTTTGATCTGGCTGAAAGCACGCAGCGCTACTTCTGTATTATCAGTGATCAGTGTAATGGCACCTACACGCTCATTATACAAACCAAAGTTTTTAGAGAAGGAACTGGCTACCAGCAACTCTTTGTTATATTTGGCAAAAGTACGCAGACCGGCAGCATCTTCTTCAACGCCACGACCGAAGCCTTGATACGCAAAGTCGAAGAATGGCAGCAATTTACGTTCCGCACAGAACTTCGCTAACACTTCCCACTGTTCCAGTGATGGATCAACACCGGTTGGGTTATGGCAGCAACCATGCAACAGCACCACATCACCTTCTACTGCAGCAGACAATGATTCCAGCATGCCGTTAAAATCGAGGTTTTTATTCGCTGCATCGTAGTAACGGTATTCCGCTGTTTCCATGCCCGCAACACCGAACACTTGGAAATGGTTCACCCAGGTCGGATTAGAGATCCAAACCTTTTTAGAAATGCCCTGACGGAACAAAAATTCAGCACCAATACGCAGTGCACCGGTACCGCCCGGAGCCTGTGCAGTTTTAGCTCGTTTGCTGGTCACGATTTCATGATCAGCACCAAACAACAGTTCCTGCACCAGCTGACCATATTCCAGATTACCTTCGATGCTCAGGTAGTTCTTGGTGGTTTCTGTTTCCAGCAGAATTTTTTCTGCTTTCTTCACACAGTTGAGAATTGGCGTGGCACCCGCTTCATCTTTATAAATACCAACACCCAGATTGATTTTGTTAGTGCGCGGGTCATTACGGAATTCTTCGGTTAAACCCAAAATAGGGTCGGCTGGAGCCTGAGTCACCTTCTCAAACATGGTTCGTCCTGTTTAGTTTGGCTAGTTGGGGGGATGGCACATCTCAAGTGCCCTGCTGACTATGTTATACCACTGAGAAAAACGAGCGACCACCGCTTCTTGCAAAACTATGTCAGGTGGATCCAGTTTTTTGCGTAAACCATGACCTGCTGTGGCAGTTTTTGCTGGTTCTCAAAGAGGAATTGTAAGCTGATTTGTTGCTGGCGCGTCAGACCCACTAATGACCATTTCTCGTTCACCGCAAGCGGTTCACCCAATTGTCGCAGATAGTCCGGCCAGTTTTCAGGTAAGAACAGCGCTAGCTGCCGCTGTATTCGCTCAGCAAATGCATTGGCAAGTTGTAAGCTTTCTGGCGACAGATCGCCGAAATGACTCCAATAAATATTATCCGTCAACGCACGAAGCAACTGCTCGGCCATCGTTGTATCTTTAAGCGGCGCATGGATCAACAAAGTATCTGCTGGTAACGCCATACTGACAAAGGCATCGCGGTTATCAATCGTGACAACATGCTGGGGTGGTTTTTCTTTCCAAAGAATTTTTGTAATGCCGGTAATCGCTCTCTCGGGAATGGCTACTTCACCCCATGCACTAAACAAGCTGCTGACATCTATCAATTCGCCCGATTGCAATAAAATACTGCAAGGCAGGTTGACAACGAAGTAATAAA
>Ga0183099_1001689_pt1 | contig 12316 bp, 11 predicted proteins | sample Biomet1_FD_127788 | JGI IMG/M metagenome (GOLD analysis project Ga0183099, IMG submission 127788) | Microbial communities from bioreactor (seeded with anoxic lake sediment) at LBNL, California, USA - Biofuel metagenome 1 | ecosystem: Engineered > Bioreactor > Anaerobic > Unclassified ... | reverse complement strand
CTAGGGGCGTGGTTCAACGGCAGAACAGAGGTCTCCAAAACCTTTGACGAGGGTTCGATTCCTTCCGCCCCTGCCATCAAAAGATCAAACTCTTGATACGATTGTGTCAGGAGTTTTTTTGTGAATAATTGGCAAAAACATTTGCTGATAGGTGATTTGTAGTTTCTTCATCTCAATTTTGTCGATGGAAACATAAGCTTTTTTCTCCAATTGGCTGACAAGAAATGTTTTTTTGATGCGTCCAAAAGTTTTGTTTGTTTTTATCTCGAGAGTTTTCCTTTGTTCTTTAATCTCCGTGGCACGAAAACTCAGTACTTTTTGTGTCCTTTCAATATTTACTTTATCGGTAAAGGTATTTAGTATTAAACACAAGGGATCGATCATGAAGAAAAAGAATGCTCTATTGGCAATAAGCGTCGTTTCTTTATTGTGTGCTTGTCAGCAAAAATGGCACCTCCGTTTTGTCTAGCTCCACCCAACCGTCTTCTGCCGACTTAGTCTCCTCAAAATACACAAACTCGCTTCATTTAAAACTTGATGATGACAGCGTCGTTCCTTTTTATGGCGCGGATCCGGATATTATTCGCGGTAATGATGGGTATTTTTACCTCTACACCTCGCAGAATTATGCTTATATTCCCGGCCGGGGAAGAATGTTTGATCGCTGCCCCATCTACCGGAGTGAGGACATGGTCAATTGGACCTACTGCTCTTCGGTCTTCACTGACCAAGATGTCGACTTGAATTCCTTTTGCTTCAACAATGCTGGCATTTGGGCGCCTTCAATCAGCTGTTTCAACGGACAATACTACCTTTATTATTCGATAGGATATCCCTGGACTGAGGTTAACAACCATGAAGCCTATGATGGGATTGGCTTAGCGGTTTCCGACACGCCTTATGGCCCTTGGACCCATTATGGCGAATTGTTTACCTCCGCGGATTGTGGTGTCCAAGTGTCCATCGATCCTTTTGCCGCGCAAACTGATGATGGCACCATTTACCTTTTCTGGGGTTCCTTCAACGGCATTTGGGCCGTGGAAATGTCGATTGACGGAATTGAAGTCAAAGACAAAGCCAACATAAAAAACAACAAGATCGTAGTGGTCGAAAAAGGAACGCTCGGATATCAAGATCTAGATAATGGCTTTGAAGCCACTTACATCTTTAAAAAGGACGGAAAGTTTTACTTTACCGGCTCCAGACATGGATTCGGTGGTGGACTGAATTCCCTGTACGATGTCTATGCGGGTTCTTCCGATTCCCTTTTGGGCCCCTATAAGGATTCGAAAGGCAATGACATTTTTGGTCACGGCGATTTAGTGGTTGACGGCGATTTTGATGATCCGGATGGGTTAAGAGGCGTGGGCCACAACTCCATCATCGAGGATGATGCTGGCGATTATTGGATTGTCTATCACTGTTACGACCCGAAATGTCCGGTCAGCGATGAAAGGACCATCTGCATCGATAAATTGATCTTTGAGGACGACGGTTCCTTTCACACCGAGGGATCGGTGGCCTCTCACACTGAAGTGGACGGTCCGCGACTATTTAAATAAAAAGGAAGAGAAATATGGCCATATCATTTAACGAAAAGACGAGGACTTTTTTCCTTGAAAGCAAGAACACCTCTTATGTTTTCTGCATTACCCCAACCGGTTTTTTGAGGCACTTATATTACGGTCCGAGAATCAGCCAAGAGGATTTACGGGACTTGGATGTTCTCGATAACCTCGACCCTTTGTACATGTCAAAAGAAGAAAAGCCTTTTGGCATCAGCTTCATGAGAAACGAATACCCGTGCTTCGGCTTAGGCGATTACCGCGAGATTGCTTTAAAAGCCACCTATTTTGATGGTTCCAGAAACAATGATGTGAAATACGTCTCTCATGAAATCCGTGGTTCTAAAACCTTATTGAAGACCATGCCCTGCGTGAGAGACAACACCAATGAATTGGTTATAGTTTTGGAAGATAAGCATCTTCAGGTGAAATTGTTTTATTCCGTTTATGAGAACGAGGACTCCATTACCCGAAGAGCCGAAATCACCAATCTTCATGATGAAATGGTGGTCTTAAACACCGCTCATTCGGCCACTCTAGATTTAGAGGGCAAGAACTTCGACTTCATTAATTTTCCGGGCGGGTGGGCCAAGGAAAGGTCTGTAAAGAGAAACCCCATTCAACAAAGCGTTATCACTATAGATTCCAAACTTGGGGCCTCCTCCAGTTGGGAAAATCCGTTCATCGTTATTCTTGATAAGGACACCACAGAGGATAACGGAAGGGCTTTTGGCCTCGCCCTCGTTTATTCGGGATCGTTTGCTTTTACGATGGAGCAGACCATTTCCAACACCTTGAGAATTAGTGGCGGCATCAATGATTTTGATTTTTCCTGGCCTTTAAAGCGAAATGAGACCTTCCAGACGCCGGAACTAGTCATGACGTTCTCGAATGCCGGCTTAACAAAAATGAGCCAAAACCTTCATGATTTATCCCGTAATCATTTGATCAATCCTCGCTATGTGAACAAAACGAGACCGATCCTCATGAATAACTGGGAAGCCACCTATTTCGACTTCGACAACAAGAAGCTCTGCGGCATTATTGATGCCGCCAGCGAATTAGGAATTGATACTTTTGTTCTAGATGACGGCTGGTTTAAAAATAGAAACACTGAAGACACTAGCTTAGGGGACTGGGAAGTTGATACCAAGAAATTAGGCGGATCTTTAAACGCCGTCATCAATCATTGCAAAGAAAAAGGTCTGAAATTCGGTTTATGGTTTGAACCAGAAATGATCAGTCCGGTCAGCGAGCTATACAAGAACCATCCGGAATACGCGATGGTATCGCCGAATGGATGTCTTGATCAAGGAAGATTCCAATTGGTTCTTGACCTCAGCAACCCTGAAGTCGTTGACCATTGTATCGAAGCGATTTCGAGCATCCTGAATCAGTACGATATTTCTTACGTGAAGTGGGATTTTAACCGTTATTTGACGGAATATTGGGGCCAGACCTTGAAGAAAGAAGAACAAGCCTCCGTTCTTCATAGGTATATGCTCGGCGCCTATCGTTTAATGGACACCCTAATTAACAAACGCTTCCCAAACATCTTTTTTGAAGGGTGCGCCAGCGGTGGTGGAAGGCTCGATTTCGGTACCTTATTCTATTTCCCGCAGTCTTGGTGCAGCGACAATACCGATGCCTTTTCGAGGGAAATGATTCAGTACGGCACCTCATTCGCTTATCCGCTCTCTTCTTTTTCCGGCCATGTCGCCGCAGTTCCGAATCACCAAACGGGCAGAATCACGCCCCTTCAATCCAGGATGGACGTCGCAAGTTTTTGCGCCACCGGATACGAGTTCGATGTTACGACTTTGAAAGAAGAAGAAAAACAGGCCATCAAAGACAACATCAAGCGTTACAAAACAATTGGAAACCTTATCTTAAACGGCGATTTATACCGTCTTGCTTCTCCTTTTGAAACCGACCATTTCGGCCAAATAGTGGTGAGCAAGGACAAGTCAAAGGCCTTTGCTATCGTGGGAAACAGACTCGTTACTTCTCGAGAGTCGGCCTTCTATTTGAAATTAAAAGGCCTTGACCCCAACTCGACCTATCAGATTGAAGAAACCGGAAAGCAATTCAAAGGCAACACTCTGATGAATTTCGGTCTTCCGTTCAAACCGGAATTCGGCGATTTCGTCACGAAAGCCTTTGTTTTAACCAAAGTCGACTGATCAACTTTCCATCTCAAAGAAAAAGCCAACGGAATCGAAACCGTTGGTTTTTCTTTAGGCAGATTTTTTAAATGAAGTATTCAAGCAGAGCGTTTCCGAAGGCTGTTCCTAGTCCGATCATTCCGTCACTGTCGTAGTGGTAAATGTCGACATTGTAATAGGGCTCGCTCATAAAGGATAGATTCAGGGCAATCGTATCAATGGCAACGTTGAGGATGTCCTCATCGGCGAATTTTTGTTTCGCCTCATTAATGATCTTATATTGGGCCCAGGCGATAGAGTTGGAAATATAAGCATCGACGAATCCGATTCCCGGACCATAAGTGTAGGCCTCAAACTCGCTCCGGAAGTCTTTGACGAAATTCGAGAGCCGGCCGTAGTATTGGTTGGCCACGTCAACCGTATCGGAATCCGATTCGCCTTGCATCCAGCAGAGGGCGCAGATCTGCGGATCCAGGCCTTTGAATTTCAGAATCGCAAGGCTGTCTTTGACGAAGGAGATAAATTCAGTCCAGAGCGGTCCGGTGGCCCCGCTGGAAGGGGATCGCCACTGGTTAATGAGATTGGAGCCGCCCCAGCCAAACTTTATGAAGTAAATGGTTTCGCCACGGTGGGCTTTATCAATCGTTTGCGCAATGGCGAGCTCAGGTCCAAAATGGTTTTCATCCGTTCCCTGGCCTAGTTTTACATCCACGTACGGACTGATGTTCTTGAAATTTCCCCAACTGTCGTTCCAAACGATTTTGGAAGTGGAATAGCCGTTGATGTATTCATCAATTTGGCTAGTGGTGTAATGCTTGCTCAAATAAGAAGACCAACTATTGCCTTCCATGTTTGATTGGCCCGCTAGGACCACGACTTTAGCGCGCGGAGTCTCTTCACTATCTAAAGAACTGGACATACTGGATTTTCCTTCTGCCGGTGAACAGCCGACAAGCAATAAAGGCAACAACAGCAACGCTATGATTCTTTTCATGTCGTCATTATATTTTTCTTTACCGGTAAAGTAAATATGATATATTAAATATAAGGAAAAGGTGACGAATGAGTAAAAAAACATACCAGCAGGATATTGCTGACTCTTTGGGGATATCCAGGAACGCCGTCTCGAGAGCGCTACGGGGATGCAGCGACATTTCGAAGTCCACGATTGAGAAAGTTAAGCTAAAAGCCAATGAATTAGGTTATATCGCGAACAAATCAGTCGACGTATCTTTCGTCCGGCAAAGTGAAATTGTTTTCCATTGTCGTGTTTAACTTACGCAACGTTTATTTCTCTTTGATGGCGGACGCGCTTATTAAACAGATAGAAAAAGAAGGATACCAGGTTATTGTCACCGTCTATCAAAGGCCTTCAATCAACGTCGAACAGATGAAAGAAATCCTATCAACTCAATGCGCTGGGGTCTTCTCTTTGATCAATGTGGATGAAGATGCGATCGAGTTATGTGAGAAAAACAACACCCCGATTACCTTGATCGGTAGCAAGAGCGTGAATCCTTACGCCTCCACCTTCACCGTCAACGATTATCAAGGAAGTCGTTTGATTGGGGAAAGATTATTGCAGCTAAACGCCGCGAAACCTTGCTTTCTCTGCCCGATCGACCCTGGCGTCGTCCAGAATCGCCAAAGGGGCATCGAAGACGTTTTTAAAGAACGCAAAGGCCCCAAACTGGATATCTATTTCGAAAGCTTCGAAAATGACATCTATAACATCTTCGCCAATCAGATTCTCAAGAATAACAATGACTACGTGGTGGCCTATTCCGATGAAATCGCCATCAACGTCAAGAGAATCCTCCATCTCCACGCCAAATACGTCTACGGGTTTGACGGGATTCACAAGCAATTGCCGATAATCTCCGAAGTGAACGGGCTCAGCAATGATTGGGGCGAGGAAGTCAAAGACGCCGTCGCCGATATGATGATCAAAATCCAAAATTCATCAAGACCCACCGGATTGGATAAAGTTTACCTCTTATCTTTATAAGCAAATAAAAAGCCCGATATTTTGCTACCGGGCTTTTTATGTTGGCTAATGCAGATTAGTGAATGCGGACGTTGGAGACAGTCGCATCGACGCCGGCGCATTGGAACATGACGGTGTAGCCGCCCGTCCAAATAGAGTTGATGTCTGTTGAAGTCTGTGTGGCATGATCGACTGCCCACTGCATGACATTAACATACGATTCTTGGCCGGTGGGAAGTAGTTCCCACTTAAAGACGGAACCATTGTCTCCAACCGTTCTGGTAATCCTGTGGTGGCCGCAGACGTTGGCATCAGCAGGAATGCCTCCTTGCGACTCTTGGGGGGCACCGACGCGGGAAACCAACACTTGGTTCTCGTACTTGTCGATCATGGAAGTTTCGCTTTCGCAGTTGCCGCCAAGGCCGTAGCCGGAATTTTCATAGAAGTCGCGGTATTCGATTCCGCAAACCTCATTAACGTCATTCCAGTAACCGTTATTGACAGAGAAGCGTTCGCAGAATGTCGGAGTATCCGACCTTCTTAGGATGGCGCCCATTCTGTATTGATGGTTGTTGCTTTGGAACGCGCAATGATCGATGTCGAATTCCAAGACGAAATCGCCCGACAAATTGGCATATTGCTGCTTTAGGGCAACCTTGTCCCAGCAGTCATATCCCCATAGAGCACGATCAGGAGAGTCGGCAGTGTTGATGGCAATCGTTCCCTCGTCTTCGGAAATCTTTTCCGAGGTGTTTACATATTTGGAAACTTTCTGATCACCGTATTCAATGGTTACCGAGGTAATCTTGGCGCCCTGTTCTTTTGCCACCAATTTAAAGTAGTTGGCTTCGGTGCCTTCAACATATTCTCCAAATTCGTCGCCTGAATAGACTTTGGAGAGGATAGTGACTCCGCCTTCGGATGCCACGACGTCAATTTTGGCTATGGCCGGAATGGCGTTGACGTTCCATAATTCTCCGCCCGCTGTGAGCTCCATAAGTCCACCAGTAAGAGCGGTGGCGGAGGTGGTGCGTAAGGTTACGTCTAAGTCTTTGTTTGTTTTCGCGGTAAATTCATCAAGCGAAGCGATGGTTGATTCACCATTGAGCGTTAAGGAATTGGGCTCCGGCTCCGGTTCCGAAGAAGAGGAGGAGGAAGAGGTGTCACTAGACACTTCGGTTGAGGTGGAGCTGCTAGTCTCGGTCGACGTTGAGGCTACGCTCGAATGGCTGCTAGTCTCGGTTTTTGAGCTGGAGGAGGCGGATTGCGATGATTCGCTGCTGCTGTTAGTGGTGCATCCAAGCAAGAAGCCCGCAGTTAGTGTAGTCAAGAGGAACACTTTTAGAGTGCCTTTTTTTGAAGTCATATTTTTTCCTTTCAATTTTTTTCTGAATTCTAATCATTCTTTCTAAATCAAAAATCTCTGAAATGTTTACTATTTTGAAGCAAATGACCTGATTTGATACCTCCTTTGAACCGGTATAAATCGTTTTAGCGATTAATCCTTATTTCGGGGCCGTCTAATACCTTGTGGTAACTGGCGGTGTAATCTTTAACGTGCGGTGTGGCGTTTTCGTCCCACAAGATCTTATCCATGGCCAGAATTCTCTCGGATTCGCCGTTTGGATATTTATCGGAGACTTCTACCCCGTGGTAGAAAATCCAGTAGTCATTATTGTCATCGGTGGTCACGCAGCAATGGCCGACCCCAACGAAATGAGGATTGCCTTGGAGGACCAAATCGCCTTGGTTGGCCCCGAACATGTCGTTGCCTTTGGTGTCGAAGTAGGGCCCGAGCGGATTTTTGCTCCTGGCCGAAACGACATGGTAAGTGGATTCTTTTCCGTCCAAGGTTTTGCCCATGGAGAAGAACAAGTAATACGTTCCGTTTCTCTTCACCATATAGCTCGCTTCGTAGGTGTCCAAGTCGATTTCGCCTTTGTCAAAGCCGGCAATATGGACTTTTTCGCCGACGAGTTTGAGCCCGTCGTCGCTTAATTGCGATCCGTAGATGCCGCGATATGAGCCCCAAATGATGTAGTATTTACCGTCATAGCCTTGGAAAACGGTGGGATCGATGGAATTGTTCACTCCGACATCGAGACTTCGGATGATGGGCCCTTGGTCAACGAACGGACCCGCCGGAGAATCGCCGACCGCCACGCCGATGGAAGCGTTGGGATCAAATAAGATCGATAAGGCGTAGTAAAAAACGTATTTACCGTTGATTTTGATGATGTCCGGAGCCCATAAGCCGGCGTCCTTGGTTCCCCATCTCGGGAAATGCTCTTCGTCAAAAGCGGAGCCGACGAATTCGTAGTTGCAGAGATCCTTGCTCCTCAAGATCGGAGAAGGGGAGAATTTGGCTGTAGGGGCTTTGGTGAAATTGCACCAAGAGTTGGTGGCGTACAAATAGTAATATTCACCATCGCGAAGAATGCACGGATCGCAGAAGTTCACCGTTGTCAGAGGGTTTTTGTATTTATTTCTCATATTATTTTCCTATGCGATCGAGAGGCCGGTAACCGGATCGAATAAATGAACGTCGTGTAGATCAAAAGTCAGATTAATATCGCCGCCGCGCTTGAAATCCTCTTTGGAGGAAACCCTGACGACGTATTCCTTCTCCAAAAAGGAGAAGTAGACGTATTTTTCCGTTCCGAGATATTCCTGAAGAAACACCTTTCCTTTAACCGGGGAATTTGCGTCTCCCAAAGCGAAGAATTCAGGTCTCACGCCAAGGATGAGATTTGTGTGCTCGTAACCCTTCTCAAAATAAGAAATGAGTTTTTCCAAGATCTCTTTTTCTTCATGCGGGGTTCTCACGCCTTTGTTCTTTTTATTTAGAACAACCGGCTTGTGGGCTTCGGTGTTTGGCTTGTTGGCGTCCAGTTCATCAACAATCGAGGACAAAACGTGGTCTTTTTCTTCGATCAACGCCATGATTTTTCGAACATCATTCTTGTATTTCTGTTCCGATAAAACTTTGGCGAGAAGGTCTTTGATTTCCTGTTCTCTTTCACATAAGTAATGCAAGCCAAGTAACTCTTGGATTTTTGCTTCATTTTTGGTTCTGAGCAGGGATTTTAAAACCGGAAGAATTTCATGGTGTCTTAATTCAAAACGTTGAAGAGTCTGCTTATAGAACAGTAATTTGCTATCAAAGAAAGCTTTGATTTTCGCATTCGTGCCATCTTGAAGCTTCAAGGCCGAGCCGTTTCCGAAAGTAATGGTGGAATCGGCGTAGGTCACATTCATTAGGTTGATAGAAGGCGATCCAATGAAGATGGCGCCGAACAAATTGGACGGATTTTCGTAGATGTTCCGAGGAGTATCAACCTGCGAAATATGGCCCATATTCATGACGACGATCCGATCCGCCATCGTCATGGCTTCGGTTTGGTCATGCGTAACATAAATGGTGGTGGCGCCGACTCTGTGATGGATCTTGAGGATCTCGCTCCGCATGGAAATCCTTAATTTGGCGTCCAGGTTGCTGAGAGGTTCGTCCATCAAGAACAGTTTGGGGCGTCTCACGATGGCCCGGCCGAGAGCGACACGCTGCATTTGGCCACCGGATAATTCCTTAGGCTTGCGGTCGAGGTAATCGCCGAGGTTAAGGATCCTGGCGGCGCCGAAAACCAAATCATTGATTTCGTCTTTCGTGTAGTGGCGTTTGACCAAAAGGGGTTTTCCGTTCTCATCGGAAACGGGCTTCCCTTCTTTGTCTAATAACGGCAGCATGGCCTTATTGATCTTTAGACCAAAAGACATGTTGTCGTAGACATTCATATGGGGATAAAGAGCATAGCTTTGGAAAACCATCGCGATATCTCTCTGGTCGGGCGACTTGGTGTTGGCCAGAACCTTATCGATGTAGAGTTTCCCGTTGGTGATCTCTTCAAGCCCCGCGATCATTCTTAACGTCGTGGATTTGCCGCATCCCGAAGGGCCGACAAAGACAATGAATTCTTTTTCTTTGATATCGAGGTTGAAATGAAAGACCGCTTGGACGCCATTGGGGTAAATCTTATCGACATCGCGAATGCTAACAAAAGAATCGATGCTGTCTTCCACGATTTTCGCGCCAGAAGCTTTGTATAACTCCCGCGCTTTTTTGAAATTGACTTTCTTTTCTGCTGACACGTTTCTACCTCCTAACGTTTTATGCCCGTCATCGAAACGCCTTCGACAATCCGTTTTTGCACAAAGATATACATAATGGCAATCGGCACCATCGCGACAATCGTGCAGGCCAACTGAAGACCTAAATTCGAATAGGTTTGGGTGCCTTCGATCACTTTTGAGAGACCATAAGACAAGGTCCAATTATCGGGAGTGGTCTGACCGATGATAATCTGAGCCCACACGAGGTCATTCCACGCCCCGAGGAAGCCGAACAACCCTTGAACCATGATGATGGATTTGCCTAGAGGCACGACAATATGGGTAAAGATTGTTAAGTCCTTGGCCCCATCGGCCCTGGCGGATTCGATTAAGTCGTAAGGAATGGATAAGAAGAACTGTCTGATTAAGAACAATCCATAGACGCCGCCCAGTCCAGGAAGAATTAAGCCGAGAAGGGTTTTGTTTAAGCCCATCTGGTAAATCTGAGAGAACTGAGGAACGGTGAGCACAATTCCCGGCACCGTCATCGTGCCAATGAGGAAAAGGAACAGACCGTTGGCAAACCTGAGCTTAAGGAAGACAAAGGCGTAGGCCGCGAGACAAGCGATTATCAAATAAAGGACCGAGGACGAAAGAGAAACGATCAAGGAATTGATGATCCATCTCCCCACCGGATACTTGTCGCTCGTAAAGATGGAAATATAGTTGGAAATAGTCCAGTTATTGAATGAGGTCGGGAAAAAGGAATACGGATGATAGTAAATATCGTCGGCGCTGCGAAAGGAATTAACTAAGGCCCAAAACAAAGGAATCAGGACGAGCAGCGAGGCGATCGATAGAATCACAAAAGCAATTATTTTAGGAACGTTTAAGTGCTTCTTGATATTGCTCTGCATGTTTGCTGCCTCCTTTCCTGTCTTTGGTGACGACAAGTTGAGTAATAGAAATCATCGCAATGAAAACGCCTAACAAAACCGCCATGGCGGAAACCATTCCATAGACTTCGAAATTGGTTCCGGTGATGAGATTTTGGATAACGTAAATGACGGTAAGTTTGACCGAGGAATCGACCTGATAAGCGCCGAGCATGTAAATTTGGCCATAGAAGTTCATCATGCCGATCGAGGTGGTGAATAAGCAGATGACCAGTTGCGGCTTTATCTGCGGCAACGTGATCGAAATAAACCTTCGGAAGCCTTTGCAGCCATCAATCGCCGCCGCCTCGTTCAAAGTGGAATCGCAATTTTGCAACGCGGCATAGAAAATGAGGAAATTGCCGCCGCAACCGGCCCAGACCGTAAAGATAATGATCAGGATCGTGTTGTAGGTCGGATCGGACAGCCAGTTGGTGGAAGTGCCGAAAAAGGAATTGATGAACCCATAGTTCAGATTGAACATGTTTAGGAAGATCAAGCCCGTCGCGGTTTGCGGGAAAATAGACGGCAAATATAGAACGGTTCGGAAGAAAGCGCTTCCTTTTGGCTTAAGATTCACCAAGTAGGCGAGACCAAGCGGAATAAGGATCTGACACGGAACGATGATGACCACAAACAACAGGGTTAGGCGAATGCCGTTCCAGAAATCCGCTCCGAACGAAGTGGAAGTGGTGAACAGCTTTTCGTAGTTCGTGAACCCTCTCCAAGTGGTCGCGTCGAACACTGGATTGGCGATATTGTATTTAAATAAAGAGATGATCAACCCGGAGATTAATGGATAAAGGAAGAAGGTCACAAACATCGCCAAATAGGGGAGCATGAAAAGAATACCAACGGCATATTTGGAAAAGGTTCTTTTTTTCCTTTCCAAGTCCAAAGCGTAGTCACTCAGCGTGACTTCGCTTTCTCGGTAATTCTTTTTCAGCCACTTAAATGCCATGTTTAGAGACCTTTAATATCGTTGATTCTTTGAACCGCGTCTTCCTGCGCGTCGCTCAGCAAGTCAATAATGTTTCGTGAAGTATAAATGGACGAAGTCGCCTGTTTCAAAGCGGTGTGGTATCCGTTCATGATATAGTCGTAGTAGACGGAAACCGGCATCGTCTGGTACAAATCGGTCGTGCCGAAGTATTGAACGTATTTCTGATAATATGGATTATCTAGATAATCATCAGTGGATTGTTGAACGACGGTGGAAGCCGGTAAATGGCCCGCTTTCGTCCAGAGACCACCCGAGTGCTCCGCCAAATAGTTGGAGAAGATAGCGCCGGCCACTCTCTTCGCGCGGCTCGTGGTATTCTTGACGAGCGAAATGGCGTGGGAATCGCCGAAGATTTCTTTCGAATAGTCTTTCGAATAATCTTTGCAGAGCAATTTAGACGGATTGATGATTGCGAGGTTATCTTTCGAACCACCCTCGCCGATGTACATCGTGTCAAGTTTGGCGGTATCGACATATAATCCCCAAGCTCCGTCTAAGTAGAAGGAGCAGGTGCCGGCATAGAAATCCTTGGCTCCGGCATCATAGTTAAGATC
>Ga0183099_1001688_pt1 | contig 12336 bp, 9 predicted proteins | sample Biomet1_FD_127788 | JGI IMG/M metagenome (GOLD analysis project Ga0183099, IMG submission 127788) | Microbial communities from bioreactor (seeded with anoxic lake sediment) at LBNL, California, USA - Biofuel metagenome 1 | ecosystem: Engineered > Bioreactor > Anaerobic > Unclassified ... | reverse complement strand
TGCCAAAAAGAAATATCCGATGGTAAATTATATTGCATTACTTTTTCCATTTTCAATATATCAACACTTTTTGCTAGCCAATGCTGCATTTTCTCATTTCGTAATGCAGCATAATCTGAATGCATAACACTGCCTGTATAATATCCTTCAGCCTGCGCTACATAAGCAAAAACACGCTCAATCGCATGACTTATAGTCCCATCCGTTGGCAATGGTTCTTTTGGAAAATCATCATATCTAAACTCATAGTTTAAAATCGGCCTTATGGCATCTGTTCGACACCAAAAGGCAGTACCTAATGTGAGCGGAGCTTTATCATATGAAAGCATTGCTTCTGGCACACCTAATTTTTGAGCGAGCATAACTGTATTTTTATAGTTGTCACACCATGCATTTTCTAACAGCAAAAGAAAATATCCATAATATGGTTCTGGTGGAACCAATATGCCCATTCGAGGATTATCAAAAAAAGACTGCAATATATTTCTTATATACATTTCGCTTTTCAACATATTTTCCCATATATTGCGCATAAAAGACGCTCCTATGCCGGCCATGGTATGAGAACTCTTTTTATCATGCAAAAAACCGATAAGTTTATAATCAGACAAAATTTTACGACCAGCAACAACTAAAGAACTGATGTCCCTCCCACGATTTTCTTTATATACAACTTGACAATTTTCTAAAGAAAATTCCTTTATTTTTCCATTTATGCTCTTGATTAAACAATAATCCGTTGCTGTAATATATACATCAATCTCTTTAGGTATCTTTACAATATATGAAAAACAATACTCCAACAAATCTTCATAATATAAATGAATTAGTATTGCTACTTTTTTATTAAGAGAAACATTATTTTTCCGCTCTATACTTTTCCAAGGAAATACATAACTTAGATTTAATATACTTTTTATATCAAAAACATTATTATTTTTTAATAAATCATCCCAAATCAATTCTTGATCATAATTGGTTTTTTCAATGACATATTGAAATATTTTTTGCGCTGCTGAACCATCGTGCATATCTAAGTCATCATGTAGTAAATATTTTTTAGGAACAAATTTTATAACTGTTTCCATTTCTATATTTCTGGAATTTTTTTCAAATTCTTTATTTTCCTCTTTTAAATTTAAATTTCTAAGCATATTACAAATATTGCTTATCGTATCATCCATTTCAATAACTGCATCATCTAAAAAATGTTCTTTTATATGATGAACAACAAGAAAATATTCTTTTTTCAAAACAGTCTCTGTATAAAAATCCCAATGACAGTGATTCATATATAAAAGCATTTCGTCCATTGATATCAATGGACCATAAGAAGTATCATCCAAAAAAAAAGCCTGTTCATATTGTGCAAAATTGTTAATTTCACAAATATGAATTAAATGTTTAAACGTTACAGGCTGAGTGTATACATATATATTTTTTGTGTATTCATATAATTTATTGACATCTATTTCTGTGTTTTTATTTTTCAAAACAATGATTAAAGACTCCATCACGCTGGATATATTTTTTAATAAATAATCTATATATCCTTCTATCACTGGATTATTAAGGAAAAAAATAGCTATGTTTTTTTTCATGCTTTCACCCTACAACGTTTCAAATTAAGAATCACAATCCAATTTAAGCAATATAAAATAATTTCATTTAGAAGCTAATTGGGTAATTAAAAACTCTTTATATTTTTTTGATACTATCCCCTTTAACTTTGATACAGTCACAAAATCGATATCTTCATAAAAACCCATTTCATTTAACTGTTGTATCATTTCATTTTCATACTTATTAGAAGTTATTATTATTTTTTGTGTCGGTTTATCGATAAATTCCGGTTTTTTAATTTTTATTTCTCTATCTGTACTTTCTTTAAACTCAACTGTATTATCCCAAAAACAATCAATCTTAAGCCCTTCTTGTTTTAAACGCATATAAAGATTTTTCCCCATCATTCCATAACCAAATAGAATATAAGTTGCTTCTCCAAATTTTTCTTTTAAAACTTCAACAAAAAATCGTTGTTTCGATCGCAAATATCTAGGCCAAATATATGGTTTAATCCGAACATTTTTATTCTTAAAATCTAAGTCCCCCCCCTTATCAATAATGTTACAGACATCCATTTCATATCCAATTTCATGTAAAGCTTTTTTGTAAAATTCAATATCAATCTTAAACCATTCATGACAGCCAAATGGCAATTTCCGGCCGTTTCTTCGATAACATTTATGAACTTCTGTATCAAATGAAAATGCAATTGCAACATCCATTGGAGCAGATATAAAACCATTTATTTTTTTTGCACCACAGTATGAAAAAAAACGATCTTCATATTTCTGCCAATGAGAAGAAAATTTATGTATCTCAAGCAATTCTTTTGTATTTTTTAACAACTGTAATGTTGCGTCTATTTTCCGTAAAGAAAAACCTCCATTTCCAACACAGCCCAAATAGGATCTAATTTTACCATTATCAGGGAAATATGCCCCTATATAGTCATAATTTAACTGACAAAAATATTCTAGTTGATCAGAAAAAACTAATGCATCTAACTGATAAATCAAAAGAAATTTATATTTAGAAAAGCGCATATAGAATTCTTCTGAAAGCAATAATTTGCTATAAGCTTCTGTACTTGTAAAATATACATCATCAAAATACTCGACCCCAAAATCATGGTATTCGTCACCATAATCAAATTGCAATGATCTGGGAGCTATAAAAACTTTGGCGTATTTAACTAATATATTATTCACTAAATGTAAAGAAATTTTTTCATACTCATCTACATGCTTTTTATATATAGGAATGCCTATTACAACCATTTAACAGCCTCATTGTTCATCATAATAATATTTACTCGCTTTTAATATCCCTTTTACAAAAGCCGCCCGATCCCACCATGCAAAAATATAACCATTCGTAAGCTCTGTTTTATATCCCAAATTATTAAAAAAAGTCCTAAAATCTTCAACATCATTTTTTTTATGGTATGTACATATTGATAATTTAACATTATTATTCTTTAATACATTTTGAGCCCCTAATAGGAAATCGGCTTCCCCGCCTTCAATATCGATTTTAATGAACAGATCTTCGTTATTATCAGAAAACATTTTATCTATGGTTGTCATTTCCTCACCAATAGAGGCTCCCACCATTTTATTAACGAAAACAACTTTATTCCTATACGGTGCAAAGGTAGCCGCTAATGCATCATTCCATTGGGAATCACATTCAAACAAATAGATCTTTTTCGCAGCATCAACTACAGACAATGCCGTCATGCCTTCAGCACTGCCAATATCTAAAAATACATCCGTTTTATTGACTTTATGTATTTTATCAAAATAACAATGTGGACTCTGTTCATCTTGCTCTATCAACATATCCCTTATATAATTTTTACAATCTATTTCTCGCCAGCCTTGAGGCAAATACAATTTTTTATCATTCATTAAATAATAATGCATGGATAAAGTATGATCAAAATCAATGTCAATATCCATTAAATAATAGTTTTCCCGAAATGGATATGGAATCATGCTATATTTTCCACATTGAAGCATATATTCAATTTCTTTTTGATATTTTGAATAAAACCTCTTAGCCTTCGCATTTTTTTTCAATTCATCTAGATATTGCTTGTTTTTTTGGTCGTTATAGTAATCTAAATAAAATATAAAAGGAATGGCATCATTTTCTAGCTGGTGACAAACTGCCATTATATAACTTTCTTTTGCAATTGAAATAATTACTGTGTGCTTACAATAGATCTTTTTAATTCATTATAAGAAATGACCGCTTTTCCACAAAATCTATTAAGTTCAGAGTTATTATCACAATAGCAAGCGACTTTATCTTCTCCAATCAATTCCAACAACTTTGCTCCGTATTTCCCCGCACCAAATAAAATCACATCATTCATAAGACTCACCTTATTTCACTTAATATATCTAAGACTATTCGTCCATCAAAAAAATCCCTATTCTCTCTAAACCCCATATTCTCTAAACTAATTTTTATATCGTCATAATATTTAAAAGAAGCAACTATAATGAGAAGATCCTTTATATTTTCACTTTGTAATATTTGTGGAGAATATATCTTATTTTGTTTTATCTTAGTTTGCCATAGATCTGCATTATTATCTACATAATAACCATTTCGTTCATTCAATTTAAATGTATCCGCTAAATCTCGCCAAGATTCACTTTTAGCCCCATAAAATACTATTTTTTTTGCTTGTAAATTTCGTTGCAATAAATTTTTTAACACTACAATCTCATTTTGTTTTTTCCCAATGTAATCCATATAATAATCACATACAGTTTTAGAATTCCACCATGGTGTCTTTTGCAAAGAATACCAAAACAATTTATCAAATATATACGTTCCAGCTTCTCGTGGATAATCGCCAGCAAAATGAAAAATCGCTCTTTCATTCAATATCTGATTTGTTTGAGATCTTCTCCTTAACTTTGTAAAGCAATTGTATTTTTCCTCAAAGAAAATTACATCCTCCTGAAATATATAATTTAATGCATCATTATCCGCAAACTGACATGCCGGATATTCATTAAAAAAATCTATAGCTTGTTGCAATAAATTATATTTTTTACGTATAATAGCCAAATTAAATATCATAACTCCAGAATTAAAATATTTATCAAAATTCACCATTCCAGTCTGTGATAGCCAATATTCTGGCATTCCATATTGACGTGCAGCACAAGCTTTTCCCTGTAGATCAAAATCCCATAACTCTTTTATGTCCAAATTTACAATAACATCTGCATCTAAATAAATTATTTTATCAACTAATAATATATCCGCCAAATACAAACGCAAAACAGTTCCGACGGTAAAACATCTTATACATTCGATTTGCTCAAAAAGATCCGGATCTAACAAATGAAAAACTATTGTTGAATCATATGTTTTACACAACAGTTCAAATCTGATTTTATTTTCATTTGTTAATGTTCCATCGTGCAAAAGATGTATTACTAACTTTTGTTTCGTATTTTCCAATACGGAACAAATTGCAGTTCCCACAAATTTGCTATAATTTCCTTTACTATCATGTAACGGGAAAGCTACATGGATCAAAATTCATCACCTCATGTAAGATAAAACTTTTATTCAGATTCAAAAAAAGCAAAACACTTTTCCTCTTGATTCCAAAAATTTTTCATTTTTGAAATTCCGCTTTTTAACTCTATTATAGGCTTCCATTTTAACTGATTACTTATTAAATTTGTATCCAAAATATTTAATTTTACATCCTGTTTTCTACCTTCACTATATATAACCTTTAATTTCAGTTCCAATACCCCTTCAATTTCTTTTATAAGTTCATTTAAAGAATGTCCTTCACCATATCCTATATTAAATGTATTATATTCCCCATTATAATGCATCAACAATATAATAGCATCTATCACATCATCTATATAAATATAGTCACGAATTATCGTCCCATCTCCCCATATTTCAATACATTCTTTCATAAGAGCTTTTGCCAAAAATGCAGCAATTACGCCTTGTCCAGAAAACGGGTTTTGCCCAGGTCCATATGGATTTGATATCCGTATAATTTTATAGTCTATTCCATAATATTGACCATAATAACTTATACATTTTTCAACGGTCACCTTATGCACCCCATAAGAAGATATGGGATTTAAATCGGCTGTCTCAGCAATAGGAATATTTTTCGGAATCCCATATACCGTTCCGCCAGAAGAAAAATATATAATTTGTTTCACCTTGCAATTACGACAAGACTCCAATAAATGAATCGTTGGCAGCACATTTGATTCAATATCATAAAACAAATTCGTATTCTGGGGAGTTGTTGTACTAATTAAATGAAAGACAATATCGATATCCTTTAAAAGTAAATCAAATTCGTGTTCCTCTTGATAATTTCCATATATAAAACGGATCGATGGACACCGCTGCTTTAATCGTTCAAATGCAGCGTTATTTCTTCCATAAACTGTTATCATATACCCTTCACGATATAATCGATAACATAAATTCATTCCTAAAAATCCTGTGCCACCAAAGACCAAACAGCGCTGCCCCATTTTACCACTCATTCCATCATTTCATTAATAAAATATTCTTTAACTTTTTTCATAACACATTCGGGTAGTATCGAATACATACACTCTGGTTCTTCCATATTTCTTATACACTTTGAAAAATCCGGGTCTAAATAATAACAGTTATTGCATTTTTCCGATACAATATTAATATTATTTTCATAACCAAAATAATGCACTGGTGTCGGTCCAAACATTACAACACATTTAGTACCAAGCTGGGTCGCGAGATGAACTAATCCGCCTTCACCATCAATATGCAGTAATGCCCCTTTAAGAATATATTTGCTCAGTTCTATACTGTGTCCAAAAATATAATGATCTATACCTTCTATTTTTTCACTATCACACATCCCTAATTGTACAAGTTCAATTTCAGGGAATTTTTGTTTAAATAAAGCTACAAAACTTTGATAGTATGTTAATGGCCAAATTTTATTCGGAATCTTTATTTTTCCAAATTTATTGGTCCCCCACCCGTAATTTAATGTTATATATCTTTTTAAACCAATAGCATAATATTGATTTTCATATTTATTATTAAAAGGTATATTAATTTGTTTATTACTCAAATCAAAAGTATCATATTCATATGCTGTATAACAATTTTTATTTAAAAATTTACAACGTGAAAAATGTATATTATTATCATTTGGGAATTTGCTCTGCAAACCATACGATATCACATTTTGTCTCAAATCATTCAACAATCCAGCAATAACAGGCTCGTTTCTTTGCATTTTCTCCAAATCAAATTGATCAATAGATAAAATATACCCTATATTTATTGAAAAAATATAATTCTTACATTCTCTTTTATAATTAAATTCTCCGCCATTTCTGCCACAAAAAATGGCATTAAAATATTTTTCCCCTTCAAAAAGCGTTTTTACATATTCCATATGGGTCGCTTCCGTATAAAAATCGACCAAGCAGGTACCTTTCACATGTTTAACAAAGTCTTCAACCAACCTTTTGGCAATAATACAATCTCCCAGCCCACCAGGCAAAAATATAGCAAATGCCATTTCTGCCTTATTATAAGCATACACCTCTTCCTGTATTTCAAAATCACCATTCGGTAAAGACTTATCTATATAAATCGGCATAAATCTTCGTCCAGAAGAAACAATTATTTTCTTCTGGGGCACAATATTTTTATTTATTAGTTCTATCTTTATCTTCTCTGCTATTAATGGGTTTTCAACTGCAATCACTAAATAATCATAATCAACTTCCGGAATATTTTTGTATATGGATATTTTCCCAGAAAAAAAATATCGTCCACAATCTCGATCCACCATACATAGAATTTTACAATACTTTGTCTTTTCTATTTGCTGCCAATAACATTGTCCAACTTTCCCTGCCCCATACAAAATAATTTTTGAATTTCTATTTATTCTTTCATAGGGAAATATATACATCCAGTTACTCATATCAATGTCATCCTTAAAAAATTATATTTTTTCTCTTATTAACCTCTGTTGTTGCTTAACATCCTCATCTAACCATGAACCATCAAAGTGGTGTAAAGAAATTGTATGATCTGTGATAATATTCCAATCCGTACCTCCTATAATTCCGCAAAGGACAGTAGGCGGGTACACCGTTAATCCATCAATGCATTGAAATTCTCCGTTCATCTTAAATCCTTTTTCCCTCAAAACTTCACTCTGATATGTTGGCGATGCTATTAAATTAATATTTCCATTCTTATCAATAAAATCTAAACCATTGTATTGGTCTTTCAACGTTTTTAACATTGGAAATCCTTTGACTGCACCAAAACCCAGCCCAAAATTAATCTGTATTTCGCCGCCAAACCAATATTGAAACCCACAAAACGCATCCTGATATAATAACTTATCCAGCCTATTAATTAATTCTACATCTGTATCCAAATATATGCCACCATGCTGATAAACAATATCCAACCGAGCATAATCTGGAACGAAGCCCCATTTTTTAGTCATCGTACGCCTGTTTCATATAATTATTTTTCGAAATATCATAATTGCTTTCATTCCATTCAACAATTTCGTATTCGGGGCAATACTTCTTCCAACTTTTCATCCATTCCTTATATTGGTCAGGTAAAGGATTTTTCCCAAACCAACAATAATGTATTAATTTGGGAATTTTAGGTACATCATAAACTTTAAGGAAATCGGGAACATCTATTTTTTTAAGTCCCCACACTTTGCTCCCATCAATATATTTTTATAAAAATAACATTCTGTATCCATACCATCTTTATTTGATTTTATCTGCTGATAAATTGTATCCAATGCATCACAAGTAATTATTATAACAGAATCATGACCTAAAACTTTATACATTTGTGTATAAGAAATGATCTTGACTGAATTTCCATTACATACTTTATCGCTTCCCCATTTTTCAGAATCATTATCCACAATATACATAATTTGTTTTCCTATATTATATTGTTTTAATTGATCACAAAATTCATCCAATCTTTTTCCTGCACCAAAACAGATTATTTTTTTTTTTACAATCTGAAAAAACTCATCTGCCGTTTGTATTTTTTTCAATAAACAATACACCTCCATAAATTAAAAATCTATTAATATTTATCAAATTTAAGAAAACGTAATATTTTAATAGAAACTATTTTTTTATCTAACAATTCTTCCTTTTTCTGTAACTGCAAGTAAATATCATCATAATATTTGTCTGATCCGATTAGCACTGTATCAAAATTCAATTCTGTTAAGTTTTCTACTTTTACTATAGGTATTTGATATTCTGTAATCAATTCATTTCTTTGATCTGCAGATAAATAAGTATCACAAATACCAACAATATTCACAGCAGATATCCACGTTTGAGATAAAAATGATCTCGTTATCTGCCCAGCACCAAAAATTACTATCCTGCCCAAATCCCCTGCTTGTAAAACTGCCTTTTTCACTTTCAATTGAATTGTTTTTATTTGTTCCTCTAATTTAATACCCATTTTATTTGCCAATTCTTCTTGAAAAGAACTCCGTGGCACTTCACATAAGAACGGTAAAAAAAAACTTTCATCACCATGTCCAACCAAATAAAAATTTTTAAGTGCTAAATTCCACTGTTCTGATAACACTTTTCCTAGGACTTTTTTATCAAATACTTTCAATTTGTCGTTCTGCTTTTCGATATCAGACAATAAAATAAACATTTCTGCTATAAATTCTTTTTTGTTTTCCGTCGCTCTTAATTCTTTTCCCGGATAAAACAAAGCTTCACCATATGTTTTTGACTGTATATTGAGTTTATTCCACAACTGTTCTTTTTTTATTCGACAAACATCAGACTGAAACCCCTTATTTTCTATAGAGGAAATATTGTTTCCAAATCCTCTATAGTATTCAAGCAATATATCATCCAAATTCGTTGTTTTTCCTCTTTCCACAGCTTTTATCCAAAGAGCATAATCTTCAGCACGATCATTTTCATCGTAAAGCAAATCATTTTCCAGAAAAAAACCTCTACGAAAGATCACTGTAGGATGCACAAATTGTGATTCAAATAATAGCTTCACTCTTATTTCTTCAGGATCAGACCGCCATCGAATATCTATATTCCCATTAGGCGTCACCAACTTTATCCCAGTTCCACATAAAATGATTTCCTTATTCTTTTCCATATACTCAACTTGTTTTTCCAATCGATCCGCATAAGCATAATCATCTGCATCCATTCTTGCAATATATTCACCTTGAGCCAGATTTATACCAATATTTAAAGAAACAGCAATTCCTTTTTTTTCTATCCTTTTTTGAAATAATTTAATTCGTTTATCTTTTTTCATATACGCTTCTACAATTTCTATCGAACGATCCTTTGAATCAGCTTCATTAATGATGAGCAACTCAAAATTTTTATATGTCTGTTGCAATATGCTTTCAATAGATCTTTGCAGATACTTTTCTTCATTATAGACTGGCATAATAACCGAAACCATAGGAATCATTATCTATTTCTCCTATTTTATATAAATATAGTTTTTTGCAGCTTAATAGCAAGCATTAATATTTTTCCCAAATAACTCTGTCCACAATACCTGTATAGCTCTGAATGATTTTCACAATTTTAGCAGATACATTTTTATCTTTATAATCAATAACTGATTCCATTATTTCTTTTTGCTCATACATCTTCCTACAAAGCTCTACAGCTTGTAGTATATCTTTACCACGTATTCCACCAATAATAATATTTCCTTTCTCAATAGCCTCTGGTCTTTCTGTCGATGTTCGAATAGAGACTGCCGGAAAATGAAGCATACTCGCTTCTTCCGGTACAGTTCCACTATCTGAAATAACACAATATGCCTCCATCTGAAGTTTATTATAATCAAAAAAACCAAATGGCGGCATACATTTCACTAGGGAATTAAATTCAAATTTTCTTTCTTCTATAAATTTTTTACTATGTGGATGCATAGAATATATAATCGGCATAGCATAGCGCTCTGCTATAGTATTTATCGCATCCATTAAGGTCATAAAATTTCTTTCATTATCTATGTTTTCTTCCCTGTGCGCGGATAATAAAAAATATTCTCCACGATTTAGGCCTAAAGACTGTAGTATTAAGCTTTCATCAATCTGGTCTTTATATTTACATAAAACTTCTGTCAACGGTGACCCTGTAACATATATATGTTCTTTTCGACATCCTTCTGCCAAAAGATATCTGCGTGCATGCTCTGTATAAGGAAGATTCACATCAGCAATGTGGTCTACAATTTTTCTGTTTATTTCTTCTGGTAAATTTTCATCAAAACAACGATTTCCTGCTTCCATATGGAAAATAGGGATTTTTAAACGCTTTGCACTGATAACTGCCAACGATGAATTTGTATCGCCTAAAATCAATAAAGCATCTGGTTTTTCATTTTTAAATAACTGATATGATTTTGCGATAATATTCCCCATCGTTTCACCTAAATTATTACCTACACTAGCCAAGTAAAAATCAGGTTCTCTTAATCCAAAATCATTAAAAAAAACTTCATTAAGAGTATAATCCCAATTTTGCCCCGTATGCACTAATTTATGGTTAAAATACAGATCTAGCTTTTTTATAATTTCAGAAAGACGAATAATTTCCGGTCTGGTGCCTAATAATGTCATTACCTTTAATTTCTCCAAATCAACTGCCTTCTTTCTATAAAATGTTTACATAAAAGACACAGAAATATTCCCATTATTTTTTTGCACGAGCAACTCTATTATACAGATCAACAATTCTTTTATGATATAACTCTAAACTATAGTGTTTTTCTGCTATTTTGCGTCCTAAATATCCTCTTCGCTTACATTCCCGAGGATCTTCCAACAAATTTTCTACCGCATGCTTCAGTGCTTCTGTATTTCCCCATTCAACAGCAATACCACAGTCAGGTGCAAAAGTCACTTCCGGTAAAGCTGTCTGGCTGAAGACAACAACCGGTCTAGAACAAGCCATGGCTTCAACTGCCATTACTCCAAACGCTTCGTTTGTTGATGGCATTAAAAATATATCACATGCTAATAAAGCCTTTCGTAAAAGAATTTGATCCGTCCATCCCAATTCAATAACTTCATAGCTATCTGCCAATCCTTCTAAACCACCAGTTTTATCACAAGTTAACAATACAATATCCAGTTTATCGCACGCAAGCATTTTTAACGCTTTTTTTATATATTCAACACCTTTATAACTACTGCCATTACGAAAAAAAATCACTTTTTTATGAAATGGAATCCCTAAAATTGATTTAGCTTCTTCCTTGCTCATCATTTCAGAAAAAAACGTTAAATCGACCCCAAAGGGAATTACCGATATCTGCTCAAAGTTATCCCCCAAAGGGCTTTTTTTTATTTGATCGAACATCCATTGCGATGCAACAATGATTTCTATATCCATTTTTCCATAAAACCATTTTTTTATATCCCAAATTTGTGAGATTTTCGATTGATGCTGCTCTAAAAATTTCTCATTTCCCATTGGACAATTCCTGCAGCCAACTTGCCAAGTTAAACACTTCCCAGGATATACACAATATCCTGTTAACGCTGATGGATCATGTATTGTCAGAATTGTAGGTTTTTTTAAAGTTAAATCATAAAAATATTTCATATTTATATTTAGATTGTATACTAAATGATAATGCACAACGTCTGCCTTCTTAAATTCAGGGCTTTCCCCA
>Ga0183099_1001687_pt1 | contig 12340 bp, 11 predicted proteins | sample Biomet1_FD_127788 | JGI IMG/M metagenome (GOLD analysis project Ga0183099, IMG submission 127788) | Microbial communities from bioreactor (seeded with anoxic lake sediment) at LBNL, California, USA - Biofuel metagenome 1 | ecosystem: Engineered > Bioreactor > Anaerobic > Unclassified ... | reverse complement strand
GAATGTTCAAGTCTGATAAAGGAAGAACCGGTGTCGTCTTCCTCTGCTGAAGTACGTTCAAGCACACAGTCCGTAACCGTCAGGCTCAAGAACCGGTGATACTGCACGAAGAAGAACGCAGTTCAAATTCTCCATCCTGCGCCGAAAAATTAACGGCGGTAGCAGCTACAGACGAAAACCGTGAATTCTTTACTTTTACCTTCGCAGCCACGGACGTCACACACGAAGCGTATTCCGCCGCTTTCGACGTTATGCCTGTATCGTTGAGCGTTATGACTGACGAAACAGCGTCTATTGCCGTACCGTTCGTACCCGACACTGCTGTTACTTCACAGCCGTCAAGCGATAGCACGGAATGTTCAAGTCTGATAAAGGAAGAACCGGTGTCGTCTTCCTCTGCTGAAGTACGTTCAAGCACACAGTCCGTAACCGTCAGGCTCGCACTGCGCACTACTACAGAACTGCCGGATGTAAAAACGAGCCTTGCGTCGTTTTTACCTTCAATTACGCAGTTGGCAGAAATAACCGTTTCACCTTTTGGCATCTGCACGGGACCGGTCACAGTGATATGCGCGTACCGCGTGTTCTGCAGAACGTCTGCACACTGTTCAAACGTTGTGAACGGGTGCAGTCTGCTTCCGTCGGCGTCGGCACCTCCGGAAGCGGAAGAGTCAAGATAATAATTATACAGATCTATGACGACTTCGTACGAGGAAACAGCGCTTGTATTTCCCTTTGCGTCGACCGAACGTGCGTTCACTTTATAATATACGGCGCTGTCGGATGATGAAGCAAGTTTGACCGTACCGTCCGCAGACAGCGTGTAATCGTCTGCCGTTATAGAATTGAACGAGGAATGGGCTGGATCGGTAAGCATGTCGTCCGTTACGGGAACGGGTCCGCTCACCGCCGTGTACAGATCGGAATTGTCGCTGCCGTGAATTGTTACGACTACGTTTTTCCGCGAATAGAACGCCTGTGCGGAAGACGCTATAACAGGCGGGCTCGGTGCGCGTCTGTCGACGTCGTAGGGAAGAGAGACCGTTCCCTGATACACAGAATCACAGTACACAGCGGCGTTGAACACACCCTTCACTTCATCGCCGGGAAACGTGTCTATGCCCGCGATTTCAAACAGAACAACAGTACCGTCTTCTCCTGCACCGAAACGGTATCCGGGAGCGCCTCTGAGAACGGCCGTTACCGCACCTGATTTTGACTGCGACGCGTACAGTGCGGGTCGCGGCGGCAGCTCAAAGGACTGTACAGGATTGCCGGGAGCCAGAGCAACGCTCTGCCATGAAATAACGTGGGAAACCGAACGGTCAAGCTGCACCGGCACTTTTGCAGGACCCCAGTACGAATCGTCGATCTTATACATGAATTTGTTGCTGGTGAACGTTACAGTGGACCAGTCTGTCACCGTGAACGGCACATCCCTGCGCGTAAAAACTCCAGTCTGTGACGGAAACGTGCGGATAATAAAGCGCCATTTTGACGTGCCGTCGGTAACTGTACACGGGATCGTACGCGACAGAATGCAGTCAGCCGCAAAGGAAACGGCTGCTCCGGGCTGGAACGATTCGGGCAGACCGCCGAAACTGTACGACAATGAAGCAGGAATAGCGAACGAAGCACCTGCAGCATAATCCACCATTCCCTGAGCTGTTACGGAATCTACAAACGAAGCAGCCGTACTGTCGGAAGGTTCTGCGGTGTTCACCGTATATGAAACGGTGGTATCTCCGGCTGCGGTGTCGCCGTTCATTACGACGACACGGAGTTCTACGGGTCCGGTCACGTCGAGCAGGACGGGACTGTCGTATGCAAACCCGGACGACACGGGGTCGGAACCATTAAGAGAATAGAACGCCTCTTCGTCTCCTGAGACGTCAAGTACGAGCATCTGCTTGTTAGCCCACGTACCCGGCACCGGATTCAGTATTTTTATGTCTGCATGGACCGCGGCTGCCGCAGAGAAAAATAAACTGATAACCCACAGTGTCCGTTTTTTCATTTATTTCCCAACAGCGGCTCCAGTATCGGACGCAGTTCAGGGTCGTCCTTAAAATACTTCTCTTCCAGTTCCTGCTTTGACAGTCCGACCAGTTCGTGGCTCATATAGTGAATCCACCGGTCTTCCTCCGGTTTTGAAATGTCAAACCGGCGGCACCAGTAATCGGGCTGGATCGGCTGCTGTTCTTTATGGTAGGAAAAATATTTATAATCATGCACAACAACTTTGATATTGCTTCGGGCTACTCCGCGTTCAAGGAATATTTCCACAAGCGAGTTTATGGTACGCCCGGAATCGAAAATATCGTCTACGAGCATGATCTTGTCGCCGGGACGCAGGTATTCGGGAGCGTACGACCAGCCGTCCACGTATACTTTTTCGTGCTGCTGGATGTCAGAATATGAACGCGCTACGACGGACGCGTAGAGAACGGGATGGAAATCCTTTCGTACCAGTTTATAGTATTCGCTTATGACGTTCGCCATATATGCCCCGCCGCGGAGTGAACAGTAAATCACATCGGGAATAAATCCGTCGTTGTAAATCCGGTAAGCAATTTTTAATGCATCGTTGCGTACTACATCGTATGGCAGGAACTCTTTAATCATGGAACATAACCTCTATTATGTCAGTATACCTGAATATCCGTACTTTTTCAATGCGGCAGCGTCTCTGTATACTCTGTCCCGGATACGAGCGCAGTGATCTGACGTACGATATCTGCGTTTTCCGTTCCGTTCTGATTCACGTCGAGCACGACGCGGAGCGGGCTGCCGTCCATGACGATAATTCTGTCGGAAAGTGCGGCCGCCTCCTGTACGTCGTGCGTTACGAACAGAACTGTTCGTTTTTCCGACGCAAGCAGCTGCCGCAGGGTGTCCATAAGACGGAGCTTTATACGGAGATCCTGGGACTGGAACGGTTCGTCCATGAGCAGTATCTCCGACGGATACGCAAAACTCCGCGCCATTGACGCGCGCTGCTTTTCGCCGCCGCTCAGTTCTTCCGGAAAGGCGGCATTTTTTGAAGAAAGCTGCACGCGGTCAAGAAACTGCCGGGCGCGCTGTTCCGCCGCAGTTTTATCCATGACGTTCACGAGCGGAAACATAACGTTCTGCAGCACGGTCGCTGACGGAACAAGACGCGGTTCCTGGAACAGAAAAGAAACGGCAGGCCGTTCTGCTTTTCCGGCGAACAGAATAGTTCCTTCGGCGGCAGTGTGCTCGCCGGGAATACCCGCCACGTGATCGAGGAGCGTCGTTTTTCCGCTTCCCGACGGGGCTATGATACAAGTTACTTTTCCGGCCTCTGCCTGAAGGTTAAAATTACGGTACAATTCTTTTCCGCCGCGGACGACGGAAAGCCCGGTAATGGAGAGTGTGCAGCTCATGCCTCTGCTCCCGCCGTTCCCTGCACGCCTGACCTGACGGCGGCGGAGAACGCTTTTTCCAGAACAAAACTCAGAACAACGATAACGAGCGTTACGGCTGTAACGTCCGCTGTTTCCAGATGCACCTGAGCGGTCTGCATGATCGTACCCAGACCCCGTGACGGCAGACTGAGAACTTCACCTGCTGCGACAACCTTCCACGTAAGACCGAACGAAGACACAGCTCCCGACAGAAAGAACGGCAGCACGGACGGAACTGTGATCCACCGGAACGTCTGCATTTTTGTGAACGAATACACGCGCGCCATGTCTTCAAGATTTTTGTCGCGCTTCGCGAATCCCTGTGCAGTCGCCGTCGTTACGACGGGAAGCGTCATAAGAACGGACACAAACACGGGAACCTGAGACGACGTAAACCAGAACAGTGCAATAAGTATGAACGATACTACCGGCGTAGCGCGGATGATTTCGATCGGAAAAGCAAAGAAATGTCGAATAAAAGCGGATATCGAACAGAGGATACCTATGGAAGTACCTATCACGAGTGAAAGTGCGAACGACACCATGCAGCGTGCGAACGTTGCACCGACATGGTTCCAGAACACTGCTTCCCGGCACATGCGCAGCAGCGCGGTAAAAACGTCGCGGGGAAAGGGAATGATGAGCGGCGCATTCACAGCGTGAGCCGCTCCTTCCCAGAGAGCGAAAAGGCATACGGCGGAAAGACCGTACGCAGCCGGTTTACTTGAAGTAAAAGCCGTCATCAGGAAGTGTGCCGCCGACGGAATCGGGGGCGAACTGAAGGAAGATCGAAAGCAGACGTTCTATCTCTTTTTTTGAATCGTCAGCCCGTTTCCACACGAGCGCGCTGTACGGAATGGCGTTCGCAACGACAGGAGCCATGAGTCCGAGCGTATATTTCTGCACAAGCACGCCGGCTTTCTGCGGATTAGCGTTCGTCCATGCAACAGATTCCCCGAAAGCGCTCATGAACGCGCGGACGGTTTCAGGATCGCGTTCCGCGAACGACTTTGTAACGACTATGACGGTGAGAGGATACGCTGCGTTCTTTCCTTCGATCGCGGCGAATTCGTACTGGAGATCAAGGGCGCGTACGACGTCCTTTGATTTCATGACCGCGACAGTTGCGAACGGTTCGGGGACGACGGCGTATTGTATTTTGTCGGAAAGAAGTTCAGCCGCAATGTCGGGCGTCGGAACTGAGTAATCGAGCTTAACGCCGTTTTTGCTGTCCACGGGAATTTTATTCTGTGCAAGTATCCACCGGAACAGGTATTCGGGCGTCGCCCCCTGTCCTGCGACGGATACGATCTTTCCGGACAGGTCTGCGAGAGTTTTTATGCTGCGGTCTTTCGTTATAAGATACATATTACCGCCGCCGGAAATGCCTGCGCACAGCAGGGCTCCTGCGCCGCTGTTGTATACCTTTGCCGCTATATTTGCCGGCATAAAGCCAATATCGGCCTCACCTTTCAGCATTTTCGGCAGCAGCGCCTGAGGCGTCGCATATTTGTCGAACACGACCGCCCTGCCGTTAACTAAAGCTTTCGAGTCAACCATATAAGCAGCGGGAATACTTGTAGGTCCGTTCAGAATACCAACGTGCACGGTAAGGTCTGAAACGGGAGGTACAGCCGTGTCCGGGCGCTCCGGTACCGTCTCAGTAGTCTGAGCAGGATCTTTTGTTCCGACTGCAAAGGCGGGAACAGCCATACAGACCGCGAGGGACGCGGCAGCCGCATATGTTAATAAACGTAATATTTTCATAGTATACAGATTCTACAATGAAAAATGCTTAAATGCAATTGCGGCGGTACAGTTCAGAAATGATACGCACCGCGCGGCTTAATTCCGCGTCGGGCCGGGCATAGTTCAGGCGCAGACATTTTGTAAAATGCGGATGCTCTTCAACCGGCGGCAGGGAACCGTCTTCCGGCGTTCCGAAGAAAAAATATTCTCCGGGCATGACAAATACCCCCTGCTCTTTAAGCAGTTCATAGAGCTGTTTTGTCGTTACCGACAGAGACGGCATCAGAAGCCAGAGAAAGATAGAACCTTCGCTTTTATGGATATAGTAATCCGTTCCGCTGAAATACTTGTGTATACATTCCTGCATGTATGCGGACTTTTTTTCATAAAACGGGCGCACGCACGTTTTCGCGGTTTCCACGAGCACGCCGCTGCCGATGAGTTCGCCCGCGAGCGCCTGTCCCATGCTGCCGGAGGCAAGCGACGCGATCGCGTTCATGCGCGACAGTGCACCTGCGAGTTCTTTCTGCGCGATGATAATACCCGTACGCAGCGCCGGAAGACCTATTTTTGACAGACTCTTATCGAGAGCACGACGTTCTCGTCCCAGTACGGCTGCACTCCGCTGAAAATAATGTCGGGCCACGGAAGTCCGTATGCGTTGTCCACGAACAGAGGAATGCCGTACTGTCCGGCAAGCCGCGCAAGATGACGTACTTCATCGTCGGAGAGCACGTTTCCGGTAGGATTGGTAGGGCGTGTTACGCAGAGCGCACCCGTATTGTCGTGGCATTCGAGGTACTGCTCAAGCTTTTCAAAATCGATGTGGTATTTAAACGTATGGTTTGGATACAGGGAAAACCCCGCAGGAATGCCGACGAACGTGTTTGTTTCAATCCCCTGGTCCGCATATCCGACATATTCGGGTACAAGCGGGAATACGATCGTTTTTTTTACTTTCCCGCCCGGCGCGCGCGAGTCAGTATACGTTCCGCTGAACATATTGAACAGATAAAAAAAAGCGGACTGGCTGCCGTTCGTAACGGCTATATTTTCCGGCCCGATGTTCCAGCCGAACGTTTTTGAAAGGTATTCCGCGGCTGATTCAATGAACTCGGTTCGTCCCTGCGGCGCGTCGTAACGGCCGATGAGGTTTTCAAAATCGTCGCCGTGGTTCAGTATTTTCTGCATCTGAGCCCGGTACATCGCTTCCACTTCGGGAATGCGCGCGGGATTTCCTCCGCCCAGCTGGCAGACGGGAATATTTTTCGGCAGCGGCTTTCCAAGATCATCCATAAGTTGATTTATCCCTGAAGGGCCGCAGAGTTTGTTTCCGAAATCAGAAAAGTGTTCGTGTGTCATTATCTTGATGCTTCCAGTAAAGGTTTTTCTACGGGTGCCTGCAGGGCATCCGGTTTTGGTTTTATAAAGTGAACGTGGAGTCTGTCTCCGGTACATTCTACCGCAACAGTGCTTCCTTCCCCGCCTGCGCCGGAAAGGATTTCTACGGACAGAGGATCTTCTACTTCGCGCTGAATAAGACGGCGCATCGGACGCGCGCCCATTTCAGGGTCATAGCCGTGTTCGATCAGGTATGCGCGCGCTTTCGGCTTAACGCTGATCGTAAGATGCTTCTCGCGCAGTCTGTCTGCAAGCTCCCTTATCTGTATGTCGAGTATCTGGCCGACCTGCTCTTTCGTAAGCGCACTGAACACGACGACGTCGTCTATACGGTTCAGCAGTTCAGGGCTGAGCAGTTTTTTTAGTTCAGCGAGCGCGCTTGAACGAATCTCGCTGTACGGCAGTACTCCGCTTCCCGACGAGGAGAATCCGACCCGGCCTTCGCTCGTGATCTGACGGGCACCGGCGTTGCTCGTCATGATAATGACCGTATTGCGGAAGTTCACCGTATGTCCCAGATTATCGCTGAGCTCTCCCTCTTCAAGAAGCTGAAGAAGGAGATTGAACACGTCGGGATGGGCTTTTTCTATTTCGTCAAGCAGGACCACCGAATACGGATGATGGCGCACCGCTTCGGTGAGCACGCCGCCCTCTTCGTACCCCACGTAGCCCGGAGGCGCGCCGACGAGACGGCTTGCGTTGTGCTTTTCCATATAGTCGGACATGTCGATTCTGACAAGCATGTCTTCGCTTCCGAACAGAAAGTGCGCAAGTGCTTTTGCAAGCTGCGTTTTTCCCACGCCTGTCGGTCCGAGAAAAATGAACGATCCGAGGGGATGCTTAGGAGAAGAGACTCCGGCACGGCTGCGGCGGACAGCGCCTGCAATTAGATGAACTGCTTCTTCCTGCCCGATCACGCTTTTGTGCATCTCCTCTTCCATGTGAACAAGGCGCGTCGTTTCCGACGAGTCAAGCTGTTCAACGGGTATGCCCGTCATGGCGCCGATGATTCGGCAGATATCCTGTTCAGTGACGTGCTTCTTTACGCCGCTGCTGCTGTTCTTCCAGTATTCGCTGTACACTTCCAGCCGCCGCTTGAGGTCGAGTACTTTGTCCCGCACGAGCGCGGCCCGTTCGTAATCCTGATCCGCGACAAGTCTGCGTTTTTCTTCGGCGAGTTTTTCAATGCTCTGCTCCAGTTCCGCAAGTTCGGCGGGTTTTGCCTCTTCCTGAATTTTCTTCGCGGCTCCCGCTTCGTCAAGAATGTCTATCGCCTTGTCCGGCAGGGAACGCTCAGGGATGTAGCGGCGAGAAAAGGCTACGATGGAAGGAATAACGTCGTCGTCATAGACTACGCCGTGAAAGTCTTCATATTTTGTCTTTATACCGGAGAGTATCTGCACGGTTTCTTCATCGGTCGGCTCTTCAACCTTAACCATCTGGAACCGGCGCTCGAGTGCAGAATCTTTTTCGATATATTTGCTGTATTCTTTCGTCGTCGTGGCGCCGATGATCTGCATTTCGCCCCGGCTCAGCGCGGGTTTGAGCATGTTGGACGCGTCCATCGTCCCTTCCGGGCCGCCCGCTCCGATGATCGTGTGAAGTTCGTCTATGAACAGTATAATACTCCGGTCTTCGCTCACTTCTTTCATCATCTTTTTCATGCGGTCTTCAAATTCCCCGCGGTACTTTGTTCCTGCTATAAGCGCCGCAAGGTCGAGTGAAAGCAGCCGCTTTTTAAGCAGATTGTGCGGCACGTCGCCTTTTGCTATCCGCTGCGCGAGCCCTTCGACGATCGCTGTTTTACCAACGCCCGGTTCGCCTATAAGCACGGGATTGTTCTTTGTCCGCCGCGACAGTATCTGGATCATGCGCCCGATCTCGCGGTCACGTCCGACAACAGGATCGCTGTTCCCTTCGCGTGCGTTCCTGGTTATGTCCCGGCTGAATTCCGCGAGGAACGACTGAGCGTTCGGATTGGGCCGCTGCTTCGGCTGCTGCTGTTCGGCGTTGAGTGCCGGCAGTATGTCGTCGGAACTGCTGTTTCCTGAACCGAGCAGATTCTGGAACACCGATTTTGCGATCGACCGGGCGTTCTGCTCACCGGCAGACGACGGGGTATGCGCCTGTACGTCGGGAACCAGCTTACGCGCATCCTCGATAGTTATTGAAGCTTTTTCAAAATAGCGGGCTGTAACGCTTCCTTCCTCCCGCATTGAAGCAAGAACGATATGTTCTGTTCCGATGTAGTCGTTGCGGAGCGCGCGCGATTCAATCCCTGCAAGATCAAGCACGGTGCGGATGCGCCGCCCTGCAGGAAGGTCGCTGAATGACGCCGACGGGGTGCGTGCGACGATACTCTGTTCGAGCGCAAGCTGATAGGTGAGCACGTTGATGTGAAGCGCCTGAAACAGCGCGTAGCCGAGTCCGTCTGCACTTTTTAAAAGTGCGAGCATTACGTGTTCGGGCAGCAGCTGGTCGCTTCCGCTTTTGCGACCTTCATCCTGTGCAAGCGCGGCTATTAGACGCTGTGCGCGCGGTGATAAACCTTTCATGACATCCCCCAATCGTTACGAAGCAAAACTGATTTTTTCAAATGCCTCCTGCATGATGAGCGCCCGAAGGCGTTCAATCTTCTGCGGAAGGCTGTCTTTTATATCGTTCTCAAACGTGAAATTTCCATTCTGCAGCAGATACTCCAGATGAGCGTTCTGCACGCGGTACAGCAGACTGCAAAGTGTGCTGTCGTCAAGTCCGTGAATAATTCCCATGTCAACGCCCCACTTTACCGCGGAAATAACGGAGATACATTCGCGTAAAGGCATAAGCGCGCTGAATTTGGCCGACGCAAACGAACGGAGCATGAGATTATGCACTACCGTCGGTTTATTTTCGGCACATTTCAACCGGAACTTTCGTTCCGTTTCCGCAATGTACGTTCCCGCACTTTCGAGCGACGCAATCTGGTCAAGCTCGCTTCCTGTAAAGGCTGAAAGCGTTGAAACCTGATAATACGAACCGAGCGATTTTCCGTAATCGTCACCCGTACCGTACACGGACGTGACGCACAATCCTTTTTCGCGGAGTGTCCGGAATACGTTTTCTGTCTCACCGGAAAATGAAAGCGACGGCACGTGCACCCGTATCGAAAGTTTCATGCCGCTGCCTGCGTCGTTGACCGACGCTGTCAGATATCCGAATTCGTATGACGCCGCAAACTGCAGCGTTTTCTGCAGTCCGTCGTCTACCAACCGGCAGTTTTCAAACGCACCGCTGCAGGTAAGGCCCGGGGAAAACGACGCGATACGCACGTGGTCCGAGCTGTTCACGAGACAGGATACTCTGCTGTCGGAACGCATGATAACGCCGGTCGCGGAAGGTACGTCCACGACGCCTCTTTCGGCCAGAATACGCGTTCCCAGCTCGTCGAGTGCTTCAGAATTTACCAGATGATAGTGATCCGCGTCGGGAAGGTGCAGAAAGGAATCAAAAACAAGCGTACGTACGCGCGCACAGTCATCCTGCCGCGCAGTGCCCGGAAATTGAAAATTTGCCAGATTGCGCGACAAACGCGCGCGGGTTGACACGACGACGTCGTTGTCAGGTCCTTCGCACGTATACCACGGCTCGCCATTTAAAACAGACTGGTCAGACATTTTTCTGCGTTCCTTCTTCAGACGCCCCTCCGTCGGCTACCGGATGTTTTTCGAGCGCGCGAAGGTAATCGCGGTACACGGCGGCTTTTTCGTAATCTTCTTTCTCTACCGATTCCTGCAGCTTCGCTTCAATGTCGATCCTGTCCGTAAGCGCAGAACGGAACGTCGCAATGCGCCGGGGCATGGAACCTGTATACGGTCCCGTACAGCCGCGTTCTTTCAGAATCGTTTCCAGTTCTGTTTTAAATATCTCCCAGCATTCCGGGCAGCCCGTCCGTCCCGTTCTGCGTACAGCAGCAAGGCTCCGCCCGCAGACGGGGCACAGCCTGTCTTTTTCGGGATCGTTTTCTTTTTCAGCCCTTGAAATTTCTTCAAACAGCGATCCGATAGACCGTTGGATATTCTGAGGATCGGGAGAAAGACCGCGCTTAACGGCACACTCCATACATATATTAATTTTCTTTGAGGAAGTCGCGCTTGTCTGTTCGATAAAGAAAACGGCTTCCCGCTTATGGCAGAAATCACACAGCATTTGCTGCTCCAGTATATCATACTTTACGCAACGTTTCGAGCGGTTTTCCTTTCCCGCTTTGTACGCCGGTATGACAGACACGGCAAGCGAAAGAAAAATCGTAGAAACAACAATCACGGCAAGATCTCTGAACGGAATGTTCACAGGTATTTCCGTAAGGTAGTACGCCGGATCCAGCAGATGTATCCGGCTGAACTCCGCAGGATCGTGTCCTTCTAAAAGATACACAAATTCCACCCCTGCGTTCACCATTTTTCAAAAAAACGCACGATTTTATTCACGTTTACCGCACAGACAAGCCCGACCGGCAGTCCTGCGAGCACGCCGCCGCATCCTGCCGCCATACCGGTGATCAGAAACGAGAGCGTAATGCCGCGTGACGTTCCGCCGAGGCTCTTCATGATTGCAATTTCGCGGCGGCGTTCCATGACGAGCATAACAAGGGCGGAGGATATATTAATGGATGCGACAAGCACGATCAGAAGCATGATAAAGACGAGCATGACCTTTGTGGAAGAAAAGTTTTCGTATTCTGACTGGTTCAGTTCGTCCCACCGGTAAATATTCGCGATGCCGCCGGCGGCATTTTCGCACGCTCTCTGTATGCGCACAATATCAGGGGAAAACGCATCCGCCGTTTCCAGCAGCACGCTGTACTGTCCCGTGCCCGGCTTGATAACGGCGTAGGCCGTATCGAGCGGAATAAACACCCACATGGCGTCCAGTTCCTGATACCCGGACGACACTATCGCCGCAACCGTGAACAGCGCCGTCCGGGGAACTACCGTACCGTCCTCCCCTGCCGCCGCCGTAATGATCCGGAACGTGCTGCCATTCTTGAGCCCCAGGAGTTCCGCCGTTTTCTGCCCCACGACGGCTGTTCTGCTTCCCGGCAGAAATCCGCCGAAACCACCGTCTGTAACCTTAAACAGCGACCGGAACGACGCATTATCCGAAAAAATACCGGGTTGAACGCCTCTTACCTGAACACCCGTTCGATAAGCTGTGCCGGCAGCAAGAGCCGCCGCATCTACTTCCGGATACGCCGCAGTCACTCCGTCAGTTTCCGCAAGATACGAAGCGAACGCGGCCAGTTTTTCAGGAGACGACGCTTCGTCTGCTTTTTTCATAACGAAGGCTTCCATGTGCGACGACGAAAGCCCTATGATCCGCACGGTCATACCCTGGATCATTCCGTTGGAAACAGTGAGAACGACAATGAGCGGTACCAGACTTATGCCTATGCACAGCAGCGCGCCGGAAAGACTCCTGCGTGCGGACGACTTTTTATCCGTCCGCGGAAAAATAAGGCGGGCGGCAAACAGAAGCGAGGACTTAACCGTCATATTTCAGTTCCGCCCGTAACAGTGCGTACGAGCTGCCCGTCCTGTATCGCGTAACAAACCGACCCTTTCGCGGCCAGATGCCTGTCGTGCGTTACGAGCACGAGCGTTTTATTGTATTTATCCGCCATAGAAAAGAGCAGACTGCCTATGAGTTCAGCATTGGCAGGATCAAGATTGCCTGTCGGCTCGTCGGCGAGTATGAGCGACGGATCATTTATCAGAGCGCGG
>Ga0183099_1001686_pt1 | contig 12349 bp, 12 predicted proteins | sample Biomet1_FD_127788 | JGI IMG/M metagenome (GOLD analysis project Ga0183099, IMG submission 127788) | Microbial communities from bioreactor (seeded with anoxic lake sediment) at LBNL, California, USA - Biofuel metagenome 1 | ecosystem: Engineered > Bioreactor > Anaerobic > Unclassified ... | reverse complement strand
AACAGCTTTGTGCGGGTTAGGACAAACAGCCCCGAATCCGGTTCTTAGTACTCTGAAATATTTCCGTAATGAATATGAAGCCCATATCAAAGAGAAACGTTGCCCAGCCGGCGTTTGTGAAAAAATGGCAATTTATACTATTACCGATAAATGTAAGGGCTGCGGCCTTTGCGCAAAAACCTGCCCAGTCAAGGCTATCAGCGGCAGTTTAAAACAACAGCATGCGATTGATCAGGCTATCTGCATAAAATGCGGAGCATGTATGTCTGTCTGCCCATTCAAGGCGATTACGAAAGGCTAGGAGGAGACGTGGATAAAATGGATATGGTAACGCTGACTATTAACGGACAAACTGTCCAGACAAAGAAAACTTCTACGGTTCTTGAAGCTGCTCGAGCCGCTGGTATTTATATTCCTACACTCTGCTATCATCCAGAGCTTTCACATGAAGGCGCCTGCCGTCTTTGTGTAGTAGAAGCTTCCGGTGCGAGAAGCCTCGTTGCTTCATGCGTATATCCGGTTGCTGAAGGTATGGTAGTTGAAACCAACACACCGAAGGTGCGAGAAGCCAGAAAACTCGTAGTAGAGCTTCTATTGGCCAATCATCCTAAAGATTGTTTGTCTTGCCAGAAGAGCATGGATTGTGAGCTGCAGACTATCGCGGCTGAGCTTGGCGTGAGAAAAATCAGATTTGCCGGCGGGGAAATGAAAGCACATACGATTGATGCCGGTAACCCATCACTGGTGCGTGATCAGGAAAAATGTATTCTTTGCGGCCGCTGCATACGTGCTTGCTCTGAGATCCAGGGTATGGATGTTTACAGTTTTGCAGGACGCGGTTTTCATACAATTGTTTCTACAGCTTTCGAGCAAGGACTGGAAAAAGTTGCCTGTACTTATTGCGGACAGTGCGCCAGTGTCTGTCCGACTGCAGCGATTGTCGAGAAAGATGATACCGACAAAGCATGGGAGGCTTTAGCTGATAAATCGAAACATGTAGTAGTACAGACAGCACCTGCGGTACGAGTTGCTTTAGGTGAAGAACTGGGTATTCCGGTGGGGGAAGTTGTAACAGGTAAAATGGTTGCGGCCTTGCGCCGGTTAGGCTTTGATAAAGTTTTTGATACTAATTTCTCGGCTGACCTCACTATAATGGAAGAAGGTCATGAATTCATCGATCGTTTGACTAACGGCGGTGTACTTCCTATGATTACTTCCTGTAGTCCGGGTTGGGTCAATATGATCGAACTTAAGTATCCGGAACTTCTGCCGCATCTGTCTACAGCAAAGTCTCCGCAACAAATGTTTGGGGCCATGGCTAAGACATATTACGCCGAACGTGCGGGCATTGACGCGAAAGATATAGTTTCAGTATCGATTATGCCTTGTACAGCAAAAAAAGCAGAAGCGGTAAGACCAGAGATGAACTCTTCAGGCTATCAGGATGTTGATATTGTACTGACGACCAGAGAACTTGGCAGAATGATTCGCGAATTTGGTCTTGATTTTGCTGCTCTGCCGGAGGAAAACTTTGATTCTCCTTTGGGCAAATCTACAGGCGCCGGCGTTATCTTCGGAACTACTGGCGGAGTAATGGAAGCGGCCCTTAGAACTGTAGCTGACGTTGTTACAGGTCAGAACCTCAAGCAAATAGAATACAAGGCAGTGCGCGGCATGGAAACAGTACGTGAGGCGACCTTAAAGATAGGCGAGGCTGAAGTTAAAGTTGCTGTAGTACATACGTTGAAAGCGGCTAAGGCCATGATGGAAAAAGTAAAAAAGGGAGAAGCAGAGTACAAGTTTATTGAAGTAATGGCTTGTCCTGGCGGCTGTATAGGCGGCGGCGGCCAGCCGGTTCCAGTTGATGCCGATGTGCGCAGAGCAAGAAGAGAGGCGCTGTTTACCTGTGATGAGGCATGTGAGCTGCGCAAGTCACATGAAAACCCTGAAATCATCGAATTATATTCGACTTGGCTTGGCAAACCTTTAGGTGAAAAAGCGCATCACTTACTGCATACGAAGTATAATCAACAAAAAAGGATTAACAAAAAATACAATTTACAAAACCTCCATATCGGCACTTCGATATGGAGATTTTGTGTAAAGTGTAAAAGAAAACGCTTTGCAAGTTTACAGTTTAACTGCTAGTATGTTAGAGTATTCTGTAGTAAAAGGCTTCTGACGAATGAGCGAAAATCTTGGACGTATACCTTGCTGATAAATGCTTGGACTGTCGTCTCCCTGGATATTGTATCCGAGGAAGATTATCAAAATTTCAGGGTAAATTTTCTTATTTTTAGAAAAAAAGAAGGAGTTTCACCCTATTTGTAGAATCATAACTACTGTGAATGTAAAAAAAGGTCATAGTCTGATTGTTTGGCAGACGATATATATTGAAAACATTGGCATTGAGGCGGACAGACAAGCAAGGGCCAAGCTCTCGGTTGAAAGTTTGCAATTTCTCTGATGTGGTTCGCAATCCGGTTCTTACCGAACTGGAAGACAGTGAGCTTACACTTGGCTGTGTTTTGTTACTAATATTGATTTAATATATGGATTGATAAGAATGGGCAAAACTCCTGGGTGTCTTTTTTTATGGGTAAAATCTTATTCTTAACTAAGAAATCAAGCATTTTACAGAACTTTTTAGTTAATAGTAAGTGAATTTTTACTAGCAAGGATATACCTTGCAGGCTAAAAGCCAGATCTTCACAATTATTAAGGAGGAAGGTAAACATGATTGACATTAAATCCCGCGTGCACTGCGAAGCAGCTATGGCTAAAGTAACTACTGCTGAAACAGCTGCTGCACTCATCAAAGACGGAATGAATATAGGCGTTAGCGGATTTACACCATCCGGCTATCCTAAAGCAGTTCCTCTTGCTTTGGCTGAAAGAGCAAAAACAGATCCTCTCAAAATCAACCTCTGGACTGGTGCTTCCGTAGGACCAGAAATCGATTCCGCTTTGACTAATGCTGGCGTTGTTGCTAGACGTCTGCCTTACCAAACAAACAATGATTTGCGTAAAGCAATCAACAACGGCAGTGTACAATACACCGATCTTCATTTGAGCCATGTTGCTCAAATGGCTCGTTACGGCTTCATGTATGGCCGTCATGATGTTGATATCGCTATCATCGAAGCATGTATCATTAAAGATCTTGGCAATGGCCAGATCGGTATCGTTCCTACTACTTCCATGGGCAACTCATCTTCCTGGGTACAAAGTGCTAAACAAGTTATCATCGAAGTAAACGTTACCCAACCAGTAGCTTTGGAAGGTATGCATGATTCCTATGTTCCAATGGATCCTCCGAATCGTCAACCAATTCCACTTGTTAAACCAGAAGATCGCATTGGCACTCCTTATATTCCTTGTGATTTGAGCAAAGTTGCTGCTGTTGTTCCTTGCGATATTACTGATAAAGTACGTCCTCTTGGCGAAATCGATGACGAAGCTAAAGCTATGGGTGAAAACCTGGTTGCTTTCTTCAAAACTGAAGTTGCTGAAGGCCGTCTGCCAAAGAACCTTCTTCCATTGCAATCCGGCGTTGGTTCCGTTGCAAATGCTGTAATCAACGGCTTAGTAAACTCTGACTTCGAAGACCTAACCGTTTTCACTGAAGTTGTCCAAGATGGTATGTTCGACCTTATTGATGCTGGCAAACTCCGCGTTTGCTCCGGTACTGCTCTGAGCCCATCACCGGAATGCCTCAAGAAATTCTATGACAATGTTGAAAATTACAAAAAATACCTCATTCTTCGTCCGCAAGAAGTTGCTAACAGCCCTGAATTAGCTCGTCGTATCGGTGTTATTGCTATGAACACTGCTATTGAAGTTGATATCTACGGTAATGTTAACTCCACTCATATTGCCGGTACAAAAATCATGAACGGTATCGGCGGCTCCGGCGACTATGCTCGTAACGGCTTCCTGACCGTATTCTTCACTACTTCCTTGGCCAAAGGCGGAGCAATTTCTTCTGTAGTTCCTTTCTGCTCCCATGTTGACCATACTGAACATGACGTTGATGTTATCGTTTCTGAACGCGGTGTAGCTGACCTTCGTGGTCTGTCCCCGAAAGAACGTGCTCTTGTCATCATTGATAAGGTTGCTAACCCTAAATACCAACCTATTCTTACAGATTACTTCGAAAGAGCTTGCAAAGAATGCGGCAACAGCCAAACTCCACACATCCTTTCCGAAGCACTTTCCTTCCATGACCGCTTTGTAAAAACCGGTACAATGGAGAAATAATTTTAGATTTGTTTTAACGGCGTGCCGGCGTGGTGGTCGCGGCGGCACGTCTTAAAAATCGCCTAGGCGATATATAATATCACAGAGAAAGCTTCAGGGCTTCTCATAAATCTCGTCGTAAGACGGGAAAACTCTCATTCCATATGATGGTTCGTCCAAACCGGAATATGAAAAGTAAAATTTTAAGGAGGATTTGAGAATGGCAAATGAAACACTAAAAGCAGGGTTTGACGCTTATACAGCAGCTGTAGAAGCTAAATTAGCAAAAAACCCAGAGCGCGGCAACCTTGAGGCTAACCGGCTCTACACCCCTCTCGATGTAGAAGGGTTCGATTATGAAAAAGACCTCGGTTTCCCAGGAGAATATCCGTTTACCCGTGGTGTACAACCTACAATGTATCGTGGTCGTTTCTGGACCATGCGTATGTATGCTGGTTTCTCCACTGCTGAAGAATCCAACAAACGTTACCGTTACCTTTTGGCTAACGGCGGCAGCGGTCTTTCCTGCGCATTTGACTTACCTACCCAAATCGGCTATGATTCCACCGATGCAATGGCTGAAGGCGAAGTTGGTAAAGTTGGCGTAGCTATTGACTCCCTTGCTGATATGGAAATTCTTTTCGATCAAATCGATTTGTCTAAAGTTTCCACTTCTATGACTATCAATGCTCCAGCATCTGTACTGCTTTGCATGTACATCGCTGTTGCTGAAAAACAAGGCGTTTCCGCTGATAAACTTCGTGGTACCATCCAAAACGATATTCTTAAAGAATATTCCGCTCGTGGCACCTACATTTTCCCTCCAAAACCATCTATGCGTTTGATCACCAATATTTTCGAATATTGCGCTAAAAACGTTCCATTGTGGAATACAATTTCCATCTCTGGTTACCATATCCGTGAAGCTGGTTCCACTGCTTCCCAAGAAATCGCATTCACCATTGCTGATGGTATCGCTTATGTAGAAGCTGCTATCAAAGCTGGCATGGACGTTGATGACTTCGCAGGCCGTTTGTCCTTCTTCTGGAATGCACACAACAACGTACTCGAAGAAGTTGCTAAATTCCGCGCTTCCCGTCGTGTATGGGCTAAAGTTATGAAAGAAAGATTTGGCGCTAAAAAAGCTAAATCCCAAATGCTTCGCGTACATACTCAAACTGCAGGTTCCATGTTGACTGCTCAACAACCGATGAATAACATCGTTCGTGTTGCTTTGCAAACTGCTGCTGCTGTAATGGGTGGTACTCAATCCTTGCACACTAACTCCAAAGACGAAGCACTTGCTTTGCCTTCTACTGAATCCGTAACTGTAGCACTTCGTACCCAACAAATCGTTGCTTACGAAAGCGGCTTGGCTGATACAGTTGACCCATTGGGCGGTTCCTACTATGTAGAAGCTTTGACTAACAAAATCGAAGCTGAAGCTTGGGACTACATTAAGAAAATTGATGAAATTGGTGGCGCTCCTGAAGCAATCGCTAAAGGCTACATCCAAAAAGAAATTCAAGATTCTGCTTACAAATGGCAAATGGATATTGAAAAAGGCAACAGAATTATTGTTGGCGTTAACAAATTTGCCCAAGAAGAAGAAGCTCCGAAAAACTTGCTTCGCGTAGACGGTTCTGTTGGCGAATTGCAAGCCAAGAAAATTGCTGCATTGAAAGCAAAACGCGACAATGCTAAAGTTGAACAAGCTTTGGCTACTTTGAAAGCAGCTTGCGCAGACGATTCCGTCAACTTGATGCCTTTAATTCTCGATGCTGTACATGCATATGCAACTGAAGGCGAAATCTGCGGCGTTATGAGGGAAGTATTCGGCGAATTCAAATCCCACGTAGCACTGTAAGCGAAACAATTTAGGGAGGGAAAATAATGGATAAACGTATTAGAGTTTTAGTAGCAAAACCAGGTCTTGATGGACATGACCGTGGTGCTAAAGTTGTTGCTCGCGCACTGCGCGATGCTGGATTCGAAGTAATTTACACCGGTATTCGTTTGACTCCGGAACAAATCGCTGAATCCGCATTACAAGAGGACGTAAATGTTGTTGCTTTGAGCTTGCTCTCAGGCGCTCACAACACTTTGTTCCCTAAGATTGTAGAATTATTGAAAGCAAAAGGCATGACCGATGTATTGACTATCGGCGGCGGTGTTATTCCTGATTCTGATATCCCTGGCCTTAAAGCTGCAGGTATCGCTGAAGTATTCACTCCGGGAACTCCGACCAGCGCAATCGTTGAATACATCAACGCTAACGTAAAATAAGAGGTTATTTAAAATCAGATAGCCGGGCTAACCCCGGCTATCTCCTATGATTATTCTAGAACCTCAACAAGGCGGTGTACTCATTTGAATATTGTTGAAGGCGTACTAAATCACTCCCGTTTGGCATTATCTAAGGCTATTACGGCTGTGGAAAATGAATATGATGAAGCTGTCAATATTATGACACAGATTTACCCTCATACAGGTAATGCTTACGTCATTGGTATTACTGGACCACCTGGTGCTGGTAAAAGTACATTAACAGATAAATTGGCCAAAGAATACCGTAAGCGTGGCAAAACCGTAGGTATTGTTGCTATTGACCCGACCAGTCCTTACTCTGGCGGTGCAATTCTTGGCGATCGTATCAGAATGATGGACCTAATTGCTGACGAGGGTATCTTCGTACGTAGTATGGCTACACGCGGAAGCTTGGGCGGCCTGTCTCAAAAATCAGGCGATGCAGTAAAATTAATGGATGCTTATGGCACAGATGTTATAATCGTTGAAACCGTAGGGGTAGGACAGTCAGAAGTAGATATTGTCAAAACTGCCGATACAACAATGGTTGTCGTTGTTCCAGGTCTCGGTGACGATATCCAAGCTATTAAAGCTGGTATTCTTGAAATCGGTGATCTCTTTACTATCAACAAAGCCGATCGCGAAGGCGTTGATAAACTGAATATCGAAATCGAAATGATGCTGGAATTAAACCAGGAGAGTGTTGAGTGGCGACCACCTATCAATCGTACTGTAGCTAGTAAGGATGAAGGAATTACTGAAGTAGTTGATGCTATTGAAGAACACAAGAAGTTCCTGTTCCAAACCGGTAAAATTGAGAAGATTCGTGCGAACCGTATAAAATCTGAAGTTACGGCTATGGTCAATGACCGTATAAGCCGTTATGTTGATGCTAAGGTTGTTGCTACCGAAGAATTTGCAAAGACAGTAGTCAAATTGCAAAACCGTGAGGTTGATCCGTATTCGGTAGTAGATAAAATTGTTGATAGTGTCCTTAAGTGACATTATTAAATAGTATTACATTTCAAGGAGGAGATTTTCATGTTCAAATGTATCTGTGTTGATCACATTGGTATTGCCTGCAAAGATTTGGATGTTTCCAAAAAATTCTACACTGAGGTTCTTGGCCTGACTTGCACTGGCGAAGAAACAGTTGAAGAACAAAAAGTTAAAACTGTTTTCATTCCATGCGGCGAAACTTTATTCGAACTTTTGGTTGCAACCTCTCCAGAAAGCCCAATCGCTAAGTACATTGAGAAAAACGGCCAAGGCATCCAACACGTAGCAGTACGCGTTGACGATATCAATGCTGCTATCGCTGATGTACAAGAAAGAGGCGGCGTTATGATTGATAAGGCACCTCGCGGTGGCGCTGGCGGAATGGACATCGCTTTTGTTCATCCTAAATCTGTTGGCATTCTTCTCGAACTCTGCGCTCCTCATAAATAATTAGTAGAGTGCTTGCCAAATTGTCTCAAGAGAGACATCGCAATTGTCTACACCCACAAATGTGGTGTAAATAAACTAGTTCGACCCAATTTAGATGGAGGTGTAATAATTTGTCTACTCAAGCTAAAATTGAGAAAATGATTGCAAAATCAGAAAAAATCATTGCAGCCGGCGGCCCTAAACGTGTTCAAAAACAACACGATGGCGGTAAATTGACTGCTCGCGAAAGAATCGCATTGCTTCTTGATGAAGGTAGCTTTGTTGAACTCGATCGCTTTGTTGCACATCGTTGCACAAACTTCGGTATGGAGAAAAAAGAACTTCCTGGTGAAGGCGTAACTACTGGCTACGGTACAGTTGATGGCCGTTTGGTCTATGTGTTCGCACAAGACTTCACTGTTGAAGGTGGTTCCCTTGGTGAAATGCATGCTGCTAAAATCGTTAAAGTTCAACGTTTGTCACTTAAAATGGGTGCTCCACTCGTTGGCATGAACGATTCCGGCGGTGCTCGTATCCAAGAAGCTATCGATGCTCTTGCTGGTTATGGCAAGATCTTCTTTGAAAACACTATTGCTTCCGGTGTAGTTCCACAGATTTCTGCAATCATGGGACCTTCTGCTGGCGGTGCTGTTTACTCTCCAGCTTTGACTGACTTCATCTACATGGTAAAGAACACTTCAAAAATGTTCATTACCGGACCAGCAGTTGTTAAGTCTGTTACTGGTGAAGAAGTTACTCAAGAAGACCTCGGTGGTGCAATGACCCACAATACCACTTCTGGTGTTGCTCATTTCGCAGCTGAAAGCGATGAAGATTGCTTAAAACAAATTCGTTACCTGCTTGGCTTCCTGCCTTCCAACAACATGGAAAGTGCTCCTATTGTTGAAACTGGCGATGATCCGTGCAGAGAAGATGCAGCTCTTAATACTTTGCTTCCTGACAACTCCAACATGGCTTATGACATGAAAGATGTTATCAAAAGTTTAGTTGATAATGGCGAATTCTATGAATCCCAACAATATTGGGCAATGAACATCATCACTTGCTTCGCACGTATGGACGGACAAACTGTAGGTATCATAGCTAACCAACCAAAAGTAATGGCTGGTTGTCTGGATATCAACGCATCAGATAAATCTGCTCGTTTCATTCGTTTCTGCGACGCTTTCAATATTCCTTTGCTGAACCTTGTTGACGTTCCTGGCTTCCTGCCTGGTACTAACCAAGAGTACGGCGGTATCATTCGTCATGGTGCAAAAATGCTGTATGCATACTCCGAAGCTACAGTTCCAAAGATTACTTTGGTAACTCGTAAAGCTTACGGCGGATCATACCTCGCAATGTGCTCTCAAGACCTTGGTGCAGACCAAGTTATTGCATGGCCTACTGCTGAAATCGCAGTTATGGGACCTGCAGGCGCTGCTAACGTAATTTTCAAAAATGATCCTGATGTTAAAGCTAAAACAGAAGAATACATTGAAAACTTTGCAACTCCTTACCAAGCAGCAATCCGTGGTATGGTTGATATGGTTATCCAACCTAAAGACAGCCGTCCAGTAATAATCAACGCATTGCACATGCTGGAATCCAAACGCGAGTCTCGTCCAGCTAAGAGACACGGTAATATTCCGCTATAAGACATAGAAAGGGGAAATAATCATGGGATTCTTCGGTTCCTTGTTCGGCGGCGGAAATAAGACTGAGACTGCGGCAGAAGAGAAAGTTGTTGCTACTCCTGTAGCAGCACCTGCAGCAACTGGTGTTCAACCAGAGGTTATCGCGGCTATTACTGCTGGCGTTTATGCTGTTATGGCAGACGACGCTGAAATGATTGCTGCAATTACTGCTGCAATCAAACATGCCGGTGGTGGCGTGCCAGTTGTACGTATTAAACGTACAAACAATCTTTGGGCTATTTCTGGTCGCAATGATCTAATGGGTGCCAGCCAGGCTTGTTTCTAAGGCTTGACAACTCTTTAAATCTTTATTTTGATTCGTTCGCAATCTTTTAACTGCTTGCTTTTGGCGAGTAGTTAGGAGCTTTGCACGGATATATAACTTTTTCAGATGTGAAAGGGAGGAAAAAAAATGAGAAAATTCAAGGTTAATGTTAATGGTGTTGCTTACAATGTAGAGGTTGCAGAAGAAGGCGTAGTTGCAGTAGCAGCTCCAGTTGCAGCAGCAGCTCCAGTTGCAGTAGCAGCTCCAGTTGCAGCAGCGCCAGTTGCTGCAGCAGCTCCAGCTCCAGCAGCAGCTCCAAAAGCAGAACCAGTAGCAGCAGCAGGAGACACTACAATGAAAGCTCCAATGCCAGGTTCTGTTAGCAAGGTTGTTGCTAAAGAAGGCCAAACAGTTAAAAAAGGTGATGTAATCATCATGCTTGAAGCTATGAAAATGCAAAATGAAATGGCTTCCCCAGTTGCAGGAGTTGTAAAATCAATCAACGTAGCTGTTGGCGAAAGCGTAAAACCTGGCCAAGTTATGGCTATTATTGGCTAATTGCTTGATCTTTGAGTAATATCCATCAGTAAACAGTCTTATTTCATTATTGTTTAAACATTAATAAATTGGAGGTCTAATACATGGAAGCTTTACTTATGCAGTACCCATGGCTGGACGAATTGCTCATAGGGCTTTCTCGGCCTTACGTTTTTCACACGTAATCATGTGGATTATCGGCGCAGTTTTTGATTTGGTTAGCTGTGCAATATGACTATGAACCAGCTTTACTTCTTCCAATCGGATTTGGCGCTATTCTAGCTAATATCCCGCACTCTTCCGCAGTATCCAATGTTCCTGGCGAAGAAGGATTCTTGATCGTCCTTTATAATGCCGGTATCGGTAATGAACTGTTCCCAGTACTTATCTTCATTGCTATCGGCGCAATGTGCGATTTCGCACCATTGATTCGTCGTCCGTCCGTTATGTTGTTCGCAGCTGCTGCTCAATTCGGTATTTTCGCAACTGCTGTTGCAGCAACATTCTTGGGCTTCTCTTTCCCACATGCTTGCTCCATCGGTATCATCGGTGCAGCTGACGGTCCTACTACTATTTATGTAGCTAGCCGTTTCGCAGTTGAATTACTTGGACCTCTATCTGTTGCAGCTTACTGCTACATGTCTTTGGTTCCTGTTATCCAACCTCCAGTTATCAAAATGTGCACTACCCAACATGAACGTTCAATCAGAATGGGTTTTGAAGGCGAAGAACCAATTTCCCAAACCTGCAAATTCTTGTTCCCAATCATGATCGTTCTTATTGCTGGTATCGTTGCTCCTATCTCCGTTGCTTTGATCGGTTCCTTGATGTTCGGTAACATTCTTAAAGAAGCTGGTTGCGTAGAGAACCTTTCCAGCTGTGCAGAACATGAACTGGCTAACCTGGTTACCCTAGTTCTTGGTATTACCATCGGTGGTACTATGACTGCTGAAAGATTCCTGAACTACCAAGTTCTTTTGATCATGGCTTTGGGCGCAGTAGCATTCGTATTTGATACTGTTGGTGGTGTATTGTTCGCAAAATTGATGAACATGTTCAGCACTACCAAGATCAATCCGATGATCGGCGCTTGCGGTATTTCCGCATTCCCAATGTCCGGCCGTGTTATCGCAAAAAATGGCTCTTAAAGAAGATCCTACCAACTTTATTATCCAACATGCTATCGGTGTTAACGTAGCAGGTCAGGTTGCATCTGTTGTAGCAGGTGGCCTTGTTCTTGCTCTTATCCCAGCGCTTTCCAAAATTTAAGGAGGTATGTGAATTATGACTAGTAGCCCTACAGTACAAGCTCTGACCCTTATGGCTATTTCACTGCCTACAATGTTCGCAGTAATTTTAGTCTTCATTGGTGCAACTATTGCACTGAAAAAACCTTTCCTGGTTCCGAGGATGAGGATTAATTCCTAAGGATGTGTGTTTTACGGATAAAATTATCGGAGATAATAAAAATCTCTGATAAATATCCGCAAGACGATGTTGAATCATCGTCACGACAAATAAATATAGTCACTACGGTATTGTTGCTTAGCTTCTGCCTAATCATGCATTATCCAGCTTTGAGGCTGAACGACGTATGAGTGAGAACCGCAAGAATCATCAGGGTGTTAGTTAAAGAAAAAAGCTTTTTGGTTTTTTTATTGTCTGGTGCATTACAACGATCTCAAAATTTAGGAGGATGATGAGTATGAGCATTTCAACTGCTGCTCTTATGTCAATCGTTGCACTCGTAGTTCTGGTTGCTATCAGTTGTGTCAATGATGATTTAAACGTAGGTTTCTTGGGTATCGGCTTTGCAATTATCGTTGGTGGTGTTTGGGGCGGTATGACCGGCGCAAAGGTTATGGGTTCTTTCCCT
>Ga0183099_1001685_pt1 | contig 12349 bp, 16 predicted proteins | sample Biomet1_FD_127788 | JGI IMG/M metagenome (GOLD analysis project Ga0183099, IMG submission 127788) | Microbial communities from bioreactor (seeded with anoxic lake sediment) at LBNL, California, USA - Biofuel metagenome 1 | ecosystem: Engineered > Bioreactor > Anaerobic > Unclassified ... | reverse complement strand
ACTGGCTGTTCTGTGATACACCAAAGGGTGCCGAGTCCAGTGCCATTGTTTACACGCTTGTGGAGACCGCAAAGGCCAATGGGCTAGGGTTGCGATTGTTCGCCATGCCGACAGCGCGGCTAGCCTTGGGGTTTCCAACAGCGGCGGAGATTTGGCCATAGGTGCGGGTTTCGCCGTAGGGAATTTTTTCAAGCTCTGCCCAGACTTTTTCCTGAAATTCCGTACCGTGCAAACGATACGAAAAATCGAACACCTTGCGTTTGCCGTCGAAATACTCGTTAAGCTGATTGGCCGCAGTATCCGTCAATGTGGTGGGCGTTCCCATCTCCACCGGTTTTTCGGGCAGGCGCCTGAGAGAGACGACCGCGCCGTCTTCCTGTTCGATGCGGAAATATCCGTATTTCAATTTGTAAATTGCATAATTGCTCATTTATTTCTCCTACAATATAGTTACGGTTTGAGGCACGGCAGCCAGCCGTGTCTTTTTCCATCTCAAAGCTTAAGCTGTTAGAATGGGAGAGCAAGTGGCCTGACGCCTTATTCCAAGGACTAGCACGTCCGTATTGGAGTCAGTCAGCCGCCTCTCTCATTCGCAGCATTCAATTTACGCAGATTGTACCGCCGAGCTTTTCGGCGCGTTCGTGTCACTAAGGAGATTGAACAAGCAATGAGTAAAAGCGGGATGCCATATCCAATCACACAGGAGGGACTTTATGAACGCTGTTGGAATCGATGCCTCTAAGGGGAAAAGCATGATGGCGGCTCTGCGGCCAATGGGTGAAGTTGCGTTGTTGCCAAGAGATTATCCTCATTCCGAAGTTGGCCTGGAGCAGATGGCCTATGCCATCATCGCCCTCGGCGAGGATACACGAGTAGTCATGGAAGCCACTGGACGTTACCATGAACGGGTGGCGGCAACTCTGCACGAGTATGGGATCAATGTCACCGTTTTGAACCCGCTGTTCATACAGCGCAGCGGCGTTGGTTCCATTCGCAAGGTTAAGACCGACAAGGCGGATGCTATGAAGATCGCCAAGTATGGGCTTGACAACTGGGTAGAGCTGCTGGAATATACTCCTATGGAAGCAGTGAGGCAACAATTGAAGCTGTGTAACCGCCAATACGATCTCTATATGAAAACCATCGTGGCGCTGCAAACAATCTCATTTCTCTGACCGACAAGACCTTTCCGTGGGTTAACGAGCTGTTCACCAGCCCGGAGCGCGCCGACGGCCACCAGAAATGGGTGGACGTTACTCTGCCTTTTTGGCACTGTGAGTGTGTCTTCCGGGTCAGCGAGAAGGAGTTCACGGAGCGTTACCGCAAGCGGTGCAAGCGCAAGGGCTACAATTTCAGTGAGACAAAGGCACTTGACCTTTACACGGATAGCTGCGGACACATCACGACGCTGCCGAAGAATGAGAACACCAAGCTGCTCATCACCACAGCGGTGCAGCAGCTCATTGCTGCAAAGACTACCCTTGTCGCCATGTACGGCGTCGGTGAGATCACCGACGCGCAGCTCATGGCGGAAATCGGGGATGTGCGCCGTTACCCGCGTCGCAGCTCGCTGTTAGCCTTCGCCGGCGTTGACCCCGCTGTGAACCAGTCTGGCAAGCACGAGGCAAAGAGTAATCCCACAACGAAGTGTGGCTCCCCGCATCTGAGGAAAACGCTGTACCAGGTGGTCTGCACCTATCTGATAAATTTTCCAGCAGACGAGCCGGTGTACCAGCTCTTGAATAAGAAACGTGCCGAGGGCAAGCCTTATTTTGTATACATCACGGCTGCTGCCAACAAGTTCCTGCGCATCTACTACGCCCGTGTAAAGGAATACATAGCGGCACTGGATAACGCTACTTCTCCTCTGAATTAACCCACTCCTTCATCTATTTGCACGCAGACCCGCGAAAAGGCCTCCTTCTCCTGCCAGATTTGTTGTACCCTTTTTCTCTCACATACCTTGTGAGAGTTTTTTCATTTTGGGGCTTGACTTTTAGTTTGCAGACTCCAATTTTAATGATTTGAATCTCAAAAAAGCCATCATTTCACAAGCAGACTCTATTCTCAATTATTCAAAATGATTTCCAAGACTTCATTCAACGCGTGCGAACATAGTTTTCAACTTTCGAGTGATATTCGTCAAGCGTATCGAGCATTGGTGAAGCAGTCTGACAAAAAAGCAGATCCGGTAAATAAAGCGGCTTTTTGCCACCTGCGGTCATAGCACGTATACATCCGATACAGGTTACCACTACATTCTCGCACGAAAACTGATCCGCTCTTGATTGGATGCGTTGTTCTACACATTCGTTGGAAACCACCCCGTATAAATTGTCGCCGCAACAAATGGATTCTGTTCCGCTGAATTTTGTTTCTTTGATCCGAATATTCATCTTATGAAGAAGACTTCGAATTGCTTGATGTACTTGTGGTTTGTGCCGGTATCCGCAGGAATCATGGACTGAAACAGTCATTCCGTTGTAATCGGGAAGTTTTAAATTGTCAAGGTTGTCCAAGATCTCCCAAACGGAAATCGTGTTGATTCCTTTGTAAAGGGAACGAAAACGACGATCACAGCCGGCACAGTTGTTGATAATAGTCGCCCCTTCTTCTAAACAGGGATCGTGTCTACAACAAATATTGTGAGCTTTCACATTTCCGAAGTGTTCTTGCAAATAACTCAACATAAGCTGTGGAAGTTCCGGTTTATAGAGACTCACGGCGCATCCGGGGTTAAAATAGCATTTGTTCAAGTCAATGTCTGGAATAGAGATGCTTTTCCTAAAAGCGGAGTATCGCTGTGCTGCCCCTGTCGGACATACAACCGAGCAGGTTCCACAGTCGATACAGAGTTGTGGGTTTATGCGATAGCCGCCATCTTTCTTTGAAATTGCAGCTGATGGACAAGCATTGACGCATGCTCCGCACGAAATGCAGGCATCGGTTATCTCATAACAAAACTTGTCTTCGATACCGGTTTGAATAGGCTTCGCCAATTTCATATTATTTGTTTGTTCTGTTTTGTTTTCGGTACACACTTGGTGACACCCCTTTCTGCCCTTTGAAAAAACGATAAAACGCAGACAGGCTTCCAAATCCCACGGAAAGGGCGATGTCTATAACCTCATCGTCTGTTTCCTTCAGCAGTTTTTCCGCTTCCTGCAAACGTAAACTGTCAGCATATCCCTTTGGCGTCACGCCATAGGTTACTTTAAACACATCCACCATGCGACTTTGAGACAAGCCCACTTTTCGGAGCTTGGTGTTCATTTCAGAGGACTCACGAAACATTGCGTCGATCATGTCCTTCATCTGCGCGGCGATCTCTTTCATCGGCTCGTAAGCCAAAAGGTCGCTTCTGCATCGTTTGCATGGACGGAAACCGGCCGCTATCGCTTCCTCCGCCGTATCGAAGTACAGAAGATTCTCCGCATTGGGTATTTTAGATTTGCAGGACGGGCGGCAGAAAATTCCGGTAGACTTCACCGCGTAAAAAAACACTCCATCATAGTTGGCGTCATTGTTGATTACCGCCTGATATTTTTCCTGATCTGTCATGGCATTGCCTCCTTTTCTTTGATTCCTTTGGGTCGGTAAGTTCGGGGATCGCGCCCGCCGCCACCGCCCAGAGATACACGCTGGCCACCGTTCCGTAGGGAGAATATCGTTTCCGGTATCGCTCGAACATTTCCCGTGTGATTTCTTTGTGCCGGTACACCATCCGCAGGCCGCGATGGATGGCAAGGTCGCCGAAACTGAATACGTCCTTTCGCCCCAGTGCGGAGGTGAGCAGCATTTCCACCGTCCACACGCCGATACCTTTCAGTTCTGACAGCCTGTGTATCACTTCCTCGTCCGGCAAATCCCGAAGCGGTTCCAGATCGAACTCACCGGAGGCGATCAGCGAAGCAAAATCGTAGAGATACTCCGCTTTCTTGAAGGTTGTGCCAAAGGCTTGCAGTTCCGGGACAGTGTATTCGGCCATCCGTTGCGGGGTAACAGGATTCATGGCCGCAGCCATCCGCTCGTAAACCGTCTCCCGCGCTTGACGTGATATCTGTTGGCCGAGGATGGCCCGCACGACAGCGATGAAAATGTCCCCGTCGATGGGGCGTATGACCATGCCGACTCGGTCGATTACTTCGCCAAGGCGCTTGTCCCTGCTTTTCAGGTAGTCCATCTCGGCTTGGCCGTATTCATAAAACATTTTTATCACCGTCCTTTCACCTATATTATACAAGCCGCATCTAAAGATTTCTTCTCAAAATTGGCTGTTCAATTTTCAGCCTCGGCAATAAGTTACATCCACTTGTGGTTGAAATAGATTCCGTCATCCCGCATATACGGATTGAAGCCCGTTTTTGCGCCGCCATTGATGACCTCTGTCATTGTCCTCCGGCGCGGCATACTCAATGTGCTCTCGCTGGAATCGTAGAGATAGTTCGCCCCAATAAGGAGGAAGAGTATATGTCATTTTTCAACAGCGCAGTAGACGTTCTTCAGACCCTCGTGATCGCCATCGGTGCGGGCCTCGCCATTTGGGATGCGATAATCTTTTGGAAGGTTACGGAAACGACAATTCGGGAGCAAATGGGCAGTATCCATATGGAAGCAGCTACGAAACACCCCAAATAACAAGATAGACAGCTGACAGAGGTAATGAAAAATATTATTTTAACTACCACAATAGTCATTGACAAGTGGTGACTATTGTGGTAGTATCCCATTGCAACTATTGCAATAGTCAGGGGTGCTAACTATGGAAATAAAATTATTCGATTCGGAACTAAAGGTCATGGAAGCCTTATGGAAGGAGGGCGATTTAACTGCGGGGCAGCTTGCTAAAATCCTGAATGAACAAACGGGCTGGAACCGTAATACAACGTACACCATTATAAAAAAGCTGATTGAAAAAGGCGCTATTGTACGCTATGAACCCAATTTTACCTGCAAAGCAACTATCACAAAGGAGCAGGTACAGCAGCACGAAGCAACGGAATTAATAAGCAAGCTGTTTGATGGTTCTGCGGAAATGTTTCTGTCTGCGTTTTTAAGCGGAAAGAAGCTCTCGGATAATGAAATAAAGCGCCTCAAGCAGATTGTAGAAAATCTGAAATGAGGTGGTTATTATGATTATTCTGCAAATGAGTATATCAGCGGGTATACTCATAGCGGCCATCGTCATCATCAGAGCGATTGCGCTGAATAGGGTTCCTAAAAGCACTTTTCTTGTGCTGTGGGGCGTTGCCATTCTTCGCCTCTTTGTGCCGATATCTGTTTCATCACACTTTAGCCTTTATAGTGTCATAGCGGAAGTTCTTCGATACGTTTCACCGAAGTCCCTCACTATGGGAACTGGCAACATGCTTTCAACCGTAATTTTATCATCCGGGGCATCAAATGCAACTGAAAATACGGCAGGAATGGCGCAATACCAAAGTTTTTTCCGTGTTCCGATCAACGTTATCTGGATTGTTGGTGTGCTTGCAATGTCAGTTTTCTTTACGATAGTTTATTTTGAAAATCGCAAGGAATTACGCTGTGCATTGCCAATATCCAACAATGAATTCATAGACAAATGGCTTCTGAAACACAAGATCATGCGTCCCCTCGCCATATTACAGTCTGACAGAATCAGAACCCCGATTTCTACCGGGATAATAAAGCCCCGCATCATTTTGCCCAAGTCAATGGATATAAACGATGAACAGACTCTACATTATATCCTGACACACGAATACTATCATATCCGGCGTTTTGATGCAGTATGGAAGTTGCTCTTGGTGGCGAGTCTCTGTATCCACTGGTTTAATCCTATGGTATGGGTTATGTTTATATTGGCAAATCGGGATTTGGAGCTTGCCTGTGACGAATTGGTGATACGTCATTTTGGATCAGAAACAAAAACAGCCTATGCCTATTCGCTTATTCACATGGCGGAGCAACGAAGCGGGTTTTCCCCATTGTGTAACGGATTCAGCAGAAATGCGATTGAAGAAAGGATCGTTTCTATAATGAAAGCGAAAAAAATAACGGTTTTAAGTATTGCTATAGCATTTGTATTGGTAATGGCAACAACAGTGGTATTTGCTACAGCGGCAGCAACGAAGAATAACGATGAGGAAGTCATGCCGCAGGATACCGGCACTGATTGGGCAGTTTACAACGACAAAGGCGAATTGGAATATTACCACACTGTTGACGAAAATGGCAATGACGTCTATCTGGATTATGTCCCAGAACCTCAGAAGGGCGATGCTGAAATGGACGGGAACTTTTTCGTAAGCGAACAGATCACTTGTGTAAACGGTGTGGCCGGAGGACATAAGGAAAGCAATGGACGAATGGCTGTTTACACGAATGCCAGAGGGACATGGTCGCTGAAAAAGGGAGAAACCGTAACTATTACGTTTAATGTAAAAGCGGTTGATGGGCATGAGAATGGTCAGGGCATACAATTCGGATATCTTAAAGACGGGACATATACCGAGTACTCTTCTACCAGTTTATCAGGAGAAACGTCGATAACCTTCTGCACTCCAGAGGATGGCGAGTATAATTTCTTCTTTATTAATGCCTCCAGCGATACGATTTATGTGAATAGCTGTTCGATATCCATCTTATAAATTGACCTTATGAGGCAATAGAAATAAAGCCGCTATTTCGGCGGTAAGATTGGCACGAAGCAGCGGCTTTGAATCAAAAATCAAAGCCACTGCTTTTCTTTGTAAAAATTAGATTGCAGAGGGTGTGATTGGTGCACCCTTTTTCAGACCGGCGGCTTTGGGATTGGAGATTATCCATGTATCCGGAGCTGCGTTTTTTTATATGGGAGGGGCCGCTACCTTACGCGTTTGCGGGCGCGCAGATGTACTTCCTCACATTGCGGACATAGGGAGCCGCCTCGTGCACGATCCGGTCGCCGGGTTCCACCAGTGTCTTGGAGTGACTGACCCTCGTAGTAGTGCGGAACAGGACCGGCGTGTCAAACCGCTCGGAAATCTCGCAGGCCACTTTGACAAAGTCCTTGCACTCCTGCGAATCGGACGGCTCCACCATAGCGATCTTCGCGGCTCTTGCATAATGGCGGTTGTCCTGTTCGTTCTGTGAAGAGTGCATACTCGGGTCATCTGCGGTAATCACGATAAAGCCGCCGCCCACCCCCATATAGCCCGCCGTGAACAACAGGTCTGCCGCCACATTCAGGCCTACATCTTCATTGCGGACAATGAGCGGGAACCCGCCACAGAAGCTCCGTAAGCGACTTCGGCGGCCACCTTCTCATTGGGCGTCCACTCGCAGTATACATCTTCTTTATACTGCAGAACATTTTCAAGAATTTCCGAGCTTGGAGTACCGGGATAGGCGGAGCAGACTCTGATTCCCGCTTCGTAAATTCCTCTGGCAATCGCTTCGTTACCCGACATCAACTGTTTCATGCGCTGCCTCCTGTTATAAACTTTCATTCCGGGATATCTGATTCTTTTAAATTATAAGTTGCTTCCGTCCATTGTTTCAACTTTAATTCGTTCGGAGAAATCTGGGCGGGCAATTGCATCTGGAGAGGTGCAATTAACCGGAAAAGCGCCGAAAAACAGCCGAAAAAAATGCAGAAGGGCGCGCGCCCTTCTGCGGTACTGCGTTCAATAGATAAGCTCGTTATATGTACAAAGAAAATGCTGACAGCTCATATTAATATGATTCTCCATCAGTTTGCGGGCGGTGTCCGGAATACGGCTTTTGATTGCGTTTGTGATGCCAAGATGCTCATAGGCAATCAGCGTAGTAATCGGGTTTTGCGGACTTAGAAATTTTATGCGGTACATCTGATAACGACTCATTCGCTTTTTAAACAGGGAATAACGATTATATCCGGTGATGCCATTTTGGCGCACAGCCAGACCGCTTCGCCTTCAATGGCTGCGCGGAATTGGTAAAGCGCAATCATGTCCCCGAGATCCAGAGAGCTGACATGGTAATAGTCTGAATTCTCCTTATTTTCAACGAAACCCATCTCCCTCAGCTTTGAAAGCGCATCGATCACAGGCGTGCGCGACACCTCAATCGATTCAGCGAGCTGATTTACAATTAGTTTTGTTCCCGGCTCGAGGCACAGGGAAGTGATTTAGTTATAGAGCATTATGAATACAATCACGCTGGCTTTTTCAAATGGATTCGAATCCAGATAGATTCTAAATTCTTACAGATTTAAAGAAAACGTCGGTTTGTCTTTCATCTCTTCTATCATCCACCTTTTTGCGAATGGCATCGACGGGGTTGTGAAACGCGGCTATCGCTCGAATTGTGTTTTCACTGTATTTGTTCTGTAGTGCCGGCATGCTACAGGCCGTGGAGGTCGTATAGCGGTTGTCCACAGGAAGGCATCGGCGAATGGAGCAAACAACAGCCCTCATCTCTTACAAATCGACTCGATTTTGCCGGCGGCCAGTTTCCCCGTTTCTCCGAATCGGTAGCTCGAAACAGGCTGCAATTATCAAAAAGGCCTCATGAGCTAACCAGCTGGACTGCGAAGGATGACTGTAGTTGCGCAGACACTATAACAGGAGTAAGGGAAAAAGACATTTCCAATTTGAATTGAGTATTTGCCGACCTTGCATAAGAGAGAAATTACATGTCCAGTGATCTGAACTCATCCAAGTATTTTTCTGTAAGAAAATCAATTAGCCCGGCTGCTTTGGCAATGTCCTCCGGCGTATAGTCCGTAAGCTCCCGCATATAGGATTCAAATGTTCTTTCCTGCTGTTGACAATATAATTCATATACCCGATGACCTTCTTCAGACAGGCGCAAATAAATTGTTTTCCGATTTCCGTCCATTATATCCTTAACCAGCAGGTTTTTGCTATCCAGTTTTTTAACAATCTGAGATATGGCGCTAGGCGTAGAAATTTTCATTCTGGCCAACTCTGTTGCGGTAATTGGCTCGTTGGCCCCGATCTCTTCCAGTAAATCGACCTCTGAAGAGTAGAGGAGCAGATCGTTTCCGTAACACCTGGGAAGGCTCTGATGACGGTCCAGAATGCGGTCAAAGTAGTTTATTTTTTCCATAAAGGCTCGAAATTCCCCGGCCTTTTTCAAAAAGCAACTCTCCTTTCTCACTCATGTGCATATTCTTTTATCATAGCAAATTAGCAAAAAAAAGAAAGAGTGAGAAATGCACAAAAATAGTTAAGCAGCTTATCTAAAAAGCCAAATTTTTGGCAAGCAGTCAAAATGCGTTGACAAAGAAGTGGGTGATGTCTATTATGAATATAAAGTTAAGCAGCTTAATTAAAAAGCTACTCAGGATCGTAGAGGAGTGATTTTGTATTTTTGAAAAAACAAACAGGATCATCGCAAAGAGAGTTGGAAAAGTTGCGGTGGATGTTCAGGCGCGGAATTTCACTGTTCGCGTTGATGAACCGCGTGAAAGCGGCGGCGAGGATACCGGCATGAATCCAGTGGAACTGCTTCTGTGCAGTCTGGGTGCCTGCCAGTTAGTTGCAGCATCCGCATTTTCACGGCAAATGCGGATCGATTTGGACGAGATTTGGGTTGAGGTGGAGGGCGACATGGACTCTGCCGGCATGATGGGTTACACGGGAATTCGCCCTGGCTATCAGAATATTCGCTTTGTATTTCATGTGAAGACCGACGCGCAGCCGGCAAAGGTACAGGCACTGATCGATCTGGTTGAGCAGCGTTGCCCAGTGGGAGATTCCCTGAACAGCGGTGTCCCCATGGAAAAAGCAAAAATCATTATGGAATATTGACGGACAGAAAGGAAGACGACATGATGGAAGACAAACAGTATGGCGGCATGATTCGGGACCTTCCGGTCGTAACCGGCGGACATTTCATCAAGGATTCTGAAAAAAGGATCGTTTTTGGACCGGATCGCTTTTGGAATGATTATGTGATGCGCTGCTTCACACTGAATCCGGGCGCGGCCTCCGACTCCCATGCGCACCCCTGGAGCCACTGGACAATCTGCATTGAGAGCGACGGCTTCTTCAATGTGGGAGATGAGACATATGAACTGCATCCTGGCGCATACGTCCATGTTCCCGCCAACCTGCCTCATAATTTCGGTGCAAATGTGGATGGCGGAAAACTATCCTTGATCTGTATTGTACCTCCGGAGGGCGACGTCAACCCTTTGACGATGGGGTTTTGCTGAGAAAAGAGCATCAGCAGACTCTGATCGGAGCCTGCTGATGCTTTAACCGTGAACTTTTTCATAGAACAGATCCACCATCAAATCCACGCAAAGGTCCGCTTTTGCGGGGTCCTTGGAAAGCACAGCCTCAAAGATGTCTTTGTGCGATTCATAAAACAAGCGGTTTAGCTCCCGATGCTGCTCAATGGTATAGTCGCGGACTGCATCAAGGAACACTTTGGTATTCAGCCCTACAATAACGTCATTGATCATGATGGCCAGATAGTTGTGACTGGCTGCGGCGAGAGCACTGTGGAAAGCGATGTCATATTTCTGAAAGCTCATTGGATCTTGTATGGCGGCCTTGGCGCGGTTTAAAATCTCCTGAATCCTCTGCTCATCTTCCTGCATATGGTGCACAGCGGCCAGACGGGCGCATCCCCGATCGTTGATATGCCGATATTCCACTAACTCCTGCAAACTGACGGCTCCACAGGCGAGAAATTTTTTAAGAGGCTCCTCAACGGTCTCCAGCGAGATCCCGCGTACGACCGCTCCGCCGGAACTGCCGACTACAATTTTCAAAAGGCCGTCTTGCTGAAGCATTCGAAGCGCCTCCCGAACGCTGGGACGGCTGCGCTGAAACTGTTTGGAAAGTTCGCGTTCTGCCGGGAGACGCTCTCCCGGCTTCAGTTCACCGGACAAGATCTTCTGGTAGATCTGGTCGTAGATAACCTGAGAAGCATGCTTCGTAATGGCTGGCTTGAACAGAATGTTCTCTTGTTCCTGTTGCATAGCTGCTCTCCTGACTATATTAATATCAATTACTTTTTACAAGAGAATAGCATAAAGCAAAACTTTAGTCAACAAAAGGTTAGACCATTTCGTTTTATTTATTTTTGATAAATATTTTGCAAGTATAAATGCTTATTTATAACACTTGACAAATTTGATTGAAAGTGGTATGAGTTAAATGGTCTTACCATTTGCGTAATTAATGGAGATGAGCAAGATGGAATTAATGAACATTTCCTTTTCCGGACATATCGCCGTTGTGACGGGAGGTGCACAGAGAATCGGACAGGCGATTGCCAGACAACTGGCGGAGATGGGAGCACGCGTCATCATCGTGGATGTCAATATGGAAAAGGCCGCCAAAACTTGCAGGGAAATTGGCGAAGAGCGGTGCGGATTTTATCAGGTCGACCTTGTGGATGGAGATGCCGTGGTGCGGACTATGGAAAAAATTGTCCGGGAAAATGGACGTGTAGACATTCTCATTAATAATGCGGGGATTGTTAATACGGCAGATTTTACCGCACTTACTAAAGAGGACTGGGATCGGGTACTGGCGATTGACCTGACGGCGGTTTTCCTGACGTGTCAGACCCTGTTTCGGCACATGGAGGCCAACGGCGGAGGCCGGATCGTAAATGTGGCTTCGATCGCCGGAAAGGTAGGCGGCGGTTATTTGGGGACGGCGGCTTATGCCACGGCAAAGGCAGGAGTAATTTCCCTGACAAAAAGCGTCGCAAAAGCCGGGGCTTCCAAAGGAATTTACTGCAACAGCGTCTGCCCATCTCTGACCCGGACCCCTATGACGGAAATTCTGACAGAAGAAAAAGAACAAATCGTGCTGAGCGCTTTGGCGTTGCATCGCGGAGCACAGCCCTCGGAGGTTGCCAACGCAGTTTTATTCCTTGCTTCTGACGCGGCCAGCTTTATTACAGGAGAGAACATCAACTGTGACGGCGGTATGCTGATGAATGGGTAATTTGAGGGCGGATTTTTTTGCGCAAATTGCCGCGCCGACGGCAATTATTATATAAGCCGGTAGCATTCGCAAAGAGAACACTGGAACCAAGAACGACCAAGAAATAAAGTAAAGGAGAAAATGTGAAATGAAAAAGTTAGCTTCCTTAATGATGGCTCTTGCAATGATTCTCACGCTTTTGGCCGGGTGCGGTGCTGGCGGCAGCACCGCTTCCTCCAACGGCAGCGCCGCTTCCTCCAGCGGCAGCGCCGCTTCCGGAGACAAACAGTATACCCTGAAGATGCATCTGAGCGTCGGTACGACGGACCCTGTTTACTCTGCCGCGCAGCCGGTAGCATTCGCAAAGAGAACACTGGAACCAAGAACGACCAAGAAATAAAGTAAAGGAGAAAATGTGAAATGAAAAAGTTAGC
>Ga0183099_1001684_pt1 | contig 12351 bp, 9 predicted proteins | sample Biomet1_FD_127788 | JGI IMG/M metagenome (GOLD analysis project Ga0183099, IMG submission 127788) | Microbial communities from bioreactor (seeded with anoxic lake sediment) at LBNL, California, USA - Biofuel metagenome 1 | ecosystem: Engineered > Bioreactor > Anaerobic > Unclassified ... | reverse complement strand
CGTGGGCGGGCACGGCGGCCAACGCCCAGCACCGGTCCGGGCCTTCGGCCGCGCAGGCCGTGGGCTCGGTGTCTGCCATCACCGGCTTGGCGCGCAGATCCACGCCCGGCACGGGCACGCTGAACTCAACAGCAACGTTGTTGGGGTCAAAGGAATAGAGCGAGTGGATGAAGCCGTGGTCGACGACCTCCGACACCCAGAACCCGGCGGCTTCCAGCCTGTCGCGCAGGGTCCACAGGTCCTCCTCGCACTCCAGCCCAAAAGAGATGTGGTCGAAGGTGAAGGGGCCGCGCACCGGCGCGCCGTGGTCCTTGTCCGGCCCCGGCTCCACGCCCGGCCACTCGAAAAAGGCGATCATGTCCTGCTGGGTGAACTCGAAGAAATAGTGCCGGTAACCGGGGTGCCCCAGACCGGCCACAAGGCGCATGCCGAGCAGATCGCGCCAGTAGCGGATGGTGGCGTCCATGTCGCCCGTGGCCAGGGCCAGGTGGTTGATGCCGGTGAAACGCATGCGGGCTCTCCTTCTTACGCCCTTCTAGATGGGCGGCAAAGGAAATGCAAGACGGCGGCAGGCCGCACGGACGGCCTGCCCCTGAACGGATGCGGCGACAAGGAGCGCTGCCGCCGCGTAGCCGCACCGTTGGGATCAGACCGTTGCGCCATGGCGCTTGCGACCATCCACCGACCCCCACAGACCGCCCGCCGATGGGGCGTCCCCAGGCCTCTTTACGGTGCCGAAACCCGGTGCTATGCCCCGAAAAGCATTGCCGAAGCCTTCACAACATCCAAGGGGGCCAGCCCATGTATCTCGGCATCGACGTAGGCGGAACGCACACGGACGCCGTGGCGCTCGACGAATCGGGCATTGCCGCCCAGGCCAAGGTCAGGACCAACCACCAGGATCTGCTGGCCTCCGTGAACCAGGCCCTGGAGGGCATTCTGGCGGCCGTGCCGGCCCAGAGCATCTCGCAGCTGAACCTCTCCACCACGCTCTCCACCAACGCCATCGTCCAGGGCACCCTGGAGGACGTGGGCATGCTGGTGGTGCCGGGGCCGGGCATCAGCGCGGACGACTTCATGCTTTGCCGCGACTACCATGTGCTCAAAGGGTCCATCGACCACCGGGGCAGCGAGATCGAGCGTCTGGACACGGCGCAGGCGCAGGGCGCCATCGACGCCTGCCGCAAAAAGGGCGTGCGCGTGTTCGGTTGCGTGGGCAAGTTCAGCACCCGCAACCCCCTGCACGAGAACACCCTGCGGCAGATGCTCGGCCCGGACGGCGCAGGCGCGGATTCCGTGACCCTGGGGCACGAGCTGGGCGGGCGTCTCAACTTTCCCCGCCGCCTGGCCACGGCCTATTTCAACTGCGCGGTGTGGCGGGTCTTCGGCGCCTTTGCCGACGCCGTGGAGAAAAGCCTGGAGCGCCTTGGCCTGGGCCACGTGCGCGTGAACACCCTCAAGGCCGACGGCGGCACCTTTCCCCTGGCGCAGGCGCGCAAAATGCCCGTGCAGAGCATCTTTTCCGGCCCCGCGGCCAGCGTCATGGGCATCATCGCCCTGTGCGACATCAACCACGACTCGATCATTCTGGACATCGGCGGCACCACCACAGACATCGCCGTGTTCGTGGACGGCCAGCCACTGGTGGAGCACGACGGCATCGACATCGGCAGCCACCCCACATTGGTGCGCGCGCTCAAGGTGCATTCCATCGGCATCGGCGGCGATTCGGCCATCAGCGTGCTGGGCGAGGCCGTGCGGGTGGGTCCCAACCGCCTCGGCCCCTCCCAGGCCGACTGCGTGGAGCTGGGCTGCGCCTGCGCGGCCGACGCCCGCCCGACGCTCATCGACGCCCTGAACTGCGTGGGCGCGGCCAGCCACGGCAACGTGGAGGCCTCGCGCCAGGCCATCGGCCAGTTCGCGCGCTGCCACTCCATCAGCCCGGAGGTGCTGGCCGCCTCAGCCGTGGAGGCCGCCAGCGAGGCCATCTTCAAGGCCACGCGCGAGCTGCTCGACGAGATCAACGACAAGCCCGTGTACACCATCCACGAACTGCTGGAGGGCCGCCGCGTGGTGCCCAAGCGCGTGTATCTCATGGGCGGCCCGGCCCAGGCCATGCGCGAGGCCGTGCGCCAGCGCTTCGAGCTCTTCACCGTGGTGCCGGAGCACTTCGACGTGGCCAACGCCATCGGCGCGGCCCTGACGCGCAACACGGCCAGCCTGGAGCTCTTCGCCGACACGGAAAAGGGCGTCATGTTCATTCCCGCCCTGCGCCACCGCGAAAACGTGCCGCGCAATTACAGCCTGAAGGAGGCCGAGCGCGACGCCCTGAACCACCTGCTGGCGCACCTGTCCGAAATGGGCGTGTTCGCCGACCGGGACAACGCGCAGGTGAACAACGCCTCCAGCTTCAACATGGTGAGCGACGGCGTCACCACCGGCCGCAACATCCGCGTCAAATGCCAGATCAAGCCCGGCGTGGCCTTCGCCCTGACCGGACCGTCTCAAACCACAGCGGGGAGGTAGGGCCATGCACGAGGCAAAAAACAGCCTGGGCGTCATCTTCTTCCCGGCTTTCGACTGGAGCATCTCGCCCACGCACCCGGAACGGGAGGAGCGCCTGCTCTACACGCAGGACCAGTTGAAGGAAGAGGGGCTCTTCGACATCGAGGGCGTGGACGAGCACAAGCCCGGCGTGGCCACAAAAGAGGACATCGAGCGCGTGCACTTCTGCTACCCGGAGGTGGAGGCCGTGGCCACGCGCTCGCACCTGGTGGCTGCCGGAGGCACCATGACCGCCGCCGATCTCGTCATGAGCGGCCGGCACAAGAAGGCCTTCGCCCTGGTGCGCCCGCCGGGACACCACGCCATGAAGGTCGTGCACGGCTCGCGCGGGTTCTGCAACATCAACATCGAAGCCGTGATGATCGAGCACCTGCGCGAGAACTACGGCAAGAAGCGCATCGCCGTGGTCGACACCGACTGCCACCATGGCGACGGCACCCAGGACATCTACTGGCACGACCCGGATGTGCTGTTCATCTCGCTGCACCAGGACGGCCGCACGCTCTACCCCGGCACGGGCTTCCCGCAGGAATGCGGCGGCCCCCACGCCCTTGGCCGCACCATCAACATCCCGCTGCCGCCGGGTACCGGCGACGAAGGCTACATGATGGCCATGGAGCGGGTGGTCATGCCCATTTTGAAGGACTTCAAGCCCGAGGTGGTCATCAATTCCGCCGGGCAGGACAACCACTTCACCGACCCCATCACCAACATGAACCTGACCGCGCAGGGCTATGCGCACCTGACCGAGCTTTTGCAGGCGGACATCGCCGTGCTGGAAGGGGGCTACTCCATCCAGGGAGCCCTGCCCTACGTGAACCTGGGCATCTGCCTGTCCATGGCCGGGCTGGACTACTCCGGCGTGCGCGAGCCGGGCTTCGACGCCGTGAAGCACGCCCAGCGGCCCCAGATTGCCGAATATCTGGCCAAACTGTGCGACGCCCTGCCGGAGTTGTACTTCAACCCGCCCAGCCTGGAGCAAAGCATCTCCGGCGGCAAGATCGAGGGCGAGTGGTTCGTGCGCCACAAGGACATCTATTACGACACCGACGGCATCAGCGAGGCGCAAACCGAGGAGCTGCTGCTGTGCGACTCCTGCCGGGGGCTGCTCAAGGTCGTCAGCCGCACCACCAAGAACCCGGCCTGTCTGGGCGTGGAGATTCCGCTGCACGCCTGCCCGCGCTGCCGCGAGAAAGGCCTGGCCCTGTATGAGGAAGCCCAGGCCAAGGAAGGCTACCGCTATTGCCAGCTCATCAACCGGGCGGACCGCCAGTATTTGCGGCACGGGTTTTGACTGAAACCACGGCCTGATCGGGAGCGGTCACGCTAAGGAAGCGCGCCAGACGCTGTGCACTCATCGTTCATTCGCCGTTCATTTGGGCCGTCTCCCATTGGGGGGCGGCCTTTTTCTTGTCACCCCAGCTCGAAGCTGGTGACGCCGAAGACACGTTCCAAGTCATATGCGGGCGCCGGGCCGCGGTACATGCGCCCGGTTTCGAACACTTGGCGCATGCCGTGGGACTCGGCCAGCCGCACCGCGGCCGCATTGGGCAGCGGCACGTCGAGGAACACCGGGCCCTGCTGCGCGGCGGCGCAAAGGCCGTGGAAAAGACTGTGGGCGGCGGCCGCGTCATCGGCGAAGAGCGGGCCGATTTTTGAGCCCACGCCGCAGGGCCGCACCACGCCGTAGCCAGCCAGGCTTTCTCCGCGCCGCAGCCCCAAGGCCACATGCCCCGGCAAGCTGAGCCAGGACGTCAAGAAGGCTTCGCGCCGGGCCGGGAAGCAGCGCCTGTCATAGGCCAGCACCTCGGCAAAGGGCGTTTCCACCAGCCTGTGCAAGCCGGGTGGCATCTCGCCGCCGGCCGCGCCTTCATAGCGGCTGTTGCGCAGGGCCAGGGCGAAACCGTCTTTGGTGTAGGCGCGTTGCTGGGCCACCACCGCATCCAAACCGATTGTGGGCGCCGCCAGCGCTTGCAAGGCCGCGTTCCACAGGCGCAGCCCATAGCCGCGCCCGCGCAGATCCGGCCGCACGAGGTACAGCCCGATGAAGCCGAAGGCTGGGCCCTGCTCGTCCGCCGCGTAGCGCACGGCGGAAACGGCCGCCACGGGCTCGCCGTGCTGCGCGCCGAGAAAGAAGCCATCTGCATCTGCCCGCCAAAAGGCTTCAGCGTCGCGCAGGCCGGGGTTCCAGCCCTCGGCCTCGGCCAGGGCCAGGGCGAAGTCCAACTCATGCCGCGCCATGCGGCGGATGGCGTATCCATCGTCGACTGTGGTGCTTATGCCGTGGGGCGAGGTCATGCGGGCCTCCTTGGTGGGCGTGGCTGTCAACGGCGGAGGGCAAGCTCCCGGCGCACGGCGTCGAGCAGGGCGCGGCTCGCGCTCTCTGGATCCGGGGGCGGCGCAAATGGCGGAGACCACGGCAATGCCGTCGGCCCCGGCGCGGATGACCTCGGCAGCGTTGTGCGCGCCGATGCCGCCAATGGCCACCAGGGGGCGCGCCGTGGCGGCGCGCAGGTCGCGCAGGCCGCCCAGGCCCCAGCCGGGGCCCGTGTCCGTCTTGGTCGGCGTGGGATAGATTGGGCTGACGCCGTAATAGTCGATATCCAGGCCTTCGGCCTCGGCCAGCTGGTCCGTGCGCTCCAGGGAAAGCCCGATGAGCGCGGCCGGGCCGAGCAATTGCCGGGCGAGAGTCGCGGGCATGTCCGATTGGCCCAGGTGGACGCCGTCCGCCTGCACGGCCAGGGCAACGTCCACGCGGTCGTTGACGATGAGCGGCACGCCATGCGGTGCGAGCAGGGCCTTGAGCGCCCGGCCCAGGGTGACCATGTCGCGGAAGCCCAGGCTTTTTTCGCGCAGCTGCACCACGCTTGCGCCGCCGCGCACGGCCAGGCCCGCCACGTCGGCCAGGCTCCGCTCTCCGCACAACTTCCGGTCCGTCACCAGATAGAGCGAGAGGTCGAAGCCCGGCCGCCGCGTCATGGCTAGTGCACCACCTTGATGTGGTCGGTCACGTCCTGGGCGGTCATGTTGTACAACGCATCGTACAAATGCAGCTGCAACGTGCCGGGACCGCTTGATTTCCTTTCCGCCATCTCGCCCGCCACCTTCATGGTGACGCAGGCATGCAGCGCGGCTTCCAGCGGATTCTTGTTCACGGCGGCAAAGGCTGCGCACAGGGCCGTTGCCGTGCAGCCAAGGCCCGGTGACACGCGGCATGAGCGGACTGCCGCCGAGCACGCGCACCTTGGACGCCGCTTTCGGTGACGAGGTCGGTTTCGCCGCTGACCACAACAGCGCAGTTGTGCTTCATGGCCAGGGTGCGCGCGGCGGTGCCCGCGTTGTCGCTTTTGGCCGTGGAGTCGACCCCGCGCGCGGCGGAGCCGGAATCACCGGCAAGGGTCATGATCTCCGAGGCGTTGCCGCGGATGATGAACGGCTGGTGCGCGCCGAGCAGGGCCAGGGGGGTGACGGTGCGCAGCATGCTCGCGCCCGCGCCCACGGGGTCGAGCACCACGGGCACGCCGGCCTCGTTGGCCGCGGTCCAGGCGGGATCCATGGCGGCAAGATATTCCGGGGCGATGGTGCCGAGGTTGATGACCACGCCGCCGGAAATGGCGACCAGCTCGGCCATCTCCTCAACCGCGTGGCTCATGATGGGCGAGGCCCCCAGGGCTAAAAGCGCGTTGGCAGTGGTGTTGGTCACCACGTAGTTGGTTATGGACAAAATCACCGGCGCTTTGGCGCGGATGGCTTCAATATCGCGAAATACCTTGTCGGCGTCGGTCATGGCGTGCTCCGGCTATGAGGTTGCAGGTCGTTCAAGATTCTCCGCTTGCCTGCCGCTTGTCAAGGCGAGGAGGGTTGAAATCGCGGGGACTCGGGCCTACAGTCCTTCCTACAATAATGAAAAGGAGTCCCCCACATGCCTCAGTTTGCCGATCGTGTGGCTAAGGCCCAGCGTTCTTTCATCCGCGAGATTCTGAAAGTCACCGCGGATCCTTCCGTCATCTCTTTCGCGGGCGGCCTGCCCAATCCGGCCTCCTTTCCCGTGCCAGAGATCGCCGCCGCAGCCGCCAAGGTATTGTACGAGTCCGGTCCGAGCGCCCTGCAATACTCCACCACCGAGGGCTACCTGCCCCTGCGCAAGTGGATCGCCGACCGCTACAAACGGCGCATGGACATGAACGTGAACCCGAACGACATCCTTATCACCACCGGCTCCCAGCAGGCGCTGGATCTCGTGGCCAAGGTCATCGTCAACGCGGGAGATACCGTGGTCATGGAAAAGCCCGGCTACCTGGGCGCCATCCAGGCCTTCACCATCTTCCGGCCCTCCTGGCGCTCCGTGCCGCTGGAGAACGACGGCCCGGATCTGGCCCTCCTCGACAAAGCCCTTGAGGGCGCCAAGCTGTTCTACGCCGTCACCAGCTTTCAGAATCCCTCCGGCCTGTCCTATTCCGAAGAAAAGCGCGCAGCGGTGGCCGAGCTGCTGCACCGCCACGGCACGTTTTTTTGGAGGACGACCCCTACGGCGAGTTGCGCTTCAGGGGCCGCGCCCTGCCGCCGGTGTACAAGCAGCGCCCGGAGCACTCCATGCTGCTCGGCACCTTCTCCAAAGTCGCAGCACCCGGCTTCCGCCTGGGCTGGATCGTGGCCAAGGGCGAGATCATGGAGCGGCTGGTCATCGCCAAGCAGGCGGCAGACCTGCACACCGGCTCCCTGGACCAGATGATCGTGCACCAATTCCTGGCCGACAACGACTTCGAGGCCCATGTTGCCCGCATCCGCGAGCTGTACGGCAACCAGTGCCGGACCATGCAGACGGCCATCGCCAAGCACTTTCCCAAGAACGTGCACGTCACCCAGCCCGATGGCGGCATGTTCCTCTGGGTTACCCTGCCGGAGAACCTCTCCGCCACGGAACTCCTGAAGCGCTCCGTGGAGTGCAAGGTGGCCTTTGTGCCCGGCGCGGCCTTCTTTGTGGACGGCACGGGCGAAAACACCCTGCGCCTCAACTACTCCAACGCCGACGCCGATACCATCGACGAAGGCATCAAGCGGCTGGCCGCCTGCATGGAGGCCTGCCTGGCCGACAGCCCGAAAGCCGCCTGCAAGGGAGCATGAGAGCCGGAACGCTGACCCTTCTGGGCCGTTTGCGGGGCATGGCCCTGGCGGCCCTGTGGGCCTACAAGGCCCGTTCGCTCTTTGTCATCATGGGGGTGGGGTTCGGCGTGGCCGCCCTCACCCTCATCGTCACCGCCGTGGACGGGGCGGAGCGCAAGGCCGTGGAGCTTGTCGAATGGTTCGGGCCCGACGCCGCCCTCGTCTTCGGCGGAAACTTCAAGAAGCGCGCGGTCGGCGCGCGCACCAACACCCTTACCGAAGACGACATGCGCACCATCCGCCAGTCGCTGCCCGGCGTTTCGCTGGTGGTGCCCATGCGCGCCAAGCAGGACATTCCCCTGCGTTTTCAGGACAAGAATCTGCCGGGCACGCTCATCGTCGGCGCCACGGAAAACTACGCCAGCGCCTGGAACTGGCCGCTGGTCGAGGGCCGCGACCTCTCCGAGGAAGACGTGCGCCTGGGCGCGCGCGTCGCCCTGCTGGGAGACAAGCCCTCCCGCGAGCTCTTCGGCGACGAATCCCCAGTGGGCCGCACCTTCCAAATGGGCAAGTTCCAGGTGCAGGTCATCGGCCGGCTCAAATATCGCGGAGCCTCCGGCGGCGGCGGCGATGTGGACGACCGCGTCATCATCCCCATCAGCACCCTCACCAGCCGTTTCAACCTCGACCGCAAGTACTACCGCGCCATGCGCATCAAGTTTCTGGAGCCCCAGCTCATGAGCAGCCACGTGGAGAACCTGCGCGCCTTTCTGCGCATGAGCCACCACTTGGCCGACAGCGACGACGACGACTTCTCCATCATCACCGCCGACGAGATCCTGAAATTCCTTTCCGCCTTCAAGGGCGGGCTGGTGGCCTTTCTCGGCGTCACCGCAGCCGCCGCCATGACCGTGGGCGGATTCGTGCTGGCCAATCTCTTCTCCATCAGCGTCAGCGAGCGCAGCCGCGAAATCGGGCTGAAAAAAGCCTTGGGCGCGACGAAAAACGCCATTCTGCTCCAGTTCATGCTCGAGGCGGCCTTTTTGACGGCCATCGGCGGGCTTGTGGGACTGGGGCTTGGCCTTGGCCTCGGGCAACTGCTTACCCGGCTGGGCATGCTGCAAATCCTCTTCTCGTGGAAGGTGTTCTTCTGGTCACTGGGCAGCGCGCTTTTGATCGGCTTCGTCTTCGGCCTCAAACCAGCGCAGGCCGCCGCCGCGCTGGACCCCATCGCCGCCTTGCGCGGTGACGGCTAAACGGCGAAAGCGTGCGCCTGCCCGCGCGCGTGGATGCACAAATCACCAAAGGGCATGATTCCACAGGACCATCTCAGGGGTGAACATCCAACCAGCCTGCCGCTTTGCCTTTACATATGGGGAGTCCAGAGGGCCCCGTGCCCTTTGGCGGGGTCCCAGGGGCAGCGCCCCTGGACGCACCCACACCTCTGCCCCGACGCTTCACCCCTTTCGGGCCGCGTCCTGCCCGCTTTCCCCCTCCTTGGCTTTCCTCCTGCTTCATGGCAGGCCGTTTTACAACATGCGGCTCGCGCACCCATGGCCACGCGGTTCAAAGCGCACCCGCCCCGCAGCGGAGCGCACCCCAGCGGCCCAGAGCGAACAAAAAGGGCTTGAGACACGCTGCCGCGCCCCAAGCCCTTTTGATTTGCTGCGCCAACAGCCTTACGTGAAGATCGCGATGCGGTTGCGCCCGGCCCGCTTGGCCGCATACAGGGCCTGGTCCGCGCGGGAAAGGGCCTGGCTGAGGGCAGTCTCCTCGGGCAGCACTTCAGAGATGCCGATGCTCACGGTCATGGAGGCGCACAGACCCGGCAAACGGAGCTCCGCCACCGCCGCGCGCAGGCGCTCGGCCAAAACCTTGGCGCTTTCCCGGGTCGTTTCCGGCAGCAGCAAGGCGAATTCCTCGCCGCCGATGCGGCCCATGACGTCCGGTTCGCGCAGCAGCGAGCGGCACAAGGCGGCAAAGGCCCGCAGCGCCACATCACCCGCCTCGTGCCCGAAGCTGTCGTTGATGTCCTTGAAGTGGTCGATGTCGAGCATGACCACGGCCAGCGGCCGCCGGTAGCGTTGGGTGCGCTTCAGTTCCTCGGCCGCGAGGGCGAAGAAGCTGCCCCTGTTGGCCAGGCCGGTCAGCGGGTCGGTGCTGGCCAATTGCTGCAAATGGGCTTCCAGTTCCTTGCGCGCCGTAATGTCGACCACAACGGCCATTATCGCCGCTTCTCCGCGCACCTGCGTTGTGGTGGTCACCAGCAGCACGTTGCGGCACACCCCGCCGCCCAGGTCCAGCCGCATTTCGGTCTCATGCACGGTGCCGTCGTTTTTTCTTTGTTCGCCAAAGGCCAGAGGAACCGGCTCCCGCAACCCGAACGACCTGAACAACGCCTTCGCATCCGCCAGCATCTCCGGTCCGAAATAGGCTCGAGCCGCGTCATTGGCCTGGATGAGCCGCCCCGTCTCAAGGGCCAGTATGATCAGGGGCGCGGGCACGGCGCGCAGCAGCGTTTGGAGCATCTGCCGCTGTTCCGCCAGTTCCTGGTTCGCCGCCCAAACCGCGCGTGTCGCCGCCCATTCCAGGCGCTGCAACCTATTCATGCGAATGAGCACCAAGGCCAGCACCACGTTGATGGTCAACATGGCCAGGGCCACGCCATAACGGGTGGGCGACAAGGGCTCCGCCCACAAAAAACCAAGCAGCGTCGCAACGCTGCAAGCCATGCCCGCGGCCACGGTACGGCAGAAGGACATGGGCATGGCCAGATAAAACAGGATGGGGAGCATGAACAGGATGGCGAGGGCCACATCGGTGTGCGGACTGAGCAGCACTGCGCTGGCAACGATGACCGGAACGGTCCAGGCGAGGCAAAGGCGTTGCAGCCGCCGAAAGGTGTGCGCCCTGCGCAGCAGGAGCAGGCCCCCCAAGGAAGCCGCAGCAATGCCCGCGCGCGCGCCAAGGGCAACAACAAAATGCGGCTGGCCCACAAATCGCCAGTCATTGTAAAGAAACAGCAGATTGAACAAGAACGCGTAAAACAACACCAGCCGCACATGCCTCAGGTGTTCTGGCATGCGCTCGTCCTGATAGACGGCCTCCTGGACGGAATCGCGGAATTCTCCGCCCCAGGATAGCGGGCTTGTCCTGTTTTGCATCACTGCGCGCGTTCTCCCGCTGCTTTGTTCTCCACGTTCAGAGCCCCCGGCTTCCAGCGCCTTGATTGTGCCCTGACCAAGAGAAGAAGCCAATAGTTTCGATTGCGTACATTCGCGTTTCCCATACGCCTTCAGCCTCCATTTCCAACAAAAAGGCCGGCAGCGCGAGCGACGACGCCACCGGCCGCATGGTCGTGTCCGGCTGGGCCGACGCGGTGGGCCTGACTAGCGGCCGAGTTTTGCCGCCAGCCAGGTTGTGGGCGCCGGCGCGGCCACGGGCGAAGCCTCCCGGGCATCGACGCCGCGGGCCTCGCGCAGCTTGTCGGCGTACATGCCCCAAAAGGACTGCGCCAGGGAGGTGGAGGCCGTGATGGGATAGGCCAGCGTTGCCGAAAGCCTGGCGGTAAGCGCCTCGCACAGCAGGGGGTCATACAGGCGCGGGTCGTCTATGCGCGTGACATACGCCACCTGGAGCGGTCCGTTTTCGTCACAGAGGATGGCCCCGGCCTGCACTTCCCAGGCCTCGACGGCCGAACCTCCGGAGCAGACCGAGAGCACACGCAGACAGTCCGCGGGCAGGGGAAAGCTGGCCTCATACTGCCAGCCCGCACCGCCCGCGCTTGCGGCCAGTTCGACCTGGAGCGTGGCGCAGTTCCACGGATGCGCGCGCAAAACGGCGTCGCGCACGGCGGGCCAGCGTTGATTGCACAGACGCGCGGCCTTGGTGTTGTCCGTCAGGGAGGCGATGGCCTCTTCGCCCAGATCGGTCAGGGCGTTGTTGCATATCTCAATGACGCTCGTTGCCATGTGATGCTCCTCTTTTCTTTGCGGGGCGCCAGGGGGAGTGTTTCCCCCCGGCGGTTCTTCCCGCTCTCCATGCGTTTCCTTCCGGACCGTTCTCCTGGCCTGCCCTCCACACCATTCCCTCTCGGCCTACTGCCTTTGCCTCGCCTGGCGCAGGGCCTCCACGGTCTCCTTGGGCCGCAGGTAGTCCTGCGGCAGCCCGAAGAGATCCGCCGCATGACGGGCGATGGCGTCCGGCTCGAAGTTGTCCAGGATGTGGAAGGGGTCGTTCTGAGCCAGCAGCGGCTGCAGATAGCGCACGGCCTGGTTCAGGTTGTCCGCCTCGGCCTGGCGCTGGGCCTGGGCGATGGGCGTGGCGTAGTCCACCCGCAGGGAGCCCTGCGGCAAAGACTTGGGCCAGGGCGGCAGCTCGCCCTCGCGCAGCAGGATGTTGAACACCCGCTCGATGAGCGGCGCGAGGAACTCGGTCTGCATGCGCCCCAGCACCGGGCCGAGAATGCGCATCTTCTCGCTCTGGCGGATGAGCGCCTCGGTGGCGGTGCTGTTCACGGCCTCCGGCGCGAGTTGGTCGGCCAGGAAGATGCGCCGGATGGACTGGCGGCGGCGCTCGATCATGGCCTCCACCGAGACCCGCTCGATGAGCGGCGCGAGGAACTCGGTCTGCATGCGCCCCAGCACCGGGCCGAGAATGCGCATCTTCTCGCTCTGGCGGATG
>Ga0183099_1001683_pt1 | contig 12357 bp, 9 predicted proteins | sample Biomet1_FD_127788 | JGI IMG/M metagenome (GOLD analysis project Ga0183099, IMG submission 127788) | Microbial communities from bioreactor (seeded with anoxic lake sediment) at LBNL, California, USA - Biofuel metagenome 1 | ecosystem: Engineered > Bioreactor > Anaerobic > Unclassified ... | reverse complement strand
TATCAATGATTCCGGAAATTCAGTATTGGCCAATAGTGGATAAACCAAGTCATAATTGGCAATGGCAAATGAGATATGTGCATCACTGCCCAGAATAACCGGCTGATCATATTTCTTGCATAGCTGCAATATCTCTCTGAAATTATCAGGAGCTGCTGCTTTGTTGCGATAAGGTGCCAGAGAGCTGTTATTTATTTCAAGTAGAGTGTTGTTTTCCTTTGCAGCCATCACGATAGGCTCATAATTGAGCTCAGCAGTTCCATCGCCGGGGTGGGTTATGATTTTGACATAAGGATTCCTAATGGCTCCTATCACTGCTGAGGTGTTTTGCTCTACTGTTCCGGGTGTATAGCAAAGTGAATGAAGCCCTGCAATACAGATATCCATCCGTTCCCAATAAGACTCATCGAGGTCTACGTGTCCTTCATAATCTAAAATGTTTAATTCCGAGCCTAGCATCAGTTCCACGCCATACATATGGCGGGGAATGGTCCAGATATTGCGAAAGTAAATAGGATCGCACGTTCCCGGAATATTGGGCCCATGCTCTGTAATACCTAGTAAATGAAGACCTTTATCGGCTGCTGCCTGTGCCATTTCCTGTAAACTGCTAAACGCATGTCCACTTACTACGGTGTGTGTATGTACATCTAAAACTATATTCATAATGCTTTCTGCTGTAATTAGGTGCAAAATTAGCAAATATACCTGAAGTTGTTCGTGTTTGAACAGCTATTGTTCATTAATGAACAATAGCATTTTACGTAAATATCTGAATATCAGTATTCTGAATTTGTGGCACGCGCATTGCAATATAATAATTGAAATGTAATACAAAATATAAAGGATGTAGATTGATTTTTATTTGCAACTATTTTAAAAGAATATACGTCTAATATTTAAAGGGATGATTGAATAGAAATTAATATATAGGTAATATCATAAATTAAAATTTCAAATTATGAAAAAGATTGTTTTAAGTATCAGCACATTAGTAATCAGTATTACTATTTGTTTATTGTTTATTTGTAGTCCGGCAGTAAATGCTCAGAAATCTCAAAGTTTTGTTTATGACAAAAGCAAAGACAAAGAAACTGTATTTTTATTTGATTCAGTGTCATGTGTTCTTACCCCTCATTTGAAATATGAATTTTCTTATAATGAGACTGGATTCTTAAAAACCAAGAAGGCTTATCGTTGGAATGTTGCCACTCAGAAATGGATTCCTTCTTATTTGTTTACTATAACTATTATAGGAGAAAATCAGATTCAGGAATTTGGTAGGTGGAACAATCAAAAGAATGATTTTTCCCTTAGAAAACAAAAAGCTATTTATCACAAAGAAGCGGGAAAAGATGTATCAAATTACATTTCTTTTAGCTGGAATGATAAGAATGATAAATGGGAAATTACAGATGGTGCCCGATTTGAGAGCTACATTGCTATGATGGTTAATAATTCTGCTAAGTAGAAACAAAAGAACTATATTTTTGAGGGCGCATATATTTATGCTTCAAAAATAATAATATCTTTGTTGCGGATGTAATAATATTAGTCTTATTGATATGAAAAAGATTTTATTTTTTTTAGTTATGTTCTTTATGTTTTGTTTGGGCGATGCAAATGCTCGGACTGCTAAAAAGAAAGTGAATTCTACAGAGCGTAAAAGGCCTTGTTTTGTTGATGAAAACAACAATAATACTTGTGATAATTATGAGTGCAAGAGTTGTAAGAGAGCAAATAATGTAAAAAATGAAAGTCTCAAAAGTAGTAACTCATGTGATGGTACAGGACGCTCTTTGAAACAGAAGAACGATGGCAAAATTAAAAAGGTATTATTAGCCGAGAATAAGAAAAAGGGACAATGAAAATGTAATAAGAATAAGCTGTTTTGATAAATGAATTCTGCGATAAACGGTATGTGTTAATACAACGTTTACCGCAGAATTTGTTTATAATAGGTTTTAATCTAATTCAATAATCATAGATGTTTTTCCCTGAATTTCAATTTTATCTTCCCAGTTAAGTTTCTTACCTGAGATGATTTCTGTTCCTGAATGACGGTCATTCAAGCATTCGGCAAAACGAATGGTTTTCAACTCTTGCTTATTGACATTATTATTGAGTATCACCATTACTGCTTTATCTTGTTTAATGCGGAAATAAACATAAGTTCCGTTTTCCGGGACAAATTGTTTCATTGTTCCATATTTAACTGCGTCATTAGTCTTACGCCAGTTCTGGATACGTTTCATAAAGTCTTGTGCATCAATCTGATCATTGGCGAGGCCTTGTTTGGTAAATGCACTTACTTTATCTTCTGCCCATCCACCAGGTAAATCTTTACGCATTACTCCATCACCTTGACTTTGGTCTCCTGTCATTAAAAACTCGGTACCTGAATACATTTGGGGAATGCCGCGGGTAGTAAGCAATAGCGCCATGGCTAGTTTATAGTTGGCAAGATTTTCCTTGAGTAGTGTGTAAAAGCGGGGAGTATCATGATTGTCGGCAAATACCATTATGTTCATAGGATTGGCCAGCAAAAAGTCCTGACTGAATATATCGTACAGACGACAGATCCCGGTATCCCAACCTTCGCCTTCGGAGAGTGCTGTGCGTAAGGCAAAGTGCAAAGGGAAATCCATAATGGTAGGCAGGTTAGAGTTGAACTTGTCGAGATTAGGGGCATCTTTTTGCCAGTAAGCTGTCATAGCCGGATAATTTAACCATACTTCGCCCACCATGTTGAAATTAGGATATTCGGCAAGAATTTGTTTGGACCACTCACTAATGAATTTCTTGTCAGGATACTGATGTGTGTCGCTACGTACTCCGCTTAATCCCGCATATTCAATCCACCATATTGTATTTTGAATAAGGTAATTGGCCACAAACGGGTTACGCTGATTAAGATCGGGCATTGATTCTGCAAACCATCCGTCGGACATGCCTTTTGCATCAATCTCTGATTTATGAGGATCAAAGTTTGTTGTACCACGGAAGTTACACATTCTTATGTTCGGGTAATTGTTCAGCCAGTCGTTTGATGGCAGATCATTGCAGATCCACCAGTTTCTGCCACTATGGTTTACAATAGCATCAATAATCAGTTTGATATTCTTTTTCTTGCATTCGGAGGATAATTTCTGATATAGTTCGTTACTGCCAAAACGTGGGTCAACATGATAATAGTCAGTAATGGCGTATCCGTGATAAGAAGTGGCCTGCATGTTATTTTCCAACACAGGAGTAAGCCACAAAGCGGTATATCCCATTGAAGAGATATAATCAAGATGGTTGATAATTCCCTGAAGATCTCCTCCGTGACGGGCATTTGGCTCTTGGCGGTTGGTGCCGTCGGGGTAACCTTTAACAAAGTCGTTTGTTGTGTCACCGTTTGAAAAACGATCGGGCATTATTTGATAGATCAGATCTCCGCTATCAAATCCTTTGCGTTTGGTGGAAGCTTGTTCGCGGTTCTTTAGCTCATATTTATAAGTGGCAGTTGTTTTGCTGTTTTGCTGAAAGGTAATATCAAACTTTCCGGCTTTGGTAAGCTTGGAATCAATGGACAAGTCAATAAACAAATAGTTGGGATTAGATACTTTGTTTACCTTCAGAACTTTAATGCCGGGATACTTTATTGTAACCTGATTTCTGGAAATATCCTTGCCGTAGACCAATAATTGTAGTTTGGGTTTTTTCATCCCTATCCACCAACAGGTGGGTTCAACTCTCTCTACCTGAGCATGAAGGCTTGTTACTAGGAAGATGAATAAGAGAAAAAATAGTTTTTTCATCGTAAATAATTTAATGATGTTGTTTATAATAAATTTGTGATAAATAATTGCATGAAGGCTCAAAATAGTTTCTTCATTTTTTGATAATCAATATAATAGATAATTCTTAACGACAGGTTGTTGAGCTGTGAATGTGAGAACACATTTCTCAGATTCTAAAATATCCGGGAGCTGTATTCTTGTTGGCAAAAGAATAGAGTTTTTCCACATCACCGATAGTTCGCTACCTGGTAAGAATTGCCAGATGTATGTAATGTCGGAGTTTAATGAACTTGAATTAGCATTGTAATTCTTCTCTTGCCTGGTATCCTGCATGTTGCCGTTACGTTGGAGAAGATAATAATCTTGGTAGCGAACGCTGGACCAGTAGTGTCTTAGCCGCAAATTGAACGAACTCTTGTTGGAAAGAGAGAGTTTTACCGAAATAATATTTTCCATATCAGAGATATTACGACGTCCGAAAAAGATGGAATCGCTGTTTACAGCTTTATCTACGAAGCCGATTGCATTTTGTAAAAAAGACCAGGTTGCTTTATAATCAAACGAGAGGCGGTCATTAACACGGTAATGTGGCTGAAAGGTTAGATAGGAGGAACTCTTATGAAAGCGTGTGGCTTGCCAGTAGCCCACCATAGCTGTAAAAGCCAGCTTTTTGCGCCAATCCGATGAATATTCAATACCACCATAGGCTGCTGTGGGCTCCATATATTTCCACCCTTCCACGCGTGGCTCAAAGTAATCGTACTTCTTTACGGGAGTGGCACTTACATAAAATTTAATGTAATTCAACGACCTAAAGAGAAACTTTAGATTTCCTTCCAGCTCAAAGCGGCTGTACTGAAATGGCTTGTAGAGACTTTCGTAGGTCATATCAAGCTCTGCGGTTATCTCGTTAAAATGTTTGGAAGGTGTGAAGCGATAATATTGCAACTTGAGTACGTTTGTAATCAGGTTATTGTTTTGCAGATAACCAAAGTCTCGTGGATTGTATGTGTCGCTTAGTATGGTATTGTTTAGTTCATAACGAAAAGCTCCTTTCACCTTAGCAAAGTTGAGGTTAAAGCGTTGGCCAAATTCATTGGAAGTGGTGTTCTCTTCCTTATCATGGATGTAACTTACAAAAGCATCACCCGACACCATATATTTCATAAAATTATATTTGAAATTAAATCCGGATACATTTGCCATGTGATGCTCATTGGGCATTGTAACATTGGTGTTCACCCAACTAATATATGATTCTTTACCTATTGTTTTATCTACTACCAAAATGTTGTAGTTGCTTACTCCTTGTGTTACAATGTGGCGTGTGTTGCCCGTAATGCTGTCTCTTATCTGCGCATCCTGTTCCTGAGTAACAGCATTCAGCATCCCAAATCCCCATCCCTTTGATGTATAACCCGATAACTTGGTGGCATTATACAGGCTTGTTTCAGTAGGGTTTTTCTGTATTACTTCGTTAGTGCCAAGCTGTGCCGATATTTTATCATGGTTTCGGGGCTGTCCGCCGATGCGTCGCGAATAAAAGATATCGCCTTTACTGAATAATTCGGTGCCTTCGGTGAAAAACTGGCGCTTTTCGTCGTACTTGGTTTCTACTGTGGTGAGGTTAAGAATATCATCATCCGCCCGCGTTTGTCCAAAATCGGGAATCAGCATCATGTCAAGTGTAAAGCTCTCATTGAGACCGTACTTAAGATCCATTCCACCTTTGAATGTAGTTTCTTTTTTATCGAAATAAGTTGTTAAGTAGGGCATCAGTGATAGTCGGGTAGGAGGATTAATATTTTGTAAGCCGTTCATTTCTCCAGCTTGGTTTAACCAACCGTGTTTGTTCTTATCCACAAAATTCCATGTGATAGCTTCGCCGTTGCGCTTAATGAGGCGAAAGAAATTGATTTCCCACAGTTGTACCTCTTTTTTAGGAAATCGAAGAGCAGAAAAAGGAATCTCCATTTCGACAATCCATCCTTGCTTAGTTTTTACTACGGCGCTTTTCCACACAGCATCCCATGTTTTATGCATGGCATCCAGGTCATTTTTGGAATCCATCTGAACTCCTGCTGCCGACACCATGAATTCTGTGGAATTAAGCCCGTTGTTGTAGGGGTTCACTTCCACAGAAAAGAGGTCGGCATTAGCTTCATCACCCGAGTCTCGTTCGCTCAGTTCTGAGAAGATTGAATCAGGTTTGCTGTCATAGAGTATAGCTAGTACATAGATTGCCTGATCGTCATAAAGCATTTTTACTTCTGTCTTTTGTGAAGGTATACCTCCATTGACAGGACTTTGCTGGATGAAGTCGGTAATGGTAGGAGCTTGTTCCCATGCTTTATCATCGGGAATTGCGTCAATTTTAGGCACTACCCTGGTTTTGGCTATGGCAAATTGTTTGCGTATTGGGGTTACAGTTCCCCAAGTAGGCAATGACAACAGGCAAAGGAAGAGAAAATAGTTTCTCATGGCAGGTAGAAAATAAAAGGTTACTAAAAATTATTCTCAAAGGAAATAAATAGTTCTCATAGATGAAAATTATTTATGTCAATGCCGTGATTTTTATGCAAACGAATAAAATAACGCTATGTTCGCATAAAAAGAGAAATGCGTGTGACCCTCAATAGTGCAGATAACATAAAAAAAACTATATTTGTTTTATCAAACTAATATCAAAACAAATGCCTTTAACCTATAGTCTTAACAATAACCGGAAACGAGTTTTCTTCCATATCGTTTATTGGGTCAGTGTAGTTCTCTTTTTTACATTTACCTGGGGCACACGCTATAATAATTACTGGGTTTGTTTTTATAACGAGGTGATCTTTCTACCGGTGAAAATGGGAGTTGTCTATTTCGGCCTTTATTATGTTATTCCAAAGTTACTTTTCAATAAAAAGTATATTCGTTCGGCAGTGGCATGGGTACTGATGATGTTTATAGGTGCTATTTTACAAAGGTCGCTCACCTATTATTCTTCTGTTCCGTTGCTTGGAATTTATGATGTTAATATCCCGTTTTTTGATCCTTCTGAGATTCTGCACAATGTGATCAATATTAATGCAGTAATGATTATTCCTTTTGCTGTTAAGCTTTACAGTTCTTCGCTGGAAAAGGAAAACCGTATTCTTTCCTTGTCGCAGGAAAAGATACAGGCCGAATTACAATTTCTGCGCAGTCAGATACAGCCGCACTTCTTCTTCAACGTGTTGAATGACCTTTATGCAATGGCTTTAAAACGGTCGGACAAAACACCGGAGATGATTCTGAAGTTGTCGGACCTGATGCGCTATGTTCTGCAAGAGTCGGTAGCAGAGTGTGTGCCGGTAGAGAAAGAGATAAACTACATTCGTAATTATATTGACCTGGAGCAGCTTCGTTACGGGAAGCGATTTTCGGTCAAATTGCAGGTAAAGAGCGATACTGTTGGTTATAAAATAGCACCTTTATTATTGCTTCCCTTTGTGGAAAATGCTTTTAAGCACTCTACCACCAATGAAACCAGTGGGGCATGGATTAACATTGAGCTGATAGTGAATGAACATGAAATGCAATTCCGGGTTTCTAACTCTTTCGACCCTGAGGCGGAAAAGCTGAATAATATTTCGTCGGGCATTGGTATAAAAAATGTGTGTCACCGTTTGGATATATTATATCCGGGGCGCTATATGTTTGATGCGAAAACGTTGGCTCAAAGTTATATAAGTACTTTAAAAATACAAATGCCATAATGAGTCTTATACATTGTTTGTTAGTAGATGATGAAGAGTTGGCACTCGATGTTCTTGAAATATACATTGACCGGCTAGATGGTTTTGACATTGCAGGACGCTGTACTGATGCTCTGGAAGCAAGTCGTTTTTTACAGGAGCATTCTGTAGACTTAGTTTTCTTGGATATTCAGATGCCCAAGCTCAATGGTATGGAGTGGATAAAGAGCCTGCCCAATCTTCCGAAGGTTATCTTTTGTACAGCTTTCGATAGTTTTGCACTGGAAAGCTATGAGGTGAATGCTATTGACTATTTGTTGAAGCCTGTTTCATTTGAACGATTTGAAAAGGCTATCCGCAAAGCTGCCAGCATTATTCATCGTGAGAGACGTACTACTGCTGAGGAAGAATCTATTTCAGTTCGCTCGGAACGGAAACTATATAAAATTGCAATTAACGATATTTTATACATTCATAGCCTAAGCAACTATTATAAAATAGTAACTGCCGACAAGAAGATCATTGTTTATGGTAGTCTTTCTGAATTGGAAAAGAAACTGCCGGCTCCACAGTTTCTTCGTATACATCGTTCTTACCTTGTAGCAACTAACAAAATAGAAGCAGTATCAAGTACTTCTGTTGTTCTTTGCAGAATAAGTTTACCTGTAGGGAGGAAATACCGTAGCAGTATTGATGCTCTCTATTCACAAAGCTCTGCTGAATAGATTCTGCAAAAGTTGCAAATGGATTGATAGGCATATGTTTCATGTTTGTATTATAATAGAATTTCAACAACTTCAATTGGAACACATCTACTAATAAAGTTCTTGTTGGTCGTTTTTTCTACCTAATTTATATATCTGTTGCTTGTTTGGCCACAATATAGTTTTTTGGAGTTTCTGAAATATAGTTGTAATATTGTATTTTAGAAAGCTGAAATTGATATTTGGTAGCAATGTGATTATTATCTTAGCTTATAATGCTTATAAATATCGTATAAATGATAGTATTTACGTCTATATAATACTATTTGATTTCATAATAATAGCTGTTTTATGACTTTAGATATGTTAATAAATGTTCAAAACAAAAATAATAATATGTTTTAAAACATTTTTAGCCAAAATATTTGCATGTTATAAAACATATATCTATCTTTGTACCATCGAAAGATAAAAAGAATAGCAGATAATACAATGAACACACAACTCAGGGTATTGTCTGCTTTTTTTTTTATTATTGTTTAATTAAAATTTTAAGTTATGAAAAAATTATTAGTTTTAGTGTTAGCTGTATTCGGATTTGCAACAGCTACGTTTGCAGGAAGTCCAAGTAGTTTTATCTACAAGTTGAATAACGAAAAGACATTTAACAGAGTAGCCTCTTATTTAAGTGTGAATTCTGAACAAAAAGATGGTTTACAGTTCGTGTTTAACGAAGCTGAAAAAAGAATGGAAAGAGCGACTTCAAAAAGGTGTTACATTGGAAGAAGCAACAGAAAAGGCGCTTTATTTTAACTTGGCTAATGCTAAAGTGATTTTGTCAGGAGATCAGTATTTTAAATTTGTTTGCCTTTTAAATTTGTCTATCAATAATGAAAAAGAAAGAGAACTACTCGCAGAAAAGTAAGATATGTATATCTAACTGTGTAATTGGAAAAGAAGAGCCTAGAAAATAGTAACTCTTCTTTTTTTTGTCTATATACTAAGTTTACCTTAACATGACTTTCATTCCTGATGAAGGTTTTTTTTATTCTTCTCTTTCTTACTTGTCATTAAAGTTATCGTGTTTATTTGTCTTGACGGGCAATCTAATCAATCAGAATATCTGCTGCTGGAATAACCTTGATTTTATATTTTGTCTGAGTTAAATCTGCCCAAAGCCAATTATAAAAATCAATTAATGTTTTAGCGGAGCAGGAAGGACGGTTGGCTGTGGTATGGCAATCACTAACCACGGTTATATTATAATCTTTTGAAAGGGCCGACTTTACAGTAGTATCTACGCAATAATCGGTTGCACAGCCGGTGATGTATAACCTTTCAATGCCATATTTGGCTAAAACCTCAGTAAGATTTGTTTTATAAAAGGAATCATTGGCTTGTTTTCTAATAACTATATCTTCAGGATGAACGGGTAGTTGGGATACAATTTCCCACTCTTCGGTGTTGGGATAGCAATAACCATCAACAATGCCATTGTGCTGAATAAAGATTACTTTCTTGCTGTGCTGGCGAAATAGGTCTGCCAGTGTGGCTATCCGATGAATTACATTTTCTGCATCATAGCGTGTAACGGTAAATGCTACTTTCTGCATGTCAACAATCAGTAAGGCTTCTGCTGTTTTCATAGGTAAGAGCTGAATATATGTTTCTGCAAAGATACTTAAAAACAATCCTGTGGCAAATGGAATATGAAAAACTGGAGAATAAATAAATCCATTGGAGAATGGATTTATTTTATTCTCCAATGGATTAGTAATTATAGCTCAATAAATAATAAAAAAACAGGAGATAACAGATCAACTCTGTTACCGCCTGTTTAGCAATCAATCCAGGTATTATTTATTTTTCTTACTTTTGTCGGGGAATGCAGGGATAGCAGGAATTTCCTGCCTTTCTGTTTTCAGTTTATCTAAAGCTACTTCAATGGCTTTATTTAATTGCTGATCTTCACCTGTATATTCTTTATAAGGATCATTCTCCAGTTCAATGTTTGGTTCCACACCTCTTCCTTCAATGATGAAACCACTGCCATCGGCAGCATAAGGAGCATAAGATGGGGTTACAATTGAACCGCCATCTACAACGGGAACTGTGCCGCTATAACCAACTACTCCGCCCCATGTGCGCTTACCAATCACTGTGCCCAGTTTGTTGAATTTAAAACGGTAAGGGAAAAGATCGCCGTCGGATGCTGAATATTCATTTATTAGTAATACTTTTGGTCCCATAAATGTACCTACCGGATTTACATTCCCTTCTTTTTGTCCGGAGTGCATGGTGAAGTAAGTTGGGGTACGCATTAGTCGTTCTATAAGCATAGGGGAAACATTTCCGCCACCGTTACCGCGATCATCAATAATCAGAGCTTTCTTTAGTAACTGTGGATAGTAATGTTTCACAAACTCATTTAGTCCTTCAACACCCATATCTGGAATATGAATATAGCCTACTTCTCCGTTAGTTGCTTCATTAACCTTGCGTGTATTTTCTTGTACCCAGTTATAATAGTTTAACTTGGATAGATCGGCCAACGGAGTAATCAGCACTTTGCGTGCTCCATTTTGGGAAGGAATAGTGTTGATGGTTAGCTCGGTGGTTTTTCCGGCCAAATTGATCATTAGCTCCTGAGGGTTACTCATTTCTTCAAGTGAATGTCCGTTGATGGCAATAATGTAATCGCCCTTTTTCACATTTACTCCCGGCATGGTAAGTGGAGAACGGGTTGATTTGTCCCAGTTGGCTCCTTCGGTAATGGATGTAATCTGGAAGAAACCTGATGCATCTTTGGTAAGGCTAGCTCCAAGAAGTCCCATTGGTATACGGCTAGGAGTGGGGTGCTCACCATTTTGTGAGTAAGCATGCCCAATGCTTAGTTCGCCAATCATTTCACCGATTAGATAAGTGAGATCGGTACGGTGATTCACATAAGGAATCAGTGCTTTGTATTTCTCATAAACCTCGTTCCAATCTACACCGTGCATGTTGGGTGCATAGAAGAAGTCGCGCATTTGTCTCCAACTTTCGTTGTAGATCTGCATCCATTCCTGATGATAATTTACCAGCTTCTTCATGTCTCCCAGATTTATTGGCTCGCTGATGGTTACAGCTGCAGCAGGAACATCAATAACCTGTATTTTCTGATCCTTGATGGCAAGTGCTTTTTTATATCCATTTCCAAAAATGAGGTATGCACCTAAATCTGTTTCAGTCTTTTTCTCGAGATCGTAAACAAAAGTACTTCCTCCGCGTAGATAGTAGATTTTTTGTCCTATCATATTGAGATAGCGGTAATAGCTTGCCTGAGTAGGTAATTCTACTACGCGGCTCTCGATATTCTGGAAATCATAGCTCATCGCGTTTTCTTTCTTTGCAGCACCCTTTTTCCCTTTCACTTCTTTTTTAGCAACAGTTTCATCAGGTGCAGTAGTTGCTGCAATCATATCATTAACCGGTGCAAATGGTATCTTAGCATCCTTGGTTAGAGGAAGGATGTAGATCTTGAGCATATTAGTATACACGTGGTTCCATTCTGTTTGTCCGTAAGTGGGGTTGAATGTACGTGCCGACTGAAACACAAGGTATTTACCATCTGAACTGAAGTTGGGTGTACCTGAATCATACCATCCATCAGTAATGATGTGTTTCTGGCCTGTTGCCACTTCATAAACAATTACGTTGCTCATTGCCTTTTCCGGACGGGTGTAAGTAATGAAGCGACTGTCTGGCGACCAATTGAAATCATCAAAGATACTTACTCCCGATTCTTCCACTAATGTATTTTTCCCTGTTGCTATATCGGTTATGTTAAGTGTATTCTTTTTGTCGCTCCAAAGAATCTTCTGAGAATTGGGCGACCATGAATAGTCAATGATGTAGGTCTTTATATCTTTGGTTATAGCTTTTTCATCTCCTGTAAGTACATTGTACACGTAAATGCGGAACTCGCCATCCTTATCGGACACATAAGAGTATCGTTCGCCATCGGGAGACCAAAGCGCATTCTGATCATTTGCATCCGATGAGTTAGTGAGATTATAAGTGATTCCTTCTTTGCCGGGAAGAGAAAATATATCTCCGCGAGCTGTAAGAAGTACCCGCTCACCATTTGGTGGCACACTGTAAGAA
>Ga0183099_1001682_pt1 | contig 12362 bp, 10 predicted proteins | sample Biomet1_FD_127788 | JGI IMG/M metagenome (GOLD analysis project Ga0183099, IMG submission 127788) | Microbial communities from bioreactor (seeded with anoxic lake sediment) at LBNL, California, USA - Biofuel metagenome 1 | ecosystem: Engineered > Bioreactor > Anaerobic > Unclassified ... | reverse complement strand
AAAAACTGCAATCTCAGTTTTTGTAAGCTACTACATTATCTCGCCTGAAAGGCGCTTCTTCCAGCTATGCGATTATTAAGCGGTTACACTCCTCCAGAAAGCTGTCGTTATCGATATGAATTCTTTTGGCGTAGCTGAGCCGACTGTCCAGCCAGGACAAATAATCAGCCTTGGCCTGCTCATATGCCTTGCGATCAGTCCAACTTTTTTTCTCCGCCTTATTCAGCGTCTCCCATGCAGATCGGAATTGTTCCTGATGGGCATAGTTCTCCTCATAAAACTGCCGCATCACTTCACGCGGCTTCACCACAGCTCCGCCGTCCAGGCAATACTGGCGGCGGAGTTCTTTTTGCTTCTTATCCTTGGCGGTGAGGTTGGCGACGATGCGTTTGTATGCCGCGCTGACCTCTTTCTCGCCGCAGAAGCCGTCCAGGTTCCGCTGCTTGCTGGCGCACGCCGGTGAGCAGTATTGCTTCGTACTGCGCCGGGGAATGAAAAACCGGCCGCAGAATTCGCATTTTTTAATGTGCTTATCTGATAGGATTGCCTCCCGCAGCAGATACATCACCAACTCCTGCGGTTCCTCAAACCGAGCCATGGTTCCACGCGGAATCCGGAGATTGTACTCTCTTGCCGTTTTACAGGCTGCTTCAAAATCGGCCTTAAGCCGCGTCCCAATATTCCGGCGCTTATTTTGCCCGGCGTATTTTCCGAAGGCTTCGTCTGCGGGAGCAAGATTGCGCAGCACTTTCAAGAAACAGGAATACTCCTGCTCCCGAGATTCCACGGAGAAAAGCGTTCGGTCGAAAGTAAGATATATCCGCAGTCGCTGGCTCGGAGGCAGTGCGTTCACGTCTGCAGACTTAGAAAAATAGAGTTGCCCAATCAACGCCATGACACGTTCCCGGTCATAGGTGGTCAGCCACTCGTAAAAGCGCGGGGCATCTGTCACATCCATATTGAGCAAATCCCTTGTCGTGATCAGCTGAAGATAATCCTCGTTGAGAAATACCGTCAGAAGCTCCTGCGGGGATTCAAATTTCTCTACCAGCAGCCCCGGCGCGTATCGCCACTTGATCGTGCAGGTGCAGCTGTCCTCCTCCAGCGAGAGGGTGATGGGTGCCGCGAATTCATCGGCGGTCGATTGCGGTCTATCCATGTACGCCTCCAAGATATATACGATAAAATATTTTTACCTGTTATATGTTATCATGCTCAAACGGAGACCGCAAGAGGGAAAGTTGCTACACTGACGATAGAACCAAGAGTCTCTCAATTCTCAAAAGAAAGGAAGGATCAAAAATGTCAATTGCCAAAAAACCAGCGGCTACGGCGAACCAGCACAGGCTGGACGCTATCGATGGTGAAACCCTGATGACCGCGCCACTGCCGCCGATCCGGTTTACTATTAACGGATTATTGCCCCAGGGACTGCACATCCTGGCGGGCGCGCCGAAGGTGGGGAAATCGTGGCTGGCACTGTGGCTGTGCCTCCGCGTTGCCAAGGGCGAATACGTGTGGGAGTTCCCGTCTACACGGGGCGATGTGCTCTACCTCTGTCTGGAGGACAGCTATTCCCGCATCCAGAACCGGCTGCTGGACATCACGGACGACGCACCACCAAATCTGTTCTTCGCCACCATGTCGGAAAAGCTCCGCAGTGGTCTGGAGCAGCAGATCGAGCGCTTCCTCACGGAGCATCCCGGTACCGCGCTTATCGTCATCGATACGCTCCAGCGCATCCGCGGTATTGCGAACGATGTAAATCCCTACGCCAGCGACTACCGCGACCTCGGCATCCTGAAGGAACTGGCGGACAGGCACTGCATCGCTATCCTGCTCATCCACCACCTACGAAAAATGAACGACGACGATCCCATGAACATGATCTCTGGCACCACGGGGATCAGCGGCGCGACGGACTCCAATTTCGTCCTCCGCAAGGACAAGCGTGGTGGCAGCACCGCGACGCTCTACTGTACCGGGCGAGACATCGAGTACAGGGAGCTCACTCTGGAGTTCGATACCGAAATACACATCTGGAACCTGCTCTCGGACAGCGTTGCCACGAAGCCGCAGCCACGGGATGAGCTCATTATTTTTCTCTCTGAATTTCTCAGCGAGCGCAAATCGTTCACCGGCACGGCCACGGAGCTGGCGGAAGCGTTGGAGAAATGGAACGGCGAACCGCTCATTCCCGCCGCCCTGACCAAGCGGCTGATTCGTTGCCGGGAGGCGCTGGTGGCGTGTGGGATCACGTTTGAAACCCACCGTACCCGTGACCGCCGGGAACTGCGTCTGGCCCTTGCCAGTGACGGCAGTGACGGGAATGACGGGAAAAATGACACAGGCTCAGTACCGAATCTCCCGTCACAGCCGTCACACCTGTCACGGGAGGATGCGTAGATGCCCGGCGGGGGATTTCTCCCCTTTCGGGGAGAGCCAGCATCGCATTTGTCTGGACGTCGGCCACAGCCGCCGCCCCGCCAAACGCCCAGTTTGCGGGCAGAAGCCCGCGCCCACTTTAGAAACGGAGGAACGCATGAAGGATACGACATTCAGCATCCGGATCGCGTCCGGCGATCTGGATACCATCAAGCAAAAGGCAAAACAAGCTCGTCTCTCCCAGAGCGACTACGTCACCCGCTGCTGCCTCGGCAGGCAGGTGGTGGTCGTGGAGGATCTGAAGGAAGTCCTGAAACAGCAGCGCGCCATTGGCAACAATCTCAACCAGCTCACGGTGCTGACCAACATGGGCAGAGTGTCGGTTGCCAATCTGGACGAAGCCGCAAAAGAATTGAAAAAGATCAGCGAAACGCTGCGGGAGATCGCCGAGCGAGGGAGGTGGGCGAAATAGCCATCATCAGCTTTACAAATTACCCCAAGGGACAGAACCACCCCTGTATGGCGGCAGTCATGGCGTACACGAAGCGGGAGGCAAAAACGCTGTGGCAGGGACAGTCTCTGGTCAGCGGAATTAACTGCAGGCCGGAGAGCGTCTATGACGATTTTCTCAGCACAAAGCTTCTCTATCATAAGGATGACAAAATTCTGTTTTTCCACATGGTGCAGTCCTTCCCCAAGGGTGCCGACGTCGATCCGGTCACCGCGCACGCCGCAGCGATGGAGCTTGGTAAGTATTTCGAGGGCCGCGAGGTGCTGGTCTGTACCCATACCGACCGTGGCCATGTCCACTCGCACTTTATCATCAACAGCGTCTCGCTGGAGGACGGGCGAAAGCTCCACATCAGCGAACCGGAGCTGGTCGAGCTCAGGCAACGCAACGATCATGTGTGCGAGATGTTTAACTTGCCGGTATTTCAGAACGGCCAGAAAAAGAAAAAGGTGAAATCTATGTCCACGGCAGAGTACCATGCCGCCGCGCGGGGCGAGAGCTGGAAGTTCCGGTTAATGGATACTATCGACGAGTGCATGCGCTATGCCGGCACTCGCGATGAGTTCATCACCCTGATGCGCACTGAGGGTTACGACGTCCGCTGGAAAGCGTCGCGGAAAAGCATCACCTACACAACCCCCAGTGGGATGAAATGCCGGGATGACCGGCTGCACGACGAACGATATCTGAAGGAGGCGATGGAACGTGAGTTCCGAATCCGAGCGGGAATTGTCTATGGAGGAATTGAAGCGGCTGAATCATCTGCAGGGTTCGATGATGCGGCAAAAGCCGACCATACCGACACAGCCAGAGTCACACCCGACGCAGGCGGAGTGGATGGACCTGCTCCAAACGCTGGACTCGATGGAGCGCCGCATGGCCGCGCAGGCAGCCCTTGTGCAGGAGCTTTCGCAGAGGCCGAGAACGTACCCGACTCAGGAACAGATCACGGCGCTGGCGCGGGATGTGGCGGCAGTACGGGAGATGCTGCAACAGGCTGGGAAGCGGAGAGAGCGGCGTATCTCTCTCCCGCGGCTGCATCTACACATTCCGCATCTCAGCCCGGCGCGGCTGTTGATCCCGGTGATCTTGCTGGTGCTCTGGGCAATGTGGCACAGCTGGGACATGCTCTGGAACGGACTCAGGACGATGTTCCCGTGAAGGACGCCACAACCATGAATCCATACACAGACCGAAAAGTGTTTGCCAAAGAGCGTGAAAAGAAAATTGCCCTCGGTCATAAGGCGGACGACCACGAGGATGAACAAATCTGGCAGCAGACCATGCAGTAGTATTACGATTAAAAAATAGGAGGCAATTATGTTTTTATTCAAAGGTGATTTCCGAGTCAACAGCACGATGATTCACGGCGTGCAGTATGTGACCTTCAGTTTTTACGATGGAGCCAAAGACCTGTTCCAAAAGGTCGGGGATTTAATTTCCGATTCCTTTCAGGCATCTGAACCTGACGAGATTCCGAATGAAATTTTGTTGGATTCTGGTATAGCTTCGGAAAAGGAATAACGGTATTGTGTGTTGCGAAAGGGGGCAACAATATGGCAACAGAAACAGCCGCGATTTATTGCCGGCTCAGCCAGGATGACGGCAGCGTAGGTGAATCGGGCAGTATTCAGACACAGAAAACGCTGCTTACACAATATTGCAGCGACCACCACATTACCATCGGCGGATATTATTGCGACGATGGTTGGTCAGGCACAAACTTCGACCGCCCGGACTTCAAGCGGATGCTGGACGATATTGAGTCAGGAAACATCAATATGGTGATCGTAAAGGACCTATCCCGATTCGGCCGCGAGTACGCGCAAATGGGAATGTACATTGAACACTATTTTGAGGAAAAAGGCGTGCGTTTTATTTCGGTGGCGGAGAACATCGACTCAAAAAACGGCATCGATAATCTTGTGCTGCCATTTACCAACGTCATCAATTCCTTCTATGCGCGACAGGCATCCAGCAAAACGAAGGCGGCACACCGGGCGCGGGCGAAAGCCGGAATGTTTATCGGCAGCCGCGCACCGTTTGGATATCGCAAAGATCCTGACGACCGGCACAAACTGATCGTTGATCCGTCTGCCGCAGACGTTGTGCGGGAGATCTTCCAGATGTTCGCCGATGGCATCGGCTATGTGCGAATGACAAAAATCCTGAGGGAGCGCAGTATTCTGAACCCTCAGGCATATTTTAATCAGAACAATCCGGATTACTACAAGAACAGTGATTACTGGCGAAAGCCTTTCGACTGGCATGCCACCTCCATCCGCTCAATCCTCAACAACCGCGTTTATCTGGGCCAAACGGTATTCGGGCGGACAAAAACCAAAGGCTTTTTTGATAAGACGCGAATCGCGGCCCTGGAGGAGGAATGGGTGATCACCGAGGACACCCATGAGCCGATCATCACGCGGGAGCTATGGGAGACGGTACATCAGATGATGCGCGCAAAGCGGCGGGAAAATTTAAGCGGCGAAGTGCAGCCCTTCGCGGGGCTGGTTAAGTGTGCCGACTGCGGCTCCTCCCTGAATGTGAGCTACGACGCAAAAAAGGGACGATATACCGGCTTCTCCTGCTGGGTTTACAAGAACTACGGGAAACAGCGCTGTACCTCCCATGCCATCGGCTGGGTGACCCTCAACCGCCTGGTGCTGGAGGACATCCGGCGCAACGCTTCCGCCGCAAAGCTCGCCACGCAGAAATACATGGATATGCTCATCGCCGCCAGAACGGATAAGAAGAAGCAGGAAACCGAACGCTGCAAACGCGAGCTCAAGGCTGTGGACAAGCGGATCGGTGAATTGTCAAAAATACTTACGAAGCTCTATGAGGATGCGGCGCTGGAGCGCATCAGCGAGGAACGGTATCAGGCGATGGCCCCCGGATACGAACGGGAGCAGGAATTACTAAAGGTCCAGCGGGAAAAGCTGGTAGCCGAGATTACACGCTGTGAAAAGATTTACGACGACATTGAAAAATTCCTGCCGATTATCTGGAAATACACCGATATCACGGAACTGGATGCCCATATCCTCAACGAGCTGATCGAAAAGATCGTGGTGTATGAAAAAGCCATCAATCCCAATGGCAGCAAAAGCCAGCGGGTGGATATCCATTATAAATTTATCGGCTACGTGAATCAGGAGGAATGGTTTGGCACAATGCCACAGCCTCCGGCACCGTCCGATACGGAGCAAAATACGCAGGATAAACAGACCGCGTAAATAAAATACGACCGTCGGAAGAAAAATTCCGGCGGCCGTATTTTGATCTTAATCCAGAATCCAGTCGAGCAGCGCTTTATCGTCCAGCTGTTCCATCATCAGATGGTGGAGTCTTTTTGTCAGAACGTAATGACGTAAATCTCTCTCTGCACAAAATAAAACTTATAAAAACAGAACGATATAAATTGACAAAATGTGCCGATAGCCGATATAATTATAGTATTAGATAAGTCAAATAGTTGAAAGGAGGCGTGTTATGTCGCTTAATAACGGAATTCTTGGATTTTTATCTATGAAACCTATGTCCGGGTACGACATTAAAAAGCTTTTCAATATGTCGGCGGCGTATTTCTGGCCTGCGGATCAGGCGCAAATATATCGGACACTTAAAAAGCTTGAGAGCGACGGCCTGATCGAGGTCAGCGGTTTCGAACAGAACGCCGGGCCGAGCAAAACGCTTTATACAATAACGGAACAGGGACGGGAGGTAATGAGAAGCTGGCTCCTTAACCCAACACTGTCGGATTTCGTTGCGCGTCTGCCTTTTTTGGTGCAGCTTTTCTTTTCCGGGGCTCTGAACCGTGAGGAGCTTCTCGAATTCATTGACGCTCAGATGGAGCAGAACAACACCCTTCATGATAAGCTGAGCAAAAACTATATCGAAAATGAAAACAATTTTGCCGAAACCGCCGGTCTAAGCAAAGATGATCCGCGTTTTTTATCGGCTGTATGGGCTTGCAAGTGGGGCGTTTTGAGCTGCGAGACCTATACAAAGCTGCTTACTGAAATAAAAAAAGAAATTCTCGAAGGTACAGACAGTGAATTGGATTTTAATGAGGGGGATACGAAATGACAAGGATAATACGAAAGAAATCTCTGGCGGTCATTCTGACTTTGGCAATGGTGATAGGACTCCTGCCGGCGCTTACGCTGCCGGCAGCGGCGGAGAATCCTGTCTCAACGTCATTTAGCGGAACATTAACCACGAAGAACAGCTTTTATCGTCCGAAACTCTTAAATAGTACCGGAGGAACCAATACGGATATTCACGTTGGCCCGGCGCTTGACGATGACTATTCACATGTCGGCGTCATATACCAAACCGAAACCAGTTTGTTTAACTACTTCGCGGTCAACTTCACCCCGATCATAACAGGAAATTACACCTTCACGGTGACCTCAGCCACGCTCACTCCGGCCGCATCGGATCATGGTTACGGAACCTCCGAAAATCCGATTTACGCAGCCGACGACACGACGATGTTAATTTACCTGAAAAACGAATTTGATCCCAACGGGGACATTACTTTTGTCAATGGCACCGATCAAAGCGATGGTGTAAAGGCTGACACCGGCCCGCTGAGGGGGCTTATGTACGGGCAGGACGATATTACTACAGAGTCCAGTGAAGTTTATAGTGCTTTAAACAACTATCGGTCACGGATCACCAGCGGCGCTGACACGGCAGATAGTAGCTATTCCAAGGTAGGCGAGTTCAGCGCCGAAACGACCTACACACTTGTCCTCACCAGCTATCAGCCCGGCGTGACCGGAACGATAAATGTGGATATAACCGGTCCCGGTTCGGTCGCCGTTTCGGCCAGTGATTACACCTCAGGCTACGCAGAGTACAGCCCGGCCAATAATGCGACAGGCGTGGCGGCAAGCGTAACGCCCACGGTGACCTTCGCAAAAGAGATCTACAGCGACGCCTCAAAAACGGCCATGGACGCGTCGCCCACCGGCGTGATCAAGGTTTATAAAGGCACAAGTAACACGGGAACCGCTCTGACGGAAGGCCCGGGAACGGATAATTCTCATTTTACGGTAGCTTATGACCCCACGAACCACAAATTCACCGTGACCTTCGGAGCAAGCCTGGAGAACAGCCAGTCCTACTATGTAGAGCTGCAGGCAAACAAGGTATACGACGCTGAGGGCTACGCGATCACTTCGGCTCAGGGCGCAACCTTCACAACGGCGGCTGTACCGACGGCGGAAATTGATATCAAGGGAAACAGTGTCTCGATAGCAAGCGGGGATACGACACCGTCAACAACGGACTACACGGATTTCGGCAGCGCGGGCATTACGGGCGGAACCGCCGAAAAAATGTTTACGATTTGTAATACCGGTACAGCCGCCCTCACCCTGTCCGGAACTCCCGTGATTAACGGAACGAACGCCTCGGATTTCACGGTGAGCACCGCGCCGGCATCGTCTGTCGCGGCAGGCGGCTCAACGGATTTCAAAATCACCTTTAACCCTTCTGCAGTTGGTACCCGCACGGCGACCGTATCGATTGCGAACAACGACAGTGACGAAGGCACATACACTTTTGCGATACAGGGAACGGGCGTGAGCAGCGACGCCACGCTTAGCGCGTCCTCCACCGTCAAGGGGCAGACGGTAACGGGTCTCGGAACGCCGAACAGCTCAATAGGCTCGGTAACATCGGGTTCTGTGTCGATAACGGCCTCACAGGCTGCGGACACGACCGGCGGAAGCAGCTTTGTCACACAGTTTGTAAAGGCTGACAGCGGCGCGACGGTCAACAAAGTCGTTAAATACGCTTCGAGCGGTTTAACAGACAGTTTTGAATCTGATGCCGCATATGCGAACGAAGCGATAACCAACGGCGATTTCTTCATCGTTCAGGTAACGGCGGCGGACGGTACGACGGTAAATTACTACAAAATAACCGTAACGGTGGCACAGGCTCCCGTAATCGCGGCAAACTCGGCTCTTACCGTGAGCGAGGGCGCGACGGGCACGGTAACTGCCACCTTACTCAGCACGACCGACGCTGACACCGAGAACACCTCCGTCACCTACACAGTCGGAACGGCTCCGACAAACGGAACACTGAAAAATAACGGAACGGCTTTGACGGCGGGCGGGACATTTACTCAGGCGGATATCAGCAGTAATTATGTTACATACACACATGACGGAAGCGAAACGACCGCAGACAGCTTCACTTTCACCGTTTCAGACGGAACTAACACTCTTACACCACAGAACTTCAATATTACCGTCAATCCGGCGAACGACGCTCCGACGCTTACGGTCACAACAAGCACTCTGACCTTCACAGAAGGCGGCTCGGCTGTGGCGCTTTTCAGTGGCGCGGCGGTCGGCACGGGGGAATCGGGGCAGTCCATATTGAGCCTGACGCTTACCGTGAGCAATGTATCGAACGGCGGCAGTGAAATTCTTAATATCGACGGCACTGAAATCGCTCTTGCAGACGGGACTGGAACGACAGCGGACAACGGTATACCCTATACCGTGAGCGTTGCGGGTACTACGGCAACGGTCGCCCTGTCCAAAGCGGCGGGGATAACAACCGCTACCGCGCAGACGCTTATTGACAATATGACCTATCAAAACGACAGCGACGACCCCTCCACAGCCTTGTCGAGGACTGCGACCCTGACTTCGGTTAAGGACAGCGGCGGAACGGATAACGGAGGAACAGACACCACGGCGCTTTCAATCGCCTCTGCGGTCACGGTCATCGCCGTGAACGACGCGCCGACGGATATAACCCTGTCGAAAAGCACCTTCCTCGCGGCGGATACCGGGGTGAATGCGGTTGTCGGAGCCTTCGGCACAACCGATCCGGATAACGCAACAGGTTTTATATATACGCTGGTCTCGGGCAGCGGCGATACCGATAACGCGAGCTTTGATATCTCCGGAACAAACCTTGTGACAAAAAGGCACATTAACGGCGGGGACGTACCATGTCCGCGTCAGGACGTCGGACAGCCAAAGCGCTACATATGAAAAAGAGCTGACCGTTACGGCAGCGGATAAAGAAGCCGTAACGCTTACGCCGGATACAACGGACAATGATGTCGATCACAACTTGGAAATAACCTTTGCGGCCGACGCGGACTTTGCCGGCAAGATAACCGGGGTGAGCTTCAACGGACACGACCTAGCAGCCGGTCAGTATACTGTGGACACGACGAACAACAACAAGGTGACGCTGCATCCGTCAAGCGACGCGAACACATACCTGCGAACTCCCGCGGCGGCAAACGTTGTAATCCATGCGACAGGTTACGTGGATTCGACGGTTCCCCAGACGATCACGGCGGGCACGGTGGCCGCGCTCGTGGTAACAACCCAGCCGGCACCCGGAGCGGAAACGGGCGATGCGTTTGCGACCCAGCCGGTTATCACGCTGAAGGACCAGTACGGCAATGTCTGCGGGGACGGGCCGTCGGCCTCCGCGAGCGTTACGGCGTCAGCACTCGCGGGAAACGGGTACGTGGACTATTGGCGGAACCGTGACCAAAGCCGCGGTAAACGGTGTGGTAACGTTTAGCGATCTGTCCTGCACATTGGGAACGTCCGGTAATGGAAAAATAAAATTCGAATGCGGCGGAAAAAGCGTGGAAAGCAGCCTGTTTACCATTCCGGAGCGGAATTCCACCATTTCTCCCACAGCAGCCGCATTTGATCTTTATACCGGCGCGGCGAATTACAAAGATATCACTGTGACGCTGACGCTCAACGACAACACGCTGAAGGCTGTTAAGAACGGCGCGAATACGCTTATCGGGAACACGGATTATACCGTTTCTGGAAACACCCTGACGCTTAAAAAGGAATACCTGAAAACACTGAGCACAGGCACAGTTAGTCTGACCTTCGATTTCAACCTCGGCACCGATCCGGTTCTCGCAATCACGGTCACGAATTCGACTCCGACATCCGGCGGCGGTTCTGGCTCAGGCAGCAATAATAACGGCGCAGCGGTTATCGTCAACGGTGAGACAAAAACTGCTGGAACCGCACAAACAACGACCAATTCCAGCGGCCAGACCACTACGACCGTAACCGTGGATACGAGTAAGCTTGAGAACATTCTTGCCAGTCAGGGTACCGGTGCGACCGTGACCATCCCAATTACGGGCGACGTGGCGGCGGGCACACTTACCGGCGCAATGGTCAAGAATATGGAGAACAAGGACGCGACGCTGGTTGTGCAGACGCATTCCGGTACTTACACGCTCCCCGCTTCTGAGATTAACATCAATGCGGTTTCGCAACAGCTTGGAACAAGCGTGGCTCTTTCGGATATCAAGGTAACCGTCAGCATATCCGAGCCGTCGGCTTCGATGACAAAGGTAATTGAAAGTGCCGCGCAGGACAATGGCTTTACGATCATGGTTCCTGCAGTGGATTATACCATCACCTGCACACACGGCAGCCAGACAGTGAACGTCAGCAGCTTCAACGCTTATGTGGAGCGGACGATTGCCATACCGGACGGTGTTGACCCGACAAAAATCACTACCGGCGTTGTTGTCGACCCGGATGGAATTACACATCATGTGCCAACCAGAGTAACCGTCATGAACGGCAAATACTACGCGGTTATAAACAGTCTAACCAACAGCACCTATTCCGTTATCTGGAATCCAATAAAGTTCTCCGACGTGACGAATCACTGGGCGAAAGACGCCATTAATAATATGGGCTCCAGAATGGTTGTGACCGGCATTGGCAGCAACAATTACGCCCCGGACAGAAAAGTGACGCGTGCTGAATTTGCGACCATTATGGTTAGAGCATTGGGACTCGAGCCTGGAACGGGCGCGAGCGGCTTCGGCGATGTTGCCGCATCGGATTGGTATAGCGGATACATAAAAACGGCGGCATCCTATGGCATCCTGAAGGGCTATGACAACGGAAACTTTGGACCAAATGATACAATCACCCGTGAACAGGCAATGACCATGATTGCGAGAGCCATGGCAATCACGAAACTGAGCGCCGGGCTGACCGACGGTGAAACTAGCCAGCTTCTAAGCAATTTCTCAGATGGAACATTTGCTTCCGATTATGCGAAAGAAAGCATCGCAGCTTGCCTCAAGACAGGTATTATCTCAGGTACAAGCAAAACAACAATTTCACCAAAGAATAATATTACGCGCGCTGAGGTCGCAGTCATGGTGGAAAGGCTACTGCAGAAATCAAATCTGATATAAAAACGCTTAACAGGAACAAGGTGTATCGCTCAAATGGTGATACGCCTTGTTCCTGTTATTCACCCTACTTGTCAGCCGAATAGTTGTTTCGTGGATTTATCTTTCCCCTTATGAACAACCAGAGGTCAGGTGGTAACCGCTTAATAATCGCATAGCTGGAAGAAGCGCCTTTCAGGCGAGATAATGTAGTAGCTTACAAAAACTGAGATTGCAGTTTTT
>Ga0183099_1001681_pt1 | contig 12364 bp, 10 predicted proteins | sample Biomet1_FD_127788 | JGI IMG/M metagenome (GOLD analysis project Ga0183099, IMG submission 127788) | Microbial communities from bioreactor (seeded with anoxic lake sediment) at LBNL, California, USA - Biofuel metagenome 1 | ecosystem: Engineered > Bioreactor > Anaerobic > Unclassified ... | reverse complement strand
ACATAATTTTATAATTTATAGAGATACTATTAATATAAGTTAAAAATTCTAGCAAAGGGGCATTACAATGGATTATAACATGATTGAAGATGTTATGACTTCAGAAGAAAAAGCTTATATAGCAGGTATCATTGATGGAGAAGGTAGTATCATGCTTTTAAAATTTCATAGCAACCAATTCCCTGCTCCATGTATAAGCATTAGTTCAACAACTTTGGAACTATTGCAATGGATAAAATCTAAAACTAATATGGGAACCATAAGTGGAAAGAAAAACTATAATCCTGAAAAACATAAAAATTCTTATACTTATACAATAAAATACAATGAAGCTATTGACCTTCTAATTCAAATTGAACCTTACTTAATAATTGAAAGCAAAAAGAACAGATCAAAATTAATTTTAGACAAATACAAGGATCTGACACCTAGAAATGGCCGATATTCAAAAGAAATGCTTATAGAAAAAGAACTGTTTTACAATGAATTTATTAATTTAACCTAAAGGTAAAACCCACCACTTTTCTGTGATGGGTTTATTTTTGGTGGAGGCGAGGGGACACATTATCCATTATTACTAATGGTGCTGACTATCTCACGAGCTTAATAAGAACATCAATTTAAATCTTCCTAATTAAGTTCCCTGGCATGTTATGGAAGTAAAGTTTAGTTTATTCCTTCCATCCTAGTGCTTCATATCCTAAGACTTAGAAGCCTATGAGTCGATAAGTAGCTGTTTGGTTTCCCAACATACCACTCGGTATTGCCGCCGCCATTGCGATGCGGTTTCACCGATAAAGCCAGATTTTCACTTATGAATCACTTCATAAGGCGACTCTTATGAATCGAACCCCTGTCCGAAAACAGTTCTACAAAAGTTTCTCCGAGTGCATCTTTTGATTTAACATTCCCTCTGGTATACGCCCAAAAGCAAGCTTATACCTTTAGTAGCTTCATAATTTCCGTTCCTGTGTCAAAGCTTTCACAGGCTCGGTTCCCCACTATCGGCGCCAGGGTCCGGGTCGTGGGCCTCCCGGTCTGACGTTAACAGACTAAGCTGCTAAAGCTAAATTATTGTTATCGTTTATTATTTTTCTCAGTTTTTAACGTAGTTCCGAGAACCTACGACTCGCTGCTTAAGTATTACTAATCCCCGTCGAAACCATTACGCCCCCATGGTGATAATAATAATTTGCTCATTTATAATAACTCATTAATGAAGTTATTGCAATGTAAATATTTATAAAAATTGTATTATTATATTTGGTTATTTAGTATTTGCTGTTTTCCTTAAATTGCCTTGCAATATCTCTGTTTGCATCCTTTTCCAGCATAGAATCCCTTTTATCATAGAACTTTTTACCCTTTGCTGCTGCTACGGCTACCTTTACTCTTCCATTTTTCAGATATAAGGATAATGGAATCAGAGTGTATCCGCTTTGAGATACATACCCAGCCAGCTTTCTTATTTCATTTTTATGAAGAAGCAGCTTTCTCTCCCGGAGTGGGTCCTTGTTGAAAATATTGCCCATCTCATATGGGCTTATATGCATATTGCATACATATACCTCTCCATTTTTTATCTCCGCATAGCTGTCCTTAAGATTTGCTTTGCCGAGCCTTATAGATTTTACCTCTGTTCCAACCAGCGCAATACCAGCTTCATAAGTTTCTTCTATAAATAATCATGAAGGCCTTTCTATTTTCAGCCAATCTTTTAAATCTTTCTTTTTCATCAGTCATAATAACACCTGCTTAAGAAAATTACATAATATATGGTAGTACTTATATTATATTATATTATATTTAAGAAGTCAATTCTTATACCAGGGTATCCCTGTTTTCTTCGGATGCTAAAGGTATTTCTATTGCTTCATCTTCTACTTCTTCGAAATATATCTCTCTGGTAAACAAATCTACTCTTGAAACCTTAATTTGTATTTTTCCGCCTAAAGAGTATCTTTTTTTAGTTTTTTCTCCAGTTAAAGTAAGGTGCTTTTCATCAAAATTAAAATAGTCACTGCCAAGGGAACTGATATGGACAAGTCCCTCAATTGTGTTTGGCAGCTCTACAAATATACCAAAACCAGTAACTGAAGATATTATACCTGAATATTCTTCTCCAATTCTGTCCTTCATATATTCTGCCTTCTTCAGGTCATCAACTTCCCTTTCTGCTTCCGCTGCTATTCTTTCTCTTATGGATGACTGCTCTGAAGCATACTCTACATCCTTTTTAAGCTTACCCAGCATCTTAGCATCTATTTCACCCTTAATATAGCTCTTTATTATTCTGTGAATTATAAGGTCTGGATATCTTCTGATAGGAGATGTAAAGTGGCAGTAATATTTAGCTGCCAAGCCAAAATGCCCGGTGCATTCCGGTGAATATCTGGCCTGTTTTAGTGACCTTAAAAGAAGTGTGCTGACTACTGTCTCTTCTTCTTTTCCTTTCACATTCGCAATTACCTGCTGGAGCGCCTTTGGGTGAACCTTAGTCTGCCACTTGATAGTATATCCCATATTATGAACGAATTCATTGAAGTTTAAAAGTTTCTCTTCATCTGGGTCCTCATGAATTCTATACACAAATGGAATATTAGCCCAAAATATTGTCTCTGCTATGGTTTCATTGCATACCAGCATGAACTCCTCTATTAGTCTATTGGCAACTGCTCTTTCATAAGGGCTTACATCTATTGGCTTTCCAAGTTCGTTTAAGGTTATCTTGCTTTCTTCAAAGTCAAAATCTATAGCTCCTCTTTCCATTCTTCTTTTGTTCAAAACCTGAAACAGCTCTTCCATAAGAAGAAAGTCCTTATAGAGATAGTTATATCTTTCTATCAAGGCCTCATCCTTATCCCTTAATATCTTGGTAACATCAGTGTAGGTCATTCTCTCCTTTGTTTTAATTATACTCTCTGATATCTTGCTGTCCTGAACCTTTCCTGTTTTATCTATTTCCATAAAACAGCTTAGAGTTAGCCTGTCAACCTTTGGGTTTAGTGAACAGACACCATTGGAAAGTTTTTTAGGAAGCATAGGGATAACTCTATCTATAAGGTAAATAGATGTGCCTCTATTTAGTGCCTCTTTGTCAATTGCATTGTTTCTCTTAACATAATTTGAAACATCAGCAATATGGACTCCCAGATAGTAGTTGCCGTTTGGCAGAATCTGTACAGAGACAGCATCATCTAAATCCTTGGCATCCTCTCCGTCTATAGTTACTATATTAAGATCTCTAAGGTCTAATCTTCTCTTATACTCACCCTCTGGAATGGTGTCTTCAATTGCATCACAGGCTGCTTCTACTTTGTTTGGAAATTCCTCAGGCAGATTATGTTCTTTGATTATTGTTAAAATATCGATACCCTTTTCTCCAGTGCTGCCTAATATCTCAACAACCTCTCCCTCTGGATTTCTTCGTCCATCAGGATATGTATTAATCTTTGCAATAACTACCTCACCATTTTTAGCTCCTAATGTAAGTTTTTTTGGTATAAAAATATCCTGGTATATCCTTTTATTATTAGGGACAACAAACCCGAAATCTCTGCTCTCTTCAAACTTTCCAATAATAGTAGTGTTGCCTCTTTCCAGGATATTAACTACCTCCCCCTCTTGTCTCCTGCCCTCTTGTTTAGTTGAGGTAATTTTAACAAGTACTTTATCCCCATCCATAGCTCCATTTGAAGAACTAAGCGGAATGAATACATCATCTTTTTTGTCAGGAATTATTACAAAGCCAAAGCCTTTTATATTTCCCTGATACATGCCAACAAGCATCTCCATTTTGGAAGGAACTCCATATCTCTCTGCTCTGTTCTGATAAATAAGTCCTTCCTTTTCCATTAGATTTAATATCTTTCTAAGTTCAGTTATTTCATCCTTTTTAAACCCAAAAACTTCTCTTAATTCATATATAGTCATCGGTTTATATTTATCGCTGTTCATCCTAGTTAAAATAGATTCTTTTACGTTCATAGTTTTCTCCTTCTTTTGGTTTCTCAATATTATTAAATTTTCCCACCTATATATATTATTATACCCTTTTTATAAATTTAAGGGGGAGTTTTACAACACGTTATTAATTAAGGAAATTGCATAATTACATATTGGCTGGTTTCAGATAAAAGCAACAAATGTTCAGCGTTTTTTTAGATAAAAAATAAACTTAAAATTATGCAAATTCCAAAGGTAAAAGAAATTGCATAATTACATTTTGGCTGATTCTTCGGCATAAAAATAACTCATATGAAGCCATATGAGTTATTTAAGTAAATCACATAATTATTTTATTAGTTTTAATAATACTCCGCCATACTTTAATATAATAGGCGCAAAAACCAGTGAAACTATGGTCATAAGCTTTATTAGTATATTCATAGCAGGACCTGATGTATCCTTAAATGGATCACCTACTGTATCTCCTACTACTGCAGCCTTATGTGAAAAGCTTCCCTTTCCGCCATGAGCTCCGGATTCAATATACTTTTTAGCATTATCCCAGGCACCGCCTGCATTTGCCATAAGTATAGCAACTAAAACTCCAGTTGATACTGCTCCTGCAATTAGTCCACCTAAAGCTTCTTTTCCAAGAAGAATTCCTACTGCTATAGGAACTACAATTGCCAGTATTCCAGGAAGAAGCATCTCTTTAAGTGCAGCTGCTGTTGATATGTCAACACATTTCTTATAATCTGGTTTTGCCTTTCCTTCAAGTAATCCTGGTGTATTTTTAAATTGTCTTCTTACCTCTTCTATCATCTCATTTGCAGCCTTTCCAACTGACTCCATAGTTAGTGCTGCAAATATGAATGGAAGCATAGCACCTATAAATAGACCAATTAAAGTTACTGGAGTTAATACATCAATAACTTTCAAATCAACTGCACTGGCATATGATGCAAATAAAGCTAGTGCAGTAAGAGCTGCTGAAGATATAGCAAATCCTTTGCCTATTGCAGCTGTTGTATTTCCAACTGAATCCAGTTTATCTGTTATCTCTCTTACCTCAGCAGGAAGCCCTGCCATCTCTGCTATACCACCTGCATTGTCTGCAATTGGACCATAAGCATCAACCGCTACTGTAAGCCCGGTAGTAGATAACATTCCTACAGCTGACAGAGCAATTCCGAATAGTCCCATGGCAGGATTACTGTTTCCTCCCATTGCATAAAATGAAACAAGAACTGCAACAGATATTAATATTATTGGCCAAAGCGTGGATGTCATTCCAACTGCTAATCCAGATATAATTGTGGTAGCTGGACCTGTTTCTGTCTGTTTTGCTATCCTCTTTACATATTTATAATCTGATGAAGTATATATTTCTGTTATTTTTCCAATTAACATTCCAATTAAAAGGCCTGCTAAAATTGCTATAAAAGATTTATAATCTCCAAACACTATCTTACTTAATATAAAAGCTCCAACAATTACAATGATTCCGCCTAAATAAGTTCCCGAATTCAACGCTTTTTGTGGATTATTTGATTTATTGTTTCTTGCATATAAAATTCCTATAATGGACGCTATAATCCCTATAGCTGCCAATCCAAAGGTAAATATGAACCCTTCTCCATTTTTGTAAAGAACGGCTCCAAGTGTTAAAGCTGATATAATTGAACCTACATAAGACTCAAATAAGTCAGCACCCATTCCTGCTACGTCACCTACGTTATCTCCAACATTATCTGCTATAACTGCTGGATTTCTAGGATCATCCTCTGGAATTCCTGCTTCTACCTTTCCAACTAAGTCAGCTCCTACATCTGCTGCTTTAGTATATATCCCGCCTCCAACTCTGGCAAATAAAGCAATTGAGCTGGCTCCTAGTCCAAAACCTGTAATATAGCTTACTGCCTCAGCGCTTGTATTGAATATTATTGTCAAAATTCCAAGTCCAAATAATCCAAGTCCTACAACGCAAAGACCCATTACTGCACCGCCTGAGAATGCTATCTTCAGTGCGTGGTTTTGTGAAGTTCTGGCAGCTTCTGCTGTCCTAACATTTGCCTTTGTGGCAACTCTCATGCCAAAATATCCAGCTAAAACTGAGGATACTGCACCATAAGTGAAGCATATAGCTGTTTGAACATTTATAAAAATTCCTATAATAATTGCAACTATTACAATAAATACAGCTAAATATCTATATTCTCTATTTAAAAAAGCCATAGCCCCATCATGAATGTATCCTGAAATTTCTTTCATTCTTTCATTTCCCGGCTTCTCTTTTGAAATACTGCTGCTTAAAATCAAAGCAAACAATAAAGCGACCATGCCAACTAATACGGCAATAAAGAAAGTTCTCAACAAAATTCCCCCTATCTGATTAAAATTAAACTACATTAAGTGCTATTGCAACTGCGGCAAATAATAATGAACTTCCAATAGTTATTCTTGCCAAAACTGTTTCTGCTGTCTTAGGCTTGTTTTTGCTGTAAAATGTATCAGAAGAGCCAGATAAAATATTTCCAAAGCCGCCTGTCTTACTTGGCTGAAGTAAAATTGATGCAACTAATATAACAGCAATAACAACTTGAGCTACTATTAAAAATGTTTTCAATTAAAACACCTCCTATTTTCTTTAATCTTAAAATATGTAATTTTATACAAGTGTATTTTATCATAGTAAATAAAATATAACAACAAAAATATAAGAGAGCTGGGCTCTCTTATACCTATTTTATATTGTAGAATGAATCTATTCCTCTATACTGGGCTTGAGGTCCAAGCTCTTCCTCAATTCTTAGAAGCTGATTATATTTTGCTACTCTCTCAGATCTGGCAGGTGCTCCTGTTTTAATCTGACCTGCATTAACAGCTACAACCAGGTCTGCTATTGTTGTATCTTCTGTCTCACCGCTTCTATGAGATACCACTGCTGTATATCCTGCTCTTTGTGCCATCTCAATAGCATCTAATGTCTCTGTCAGTGTTCCAATCTGATTTAGTTTTATAAGTATGGAATTTGCAACTTTTTTCTCTATACCCATTTTTAACCTTTTTGTATTGGTAACGAATAAATCGTCTCCTACTAACTGAATCTTGTTTCCCAGCTTTTCTGTAAGTATCTTCCATCCTTCCCAATCATCTTCTGCCATACCATCTTCAATAGAAATTATTGGGTATTTATTAACAAGATCCACATAGAAATCTGCCATTTCCTGGGAAGTTAGCAGTTTGCCTTCTCCCTTTAAGTTGTACTTGCCATTTTCGAATATTTCTGAAGAAGCTGGGTCCAAAGCTATGAAAATATCTTTTCCAGGAACATATCCTGCTTTTTCAATGGCTTCAACTATTACTACTATTGCTTCCTCATTAGATTTCAGGTTAGGAGCAAATCCGCCTTCATCTCCGACTCCTGTGTCATAACCTTTGCTCTTAAGAAGCTTCTTTAATGAGTGATAAACCTCTGAGCTCATCCTGAGGGCTTCACTAAAAGAGGGAGCACCAACAGGCATAATCATAAATTCCTGAAGGTCTACATTATTATCTGCATGCTTTCCTCCATTGATTATATTCATCATTGGAACTGGAAGAGTTTTCGCGTTTACTCCTCCCAGATACTGATACAAGCCAAGACCTAAATAGTTGGCAGCAGCTTTAGCAGCAGCTAAGGATACTCCCAGCATAGCATTAGCTCCCAGCTTTGATTTGTTTTCTGTTCCGTCTAATTCCAGCATAACCTGGTCCAGTTCTACCTGATCTAAAACATTCATTCCTATAAGCTCTTCAGCAATAATGTTATTAACATTTTCTACTGCCTTTAAAACTCCGCTTCCGTTATATATATGTTTATTTTCGTCTCTAAGCTCTACTGCTTCAAATATTCCTGTGGAGGCTCCTGATGGAACTGCGGCTGTGCCGTAGGTACCATCCTCTAGATGTACTTCAACTTCTATAGTAGGGTTACTTCTTGAATCTAATATCTGCCTTGCAAAGACGTCAATAATTTCAACATAATCCTTCATATGAATACCTCCTATTTTATTAAACTCCTGCCTGTCATTTCCTCCGGAACTTTAAGCTGCATAACAGAAAGCATGGTTGGTGCTATATCAGCTAAAATTCCCCCTTCTCTAAGTTCCTTAGATTCCTTTGATACATAAACAAATGGAACCCTGTTTGTAGTATGTGCCGTCATAGGATTATCTGTTCCGTATTCTACCATCTGCTCAGAATTTCCATGGTCAGCTGTAATGAATACAGTTCCATCTAATTCCAATATTTTCTTAATTATCTTTCCTAAACATACATCTACTGCTTCGATGGCGGACTTTGCAGCTTCAAATACTCCTGTATGACCTACCATATCCGGATTAGCAAAATTTAAAACTATACAGTCATATTTGTCCATGTCTATTCTCTTTAAAGCCTCTTCTGTTACTTCATAAGCACTCATTTCAGGCTTTAAATCATAGGTTGCAACCTTAGGTGATGGAATTAATGCTCTGTCCTCGTTTTTATTTGGAGTCTCAACCCCTCCATTAAAGAAGAAAGTAATATGAGCATACTTTTCTGTCTCAGCAATCCTAAGCTGATTTTTGCCCTCCTTACTTAAGTATTCCCCTAATGTATTAGAAATAGTCTGAGGGGTATATGCTGTGTGAACATCCTGCAGTGTAATGTCATACTGAGTCATTGTTACAAAGTAAAGATTAAGAGTATCTCTGTTAAAACCTTCAAAAACTTTGTCATTTATAGCTCTTGTTATTTCTCTTGCTCTGTCTGGTCTGAAATTGAAAAATATTACCGAATCATTATTTTCAATTTTTCCTATTGGCTTCCCATCTTTTAAAATAACAGTTGGAAGAATAAATTCATCAGTTTTATTGTCGCTGTAAGATCTGGTAATGGCATCAATGGCGGAATTTGCTGTTTCACCTTCCCCTAATACCATAGCGTTATAGGCTAAATTAACTCTCTCCCATCTTTTATCTCTGTCCATAGCATAATATCTTCCCATAACAGTTGCTATGCTGCCTAAGTTTTCTTCTTTTAAAAAATCCTCCATGTCCTTCATAAATCCTTTTCCGCTTGTAGGAGAAACATCTCTGCCATCCATAAAACAGTGGATAAATACTTTATTAACTCCATTTTCCTTTGCCATGCGGACTAAAGCCTTTAAATGAGATATGTGAGAGTGAACTCCTCCATCAGATAAAAGTCCCATTAGATGAAGAGCGGTTCCATTTTTCTTAACATTTTCTATTGCCCCTAAAAGAGTTGGATTTTTGAAGAAATTTTTCTCATCTATCTCTTTAGTTATTCTGGTTAATTCCTGATAAATTATTCTCCCTGCTCCAATATTTAAATGTCCTACTTCAGAATTTCCCATTTGTCCTTCCGGAAGACCAACGCTCATTCCTGAAGCTCCTAAGGAGGTTTTGCTGTAATTATTAAAGTAATGATCTATATTTGGTTTGTATGCTGCCTTTACTGCATTGCCTTCTGTTTTATCTGAAAGACCAAAGCCGTCTAATATCATCAGCATTACAGGTTTCTTTTTCTATAAAAATCACCCATTTCAATTAAAAGTTTACTATTGCTGCAAAATCAGAAGCTTTAAGACTGGCTCCTCCTACTAATGCTCCATCGATATCTGATTTTCCCATTTGCTCTTTTATAGTATTTGGTTTAACAGATCCGCCGTACTGAATTCTTACTTTTTCTGCTGTATCTTCTCCGAAAAATTCCTGCAACTACTTTTCTTATATAAGCTATAGTATTATTAGCATCATCAGCTGTTGCAGTCTTTCCTGTTCCTATAGCCCATATTGGTTCATAAGCTATTATTAAGTTTTCAATCTGGGTCTTTGTAAGTCCAGCTACATCAAGCTTTACCTGTCTTCCTAAAACTTCGCTGGTTATATTTCCTTCTCTTTCCTCTAATGTTTCACCTACGCAAAGAATAGGGATTAATTTATGCTCATATGCCTTCTTTAACTTCTTGTTTACTGTTTCATCTGTTTCATTGAAGTACTGTCTTCTTTCACTGTGTCCTATAATAACATAATCTACTCCTAAAGATTCCAGCATAATTGGTGCTACTTCTCCTGTGAAAGCTCCCTTTTCTTCAAAGTACATGTTTTGAGCTCCTACTTTAATGTTTGTTCCCTTAGCTGCTTCCACAACTGCTGGAAGGCAGACAAATGTAGGACAAACAACTACTTCACATGATGCATTCTTTACTAATGATTTTAAATCCTCAACTAAAGCTACTGCTTCTTCTATTGTATTGTGCATTTTCCAGTTTCCTGCTATTATTGGTTTTCTCATAATTACACCTCTGTTTATTATTTAATACTCTATTTATTATTTAGTGCTGCTATTCCTGGTAATTCCTTACCTTCTAAGAACTCAAGGGAAGCTCCGCCGCCAGTTGATATATGAGTCATTTTGTCTCCATATCCTAACTGATTTACAGCAGCTGCACTGTCTCCTCCGCCTATTACTGTTGTTGCATCAGTATCAGCTAGTGCTTTAGCTACTGCCTTTGTTCCTTCAGCAAAGTTCTTAAATTCAAAAACTCCCATAGGTCCATTCCATACTACTGTCTTAGCAGTTTTTACTGCTTCACTGTATAATTTAATAGTTTTTGGTCCTATATCTAATCCCATATATCCATCTTTAATATTTTGATCCTCAGTTACAACGACCTTAGCGTCTTCTGCAAATTTGTCTCCGCAAACATTGTCAAGAGGAAGAAGCAAATTAACTTTTCTATCTTCAGCCTTTTGTATCATATCAAGAGCATAATCCATTTTATCTTCTTCAAGAAGAGAATCTCCTATCTTATATCCCTGAGCCTTTAAGAAGGTATATGCCATTCCTCCGCCTATGATAAGAGTATCTACTTTTTCAAGAAGATTGTTTATAACATTAATCTTATCTGTAACCTTTGATCCTCCAAGGATAGCTACAAATGGTCTTACTGGGTTTTCTACTGCACTACCTAAGAATTTTAATTCCTTTTGAATTAAATATCCACAGACAGCAGTATCTACAAACTCTGTTATACCAACTGTAGAACAGTGTGCTCTGTGAGCTGATCCAAAGGCATCATTAACATATATATCGCAAAGTGATGCTAAGTCTTTTGAAAAGGATTCTTCATTTTTTCCTTCTTCTTTTCTGTATCTGGTATTTTGAAGAAGTACTATATCTCCGTCTTTCATATTATCTGCTGCGGCTTTAGCATTTACTCCGACAACTTCATCATCTGCTGCAAATACTACGTCTTTTCCTAAAAGCTGCGAAAGTCTTTTAGCAACGGGTGCTAATGTAAGCTTTGGATCTGGTCCCTTAGCCTTTCCAAGATGAGAGCATAATATAACTTTGGCTCCATTTTTTACTAAATAGTTTATTGTAGGCATGGCACCCTTTAATCTATTTTCATCTGTAATAACTCCATCCTTTAGAGGAACGTTGAAGTCACATCTAACTAAAACTCTTTTTCCTGAAACATTAATGTCTTCTATTGTTTTTTTATTATAGTTCATATTACAATCTCCTTCCACCATTTACCTTTAAGGAATAAAAGGCCTGGGTTTATAGCCCGAACTACAAAACCAGACCATATTTTTAATTTTTAAATACTTGTAACTAAGCTTTTATTACTTTAAAAAGTTAGCGAAGTATTTTATAGTTCTAACCATTTGGCTAGTGTATGAGTTTTCGTTGTCATACCATGCAACTGTTTGAACTTGGTATAAATCTTCTCCGATTTTAGAAACCATTGTTTGAGTTGCATCGAATAAAGAACCGTATGTGATTCCAACGATATCAGAAGATACTAATTCTTCTTCAGTGTAACCGAAAGATTCATTTGAAGCAGCTTTCATAGCAGCATTGATTCCTTCAACTGTAACGTCTTTGCCTTTAACAACTGAAACTAAGATTGTTGTTGAACCAGTTGGAACTGGAACTCTTTGTGCTGAACCGATTAATTTTCCTTTTAATTCTGGAATAACTAATCCTATAGCTTTTGCAGCTCCTGTTGAGTTTGGAACTATGTTTACAGCTGCTGCTCTGGCACGTCTGAAATCACCTTTTCTATGTGGTCCATCTAATAACATCTGATCTCCGGTGTAAGCATGGATTGTTGACATTATACCAGATTGAATTGGTGCATAGTCATTAAGTGTTTTAGCCATTGGAGCTAAGCAGTTAGTTGTACATGATGCAGCTGAAATTATGTTATCATCAGCAGTTAATATATCATGGTTTACATTGTATACAACTGTTGGAAGATCACTGCCGGCTGGAGCTGAAATAACAACTTTCTTAGCACCAGCATTGATGTGTGCCTGTGTACTTTGTCTTTTGATACATAGAATCCAGTACATTCAAG
>Ga0183099_1001680_pt1 | contig 12370 bp, 11 predicted proteins | sample Biomet1_FD_127788 | JGI IMG/M metagenome (GOLD analysis project Ga0183099, IMG submission 127788) | Microbial communities from bioreactor (seeded with anoxic lake sediment) at LBNL, California, USA - Biofuel metagenome 1 | ecosystem: Engineered > Bioreactor > Anaerobic > Unclassified ... | reverse complement strand
AAATTTCTGGTGACCCCAACCCATATATTGCAGAAACAGAAGCTACTATTATAACATCTTCCCTTGTCATAAGAGCCGCAGTTGCAGCATGACGAAGCTTATCTATTTCATCATTTATAGCAGAATCTTTTTCAATATATGTATCTGTTGTTGGAATATATGCTTCAGGTTGATAGTAATCATAGTAAGAAACAAAATACTCTACAGCATTATCAGGGAAAAACTTTTTATACTCCCCATAAAGTTGAGCTGCCAAAGTTTTATTAGGTGCCATAATAAGTGCTGGACGCCCTGTTTCTTTTATTACATTTGCTATTGTAAATGTTTTACCACTTCCTGTTACTCCTAAAAGTATTTGGTCTTTTTCTCCATTCAATATTCCATCAGACAGCTTTTTTATTGCCTCAGGTTGGTCACCTGTAGGCACAAATTTTGATTTTAAATTAAACATATATACCTCCTGTTCAAATATAATTTAGCTTATTGCAAAATTGCAAAAAGAAGTCGAAAAAATTCGACTTCTTAACTTTATATTCCATAATATTTTTTTAATTCCTCTGTATATTCTCCATGTTCATTATAAATATATAAAGGTTCTTCTACCACACATGCACATTTGAATCCCTTTATCATCTCTATCATAAACAAATCTGAACTTTGATTAGGTTTACTGTATATAAATCTAATCCTTTTTACATTAAGATTTAGAATTTTCGCTTCGTCCAACACTTCTATAAATCTGTTAGTCCTATATACTAAATTAAAACTTCCACCATTTTTAAGGAGTCTTTTCCCATTAATCAAAAGTTCCTTCAAATCAAGATTAATTTCATGTCTTGCTCCAGCCCTATAATCATGAGGGCTTACATATCCTTCATTTAATTTCATATAAGGTGGATTTGAAATAATCATATCAAAAGGTTCTTCTTTATAATTTTTAATATCAGTATTTATAAGTTTTATTTTTGATTCTAAAGAGTTTATTTCAATAGTTTTTTCAAACATTTTAGTCAATTTCAGTCTCTATTTCCACAGCAGTAATTAGATTTATCTCTTCTTTTCTGCATAAAAGTAGTGGCATTATTCCCGTTCCTGTCCCTATATCAAGCAAATTCGTATTTTTTTTTAGTTTCAAAAAATTTACAAGTAATATGGAATCTACTGTAAATCTAAAACCTTTTTTTTTCTGAATTATTTTACAATTTACACTAGGTAAATCTTCAAGTGTTTCATCTTCTATTATCATAATTTTCTTCTTATTCTACTGAATCTATAGCTTCCAGTTTTTTAATATCTTTATCTACATAGTTCATAGCATCTTGTAAACGTTGAGCTTCTTTTTTATCAAAAGTTACTTCGCTTAACTCAAACCTATTAATTCCTTTTTCAAAAACATCTACATACATGAAGTTATTTAATGGAGATATACTTGCTACTCTTCCTTTTCCCATAGGCGTTTCGATTATTTGCCCTTGAGCTGGGAAGTTTTTAATAGCTTCTCCATATTGTGCATATTCATATTTGATACAACACAATAATCTTCCACAAGCACCACTTATTTTACTTGGATTAATAACCAAACCTTGGTCACGAGCCATTTTTATAGATACTGAGTCAAATTTATTTATAAATGAACGACAACATAATTCTAATCCACAGACACCCATAGTTCCAAGTATTCTAGCTTCGTCTCTTACTCCAATTTGTCTTAATTCTATTCTAAGTTTAAATATTGCTGCAAGGTCTTTTACTAATTTTCTAAAATCTATTCTACCTTCTGCTGTAAAATAAAATATAAGTTTTGTTTTATCATATGTATACTCTGCCGCTACAAGTTTCATTGGTAATTCATGTTCAAATATTTTAGATTTACATTCTTCATAAGCTTTATCTGCATTGGTTTTTAGCTCTAAAAAATGCTCATATTCAGTTTTACTTGCTAATTTCAAAACGGGTTTTAGTGGTAATACCAAAACTTTTTCATCTAAATCTTGAGGTTCTGCATAAACTACTCCTAGTTCTTGCCCTCTTGCTGTATCTACTATAACTTTATCACCTTTTTTGTAAGGGTAATTATCTGTAACTTCGAAGTAGTATCTTTTTTTAGTAATCTCAAAGATTACTCCTACAACTTTATATTTCATAAATCCTCCCGATTAATTCAGTTCATAATTGAAAATCAAATTTTCAATCTCTTTTATAACAAGTTTTCTTCCAAAAAGCTATAATGTCCGCTAGTCCCAATAATTACATGGTCTAACAGATTAATTTCAAGCTCTTTTAATAAGCTTCTCATTGAATTTGTAAAATTTATATCAGCCTTTGACGGATTAAGATTTCCCGATGGATGATTGTGTGCAAAAATAACGGATTTTGCGTTATGCTCAAATATTTCTTTAAGAAGTTCTCTTGGGTATATATAACTCTTATCTATTGTTCCCACAACAATTGTTTTTTCATTAATAAAAACATTTTGCGTGTCTAAAAAAATAATTTTAAAAACTTCTACCTGCAAATTTGCCATATCATAGTTTAAATATTCAATAAGCTCCTTTGTTGATGAAATTTTTCTACCCCTCAATTTATCTTCTTTGTATATATATTTTTGAATATCCTTAAAAAGCTTTATCAAAATATAAGATGCATTCCCCATATCTTCTATTTCTAACAATTTTTCCTTAGGTGCATTAAATACTCCTTCTAAAGAACCAAATTTTTCTATAAGCTCTTTAGATTTTGCCTTACAATCTTTTCTGGGACTAGCATAAGTCAAAAATAACTCAAGTATCTCATAATCTAAGAAACCTTCTATTCCACCTTTAAGATATTTTTCTCTTAATCTTTGTCTATGTCCATCATTGTTCACATCTATCACCTATAAAATTCGTATTTATAAATTATATATTTTATTTCTCTCTTTGTCAATGAAACTACACTAGTTAAGTGTTATAATTTATTCTAAACTCGACCAAATGATTATTATTTGAACGAATATATTGTATTGTTGAGCCTATTTTTTTGTAGATTTCTCGTTTCTCCAAATGACAGAAAGTTAGGAATGAACTAGATGTTGTCATACCGACAACGGAGGTATCTCAAGATTTCTTATATTTCAAAACAATTGATATCTGAACTCAACTAGTTATCTTCGGAGATTTCTCGTTCCTCGAAATAACAGCATATTTTTAATAATTACAATCTTGTCATATCGACTGTAAAGAGATATCTCTAGTCTTCTAGTGCCTCAAAACAATTGATATCCGCACTCAACTCGGTATCTAAGAGATTTCTCGTTCCTCGAAATGACAGAAAATTAGGAATAAACTAGATGTTGTCATATCGCCCATAGGGAGATATCTTTCTATACCCTTGTTTACAAATAACAATATATTCAACTTATTTTTTCAATACATATTCATTTATCAAATAAATAACTAATATATGTACAGGATAAAATGAATAAAATCCATATTTAACAAATTTATTCATAAATCCAATTTTTTTATTATACATCTTTATAAGAGGCAATGCTCCTAAAGAAAAAACTTGTAAATCCCATATTGGATATATGCTTATATTAAGTAGTATTAGTGTAATTACAAGATTTTTCCAATTGTCCTTATATTTTTTGAATAAAAATATCATTATAATTCCATAATAGCCATAATCCATATGTAGTAATTCACTAATCGCTATTATACCTAAAATAAGTCCCCATTTTTTGTAAACATTATTAATCTTATCATCAACTAAAATTGCTAACATCCCAAAGAAAAGAGTGAAAAATATATTCAATATATCTATTCCAAAGGCTAAACTATAAGGAATTTGAGGAATTATTGCAAAAATAAAAAGTCTAATGAAATATTTCTTAAGATTTTTGGTATGAATATACCCTTCTGTTAATAAAAATGCAAAAATAGGAAAACTTAATCTCCCTATAATTCTATATAAATCAATATCTGGAAACATAATGGCTCCTACATGGTCAATAGCCATTAATATACATGCAATAATTTTTAATTGAAAACTGTTCATCTCTACCTCCACCGTCAATATTAGATTATTTCCTATGTTTTTGCAAGGTTAAAAATAATTTTAATCTAAAAAAGGAAAACTATTTTTATGAAAGTATATTTATTTCAAGAAACATCTCCTTTTTTTAATTTTCGTTTCATAGATGTCCTTTACCAAAAAGAGTAGGTTCCCCAAGCCTATTCTTTTTATTTTAAGAAATTTCTTGTACTAAACTAAGGCTTATAATATAATTAATAAGACATAAAATAATTTGTTCAGAGGAGATAAGATGGGAATAAATACCAAAAAAATTAAAGTAGGAAACATTTTTATTGGTGGAAGTAATGATGTTATTATTCAATCAATGACAAATACAAAAACTAGTGATGTAGAAGCTACAGTTTCTCAAATTTTGGCATTAGAGGCCGCTGGTTGTGAGTTAGTAAGAGTTACAGTTAATGATATGGCTGCCGCTAAAGCAATTAAAGCAATTAAAGAAAGAATTCATATTCCTTTAGTAGCAGATATTCATTTTGATTATAGATTAGCTCTTGAAGCTATAGAAAATGGAATAGATAAACTTCGTATAAATCCCGGAAATATCGGAAGTGATGATAAGGTAGAAGCTGTTGTAAATAAAGCTAAAGAGTTTGGTGTACCAATTAGAATTGGAGTTAATGGTGGTTCATTGGAAAAATCTATCCTTGAAAAATATGGACATCCAACACCAGAAGCCCTTGTAGAGAGTGCCTTGTATCATATTGCTCTATTAGAAAAATTTAATTTTACAGATATTATTATTTCAATAAAAGCCAGCAACGTTAAAGTAATGACAAAAGCTTATGATTTAATCGCTCCACAGATTTCTTATCCACTTCATTTAGGAGTAACAGAAGCTGGTACTACTTTTAGTGGTACCATAAAATCAAGTATTGGAATAGGAAGTTTATTACTTCGTGATATTGGAGATACTATTAGAGTTAGTCTTACAGCTGACCCTGTAGAAGAAATTGCTGTTGCCAAAGAAATATTAAAAGTCCTTGATATAAGAAATGATAGAGCAGAAATAGTTTCTTGTCCAACTTGTGGAAGAACAGAAATCGACCTTATTGGACTTGCAAATGAAGTAGAAAAAGAGTTCAAATCATATAAAGAAAATATAAAAATCGCAGTTATGGGTTGTGTTGTAAATGGCCCCGGTGAAGCTCGTGAAGCTGATTATGGTGTTGCTGGTGGAAAAGGTTATGGAGTTTTATTTAAAAAAGGGCAAATTGTAAAAAAGGTAGAAGAAAAAGATATTTTGGAAGAATTAAAAAAACTTATCAAAGAAGATTTGAAAGTTAAATAATATTTGTTTTGTAAAAAGGAAAATCAATAGATATTTCGTATAGAAATTCGTGATGTTTGTAAAATAAAAATGAAATTTTCAGGTTAAATTATTAACATAATAAAAGTTATTTTTTTCTATACTCTACAAAAACAGTGGATTTATTTAATCTTTGTTTTAATACTAAGTTAATTTATTCTTTATATTATTTTAAAGTTGATAATAAACTATGGATATGCTAAAATTAACTACATTCGGAAGCAGGTGACCTTATGAAAATATACAATCTTTTTCCTTTAGTAGCTGGTAAAATGCCTTTATGGATTGATAAATTAGATTATATAAAAAGCTTAGGTTTTAACGTTGTTTATATTAATCCAATATTTCAGACTGGTTACAATAGAAACATATATGCTCCTAAAAATTTCTATAAATTTTGTGAGGAGTTTATTGACCCATTTTCTACAGGTGGAACTGAGCAATTCAAAAATTTTATAGATACTTGCCATTCTAAAGGAATAAAAGTAATATATGAACTTATTTTTACTCATACTTCAATAGATTCTGACCTTTTAGTTGAACATCCTGAATGGTATATTATGGAAGATGGTTCTCTAAAAAAATACACTATAAAAGCCCAAAATAGTTGGATTGAATGGGGAGATTTATTGGAGCTTAATAATAACTCTGATAATCCTGAAATTAAAAATTCTATTTGGCAATATTGGAGAGATTTGACAGAAACTTATATTTTATATGGTGTAGATATAATTAAGCTGCATTCAGCTTATTGTTTACCTCAAAAAGAACTAAAAGAATTTATTAAAGATATAAAAAATAAATATCCTCATATAGAATTTATTGGTGACAATTTGGGAGCTAGTTTTGGAGACATGATGGATTTGTCGAGAGCTGGAGTAGATTATTTATTTACTTCTTTCAAATGGTGGGATTTCAAGGCACCTTGGTTCTTCGAACAACATTACAAATTAAAAGATAATGTAAAACTCATATCTTTCCCAGAAAACTATGATACTGAAAGAGTTTCTAAAAAATATAATGGAAATGAAAATGCTCAGAAGATTTTTTATGCTATAGCTGCTCTTTTAAACAATGGAGTTTCTGTTCCTATAGGATTTGAAACTGGTAGCAAAATAAAATTAAATGATTTAAGTTCTTTTAGCTTTGATTTTGAGCATGAAGAATTTGATATTAAAGATTATATTAAAAAAATCAATGATATAAAATCTAGTTATACTATTTTTTCTGAAGAAAATGATATTTATTATTTATCACAGAAAAATGAAAATATATTTGCTCTCAAAAAAATGAATAAAGAAAAAAATGAATTTGCTATACTTATTGCAAATCTTAATTTTTCAAATTCAGAAAAAGTTGTTTTAAACGACATATTTTATATAATAGAAAGTTCTAATATAATAGATATTTCACCAGACTATACTGAAACTATTAACACTAAAAATTATGAGAAAACCTTACAAGCTGGAGAAATTAGAATTCTTTATTCTAAAAAGTAAAGTAACTACTCAGGCATCCCAAAAACTTGAAATATCAAGCTTTTATACGCGCCTTCGGCGCGAGGAGGAGGGGGATTTGCGGGGCGTAGCCCGCACCCACGGCAAGGATTACTCCTCGCCACTCCTCTAAAACTTTGATTTTACTATGTTAGGTTATGCCTGAGTAGTTACAAAATAAAAATATCTACAATACCAATTGGTACTAAAATAAATTAATAAAAAAACCGCGGGGGTGCACAATGCTACAAGAAAAAGATAAAGCAGTTTGGGACATTATTAAAAAAGAAGAGGACAGACAAGAGTATGGAATAGAACTTATTGCCTCTGAAAATTTTGTTTCTAAAGCTGTTATGGAAGCTGCTGGAAGCGTATTAACTAATAAATATGCTGAAGGTTATCCAGGAAAAAGATACTATGGTGGATGTCAATTTGTTGATGAAGTGGAAACATTAGCAATTGAAAGAGTAAAAGAAATATTTGGTGCTAACTATGCAAACGTTCAAGCACATTCTGGTTCTCAAGCAAACATGGCTGTTTATATGGCTCTTGTAAATGCTGGAGATAAAGTAATGGGAATGGATTTAAGTGCAGGAGGACATCTTACTCACGGACTTAACATCAACTTTTCTGGAATTTTATACAATATAGTTTCTTATGGGGTAAATAAAGAAACTGAGTTATTAGATTATGATGAAATAGAAAAAATTGCTATAGCTGAAAAGCCAAAAATGATAATTGCAGGAGCTTCTGCTTATCCTAGAGCAATAGACTTCAAAAAATTCAGAGAAATTGCTGATAAAGTTGGAGCATACTTATTTGTAGATATGGCTCACATTGCAGGGTTAGTTGCTGCAGGAGAACATCAAAATCCATTAGAATTTGCTCATGTAGTAACTTCTACTACTCATAAAACTCTTAGAGGACCAAGAGGTGGATTAATTCTTACAAATGATGAAGAAATCGCTAAAAAATTAGATAAAGTAATTTTCCCAGGGATTCAAGGTGGACCTTTAATGCATATTATAGCTGCTAAAGCTGTGGCATTTGGAGAAGCTTTACAACCTGAATATAAAGTTTATCAACAACAAGTTGTTAAAAATGCTAAAGCTCTTTCTGAAGGATTAATCAAAAGAGGATTTAGAATTGTAAGTGGTGGAACTGATAACCATTTAATGCTTGTTGATTTAAGAAGTAAAGGAATTACAGGTAAAGTTGCTGAGCAATTATTAGTTGAAGCTGAAATTACATGTAATAAAAATGGAATTCCTAATGACCCTGAAAAACCTTGGATTACTAGTGGAGTAAGACTTGGAACTCCAGCAGTTACAGGTAGAGGAATGAAAGAAGCTGAAATGGATATTATTGCTGAATTAATAGCAAGAGTATTAGATAATCCAACTGATTCATCAGTTAGAGAAGCTGTTAAAAAAGAAGTTCATGACTTAGGTGTGAAATTCCCATTATACAAATAATTTTTTATAGTAATTAAGGGTGGAAATAAATTCTACCCTTAGTTTTTTTGTACAAAAAGTGTGTCACATCAACTATAGGGAGGTATCTTAAGATTTCTCGTACCTCGAAATGACAGAATGGGTGTGTAATGAAATAAAAATTGTCATGTCGACAAAGGAGACATCTTAAAAATTTCTCGTTTCTCCGAATAACAAAATTTCTACAACCTCTTATAAATATCTCCTATTGAGTCAATGTCAATTACTAGTATCACTAATTCATTATCAATTATCTCAAACAGTACTCTATATTTTCCAATTCTTAATCTCTTTAAAGTTTCATATCCTTTAATATTTTTAATATCATACTCTTTTACTTTTAATATGTTCTCTGAAATTTCAAAAAACGCTTGATAAAATTTAAGTCCTATTTTTTTGTTATCCTTTAAAAATTTTAATGAATCTTTAGAAAATTTTATTCTATAAGAGGTCATCTAAAGACACCTCAACGAACTCTTCATTATTTTTGTTATAGTTTTCCATAAATTTTTCTATATCTTGTTGTTCTTCTTCAGAAACAAATCCTAAGTTTTTATTAATAAATTCCAACAATTTCATATCTTCTTCATTTTTTATTTTCCCTATAGCTAATTCTCTGATGAATTGACTTACTGTAACGCCTATTTTCTTACAATATTCCTTTATTTCCTCATATTCATTGTCGTGAAACACGATATTATGTCTATGTAATGTCTTTTTCATAATTACTCCTCCTTATGTTTATTAAAGTATACACCATTTCAAATAAATACACAATTATTTTAATTTTGTGTATTTATCTTTAAAATTTCTCGTTCCTCCAAATGACATAATATATGTAATGAAATCAAGTGCTGTCATGTCGACGAAGGAGACTATCTTGAGATTTCTCGTACCTCGAAATGACAAATGGGGTAATGAAAAAATGGTATATGAACTGTAGGGGTTCCCGCTGGGAAATCCATATCTTTAAGAGACTGTGTCACAATTAAAGTTATTTAACCACAGAGCCACAAAGGACACTGAAAACTCACAGAGAAGAAAATATGACTCTAATAAAATCAGTAGTTTTATAATTTCTCTGTGTAACTCTTTTATCTCTGAGACTCTGTGATAGAGTTTTTGACTCAAATTTTTATAATCTGACACAGTCTGAAAAACTGGGCGTGCCAACGGCAACAGACCCTACAAGACATTCTTTATTTTTTTGTCATGTCGACATAGGAAAATATCTTAGATTTATCATTACTCCACATGACACTCTATCTGTTTTATCTACCCTAGAGAAATATCTTTCAAATAATATTTTGGGTTCTGATTTTACTCATCTTGTTTATTTTTTGTTTCTAAATATAAAATTTCACTGGACAAAAGCTGTTTTTTCCTTTATTATTAATAGAAATAACTAAAGCTCAAAAGGAATTGAGCCGATATATTAAAAGAATATATAATAAAATTTTTGTGAGTTTCAAGGAGGGAACTACTTTATGAAGAGGTTAATTAAACTATTATCCATTTTTGGAGTTTTAATAATATTAGGAAGTTGTAGTAGTAGTAAGAGTGTCGTAAATACAGTTAATGAAGTCCCAGATGGAAAGATAGCTATTAAAATTTTTATTGACAGGGATTCTTTTTTAGGAACTGTGGATCCTATTGGTGATGATTATAACTCTGATGTCGATGTTAAATTACAAAATCTTACATTAGGGGAAGCTTCAAAACCTGTTGGTTTAAATCAAAACATAATTGTAAACTATGGAGATACTTTTGAAATTACAGGTACTTATGATTTAGTAGGTGGTGGTTATAATGCTCTTACTGAACAAAGATTTGAAGCTACTATTTATGATAACTCTTCTAAAACTTTAAGAGTTACAATTAAAGCTAATGTTATTGGTGGAGCTGTTGCTGAAACTAGGATTTCTACCGGTCCTTTATAATAAATAATTTTATATAAAATTATTTATTTGGTTTTTTATAGAAAAGACTGATTAAAAATTAACCTCAGGCTGTCGAACAAAAAAATGTCGATAGTCTTTTTTTTGCCCTAAACAATATACTTTTGGAATTCATTTTATGAGACAAGCTATTAGAAAAATTGAAGTTAATATTGCTTAGTTAGTAGCTTGGATACACGATTGATGAACCTATTTCTCATTTTTCAACTTTTGCTAAAGTGTCTAAAAAAAAAGACAAACAATCAAATTACACTAATAGTAATTTAATTGTTTGTCTACAACCTGAGGGTGATTTAAAAATTGGTCTATATTATGGATTTTTTGCCCTGATATCTTCAATAAACACTTTATTATCTTTTAGCATTTGTAATAATTGTGCACTGATTACACAAGCCGAATATGAATCTTTTAAATTCAAAGCGTTATAAGACTCTATTTTCCCTAACATATAACTCAAATTATTTTTTATAATATAAACTTTTTCCATATCTCCTATAGGATTAGCTGTATTATAAATTCTTGTTAATTCATCATATAGGTTCAATCCATTTAATGTCTGAACACTTAACTTTGTTCCACTCATTCTAATTTTATAATAATAATCAGCTGTCAAAGTTGACAAATAATCTCGTTCAATCAAAAATAACTCCTGTTCTTTTGCATAAATATTACTAGCATTCGTTGAATAATTTTGATATAAACTTTTTAAATTTGTTAATTTATTTTTTATATCAGTGACTTGAGCTGTTGAAATTATATCTTTAATTGCATATTTAGATGTTATCTTTGGAGCTGAGTAATATATCAGTTGATTTACATCTGTTATCACATTAACATTATTCAAAACATTTAACTCGTTATCAATCAAGCTAATTAATTTGCTATATTTTTCTTGTAATGTGCTATTATCCAAAATTCCGTAGTAAACTAGTAGTTCTCTATATGTAATCTTAGGTTCTACTGTTGTTTTATTATTATCTAAATAATCCTTTAACCAAAAGCTAACTTCAAGTTCCACAAAATAAGGATTTTCTTTTAATCTTTCATCAATATATGTTTTATAAATTAATAACTGACTCTCAATTATGTCTAAATGAGCTAAATGGTCAGTATTCGGAGAAGTTTCCAAATTTAACGCTGAAATTTGTTTTGTAATATTACTATATGTAGCAACTATGTTGTCATACGTTTGCAAACTGTTACTTTGAAAAAACTCCACTTTTTTTTCTAATATCTCAGCATACTTATTTTTAACTGTAGTTTGTGTTATTTCTCCATAATTATAGGCTTCTTTTATTGTGTTTAAACTACTATAAATTGAAGATGTTGAATCAGGGTTAATCAACGCTTCAAGTACTAAATTTTTATAATCATAAGTAGATTTTATAAATGTCATATTTGTAGCGATATTTGTGGCAATTGTTTTATTTATTGTAACTAATGAACTATCCGTTGTATCCTCTACCGCTTCACTAACTCCCTTACTCACACATCCCAAAAGAATAAGTGGTACTAAGAGCATTAATATATAGTTTTTTAACTTTTTCATTTTTCCCTCCCAAATTCGTCATATACTTTATTATCGACTTTTTCAATTATTCCTTAATATTAAAGTACTTATAAGGTTTCAAAAAATTATTTTCTACTACCCCTAATCCAAAAAAATCTTCTCTAAAATAAATTCTATATCTTCCATCTTTAATATTATAAGCAACTTTATTCCCATTAAATAATAATTTTTCTTGTCTTTCATCATCTATAACTAAATTTTCATAAGCAAAAACATCTTTTACCCTGCTTAAAAACTCTAAATTACTATCATTCATCATATTTTCTACATCTTCTAAAGAATAACTTTTATTAATATGATACTCTCCAACCTCTTGACGAAGAAGCTCTGTCATTGTTGCAAAAGTTCCAAGTTTTACTCCTATGTCATCAATAAGAGTACGAATATAAGTCCCCTTTGAAACTTTACATTTAATAATGGCATTGGTTCCTGTAAAACTAATTACTTTTATCTCACTAATTGTAACAGGT
>Ga0183099_1001679_pt1 | contig 12373 bp, 8 predicted proteins | sample Biomet1_FD_127788 | JGI IMG/M metagenome (GOLD analysis project Ga0183099, IMG submission 127788) | Microbial communities from bioreactor (seeded with anoxic lake sediment) at LBNL, California, USA - Biofuel metagenome 1 | ecosystem: Engineered > Bioreactor > Anaerobic > Unclassified ... | reverse complement strand
GTTGTTTTCCGCAAGAAACCCGATAATCCATCCGTTGTTTCCCGTGATAGTCTGAATTTCCTTCCGGTGGGAAGAAAATTCACAGCGGCGGCGGATCAGATTATTAAGCGTCCGTAATTCAAGTCCTATTCTTATTTGTTCCATAACACGTATTCCTGTGAACTGTTCTATACAGAACGATTTTTGGAATAATACTTGCAAAAAAATTATTTGTAAAGAAGAAAAGAGCGTAAAATCAGATAAAACTGTGTTATAATTATACAGGTCTTTTTTGCCGGAACTAAAGAAAACAGGAACCATTCATGCTTACTATAAAACCGATAAACGATTATCCTTCTGGAACGCTGGAAAAACTGCTGGTCAGCGCCTACAGCGCTTTTCATCGGGAGTATCCGGAATACAGTGAAGAAAATTACAAAAAATTTCACGAATGCGATTCCTTTTTTTATGAAAATCTTGAAATAGGACTAAACTGTTCCTTCGTGACAGAATATCACGGGAACTTGTGCGGCATGTGCTGCTGGGATCCCCGGAAATTTCCGGAAGCCGTCATTGGACACAACTGCATTCTTCCCGAATTCAGAGGGATTGGACTCGGTAAAGAACAGCTCCAGACTGCCGTGAACCTGCTGTTTGAGAGAGGTTTTACCGTTATCAGTGTGTCTACCGGAACGCTTGATTTTTTCATACCGGCGCAGCAGATGTACCGGTCGGCAGGTTTTACGGAACTGCGCAGGGATAACGCCGAAGAAGCAGTAAACAAACTGCACGCGAACGTGTATTATGAATTACTAAAGACCACGGACGTTCCGCTCCGGAAAAAATAGCGGTCGGAAAAAAGAGAGACGTATGAAACGGAATATAAAGATCGGTGAAGTCGGGTTGCTTACGAATAACGTGCGGAGACTTGCGGATTTCTACCGCACGATACTCGGTATCGGAGACAGCTGTACGGATACCGTACATCAGACACTATTGTCTGAAGAAACGATGCTGACCGTTTACAACGACGGAACGCGGAGGGAAGCGTCGAATAATTCTATGTGCCTTGTGTTCACCGTTAGTGACATTTTTAAATCATATGAAATGCTTTCTTCGATGAACGTCAGGATAATCGAAAAACCCACGATCAGGCCATGGGGAATGACAAACATGAGCTTTTACGATCCCGACGGAAACGTCGTCTATTTCAGGAGTCCGACCGTGAAAGAGAGACAGACACTGTATTTTGCAGGTCCTCTGTTCAGTGAAGCGGAAAAACAATTCAACGAATCGCTGACACGAAAAATTGAAGACATTGGTATACCCGTTTTTCTGTCCCAGCGCGACGGTGTGAACAGTGAAAAGGAAGAATACAAAAATACGGATAAAGAAAAGCTCAGAGAGACGCTGTTTGAAATCGACTGCCGGGAAATAACAAAATGCGGTATATTTCTTTTTGTCCTCGACGGCAGGGTACCTGACGAAGGTGCCTGTTTTGAATTGGGTGCTGCGTATACTGACAGAAACGCCGGCGGAAAAACCCGTGCGATCATCGGGCTTCAAACCGATCCAAGAGCAGCGTTTATCGGAGCAAAATTAAATCCGATGATAAAAATTCCCTTCGACAGCATATTTGACAATGAACGTGATCTGCTGCATTTCCTGCGGACATTGGTTGATTGAATAAAAAAGATTACAATCTTCTATTGTATATATGCATATTACACGTACGCACACACAACTTCAGTGCTGCACGAGTAGACAATGCCATGAAACCGCTCCATATCACCGTGCAGACACTATCCCTGAACGTTAACGGTCTGATTTCGCAGGAGAAAAAGCCGGCGTGCCCCATCTGTTCCGCATTACGATTTCCTCCGCTGTTTTCCGTGGTCTCGGGGAAGGGGCCTCGTCGGCATACCCGACCGTAAGAATCGTAACAAGAAACTTGTCTTCCGGAATACCTAGCAGCGGACGCATTTCGTCTTCCGTAAACCAGCAGACCCAGCACGTTCCAAGTCCCTGATGGACAGCTTCAAGCACGATGTGTTCGACTGCGATCGCTGTGTCCCTGAGTATCTGTTTAAGCTCGAACTGCGGCGACTCTTCCGCAAGCTGCAGTCCGTCACTGTCCGGGATCCTGACTTTACTGTCCGCGACACAGGCAATAAGAAGCGGTGCAGTCCTCATCCACTGCTGGTTGTGAGCAGCCCGGGCTACCTTTTCAATGACGTTTTCGTCATCGATCAGAATAAACTGCCACGGCTGAGTGTTGCTTCCCGACGGTGCGAGCCGCGCGCTCTCAATAAGCGCAGCAATCTTGTTCTCTTCAATTTTTTGCTTCCTGTATTTCCTGATGCTCCGGCGTGCTTCAATTTCTGTCATAATCAACCTCCGCCCGAAGGCACATTCTGCATTGTTCACTACGCGAATAGAGTATACGCTTCAGCCCGGCTTGTGCAAGAGAAATGTAAGCAGTATACTATTAAAATTATATTAATCAGGAGATTTTTTATGGTATCAAGAAAAACGATTATCTTGAGTTGCTCAATTCTTGTCTTCGCCGCAGGTATACTGAGCGCCGCGGACAACAGCGATCAGGCTGCGGGCACAATACCGGAGTGCACGATCCCCGGTGTTTTTACGGTTGACACGAAAACAGAAGGAATCAGAACAGGGTCGACAGTAAAAATAACCGGATATGCGAGAACTGTCGGAACAGAATTCACCGTCAGTGCGTATGACGAAAAGACATCTGCATGGGTAACGGCGGGAACAGCCAAAATAAAAGGCTTCAGCGATACCGAAAAAGTAAAAAACGGGTCTCTTTCAAAATCACGGTACGTCGCCATTGCCGCGTCTGACGGCGGTGAATTTACGTATACCGTAAATCATGAAGACGGTACGCTCCTGTTCACCGTGTATGATAAAGGTGCTGATGTTACGAAAGCTCCGCTACCGTATCTTAAAAGGCAGCGCGCATACGTGTTCGACGCCAAACAGCTGGAAAACAAGTATGATAATTATATAAAAGTGGACAGCAAAACGAACGACCCAGACATAAAGTTTGAAGTGTACGTATATGATCCTAAAGCGTACAAATGGCTCGATTACGGTACAGGCGTCTTAAAAGAATTCGGAGATTCCGATACCGTAAATACTGATGCAGACATTGATATCGACGAGTACAGATATTTCGCAGTAGAATCCATGAACGAAAAAGACTACTCGTATACTGTTAACGCCGTGCATGAAAACGTCATAATGGATAATATACATATAGAAGTCCGAGACCAGCTCCCTGAAGGAACAGTCGACGCACTGAACTGACACACGCAATTACCGTCTGTTCCGGCTCTTTTTTTCCCGCTGTACCGGAACAGATTTTCTTCCCTTGAAACACACGTTTTCTTCTGCTTTATACCACCTTCCTATTGCCTGATATTTAAAAATACTGTATATATTTAATATTATAAAAGTAGCAGCCTGAATGCGACCACGGAGGAACGGTATGGAAATAAAAACAGCAAGACGAATGACGTACGTTAAAGCGTCTGAAATACGGGAAATACTCAAAATCACCGAACAGCCGGAAGTTATTTCCTTTGCCGGCGGGCTTCCCGCACCGGAACTGTTTCCTGTCCAGCAGCTCACGGAAGTATGCTGCCGGGTTCTTTCCGGAAACGGAATGAAAGCTCTCCAGTACGCCTCCACAGAAGGATTTAAACCGCTGCGCAGCTGGATCGCGCGCCGCATGAACAGCAGACTCGGCACGTCGTTCACGGAAGATTCCGTACTTATAACACACGGCTCACAGCAGGCGCTTGATCTGTCAGGGAAAGTTTTTCTGGACGAGGGGGACGTCGTACTGTGTGAAAGTCCGACGTATCTTGCGGCGCTGAGCGCGTTCAGAGCGTACGGCTGCAGGTTTATTGACGTGCCCACAGACAGCGGCGGAATGGACATGCGGGCGCTTGAGCATATTCTGGAAACGACACCCGGCGTAAAACTTATCTATATCATACCCGATTTTCAGAATCCGACCGGGCGAACGTGGGATCTTGAGAGAAGAAAGACGCTTGCAGAGCTTTCCGCCCGGTTCGGCGTGGCGGTGGTTGAAGACAATCCGTACGGCGAACTGCGGTTTGAAGGCGATTTCCTGCCAGCCGCTGCATCGTTCGACACCGAAGGCACCATACTGTGCACGGGAACGTTTTCAAAAATACTCTGTCCCGGCTACCGGATCGGGTGGATCGCAGGCGACCCGGGTATCATAAGGCAATACGTGCTCGTAAAGCAGGGAACGGATCTGCAGTGCAATACGCTTGCGCAAATGGAAATAGCGGCGTATCTGGAAACGTACGATATAGACGCGCACATCGGGGCGATACGTGAACTGTACAGAGCGCGGCGCGACGTCATGCTCCAGTCCATGAAACGGGAATTCCCTGACTGTGTTTCGGTGACGAAACCGCAGGGCGGGCTTTTTGCATGGGTAACGCTTCCTGAATATCTTGACGCGCGCCTGCTGCTGGAAAAATGCCTTGCCGAGAACGTAGCGTTCGTTCCCGGCAGCCCGTTCTTTCCGAACGGCGGCCACGCGAACACGTTCCGCGTTAATTATTCCAATATGCCGGAAGAACGGATAAAGGAAGGCGTTGAACGGATGGGCCGTATTCTGCGGACCTGTGTCAGATAAAGTCCGCAGAAAGGCTCGTGCTATTTTAATAGTCCGGAAATGAGCTCGGGGGAACGGGTATGCGCCCACAGCGGCGACGTGTCGGACGCGTACACAGACAGCTGCTCTTCAAACACCGGTTTTATATCTGTCCGGCGGTAAAAAATGCCAAGGGGCAGGGGGTCTGTTTCAAAAGTTTTTTCCAGCGCGCGCATCCGGTTTTCCGGGTCCCATGAATCGGGCAGTATACTCGTATGTTCCTTGTACCATTTGAACGTGTTCGTTTTATTAAACGACACGCACGGGTCAAGTATGTCAACGAGCGCGTATCCCCTGTAGCGGACAGCTTCTTTAATAAGATTTTTCGTCAGTTCAGGTTCCCCGGTGAAACCGCGTGCAACGAACGGAGCGCCGATCGCTATGGCAGCTGCGAGCGGATTAAACGGCTCTGCAATAACACCCCCGGTTTGAACGGGCGTCTTCATTCCTTTCGGGCTTGTCGGAGACGCCTGTCCCTGAGTAAGTCCGTATACCATGTTGTCGTGCACCAGATGCGTTATGTCAGGATTGCGTCTGATGACATGGATAAAATGGTTGCCGCCTTCACCGTACATGTCTCCGTCTCCGCCTTCAGCAATGACTGTGAGCGACGGATTCACTGCTTTTATGGCCGTGGCTACGGGAACGGCCCTGCCGTGCAGTCCGTTGAACATGTTGCAGTGGACGTACTGCGGCATTTTTGCCGCCTGTCCGATTCCGGAAGAGATGACAAGTTTGGTCGGGTCAATGTCAAGTTCTTCAAGAGCTTCTTTAAGTATGCCGAGCAGCGGATAATTGCCGCATCCGGGGCACCAGGCAATGTCCGTGTCAGGACTGCAGTCAAATCGTGTTTTTGTCATAGTCCCGCGACCTCCCCGATTTTTTGCACCAGTTCTTCTACCGAGAACTGGCTGCCGTTGTATTTTAGTATCCGGGCGTCAAAATCAGTCATTGTTTCCTGTTTCAGCAGGTTGCCGAATTGTCCGGTTACGTTGTCTTCTATTAATATTCTTCGCTTTGCCCGTGCCAGTAGTTTTTTTGTGCTCTGCGGAACAGGATACACCTGCCTGAACCTGGCGAACGCTATATCCCTTCTGCCCAGCCGTTCAAGCGCTTCGCAGATCGCACCGCACGTTGAACCCCAGCCTACGATCAGCGTTTCATAATCGCTGCCGCCGACAAGTTCCGGCTCAACGTCCGTAAGACCGTTCAGTTTTCTCATCCGTTTGTTCGTCATTGCCACGCGGACGGACGGATCTTCTGTGATAAGTCCTTCTTCCGTGTGTTCGTCGCTGTCTACCCTGACAACTCCCTTTCCGAAACCCGGAATACCGCGCGGTGAAATACCCGACGGCGTGAGTGCGTACCGTTTGTAGTCCTGTTCCGTTTCCGTGATCCTCGGACGGACGGCCGTTCCGGCAAGATCTGTTTTGGGGATAACGCCTTCGCTGTCAAGAAAATACTGGTCGGTCAGAATAATAACCGGGACCTGAAATTCATCCGCCGTGTCAAACGCGCGGCGGGTAAGTTCAATGCCGTCTTCAAGTGTTCCCGGCGCGTAGATCACGCGCGGAAAGTCGCCGTGTCCGGCGTACAGCGCCAGATTCAGGTCTCCCTGTTCGGTGCGCGTCGGCAGTCCTGTCGCGGGACCGGGGCGCTGCGCCAGATGAATGACCGCGGGTGATTCAATGCAGCCGGCAAGGCTGAGTGCTTCGGTCATGAGTGCAAACCCTCCGCCGGACGTCGTAACCATTGCCCGTGCGCCCGCATACCATGCGCCAAGTTCCATATTGAGTGCGGCAGGCTCGTCTTCAGCCTGTTCCGCGATAATTCCGTATGTATCAGCATGCGCCGCCATGAACGCGAGCACGCCTGTTCCGGGAGACATCGGATACGAAGCAATAAAATTACAGCCGCCCGCAAGCGCTCCTGTTCCGATTGATTCCGTTCCGCTCAGCGCTTTCTGCGTTTCCGCGACTGTTTCGTCTTTCTTGAGTGATATGTGCAGCGGAATAGTATCCGCAAGTTTTATTCCCCGTTCAAACGCTTCTTTGTTTTTTGCCGCTACATCCTCACCTTTTTCCAAAAAACGGTCGCTGATAAGGCGGTAGGCAATGTCCCGGCTGCAGGAAAATATACTGCACAGCAGACCCGTGACAAGCGTGTTTGCGTACAGCGTGCCGCCGATGTCCTCAAGCGTTTCCTGAACCGGCAGAGGTATTTTTCTGCAGGCTGCGCCGGTGTCGTTCAGAAGCTTCGCTTCACCGGTAACGATGGTTTCGGGCGACAGCCGTTTTTCGATCCGCCTAATTCCGTTTTTCCGAGGAACGATGAGCAGGTCGATGCTGTCGGTGAGCGCGTAGACCGGCTCGGACGATATACGCAGTTCGGTCGTATTATTACCGCCCCTGACGCGCGACATTAGTTCCTTCGTCATGAACGCATAGTATCCGCTTTGACGCAGCAGTTTCATGACCAGCGTTTCGATCGTTTTTAAACCCTGTCCGGCTTCTCCTGACAGGACCACTGAATAACTTGCCATATTACAGCCTCCGAACAAAAGACACACAGGCAGATTCCGCCTTTTACTCTTAGTATAGTTCCAGTTCCGACTGTTTTCAAGATTTATGTCCGCTTGACGGGGAAAATATACATGGGAATGTTTTTACAGGGAACTGGGCTGTGCCGCGCCGGCATGAAAGCCTTGCCACATCCTTGTATTGAGCTAAAACAGCAATTCCGCTATACTTATGTGTACCATGAAATCACAAAAGAACGATACACAGCACACAATCTTCCCGTTTGAGGGGGAACGCATAAGCATAAAGGGTGCCCGCGAGCACAATCTCAGGAATATAGACATAGACCTTCCGCGCAACAAACTCGTCGTCCTGTCCGGTTTGTCCGGTTCAGGAAAAAGTTCTCTTGCGTTTGACACGCTGTTTGCAGAAGGCCAGCGGCGGTATATGGAGAGCCTTTCTTCGTATGCCCGTCAGTTTCTGGGAACAATGGACAAACCCGACGTGGACCTTATCGAAGGACTATCTCCCGCGATCTCCATCGAGCAGAAGTCCACGAACAAGAACCCCCGTTCGACCGTGGGCACGATAACGGAAATATACGATTATTACCGTCTGCTGTTCGCGCGTATCGGCAAGGCGCACTGTCCGAACTGCGGCCGCGAAATTTCGGAACAGTCCGTAGACCAGATCATCGACACGATCATGTCGTGGCCTGTGGACACGAAGATACAGATACTTGCACCCGTTATCCGTGGTAAGAAGGGCGAACATCAGAAGATCATCGACGACGCAAAAAAATCAGGGTTCGTGCGCGCGCGCATCGACGGCGTCATGTCCGACCTTGAAGACAGCGTAAAACTGGACAAGCAGAAAAAGCATACGATTGAAATCGTCGTGGACCGTATAAAACTTGAAAGCGATGAACACGAAAAAATGTCCGAGGATATCGAGAACAGGCTCAGCGGCATGTATTCGTCGCTCATCAGAAAGCGAGTCGCCGATTCTGTCGAAACCGCGCTCAAAAGCTCTAACGGCATTATCATCGTAACCAGAAAGACTGGGGAAGATGAGACTGAAGTGTTCTTTTCGCAGAAGAACGCGTGCCCCGACTGCGGTATTTCCATACCGGAGCTGCAGCCGCGCCTGTTCTCCTTTAACAATCCGTTCGGTGCGTGCCCCGAGTGTACGGGCCTCGGCGAAAAGCTGGAGTTTGACCTTGATCTTATGATCCCTGACCAGTCGAAATCGTTCGACGAGTGGGCGATCAAACCGTATAATCCGTCGTCTGCGTGGAACACAAGCCGGATCAAGGGACTTGCCGACGCGTACGGATGGAAGCTCACCGACCCGGTCTCTTCGCTGACGAAAAAACAGAAGGAAGCTCTGCTGTACGGTACGGAAGAATCGATTCATTTTAAATATCAGAAACAGAGCGGCGAGGGGTATTCAGTGTATGACCAGCCGTGGCCCGGTCTGTTCGGCGACATGAAGCGCCGTTATACGGAAGCGTGGGGTGACGCGATAAAAGTGAGCCTGGAAAAATTCATGGCGCACCGCGAATGTTCCACGTGCCACGGAAAACGACTCCGTCCCGAAGCGCTCGGCGTTACCGTGGGCGGAAAAAACATCTACGAACTTACTGCCATGTCCGTACTCGATTCGATCGAGTTCTTTGATAAAACTTCGTTCTCAAAAACTGAGACTGAAATCGCCGCGCAGATACTCAAGGAGATCAAGGCGCGGCTCCGTTTCCTGAAAAACGTCGGTCTTGACTATCTGACGCTCGAACGCGCGGCGGAAACGCTTTCCGGCGGCGAAGCACAGCGGATCAGGCTTGCGACGCAGATTGGTTCTGCGCTCGTAGGAGTGATGTACATACTCGACGAACCGTCGATAGGCCTTCATCAGCGGGATAACCAGAAGCTCATCGACACGCTTACATATCTGCGCGACGCCGGAAACACGGTTATCGTAGTCGAGCACGACGAGCAGACGCTTCGTACGGCCGATTATCTGGTTGACCTGGGGCCGGGTGCGGGCGTGCACGGCGGAACGGTCGTAGCGGCGGGAACACCGGAACAGGTTGCGTCCGTTCCCGGGAGCGTTACGGGGCAGTATCTTGCAGGAACGCTGCGGATGGTCATACCGCCTGAACGGCGGCAGGGCAACGGCAAGTTTATTGAACTTACCGGTGTTACGGAGCACAATCTTAAAAACGTGTCGATACGTATTCCGCTCGGTACGTTTACGTGCATTACGGGCGTTTCCGGATCAGGAAAGTCAACGCTTCTGTCTGACGTGCTGTATCCGGCGCTCAGCAACAAACTCATGCGTACCAAGTACGATGTGGGCAAGTACGAAAAACTGACCGGCGTGAACAGTATTGACAAAGTGATCAGCATAGACCAGAGCCCGATCGGGCGTACGCCGCGTTCCAATCCCGCAACATACGTGGGCGTGTTTAACGGAATCCGCGACCTGTTCGCGTCAATACCGGAAGCCAAGGTGCGCGGCTACGAGGCGGGGCGGTTCAGTTTTAACGTGAAGGGGGGGCGGTGCGAGAACTGTCAGGGCGCCGGTACGATCGTCATAGAAATGAATTTTCTTCCCGACGTATACATTCAGTGTGACGTTTGCAACGGAAAACGGTTTAATAAGGAGACGCTTGAAGTCACGTACAAGGGAAAAAATATCAACGATGTGTTGAATATGACGATCGAAGAAGCGTGCGATTTCTTCGCCGGCATACCTCATATTTCCCGTAAGCTTGAGACGCTCAAGTCCGTGGGGCTTGGATACATACAGCTCGGACAGTCGGCGCTCACGCTTTCCGGCGGTGAAGCACAGCGCGTAAAGCTTGCGAACGAACTGGCGCGCGTGTCAACGGGTAAGACGCTCTATATCCTTGACGAACCGACGACTGGACTTCATTTTGCCGATGTGAAAATGCTTATGGACGTTATCCAGCGGCTCGTCGAGCAGGGAAACACCGTGCTCATGATAGAACACAACCTGGACGTTATATGCCAGGCGGACCGCATTATAGACCTGGGGCCGGAAGGAGGGTACCGCGGAGGATCTATCGTAGCCGAAGGTACTCCGGAGGAAGTGGCTCTGGTAAAAGAGTCGCATACAGGGTATTATATCAATGAAATGCTGAACAGGGAACGTACGCGGAAATAAACTGCTGACAAGTAATGGAAGACACAACAGCACACCATTTTGCAATATTCACAAAATTCTCATGTGCAGTACTGGTGTGCTGCGTTCTGATTGTCGGCGTTATGCCGCTGTCTGCCGATTCCCCGGTGGCGGCCGGAACAGCGGACGTTTCAACGGATAGTACGCCGCGCCCGGCAGCTGACACCGCTTCAGCAGATCCTTCCCAGTCTCCCGGAAAAACCGGATCAAAAGAAGACGATAAAACCGTCATAACCATAGCGAACGCACAGTCGACGACGTATGAAAAAGACAAAGAGACGGGCGACGACTGTATCATACTGGAAGGCGACGTCCGCATTTCGGTTGCAAAGGGCGGAACAACGACAACCATTTCCGCGCAGAAGATCCGCTATGACCGCGTTACCCAGATGATGTATGCCGAGGGCGGCGTTTCAATGGAACAAACAGGCAGCGCGTCCGGTAACGACAACGCAACCGCTTCATCCCTCATGTTCAATACGGCAACACTTGAAGGCGTGTTCGACGACGGACGGATCGTGCAGACCCAGACGGACGCGCTCAACCTTCCGTCGGGTTCGACCCTGATAGTTGCGTCGGATATGTTCGGCAGAAGCCAGTCGAACACGATAGCGTTCAAAAACGGACGGCTCACATTCTGTGATGATCCCGATCCGCACTGGCACATCGACGCTACCCGCATATGGCTCCTTCCCGGCGGTGAATTCGCGTTTTTTAACGCGCTCCTGTTCGTGGGGGTAGTTCCCGTCATGTATCTTCCCGCGTTTTACTATCCGAAGGATGAACTGATCTTTCATCCGGTATTCGGATACGATACCCGTACAGGGTATTATATTCAGACAACGTCGTACCTGTACGGGCGCAAGCCGCTCGACACTACTACGACAACAACGACAACGACAACGACAACGAGCGACGACACAACGACAACGAGCGACGAAAGCAGCGCGTCGGAAAGTTTAAAAGCGCTGTTCAATTTCTTAAAACCATCCACTCTCAAAGAACAGCGGCTGGAAGGACTCGTGCTCCACAATCTGGACGAAAATTACACCGGCAATACGACGAATTACTTTAAAATATTCGGAGACTGGTATTCAAATCTCGGCGTGATGGCAGGATTCGGCGGCGTGTTCAAACCGAACGACTATATTACCGACGTCGAAGTAACCGGTATGCTGGGGTTCAGCAATACGGTGTTTCTGGATTCATCGACGGGTTTGTACATTCCGTACGCAGTGTCGGGAAAAAGGTATCAGGATTCGTCGAATTTCCTCGGGCTCAAACTGCCGTTCCGGTACAGCGCAAATATTAAATTCGCGCTGAGCAAACCTTTTACGTTCAGCCTGTCGCTCCCGCTGTATTCCGACCCGTATTTTACCGACGATTTCGTGGAAGACCGTTCGGAAACAATGGACTGGATAAGCTATCTGACACAGAGTTCTACAAGCAGCGACGACGACAGTACGACTGAAATTTCTTCATTCACGTGGACGCTCAGCAGTTCATATACCGTTCCTCTTCCCGACGAAATCAAACCGTATATTTCCAGCCTGTCAACGAGCCTGACTTCAAACGTCGTTTTCAGCGATATTACGAATTCGGCCGTATCAGGAACCGACAGTCTGAACTCATATTCTCCCGAACGTAAATTTTATTATCCGTCGCAGATAACGCCCGCTACGGCGTCCTTAACATGGTCGGGGACGCTGCTCAGTTTGTCTTCGTCAGGCGCCGCTTCGGCTTCGGCCGTTCAGAACAAACCGCTTGCGCTTCAGCTCGTTGTTCCCGACGATCTGAAAGAATCGTCAGACGCCGCAGCGGCTGAATCTCAGAACAGCGGGCAGAATCAGCCTGCCGGCGGTACGTCCGCGGACGGTGCTGCGCCCGCTCAGGGAAAGGCGGCGCCGGGGTCTTCCGGCGGGCAGGGGCCCGCCGGCACCTCCGGCGGGCG
>Ga0183099_1001678_pt1 | contig 12379 bp, 11 predicted proteins | sample Biomet1_FD_127788 | JGI IMG/M metagenome (GOLD analysis project Ga0183099, IMG submission 127788) | Microbial communities from bioreactor (seeded with anoxic lake sediment) at LBNL, California, USA - Biofuel metagenome 1 | ecosystem: Engineered > Bioreactor > Anaerobic > Unclassified ... | reverse complement strand
TTGATATATTTAATTCTTCTGACGCGTCATTCATCGTTGCTTATAAAATAATCATTTTCCGGATCAGGATAAATTATACTCGCGCGGGGGCTTTATATGAAAAAATTTTTCGGCATTGTTCTTGCTCTGTCTGTTCTTTTTCTAATGCCTAAAACTTATGTTTCGGCACAGAGCGAAGACAGTTCGGATGTTGTGTCTATCACGGTCTTGCACACCAATGATATTCACGCAAGATATGCCTATAACAAAAAAGACAAAACAATCGGATTTGCAAAACTAAAAACCATTATAAAAAATGAATCTGCCGATATTGTACTCGATGCGGGTGATATGTATAATGGTGTTGCATTTTCCGACCTTCAAAACGGAATCAGTATTGCAAAACTCGTAAATGAAGTTGGGTACGATGCAGTGGCAATCGGGAACCACGATTGGGATTATGGAGCAGATCAGCTCTTAAATTTAGAAAAAATATCCGGCACTCCGATCATTACAGGAAATGTAATTGATGGCAACAACAACCGTTTTTTTAAAAACCAATATATTGTAAAAAAAGTTAACGGTGTGAATGTTGGAGTTTTCGGGGTGATCGATCCAAAGGTTTCGAAGCCAGACGGTCTTTTTTACGAAGATATGGAATCCTATGCGAAATCCATTGTTTCGGAATTAAAAGACAAAGCCGATATCATCATTTGCGTAGCGCACTGTATAGATTGCTCCGCACTTGCTAAAATCAATGGAATCGATTTACTCATAACCGGCCATACGCACAGTTTAGTTGAAGAATCAACAGACAATGCATTGGTTGTTGAAGCGGGAGAATACTTTGAAAACATCGGATTTGTCAACTTAGAATATTCAAAATCAAGAAAACAAGTCGTGAAACGATCCTCAAACTTTATCCCCTGTATTTTAACCGAAACCATTCCGGAAGATCCGGATATTGCAAGTACAATTGATTCATTAAATCATGTGCAAAAAGAGAAGCTCAGTGAAGTAATTGGATATACCCCTGTTACGCTTGACGGTACAAAAAACAAAGTCAGTACAGAGGAAACCAATCTTGGCAGTGTGATTACCGATGCATACCTCAAGGAAACCGGCGCTGATGTTGCCTTTGAAAACAGCGAATTCATCAAAACTTCCATTTCGAGAGGCGCCATCAAAAAAAGCGATGTATTCAATATCAATCCAACCGGAAACTATATTGTAACAAAACAATTAAACGGAAAAGAACTGATTGATTGTCTGGAACGCTCCATCAATCAAAGCATTAAAAACAAAAAATCGTATTTGAAAAATGCGAAACCGTTCGATGGAGGCAAATATTTGCAGGTTGGCGGAATCACTGTTGCTTATGATACTTCAAAACCCTACGGTGAGAGAATTATTTCAGCAAAAATCAAAAATCAGAACTTAGATCGCAACAAGGTTTATACCGTTGCCTCTAATAATTATCTTGCATCCCATGCGTTCTACCCTTCTCTGAAAAACGCCCCCGTTATTGGAGAATATTCCACAAGTGATATTGCATTAATCAACTATATTAAAAGCGGGCAATCGCAATTTTCTTTAAAAGATACACGGATGAATAATATAACAAATAGTTCTACTTTCAGTCCGGAAGCGGGTGACGACAGTACTATTTCAGTTTTTATCATGACAACTTCAGCTGTTCTGCTTGTTGTGCTTCTGTTAATGAAAAGAAAAAAGTCCAATTAAAGTATCAGTGCCGTTTGTCGGAATCAATTTTCCTCGAACGGCATTTCTTTTTTTTCAATTTTAATCACTTTTACTGGCTTCCCCTGTGCAACAGAATGGTCAATCACATATTTTGTACCACGGCTTCGTCCATCCCATATGGCAATGATATAATCCGCATATTCGATAATAAGATCGTTTCTTTTTAACGGTGCTCCCTTTCCGTATAATTCATATTCCGGTTTTAATACCGTCTTTTTAATCTGATGCGTATCCGCATACACTTCTGCGATTTTATCGATACCATATGCACCGCCTGTGATAATTTCCGTGGCATTTTTCGGAATATAGAACGACAAATCGATTTTTAATTTCCTGGAGCCGATAACCGCAACTTTCATTTCACTCATCCTTGTAAACTGAATTGCTTTATGGTATAATAAAAAATAACTTAAATGGAAAATTATTTATGTTATACTTTATCATGTTAATATGTAATAAGTATGAACAAACGTGAGGTTTGAATGGAAAATCAAAACTATATTTATTTGATATTTTCAGCTACCCCCTTAAAAATGGGAGCAATGATCCGAACTTTGACACAAAATCCATATAACCATATTTCTGTCGCTCTAAAAGAAGACGCAAAATTTTTCTTTTCGTTTGCACGTTATAATCTCTACTCGCCCCTCGCAGGAGGTTTTATAAAAGAATCCCGCGAAAGATTTTTTTCCAATGACGGAATGCCCTCTAAAATAAAAGTATATGCAATCCCTGTTTCGGTGCCAATTTATCACAAGGTAACAGACCGACTTCATGAGTTTGAACTGCACAAAGAGAGTTATATGTACAATACTTTTTCTGCAATTCTTCTTCCCATTGGAAGAATCTGCAGAATTCAAAATACATTCACCTGTGCGGAATTCGCAGCTGACATCTTAATGCAAGCGGAAGTTTTGGATGCCTCCTATATTGAAAAGCCAATCACAATTAAACAGTTAGAAATCTTGTTTTCTGGGTATCATATATACGAAGGTGACATGCCGGATACCGACGGAAACTGTAAAAATCACACCGATTTATATTTTCAAAAACAAAACCCACTCATGATTACCAGTGTTACAATCAGACACTTTTTCAAGCTCTTATCCAAATTATTTTAACACTGGCAGTATTTTTTTGATGAAAGCTATTGACAAAAATTTTTTTTTGTGTATAATATTAAATGTTGCTGATATGAAATCGGCAATAAATATGCGATCGTTGGGAAACGGACAGGCGCTCATTTATATGTACTTCTGCTCTGTGTGAAAAACGATTTCGCAAATTTTGAAAACCCTCTTTTCAAACCCAAATGCGGTTGTGGTGGAATTGGCAGACACGCATGTTTGAGGGGCATGTGAGTAACATCATATGGGTTCAAGTCCCATCAGCCGCACCAACAACATAATAAAAACCATCTCAATTGAGATGGTTTTTATTTTTATTTGATTTTATTTTCTTTTTAACCGCACTTTGAATCCCCGCTATATTGCTCGCACCATCCATTGATTCTATTATAACAGAGGAATAAAATTTGCTGAGGCTTTCCATTTCAAAGACTTAAAATTCAACGGAGCATGTCGGTGGGTATTCCTTCTGTTTCCAACATGATCAACAATCCGGCAAACAGCTATTCTATGCAGGGCTTACAAGTGCCTTTGATCGAATGGAAAGACCATTTTGGTATCTCTGAAACACTTTAGTCGAGGACCTGATTTTCCTTACAACGGTTCTGAAAAACAAAAAAACAATTCAATCAAAAAACGGTGTATTTAACTTGGAATACACCGTTTTTTGTTGTATAAATATTTTATTATTTTTATATTGACAAAATAATGTTACAATGATATAATATATCTAAAAGATATATGGAGTAAATCATGAGACAAACAGATTATGTGATTTTAGGATTGTTAAGTGAATCCCCGTTGACAGGCTATCAGATGAAAAAATTAATCGATATTCGCTTCCGCTTTTTTTGGAGCGAGAGTTACGGTCAAATATTCCCAACATTAAAATCGTTATGTACAGATCATTATATTGAAGAAGTTGATATGACAGAAAAACAAAAGCGAGCGCAAAAGACCTACCAAATTACGTTGGAGGGGTTATCCGCCTTACAGAATTGGTTGCATCTCCCGGTGGAACGGGAATCGGTACGGTTGGAAATTCTGCTAAAACTATATTTCTCACATTTAGTTGATTCTGAAGTGATGGTGAAACACATCTTGAAATTTCAACTGGTACATGAGCAGGATCTACAAATACTGAATCTTTTTGAAAGCGAACTTACAAAAATAATCGATCAAGATCAAAATCATCCGAATGTTCTGCGTGTCATTGATTTCGGCAAAAAGTTAAATGAAGCCTATTTGAACTGGAGCCGCGAAACGGTTCAATTTTTAGAAAGCCAGGTGTAAAAATGAGGCAAAAAATAAGAAAAACCATTACTTTAATCTCTCTTCTGCTTTTTCCGATTACATTAAACTATCTCTCCCCCTATGTTTCAATTGATGGAGCTTTTCAAGGGATTCTCGCCGGCAGCGTGCTTGTCTTTCTCTTCCTGTTTATTTCGGGGCTCTTTTTCCGCCGTGCATGGTGTTCGTGGGTTTGCCCTGTTTCTGGATTGAGCGATTATTGTACCGCAATAAACAATAAACCCGTGCCGGCTAAAAAATTGAGAGTCATTCGGTATACTATTTTCACAATATGGTTTTCTGTTTTAGTTACAGGTTTTCTGCTCGCCGGCGGAGTTAAAACAATCAATCCGTTTCATTTAACCGAACATATTGTTTCGGTGGATGAACCGATCCGATATCCCATGTATTATTTTATCCTAATTGTTCTCATCACTTTCACTATTCTGATTGGAAAAAGAGGGGCTTGCCACACACTTTGTTGGATGTCGCCCTTTCTGACCGGAGGTTATTTACTCGGCAAAGTACTACATCTTCCACAACTTGGAATGAAAACAAATCCTTCGGCCTGTATTGACTGTAAAAAATGCAACCAAAAATGTCCAATGAGCATTGATGTCAACAAAGAAATAAAAGCAGGTGAAATCAAATCCTCCGACTGTATTCTTTGCGGCGAATGTGCAGATACCTGTCCGAAAAAGGTGCTAACATATGGTTTTAGAAAAAAATAGTCTGTTGTGGTTATAAAAGCCCCATCGACGCAAAACAAGAAACCTCCTGATGTAAAAAACAGGAGGTTTTGTTATTCTTCGCAAATAATACGGTTCATTTATTTTCAATAAATTCTATTTTACTCCAACAAACTTTTTGTCATAACTTTTCATTGCATTGACAATGATTCTCATCGCCTCTTCCCGCTGAACAATTTCTAAAATTGCTGTTTCTTTTCCTTCCAGCGCTTTATAAACCGTAAAGAAATGAGCCATTTCTTCAAAGATATGTTTCGGCAATTCTGAGATATCGTGATAGGAATTATAACTTGGATCGCCATACGACAACGCAATGATTTTCTCATCCATCTCATTGCTGTCAACCATTTTAATTGCACCGATGGGATAACAGCGAATCAATGTCATCGGGTATACCGCAACCGAACAAAGCACAAGCACATCAAGCGGGTCGTTGTCATCTGCATATGTGCGAGGGATGAAGCCATAGTTTGCAGGATAATGCGTGGAGGTATGAAGCACACGATCCAATTGGATAAGACCTGTTTCCTTGTCTAATTCGTATTTACTCTTGCTGTCCTTTGGAATTTCAATGACTGAAATAAAATCTTCTGGTGTAATTCTCTCAGCGCTGATATCATGCCAAATATTCATAAAAGACTTCCTTTCTGATTCTATCAATAATGGTTTCGTGGAATATGTCCGTAATCGATGAGGGATTCCATTGAAAAGTTCAAGGGTTGTTGCAATTTTTTACAACAACCCCTGTTTTTTAGAATAATATTCTCTCTTCAATGTATGATTTTAAATCTTCGATTTTAATTCTTTCCTGTGTCATTTTATCGCGTTCTCTGACCGTTACACAGCCGTCTGTTTCGCTTTCAAAGTCATAGGTGATGCAGAACGGTGTTCCAATTTCATCCTGCCGTCTGTACCGTTTTCCGATACTGCCGGAATCGTCATAATCGGCCATGAAATATTTCTGCAGATCATGGAATACTTTAGTCGCACTCTCGTTTAGTTTTTTTGACAAAGGCAATACAGCCGCCTTGAAGGGTGCAAGTGCTGGGTGCAGATGAAGCACTGTTCTGGTATCGCCGCCTTCAAGTGTTTCTTCATCGTAAGCATCAATTAAAAACGCAAGCGCAACTCTGTCTGCACCGAGAGATGGCTCAATGACATAGGGTGTATATTTTTCATTTGTTTCGGGATCAAAATATTCCATTGGCTCCCCGCTTGATGCAGTGTGTGCCTTTAAATCAAAATCAGTACGGTCAGCAACACCCCATAATTCGCCCCAACCGAATGGAAACATAAATTCAAAGTCGGTAGTTGCATTGGAATAGTGGCTCAATTCCTCTTTTTCATGGTCACGGAGTCTTAAATGTTCCTTTTGCATACCAAGAGTCAATAAAAACTGTTCGCAATACCCTCTCCAATAAGCAAACCATTCAAGGTCTGTTCCGGGCTTACAGAAAAATTCAAGTTCCATCTGTTCAAATTCACGGGTGCGAAATGTGAAGTTTCCTGGAGTGATTTCATTTCGGAAGCTTTTTCCCACCTGGCATACGCCAAATGGAATTTTTCGTCTTGTGGTGCGCTGTACATTTTTAAAGTTCACAAAAATGCCCTGTGCTGTTTCGGGGCGCAGATATACTTCGTTCTGGCTGTCCTCTGTGACGCCTTGGAAGGTTTTGAACATCATATTAAATTTACGGATCGGCGTAAAATCGCTCTTTCCGCAACCGGGGCATTTTACCCCTTTTTCGATGATATAGTTGGAAAGCGCCTCATTTGACATTCCCTCTATTTTCAAGTCGATTTTATTTTCTAAGTTATATTCTTCAATCAATTTATCGGCACGATGACGCATTTTGCAGGATTTGCAATCGATTAACGGATCATTGAAATTGACCACATGTCCCGATGCGACCCATACCTTCGGATTCATCAATATTGCGGCATCAAGCCCGACATTATACGGGGATTCCTGCACGAATTTCTTCCACCATGCGCGTTTTACGTTGTTCTTGAATTCAACTCCGAGCGGGCCGTAATCCCATGTGTTCGCAAGCCCTCCGTATATTTCGCTTCCCGAATACACATAGCCACGACTTTTACAAAAAGCCACGATTTTATCCATTGTTTTTTCTGTATTGCGCATTTCTTGCATTCATCCTTTGCTTTTTTGTTTTTATTGATATCATACCACATTCGTTCTTTTTTTTCAAGTGAGAAGGAAAAATATTGTTTTGTTTTTCATAAGGAAACCCCTCAATAAAGCTCATTTTTCAACAATATAGAACTATATTTCTGAAAATTTGTTCTTGACAAACGTAAGTTCTTATGCTACCATAAATTAGAACCTTTGTTGAGAACACCTGTGTATTTTGTTGAAAGGAGTCGATTTTGAATGTTAGGTGTAAAAGCTGCAAATTATATCGCACATAAGGGTCCTTGTGAAGGAAGAATCGTCCTCCATTCCGATTTAAATAACTTTTTTGCATCGGCAGAAGCAAGTGAAAATCCGGAATTAAAGAAAGTTCCCTGTGCTGTATGTGGCAATATAGAAGAACGACACGGCATTGTGCTTGCAAAAAATGAACTCGCCAAAAAATATGGAATCAAAACGGGGCAGGTAATCTGGCAGGCGAAGAAAGCATGCCCGAACTTGGTAATTGTTCCCCCGAATTATTCGCTCTACTTAAAATTTTCAAAATACGTGCAAAAAATATATTGCGATTACAGCGACCGCATCGAATCGTTCGGTATTGACGAAGCATGGATTGAATTGACCGGTTGTCCGGGAATCAAAACAATTTCAGACGGAGAAAAAACCGCAAACGAGATTAGAAAACGGATTTTTGCCGAAACAGGGCTTACCGTTTCCATCGGCGTAAGTGATAACAAAACGTTTGCAAAACTTGCTTCCGACTATAAAAAGCCGGATGCCATCACTGTGTTTTCTCCTGATAATTTCGAGCAGACCATCTGTAATATAGAAATTTCAGAGCTGTTATATGTTGGAAAAGCAACAACGAACAAGCTGAATGAAGTCGGAATTCGAACCATTGGAGATACCGCAACCGCAAGCGAAGCGTTCTTAAAATCCATGCTCGGTAAAAACGGAACTCATTTATCTGCTTCCTCCTGCGGATATGATATTTCCCCTGTTGAAGGATACCAAAACGAACGTGAAATCAAGTCCATTGGCAACTCCACAACGCCGATGCGAGATTTGCAATCTGTTGATGATGTAAAATGTGTTTGTTTCCTCCTTGCCGAAGAGGTATGTACCCGACTTCGTGAACACGGTCTAAAATGCAAAACGCTTGCAATCCACATGCGTACCGCTTCTTCCCTGATTGTAATGGAACGACAATGCACCCTGCCTTTGGCTTGTAATACCGTGACGGATTTTTCAAAAGCCGCTATGGCATTGTTTACAAAGAGTTACAACTGGAAGGAGTCGCTTAGGAGTTTCGGTGTGCGCGCCTGTAATCTTGTCAGTGCCACAAACGATGCGCAGTTGTGCTTTTTTGAGAAAGAAGAAAAAGCCGAAAAATATCATCGAATTGACCGTGCGGTCGACCAAATTCGCTCCCGTTTTGGAGATTCATCGGTAAGGAGAGCAATTTTGCTCTGTCGTGATGTCCCCTGTCAATCTAATGGCAAAAACATTACCTGTTCGTTTCAATCCATAAACCTTGAATAACGGAGGAACTCATATGGCGAATAAAATTTTTATCGGAGTTGCCGCAAAATTCTTGCCCAGCGGAGAAATTCTTCCCCGTGAAATCTTGTGGGAGGACGGCCGCCGTTTTGAAATTGATAAAATTCTCGATGTGCGTCCTGCGGCAAGCTTAAAAACAGGAGGCAGTGGTCTGCGCTATACCTGTCGAATCAAAAACCGGGAAGCCTTTCTGTTCTTGGATGGGAACCGCTGGTTTGTAGAGGGAAAAGCAAACGGCCGCTAAAATTTACAAAATTCTGTGTACATATTTTCAGTTTCTGATATAATATATTTATGTAATCTTTTCTCATAATATCTGAAAGGAAAACGGTACTTAACATGGATTATTTATCGGAGTTTACTCCCGAACTATATAAAAAGAATCTCCCACTGAGCGATTTTTGCTCGATGAAAACAGGTGGAATTGCCGACATTGCTTTTTTCCCAAAAAACGAGGGCGAGCTTCTGCACCTTGTGACTGTATTGAAAAGCGTTTCTGTCAATTTTCTGATTCTCGGTAACGCAAGCAATGTCCTTCTCCCCGATGACGGGCTTCATTGTGCCGTCATTTTTACCACTCAAATGAAGACGTGGCATCTATGTGAGCAAAATGCGCCTGTAAAAGCGCAAAACGATGAAAAAGTTCTCTTTGCTGAATGTGGTGTGTCAATCACCGCGCTTTCGTTATCTGCCGCAAAGCATTCCCTTTCCGGTCTTGAGTTTGCCTACGGTATTCCAGGGACGGTTGGCGGCGCCGTCTTTATGAATGCCGGCGCATATGACGGAGAAATCAAAAACGTTGTAAGTGCGGTAACCTATCTCGATACGGAAACGCTGAAACCGGGGATTTACACGAGGGAACAAACTGGATTTGCCTATCGTGAGAGTGCTTTTTCTAAAAATGGCGGCAAAATCATTCTCGGCGCATATTTTGTCTTAAAAAATGGCATCGAATGTGAAATACGAGCAAAAGCAAACGGCTTTATGGACGCAAGAAGAGAAAAACAACCGCTTGAATTCCCCTCCTGTGGTAGTGCGTTCAAGCGCCCAGAGGGGCATTTTGCCGGAAAGCTGATTGAGGAAGCACACTTAAAGGGAAGCCATGTCGGTGATGCTTATATTTCGGAAAAACATGCAGGTTTTATCGTAAACAAAGGAAATGCAACTTCAAAGGATGTCCTTGATTTGATAAAGCTTGTGGAAGTTACCGTAAAAGAACAGTCCGGCATCACATTGGAGCCGGAAATTAAAATCATAAAGGAATAAAATATCATGACATTCGCCCAAGCGGTTAAAGGAACGATGCTTTCCGTTAAAACAGAATCCCTTTGTTGTAAAAAGGCATTTCTATACGGCATTTTGCTTTTTGCACATTCCTTTGAAGAACGAAAAATCATTCTTGTCAGCGAAAACGAAGCATTGATCAAGGTGATTGTGACCCTTTTTAAGCAGTTGCTCGATTTGGATTTATCTGGTAATCTCAAAAAAATCAGTATGGCAAAAGGAGAGCAATATCGACTGATTTTGGAAGACAGCGACACAGAGAAAATCCTTCGGTATTTCAGTTATGCGCCACCCTATAAAACGTATGCAATTTTAAAGGAAACCCTCGAATGCGACGAGTGCAGAGGTTCGTTTTTACGGGGAGCGTTTTTATCCTGTGGCAATATTGCTTCCCCTCAAAAAAGTTATCATCTTGAATTTGTTATTTCACATTTTAATCTTTCCAGAGATCTGTTTGTCTTTTTAAAAGATTGTTCTTTAGAAGGAAAATACACCAAACGCACAGGACATTATATCATCTATTACAAAGACAGCGAAGAAATCATTGATCTTTTAACCTTTACCGGAGCACACAACTCGGTTTTCGATTTTGTAAACACCAAAATCGAAAAGGACATTCGCAACACCTGCAACAGGGTGACAAACTGTGAAACGGCCAATCTACAAAAGACGATTGTTTCCTCCTCCAATCAAATTGATGCAATTCAAAAATTAAAACGGTCTGGGTTGTTTGATTCCCTCTCGGAAAAACTGAAAATGACAGCGTCCCTTCGACTTGAAAATCCTGATATGGCAATCGGAGAGCTTGCAACGCTCCATGTTCCACCAATCACCAAATCGTGCGCAGGACACCGATTAAACAAACTGACCGAGCTTTCGCAGCAATAAATAGGACACATAAAAACGCAGAGGAGGATTTTCCCGTGGCAGTGCCGTTTGTTCATCTTCATTTACATACCGAATACAGTTTACTCGACGGCGCCTGTCGAATCAATGAACTTGCCGGTGCTGTCAAGGAAGCAGGGCAAACCGCTGTCGCCATTACCGATCACGGTGTGATGTACGGTGTTGTTGACTTTTATCGCGCCTGCAAAAAAGAAGGGGTCAAACCGATTATCGGGTGTGAAATTTACGTTGCGCCGAACAGTCGCTTTGACAAAGAGAAACGGGACACCAATTATCATCATTTGATTCTGCTCTGTAAAAACGAAATCGGGTACCGCAACTTAATTTATATTGTGTCAAAAGCGTTTACCGAAGGGTTTTACAACAAACCACGTGCCGATCTTGACCTGCTCCGTTCCCATAGTGATGGATTGATTGCCCTTTCCGCTTGCCTCGGTGGGTGTATCCCACAGGCCATCTTAAAGGATGACATTGATGGTGCGCAAAGTCATGCGGAAACCCTGCGGGAGATTTTCGGGGAAGATGGTTTTTATCTGGAACTACAATCGCACGGTTTAGATGGGCAGGACAAAGTAAACACCGCACTTGTTTTGCTTGCAAAGCGGACAGGCATCGGACTTGTCGCCACAAACGATGTGCATTATATCAAAAAAGAAGATGCCGAAAATCAATCGGTTTTAATGTGTGTTCAAACCAACACTGTAATATCCGACGGGAAACCGATTGGATTTGAAACCGACGAATTTTATTTAAAGAGCGGAGAAGAAATGCGCGCTCTGTTTCCGGCGTATCCCAAAGCAATTTCAAACACTTTAAAAATTGCCGAACGGTGTTCGTTCGATTTTGATTTTTCCCATTTGTATCTGCCTGCTTTTACACCACCTGACGGAATTTCAGCAAAGGAATACTTGAGAACCCTGTGTTTTGAAGGTTTGGAAAAGCGGATTGCTGGCGCGCAGAAAAAAGGGGAAGCAATTGCGTTTGACCAGTATAAAAATCGGTTGGAATATGAGTTATCTGTCATCACCGAGATGGGGTATTCCGAATATTATCTCATCGTCATGGATTTTATTCAATATGCAAAAAGCGTGGGCATTCCGACCGGTCCCGGCAGAGGTTCTGGTGCCGGCAGTCTTGCGGCATTTTGTCTTGAAATTACCGATGTCGATTCCATCAAATACAATTTGCTGTTTGAACGTTTTTTAAATCCGGAGCGAGTGAGCATGCCCGACTTCGACATTGATTTTTGTTATGACAGACGAAGCGAAGTCATCGATTATGTTGCAAGAAAATACGGTGCTGATCATGTTGCGCAAATTGTCACATTTGGAACGATGGCGGCACGTGCCTCCATTCGGGATGTCGGACGTGCCATGGCACTTCCCTACGCCGATGTTGACCTTGTCGCAAAACTTGTCCCCCCCGAATTAAATATGACACTTGACAAAGCACTTTCCGGTTCGGAACAGATGCAAGAGATTTACAATACCAACCCGAAAATGCGTAAACTGATTCAAGTTGCAAAAGCGCTCGAGGGCATGCCCAGACACGCCTCTACCCATGCCGCG
>Ga0183099_1001677_pt1 | contig 12383 bp, 14 predicted proteins | sample Biomet1_FD_127788 | JGI IMG/M metagenome (GOLD analysis project Ga0183099, IMG submission 127788) | Microbial communities from bioreactor (seeded with anoxic lake sediment) at LBNL, California, USA - Biofuel metagenome 1 | ecosystem: Engineered > Bioreactor > Anaerobic > Unclassified ... | reverse complement strand
CGTTGACCTACGAGATTATGACCCCGGAATCCGTTGGCCGCAGCGGTACGGATATGGTTATTGGCAAGCACTCCGGCAGCCACGCCACTGCCGTCGTCTGTCGCAGATAATAGGCCAGCCTTTGCCCTCCAACAAAGCCATTGTGGGATCCAACGCCTTCGCGCACGAGTCCGGTATTCACCAGGACGGCATGCTGAAGAATCCGTTGACCTACGAGATTATGACCCCGGAATCCGTTGGCCGCAGCGGTACGGATATGGTTATTGGCAAGCACTCCGGCAGCCACGCCATCAAGTCCAAATTGAACGAGATGGGCTATGCCTTGGACGACCAGCAGCTTGCGGTGGTGTTCTCTGCCGTTAAGGAACTGGCGGACAAGAAGGAGCGCATCTTTGACGAGGACGTTGAAGCCCTGGTGCTGGAGAAGGTGTACCGCCGTCGTGATAAGTACCGGCTGAAGGACATGAGCGTCTTTTCCGGCACTGGCGGCGTACCGCCCCACGCGGCCCTCGTGCTCGACATTATGGACGGCGAGACAGTGGTGGAGCAGAAGCGCCACTCCTCCTTTGGCGAAGGTCCTGTCGATGCACTCTTTACCTGCATTGGGACCATTGTGGGCTACGCGCCCGCCTTGGATCGCTTCCAGATCAACGCCGTCACCGGCGGAACGGACGCCCAGGCCACCGTCATGGTGCGCATCGGGCATAATGGCAAGAAATCTGTTGGTCGCGGCACAAACGAGGATATTCTCGTAGCGAGCGCCATGGCCTTCATCAATGCGCTTAACCGTTTGGAGAAAATGAGAGAGGAGAAAGAGGAATGTCCCACACTGTAGCCGAAAAAATCCTTCAGGCCCACACGGACGAGGAAATCACCCAAGCCGGGCAGATTGTGAACTGCCGCGTGTCTTTGGTGTTGGCCAACGACATCACCGCGCCGCTGGCCATCAAGTCCTTTATGGGCATGGGCGCCACCAAGGTGTTTAACAAGGACAAAGTGGCGCTGGTGTGCGACCACTTTACGCCCAATAAAGATATCGACAGCGCCGAGCAGGTGAAGGTCGTGCGCGAATTTGCGGCCAAGATGGGCATTACCCACTATTATGAGGGCGGCAACGTGGGCGTGGAGCATGCCCTGCTGCCGGAGCTGGGCCTTGTTGGCCCCGGCGACATCGTAGTGGGCGCGGACAGCCACACCTGCACCTACGGCGGCCTGGGTGCCTTCGCCACCGGCATGGGCTCCACGGACATAGCCGGAGCCATGGCCCTGGGCGAAACCTGGTTCAAGGTGCCGCCCACCATCCGCGTGGAATACACTGGTGAGCTTTCCCCTTTTGTGGGCGCCAAAGATCTTATCCTGCACCTCATTGGCCGCATTGGTGTTTCCGGCGCGCTGTACCGTGCGCTGGAATTCTGCGGGCCGGTCATCGAGGGCCTGTCCATTGAGGGCCGCATGACCATGGCCAACATGGCCATTGAGGCTGGCGGCAAGGTCGGCCTGTTCCCGGCGGACGAGAAAACCCTGGCTTACTGCAAGGCTGCTGGCCGCACCGGGGATAAGACCATGAAGCCCGACGTGGGCGCAGTGTATGAGCAGGACCTGTCGCTTTCCGTGACGGGTATGGCTCCGCAGGTTGCCTGCCCGCATCTGCCGGAAAACGTCCGCCCCGTGGACGAGCTGAAAAATCTGCGCGTGGATCAGGTCATCATTGGCTCCTGCACCAACGGCCGCATTGAAGACATGCGCGAGGCCGCGGCTGTGCTCAAGGGCCGCAAGGTTGCGAAGCATGTGCGCCTTATTGTGCTGCCCGCTACCCCGAGCATTTGGCGGCAGTCCATGGACGAGGGCTTGTTCAGCATCTTCCTCGATGCCGGAGCCGTTGTCGGCCCGCCCACCTGTGGTCCCTGTTTGGGCGGTCACATGGGCATCCTGGCCGGTGGAGAGCGTTGCATCGCCACCACCAACCGCAACTTCCGTGGCCGCATGGGCAGCCTGGAAAGCGAAGTGTACTTGTCCAATCCCGCTGTGGCCGCAGCCAGCGCCATCGCTGGCGAGATCATCAACCCGGCCAAGCTGTAGTTGAGCCTAAAAGAGAGCAAAGGAGACAGACATATGCTGGTACACGGCAAAGCGCATAAGGTCGGGGCGCATATCGACACCGACGCCATCATCCCGGCGCGATTCCTCGTCACTACCGACGCGGAAGTTCTGGGTGCGAACTGCATGGAAGGCCTGGAACCCGGCTGGGTCAAACGAGTTAAAACAAATGATATTCTCATCGCCGACGAAAACTTCGGCTGCGGCTCCAGCCGCGAACATGCCCCCATCGCCATCAAGGGCGCGGGCATTCCTGTCGTTGTGGCCAAAAGCTTCGCCCGCATCTTCTACCGCAACGGCTTCAACATGGGCCTGGTGCTGCTCGAGGTCGGCGACGACATCAGCAAACTGAACGATGGCGATGATTTGGAAGTGGATACCGACGCCGGGCGCATTCGCAATAAGACCACCGGTGTAGAGATCATCTGCGCCAAGGTTCCGCCCTCCATGCAGGAGTTGCTCGACGCGGGCGGCCTGGTTCCTTACGTAAAAAAACGCCTGGCTGACAGGGTCTAGGGGAGTTTGGGGAATGAAAATCTGCGTTATGCCCGGCGACGGGATCGGCAAGGAGATTGTGGCCCAGGCGCTGCGCGTGCTGGAAAAGGTCGGCAAAAAGTACGGCAAAAGCTTTGAGACAGAGGAAGCGCTTATCGGCGGCGTTGCCATCGACGCCACCGGCGGCCCCCTGCCCGAAGCCACAGTGAAGCTGTGCCAGGCTTCTGATGCGGTGCTTTTGGGCGCTGTGGGCGGTCCCAAATGGGACACCATCGACCCGGCCATCCGCCCGGAACGCGGGCTGCTCGGCATCCGCAAGGCGCTGGGGCTGTTCGCTAACCTGCGCCCCGCCAGCTTGTTCCCGGAGCTGAAACACGCCTGCTACCTGCGGCCGGACATCGTCGACAAGGGCATTGACCTGCTGGTGGTGCGCGAGCTGACCGGTGGCGCATATTTCGGCACGCCCAAGGGTGTGGAAATGCGCGATGGTGAGCGCGTGGGCTACAACAATATGATTTATAGCGAGCACGAAATTCGGCGCATTGCCAAGGTGGGCTTTGAGGCCGCACGCAAACGCCGCAAAAAGCTGTGCAGCGTGGACAAGGCCAACGTGCTGGATGTTTCCCGTCTGTGGCGCGAGATTGTTCTGGAAGTGGCCAAAGACTACCCGGACATCGAGCTTTCCCACATGTACGTGGACAACGCGGCCATGCAGCTGGTGCGCGATCCGTCGCAATTCGACGTCATCGTTACCGAGAATCTCTTCGGCGATATCCTTTCCGACGAGGCTTCGGTCATCACCGGCAGCATCGGCATGTTGCCCTCGGCGAGCGTGGGAGCGGGCAATCCCGGCCTGTTCGAGCCCATCCATGGTTCGGCTCCGGACATCGCCGGCCAGAACAAGGCCAACCCCCTGGCGACCATACTGTCCATTGCCATGCTGCTGCGCTATAGCGCGGACGACATGGATGAACTGGCCGGTTCCATTGAGGGCGCGGTGCGGAAGACCCTGCAACAGGGCCTGCGTACCGGCGACATCCGCGAAACGGGGTGTACTTTGGTGGGCTGTACGGAGATGGGCGACGCCGTGCTGGCGAACATTTAACGCCGAGCGGGCGCCAAGCGGGCGACCTGCCGCAACACATCGCTTACAGCGGGGGGCCGGATTTCCGGCTCCCCGTTTTTTTTGTTTACCAGGCGAAGGGCGGTTTTTCGTGGAATTCGAACACGTAGGGGAAGCCCGGCGCTTCGATGGGCACCACGGAGTCCGGCACCACGCGGAATTTTGGGTTCACGATCTTGAGCGACGCACCCTCGCCCTGGCTGGCGGCTTTTACCGCGGCATTGCCAAGGGCGTCAGTGGCTTCAATCGGCTCCAGGTGGCCAAAAACTTCCACCCAGTCACCGCTTTGCACGCCGTCCGGGCTCGGGGTTACAAAGCACAGGCGCATGCTGTCCGCCAGGCAGCACACAACGGCGATGCGTTCAATGAGCACCTGGCCCAGCTTCTGCAATTTCGGCTCGCGCACTACCTGCACACGCATGGCGAAGTGCTTGGGGTAGTCCGTGCGGCCTTTGTCCACCATGATGTACAGCTCCGCCAGGTTGAGCCGTGTGTACTGCACGCCGTTTTTTTCTACGATGGGTGGAGCCTCGGGCGGGGCATCGGCCATGGGCTTTTCCCCCTGCTGGTCCGGGGCGCTCAGTGCTCCGGGCACAGGTGCGGAGGCGGCTTGATCCCAGGCGTAGGTCAGCAGGCACAGGAAGACCAGAAACACCGCTTGGCGGAGTAAGCGGGCCACCGTCGCCTTGCCGGGCCGGGGGCGCAGCACCAGCACCAAGCCGCAGAGCGCCACAATCCCGCCACAGGTCGCAGTGAGCATGCTGAACTTGGGGTTGAGAAAGTACCAATAGTCCGGCGAAAGGGCCAAGGCTGCGAACATGCCGCCCAAGCAGACAAGGCACAGCCCATCGAGGATGTCTTGAATGCGGTCTGTCATGTTCATGCCGGGCTCCAAAGCGTGCCCATAGCGACGGCAAGCAGGAAGATGATGCCCACGGGCACCAGCATGACCGTGAGGGCCACGCGGCGCTTGAAGGCCGAAAGAAACGAAGGGATGAGCTTGAGGTCGAGCATGGGGCCAAGGGCCAAAAAGGCCAGCAGGGCCGGGCGTGGAAACATGGAAAGGCTGGCGGCCACAAAGGCATCGGCCTCGGAGCAGACGGTGAGCAGCACGGCCAGGACCATCATGGTGGCCACGGCCAGAACCAGATTGCCGGAAACAAGGCCCAGCATGCCCTGCGGCACAAAAACCTTGAAGAGCGCTGCGGCAAACGCACCGAGAATCAGGAAGCGGCCCATGTCCAAAAACTCATGGGCGGTGTGGCGCAATACATCCAAAAGTTTCATGGGCAGGCTTGGCTTGGTCTTTCCATCGCCGCTATGCTCACCACCACCGTGGTCATGGCCGCATCCGCAGCCGTGCTCATGCGCCATCTCCAGGGTTGGCCGCAGCAGGTCCGGGCCTTTTACCGCGCCCAGCACCCAGCCCAATGTGGCAGCGGGCAGCAGCACAAAGGCCACGCGCAGCAGCACCATGCTCATGTCGCCCTGGAAGGCAACGTAGGTGGAGGCGATGGACACCGGGTTGACAACCGGGGCCGCCATCATGAAGGGGATTGCCGCACCGGCAGGCACACCTTTTCGAATAAGCCGCCGCGTGACAGGAACGATGCCGCACTCGCAGGTGGGCAGCAGCAACCCGGCAAACAGCCCCAGGGCTATTTGCGTCGGCAAACCACGCCGGCCAATTCTCGCCAAGGTGTCATCCCCGACAAAAACCGCCAAAAGTGAGGATAAAAGTGACCCCAGCAACAGAAAGGGCGCGGCCTCCACAACAATGGAAGTGACGATGGCGGAGAAGATCGACAGTGCGCTTTGATCCATGGTCATCCTTGCTGGTAGGTGCCTCTTGACAGTGATGCAACTTTGTTGCATTGCACCGTGCAACACAGTTGCACGCGGTGTCGCGATGCACGTTTAGCTGAATCAAGGAGCGATCGCAATGAAGAAATGTATCCTTTGGATGATAGCGTTGATGCTGGTGGTAGTGGGGTTTGCCCCAGCAGCCTTTGCAGCGCCCATGCAGGTAACGGTGGGCGTGGCTCCCCTTAAATATTTCGCAAACAAAATCGGCGGCAGCTTGGTTCGTATTTCCGTTTTGGTGCCAGCAGGTGCGGATGCGCATACCTATGAGCCCAAGGCCTCGCAAATGCGCGCGGTGGCGGCCTCCAGCATGTATATTTCCGCCGGCCTGGAATTTGAGGAGGCCTGGGAGCCGCGTCTGAAGTCTGCCAACCCGCGCCTGATCTTTGTGGAAACGGACAAGGGGCTGGCGAAAATGCCCATGCCCGAAGGCCACCATGATCACCATGAAAAAAAGGGTGCGCACGAGGCGGAACACGAGGAAATGGATCCGCACATTTGGGTTGCGCCCAGTCAGGTCAAGCTTATTGCGACAACCATAGCCAACGCCTTTGCCAAGGCGGATCCCGCCAATGCAAAGGTGTATTCTGCCAATTTGGCGTCATTTCTGCGCGAGATTGCCGGTCTGGACGCGGAGCTGCGCAGTACCTTTGCCTCCATCCCTGCCGGTAAGCGCGGTTTCTTGGTGTTCCACCCGGCCTGGGGCTACTTGGCGCGCGACTACGGTCTGACCCAGCACTCCATCGAGTTTGAGGGCAAGGAACCTTCGCCCAAGCGCTTGGGCCAGTTGATGAGTGAATCCAAGAACAAGGGCTATGCCGTGGTCTTTGTGCAGCCGCAAATGTCGCGCCGCACGGCTCAGAGCGTGGCGAACGCCATCGGCGCGCGGCTTGTGGTGGTCGATCCCTTGGCCGAGGATTGGGCGGCGAATCTACGTGCCGTGGCGGCCAGCTTTCGCGGCAACCTCAAGTAACGGCGGTGAGGGCATGAACACCAACAAGCACCTGAGTGATTCGGGCCTGGCGCCCACGGCCAACCGGGAACGCGTGGTCCGTGCCCTGGCCCAGGCCGGGGCTCCGCTCACGCCGCAGGACCTGCTGGAGCGCCTGACCGGCAGCATGAATCGCGTTACCTTATACCGTATTCTGGACCTGCTGGTGGAGCGCGGTGTGGCCACGCGGCACAACGCAGGGGAGCGGGCCTTCCGCTACTGCCTGGCCAGCGGTCCGATGGGGCATGCGCACTTTCATTGCAATCAATGTGGGCAAACGCGTTGTCTGGATTCCGAGCCCCTTGCCCTAGGTATTCGTCAGTTGTGTGCCGGGCTGCCCATGCGCGTGGAGGCGGCGGACTTTCACCTCTCCGGCGTGTGCGAGGCTTGCCTGCACGCATAATCTACCTGGATCATCATAACAAAGGCCCGACCTGGAGCGTTATCGCGTTCCTGGCCGGGCCTTTGTCATCAAACATGGTGGGTTACATCTTCACCTGATACCCCAAATCGACCTGGTCGGCCCTTTGGCCACCGCGTATGCCAAAGTTCTCACGCGGCTGCTCGATGATGCGGATGAAAACATCGCTCCTGGGTACGCCCAATTCTTCCAGCGCTTCCACAATGGCTTGGTATAGCGCGCCTTTTGTCTCAGGTTCGCGGCCCTCGAACAGCGCTATCTCCACCAAAACATACGTGGGCGCGTCTTGCCTTGAGGCAGCAGCCATTCATCCGCCCCATGCACGGCCAAACGCAGGTTCCGGTCATGTGCGGGCAGCTTGAGAATGGACGCTATGGCTCCCTGCACCGCTTCCATCAACGCCACTTTTTCGCTGGCGGTGCGGCCTTCCAGAATGCTGACCAAGGTGACAGGCATATGTCGGGGTCCTTTCCGGTTCCGCGCTAGAGCGTGGGCAGACCGGTGGGCGAAACGTTCTTTTCCAGCACGCGCGCCACACGGAGCATGCGCGCCTCGTCAAAGGCCCGCCCGGTGAGCTGCAAGCCCACAGGCATACGCGTATCACGTCCCAGGCCGACGGGCAGGCTCATGCCCGGCAGGCCAGCCAAGTTGGTGCTGATGGTGAAGATATCCATGAGGTACATCTGCAAGGGGTCTTCGGTCATCTCGCCTACGCGGAAGGCCGTGGTGGGGCACACCGGCCCGGCGATGAAATCGCACTGCGACAGCGCGGCCTCGAAGTCCTGGCGGATGAGGCGGCGCACCTGGGCGGCCTTGCGGTAATAGGCATCGTAGTAGCCGGAGCTGAGCACGTATGTGCCCAGGATAATGCGCCGCTGTACCTCGTCGCCAAAGCCCTGGGTGCGGCTCTTCACGTACATGTCGATGAGGGTCTCGGCCGATTTGTCGCGGTGGCCGTAGCGCACGCCGTCAAAGCGCGCCAGGTTGGAGCTCGCCTCTGCCACGGCGACAATATAATAGGTGGCGATGGCGTATTCCGAGAGTCTGAGACGCACGGGGACGGTTTTCGCGCCCAGTTCTTCGGCCTTTTTGATGGCTGCGGTGCAGGCCTCGGCCACCTCGTGGGAGAGTCCTTTGTTCCAATATTCCTCAGGCAGGCCGATGGTGAGCCCGGAAAGATCGCCTTCGTCGTTCAAACCGGCCAGATAATCCGGCACGGGGGTGTTGACGGAGGTGGAATCGCGTTCATCGTGCCCGGCGATGACCTGGAGCAAACGTGCGGCGTCTTCCACACTGCGTGTCATGGGCCCGATTTGGTCCAGGGAGGAGGCGTAGGCGATCATGCCGAAGCGTGAGACGCGGCCATAGGTGGGCTTGAGTCCCACGATGCCGCAGAAGCTGGCGGGCAGGCGTATGGATCCGCCGGTATCGGTGCCCAGGGCACCGTAGCATTGGCAGGCAGCCACGCTGGCGCCGGATCCGCCACTGGAGCCGCCCGGTACGCGGGACAAGTCCCACGGGTTGCGGGTTGCGAAATAGGCGGAGTTCTCCGTGGTGGAACCCATGGCGAATTCGTCCATGTTGGCTTTGCCGATGAGGATGGCCCCGGCATCCTTCAAGCGCGAGACGACGGTGGCATCGTATACGGGCTTGAAGCCTTCGAGAATTTTAGAGGCGCAAGTGGTCTCCACCCCTTTGGTGGCCAGAACATCCTTCACGACAATAGGTACACCCCACAGCGGTTGAGCGGGGTTTGGTCCGGAGGCGTCCAGCGTATCGGCCAGGGCCAAGCTTTGCTCGGCCTGTACGGAAAGCAGAGCCTGGATGCTGGGGCGGGTGGCCTCTACACGGTCCAGGGCGGCCTGGGTCACTTCGCGTGCGCTTACGGTCTTGTCCGCCAGTTTGGCGCGGATTTCAGTCAAGGTCAGTTGTGTCAGCTCGGACATGGTGGGGTCGCTTCCGTTCGTTGTGCTGTTGATAGGCTGGGCCAGAGCAATACGGCTCTTTAGGGCGCGTTACACGATGCGCGGCACGATGAAGAAGGCGCCGTCTGTCTCGGGCGCATTTTTCAAAATGTCCTCGCGGGTGCATATCTTGCGCGCCACATCCGGCCGCAGCACGGAGGTGTGAGTTACCGGTGTGTACATGGGCTCCACAGCGCTGGTGTCCAGTTCGCTTAATTTGTCCATGTAGCCCAGAATGCCGTCCAGCTGTCCGGCGTACAGGTCAATTTTTTCAGGTGTCAGGTCCAGGCGGGCCAGTTTGGCCACCTTGGCTACTTCCTCAGGGCTGATCTTCATATCGATGCTCCTTGGCTCTTGCCCCATGGGGCGGGCTATTGCTTGGAATCCTTGGCCTTGCGGATTTCTCGCGCGGTGCTGATGCGTCGTTCGCGGCGGTCCTTGGACTTGGCAATGGATTGGCGCAGTTCTTCGGTATTGACCAGAACCTTTCCGGTTTTGCGCGGGGCAAAAATAAACAGCTTTTGGCTGGCGCGGCCTTCGTGGTTCCACTGCATGGGGGCCATGGCGTAAGGCACGCCTTGCAGCCCGGCAAGCTGAGCGTTTATCTGCTCTGGCAAAAGGTTCTCGGGCAGGTGGAGGCGTACAGCCATTTGGATGAAGTCGTGCCCCAGGGCCACCCAGAAGTCCGCCTGGGAAATGGCGGGGGAGCCTTGGGGGGAGGCGGACTTATCCAACTGGGTCTGCAAGGCCTTCGCTTCTGCGGATTCCGGCCACCAAGCGCCAGGGCAGGCGGCTTGCTGGAAATAGGTGTCGTCAACGTCCTTCAGGTTGTCCAGGGCGACGCTCCACAGCTCTGTGCCCAAAAAGAGCAGGTGCTGTCCCTCATAAAAGTGGAAGTTGGACACCAGCAGTTCTGACGGGGTCCAATCCTCCGGCACAAACACGGCGCCGAAGTCCGGCATAGGCAGGGGAACGTTCTTGTTGGAGCGGAAGGCCTCTGGCACTTTCAGCAGTTGGGCCACGCTCTGCTTCCAGCGCGGGTGGTCGTCTGGGGCATAGCTGCCGGTGGCGGCCAGGCGCAAACCTTTTGGCCTTGGCCTCAGCCTGGAACATTTCTGACATGCGTTGGCCGTAGCGGTTGCGCGGGGCCAGCACAGCCACGGAGCGGATGCCGAGCTTGTCAGCCGTCAGTTCAATCAGGGCGCGGACTTGGTCGCGTGCGCTGGGGAAAAACCGCCAAGCGATGCTGCCTTCCTGCTGGCCGCCCAGGTCGGGCACAAAGGCGAACACGGCCCGGTCGCGGGTCAGGCCTGCTGTTTCCATGGCCTTGTAACTGTCCACCTGCAGCGGGCCGCCAATGACGCGGAAATCCTTGGGCAGGGCGGCGAGTTGTTCCCGCCAATTCGCTGCATCGGTATTGATGGTCTTGATTTCCACCGTGCGACCCTGTGCGGCTAAACGGGCCTGAGCTGCTCCCGCGCCGCGTAGCACCTTCCAGCCTGTGGGGGCAAAGCGCCCGGAAAGGGGCAGGGCTAGGGCGATGCGCACCACGTCGTTTCGGGGAGGCAGCAGGTCCACGGGCTGGTCGGAGCGGGTGCGGTTGGACTGTGCCAACAGCGTCGACAGCGGCGATGACTCCGGACGCAGCCCTGCAAAGGTCGGAGCGACTCCCGGCTTGTCCGGTGCTACGGCGTGGCTGCCTTGGCCTCTACGCACTGCCTCGCGCTGGATTAGGGCGTGGGGGAAGGAGCGAGGATTGGAGGTGCCGACAAGCTTGGCCAAACCGAGCAGTTGGGACAGGGGCATTTCGCGCAGGGCACGGGTATAATCCGTTTCCATGGCGGCTTTGGCTGCCTTGTCCGGAGCTTGCTTATGCACATGGGCCAGGGTGTTTACGGCGCGTGTAAAGTCACCCCCGCGGGCAAAAATATCGGAAAAGGCAATGGCCCCACGGGAGCGGACCTCGTAGGGCAGCTCCGTGTGGGCAGTGAGCCAAGCCTGATGATCATTCACAAGGTCGGGCCGGTCCAGCGCACCGATGGTTTTGATGTACAGATCATGCCAAGCCCAGGTGCCCAAACGGGCCTGGTCCATGCTGGCCTGCCGGTCCAAAGCCTGCTTGGCCTGATAATAATGGCGGGAGTTGTAGGCGCTTATGGCTAGGCGCTCCAGCGCGGTAAGCCGCTCGGCTTTGGTGATGTCTCCGCGCTCCAACAAGCGGGAATACAAGAGCTCGGAGCGGATCATGTCGCGGTTGAAAAAGGCCTGCCCGGCGTCGACGGCCAGATCTGGCGTGGGCTGAATTGTTGGTGCTTGCGGCTTTTCCGGGGTGGCGGCGGGCAGCGTGAGTTCCGAACAGCCCGCGGCAAGCAGGGCGGCGCACAGTGCCAGCACCAGCGCGAGCCCGGAGCGGAGCGTTGTCACGGAACGATTCGAAGTCGGGTGCTGCATTCTAGACCTCCCAGCCTGGGTGCCATAAAAAAATCCCGGCCTGTGAAGAGTCCACAGGCCGGGGTAAGATTACGCGGTCTTGCCTTGCAAGGCAAGCAAGAGGGGCTGTGCTGTTATTTCACTTCGGTGTAGTCGGCGTCGACCACGTTCTCGTCGGCCGGTTTGGCACCACCCTGGGCACCACCACCACAGCCGCCACCGGCGCAGCCGCCAGCCTCAGGACCAGCTCCGCCTTCAGACTGCTTCTGGGCGTACAACTGCTCGGCCAGCTTGTGCGAGGCCTGGGCCAGCTCGTCCGTGGCCTGCTTGATGGCGTCGACGTCTTCGCCTTCCAGCATCTTCTTGACGTTCTCGATTTTGCTCTCGATGTCGCCCTTGACCACGGGGTCGATCTTGTCACCGATCTCGCGCAGGCTCTTTTCGGTGCTGTACACCATCGTGTCGGCCTGGTTGCGGGCCTCGATGACGGTCTGCTTGCGCTTGTCTTCTTCAGCGTGGGCCTCGGCGTCCTTCACCATACGGTCGATTTCGGACTCGGACAGGCCGCTGCTGGCGGTGATGCGGATGGACTGTTCTTTGCCGGTGCCGGTATCCTTGGCAGAGACGTTGACGATGCCGTTGGCGTCGATGTCGAAGGTGACTTCAATCTGCGGCACGCCGCGGGGGGCGGGCAGAATGCCTGTCAGCTCAAAGCGGCCCAGGGTCATGTTGTCGCTGGCCATGGGGCGCTCGCCCTGCAGAACATGGATAGACACAGAGGGCTGGCTATCGGCCGCGGTGGTGAACACCTGGCTTTTGCGAGTGGGGATGGTGGTGTTGCGCTCGATGAGCTTGGTAAACACGCTGCCCATGGTTTCAATGCCGAGGGAGAGCGGGCTCACGTCGAGGAGCAGCACGTCCTTTACATCACCGGCCAGAATGCCGCCCTGGATGGCCGCGCCCATGGACACGACCTCGTCCGGGTTCACCGAGGGGCTG
>Ga0183099_1001676_pt1 | contig 12386 bp, 9 predicted proteins | sample Biomet1_FD_127788 | JGI IMG/M metagenome (GOLD analysis project Ga0183099, IMG submission 127788) | Microbial communities from bioreactor (seeded with anoxic lake sediment) at LBNL, California, USA - Biofuel metagenome 1 | ecosystem: Engineered > Bioreactor > Anaerobic > Unclassified ... | reverse complement strand
GATGCGCGCGATCGAGGGGGCGCAGGCTGGTGGCCAGATCGGCTGGATTCCCGCGGCGGGCGGGTTCCTGCTCGGCATCGGGTTCCTGCTGGGGCTGGATTATCTGATCCCCCACCTGCATCCCGGCTCGGCGAGCGCGGAAGGGCCGCGCACATCCATGAAGCGCACGTCTCTGCTCGTCATGGCGGTCACGCTGCACAATATCCCCGAAGGCATGGCGGTCGGTCTTGCGTTTGCGCTCGCGGCGCAGCACGGGGCAAATTCCCCCGCGGCGTTTGCGGCGGCGCTTGCGCTCGCGCTCGGCATCGGCATTCAGACCTTCCCCGAGGGCGCGGCGATCTCGCTGCCTCTTCGTCAGGAAGGCATGAGCGTGGGGAAATCGTTCGTCAGCGGCATGCTCAGCGGCATCGTGGAGCCGATCTTCGGCATCCTCACCGTGCTGGTCTCCTCGCTGATCGCGCCGTACATGCCCTGGATGCTTTCGTTTGCGGCGGGGGCAATGATGTATGTCGTGGTAGAAGAACTCATCCCTGAGGCGCATCTAGGCGAGCACAGCAACATCGGCACCCTCGGCGTCATGGGCGGGTTCCTGATCATGATGATACTCGACGTCGCGCTGGGGTAACCGCGCGATTGAAAAACACACGCAGCAAAAAAGAGGTTCCGCGATGGAACCTCTTTGTATTTGCTTGCCTGATCGCTACATTTACGAGAGCTTGCAGAGCTCTTTGGCGATCTTTGCTGCAACGCGCGCGTTGTTGTAGGCCAGCTGCACGTTGGACGCAAACGAAACGCCCTTGGTGATCTCCTTGATCCGCGCGAGCAGAAACGGCGTGATGTCCTTGCCGTGCACGCCCTTTTCATCCGCCTCGGCGAGCGCCTCGTTGATGACGCCCTCCATATAATCGTAATCCAGCGCATACTCTTCGGGAATCGGGTTGCCGATGAGCACGCCGCCTTCCAGATAGAGATCCCACTTGGTCTTGATGATCGCGGCGATTTCGGATTCGTCCTTTGCGGCATAGTCCACGCCGAAGCCGCTCCTGCGGCAGTAGAACGCGGGGAAATCGGAGGTGCCGTTGCCGATGACGGGCACGCCCATCGTCTCAAGGTATTCCAGCGTGCGCCCGATGTCGAGAATCTGCTTTGCGCCCGCGCAAACCACCGCGACGGGCGTCTGCTTGAGCTCCTGCAGGTCGGCGGAGACGTCCATCGTCACCTCGCCGCCGCGGTGTACGCCGCCGATGCCGCCGGTGGCAAACACCTTGACCCCCGCCATCGAGGCGCAAATCATCGTGGTGGCGACCGTGGTAGCGCCGTTTTTCTTCATTGCAAGATAGGTCGCCATGTCCCTGCGGCTGACCTTGCCAACGTTTTCCGCGCGGCACATGGTCTCCAGCTCCGCAGGGCTGAGGCCAACCTTGATGCGTCCGCCGATCAGCGCGGTCGTCGCGGGAACCGCGCCCTCCGCGCGAACCACCTTCTCCACCTCCGCCGCAAAGCCGACGTTTTCAGGATACGGCATGCCGTGGCTTAAAATCGTGCTCTCCAGCGCGACCACCGGCTTGTTGTGGTCCAGCGCGGCCTGAATCTCCGGCAAAACATCCAAATATTGCTTCATATGCATTTGATTCTTTCGCTCCTTTCGGGCAACTTTGCCCTTACAGTCGATATCGTATTTCGTTCTCCTTGACGAGCGCGTCGCTCATGTCCGGGTTGATCGTCGTCATGCTCTGAATCGCGGTGATCCCGGATGCCAGCGCGTAGTCGAGCATCTGCTCCACCGGTAGGCCATCCACCAGCGCATGGGTGAATCCCGCCAAAAAGGCATCCCCCGCGCCGGTTGCGTTCACCATCTGCGAAACGGGTCGAAGCGAGCGGAACAGCCTTGTTCCTTCTGCATCCGCATAGTAGCAGCCCTTTTCGCCGCGGCTGACCGCAATGCGCCGAACGCCGCGCGCAAGCAGCGCCTCGCAGGCGCGCTCAATCTGTGCTTCGGTCTCGGTCGGCTTTCCGGATAGGATGCTGAGTTCCATCACGTTTGGCTTCATCGCGTAAAACTTGCCCGCGATGGGCTCCATCTGCCGCGCGTAAGCGGTCGAAACGGGATCGATCAGCACGGGTGTCCCCACCGCCGCCTCGGAAACGAGATGGTCGAGCAGCGCCATCGGCAGGCATGCGTCGCAGACGATCGCATCCGCATCCCGCAATAGTCCCGCGTTTTCGTCCAGGTACGCGGTCGGCAAATCCTCGATGATGCGCATGTCCGACATGCCAAGCAGCATATCGCCCTTTTCATCGAGAATCGCGATGTAGCTGGACGATGTCGCGCCCGGCTTTCGCATCAGGTACGACATGTCGATGCTGGCCAGTGTGCTGTCGCGCACAATCTTCTCGCCGTAGAGATCGTCTCCCACGGCGGAGAGCAGCGCCACAGAAACGCCCTGCCGCGCAAGGTTTTCGAGGATGTTTCGCGTGACTCCGCCGACAGAGGTTGCCATGTAGCCGGGGTTGCTGTCGCGCATGATGATGGACTTCCTGCTGCGCCCGTGTACGTCCACATTGGCTGCGCCAACGCCGACGACTCTGGCTCGCTTGTGCTCGTTCATGCGCTTTTCCTCCGCGTGTTGTTTCGCTTCACTGCCGCGCGAGAGCACCAGTCAATCAAGGCAGATACTTTCGGCACGCTATACAGTATACTCGTCCAGTCGCATATTTTCAAGCGCGCGGGGAGATCGCCATCGTCGCGGCAAAGCGAAACCATCGCGTCAAATCCTGTAAAATCCCCGTCAGAATTCCGCAAACCGGTTGCCTTTTACCGCCTCGTCGTTTAGAATGAACGCGTTGTGCGCAGGTTTTTTGTCTGCGTCATTCTCTTGAGGAGGAAATCATGGCAGCTTTTGACGGCTACTATCTCTATTGTGATCTGGATGGAACGCTCTTTGACGACGACAAAGCGCGTCTCTGCGGAGAACCGCGCCGCCATCGAAACATTCGTGCGCGAAGGCGGTCGCTTTGGCGTCGCGACGGGTCGCGTGCCTTCCATCATCGGCGAAATCGAGCGCGCGCTTCCGGTCAACGCGCCCTGCATCCTGCTCAACGGCGCGGGGCTTTACGATCTAACGGAAAAGCGATTCTTAGCCACGCACGCGATCGACCGCGCACGAATGGAGCAGATCGTCTCCCGCGTGCTGGCGGTGCGCCCGAACGCCTGCGTGCAGGTGTTTACCGAGGAGTCGATCTATGAAGTCAACCCCAATCAGCGGGACGACCCGCAGACGATGATCGAGCACCTGCCCGTCATCAGCGTGCCAATGGAGCAGATTCACGAGACCGCGCTCAAGCTCCTGATTGCGCACACTTCCGAGCATCTGGACGTAATCCATGCCGAGGTGATGCGTGAGGCGTATATCGATTCGTTTTCGGTGTTTCGCTCCGCGGACTGGTATCTGGAGTTTGTCACGGCGGGCGTGAACAAAGGCACCGCGCTGGAGGATGTCCGCGCGCGCTGCGGCGACGTGAAGAAAATCCTCGCCATCGGGGACTACAATAACGATTTGGAGATGGTGGCGCGCGCGGATATCGGCGGCGCGCCCGCAAACGCGATTGACGCGGTCAAGGCGGCATCGGACATCGTGCTCACGAGCAGCAACAACGAAAGTTGCGTTGCGGAATTCTTAGCCCGCACGCTGGGGATTCATCCGAAGAATTGAATCATAAATAGCGTATCAAAAAGCCGTTGCGAATTTGCAACGGCTTTGCGTTTCATTCGTAATATTGCTGCCTGCGTTTCTTCGCTCTGGCTCTGCGCTTGCGCTCATAGCGGCGCTTGCGCTCCGAGAGGATGAAGATCACGATCAGCGCCACGAGCAGGATCGCCAACAGGACGAATGTCAGCGTCAGCGTGTCTCCCGTGGACCAGTCCTTGCGTCCTTTGTCGATCAGCGGCGTGGTGTCCGGCCCCGCGCTCACAACGGCGGTTGCCTGTGGATCTGCCGAGGTCTCCTCCGCGCCCTGACTCACCGCAAAATCCGCAACGAGCTTTGCCGAGTAGATCACCTGATCACCAAGCTTATACTCCACAACGCCCATCTCCTGACCGGCGGTAATCGGCGCCTGCGCGTCGGTCGTCAGCACCATATTCGCGGAGACGGCGCCCGCGTTTGATTTGATGTTGTCCACCGTGGCGTTCGGGAAACGCAGCGTGTCCCCAAGTTGTGCGGTCATGGTCAGTTGCCCGTCCAGGAGGTCTGCGGCGTTTGCGTTGACAACGCCAGTCGAAAAGGTCTTCTGCAGCCCCAGCTCCGAGGCGGAAACGCTCTGATAGCCGTTTGCAAACACGTATTCAAATATGGCGGCGGCGTTGACAAACCGCGCGAGGTTGGTGGTGACCGTGTCACCGTTATACATATCCACCTTGTCGCCAAACATGGTGATGATGACGCGCGCGCCATCTTTTTCGGCAGCGGCGACGAGGCACTTGCCCGCGGTGTCCGTGTCTCCCGTCTTGCCGCCGATGGCGTATGGATAGACGGTCGTCACAGGGTCCCCCGCGACCGCGTTGAGCAGGCGATCGGTATTCACGAGCACGAGATCCGTGGTGCGGACGCTGTTTGCGGGTACGGTATAGGTCTTGGTGGCTGCAATCTTGACGAAATCTGCGTTTTTCAGCGCGTAGGCCATGAGTTTTGCCATGTCGCGCGCCGTTGTATAGTGATCGTCATTCTGCACGCCGTGGGGGTTGCTGTAGTGCGTGCTGGTCATGCCGATCTCCTGCGCCTTCTTGTTCATCAGCGCAACAAACCCGTCGACAGACCCCGCAACGTGCTTGGCAATCGCCTCGCCCGCGTCGTTGCCGGAAACGAGCATGAGCCCGTAGACAAGATCGCGCAGGGTCAGGGTTTCGCCGGGTTGAATGCCCATCAAGGAGGAGTATTTCGTAAACTTGATCGTGGTACCGAGCACCTCATCACCGACCGTAAACGAGTCGTCGAGGTTCCCGTTTTCCAGCGTGACAAGAGTCGTCATGATCTTGGTCGTGCTCGCTGGATAGACCTTTTGATCCGCGTTGCGCTCAAAGAACACAACGCTCGGATCATCGCCGTCCACAACGATCATGTTCGGTGTCGGTATCGAGTCGTAATCATAGTCCGCTAGCGCCATCGCAGGCGTGAGTAGAATCGCTATTGTCAGCAATGCGCCGAGGATTCGTTTCATTCCAGTCTCCCATAGTTGAGTGATCATCGTCTTGCAGTATAGCAAACGTACCCCTGTTTTGGTAGTGCTTTTTCGCTTTTGTGATTGATTGTTTACATTCCCGCGGCTATACTAAAGTTGCGGTAGCGTATGGGTTACGCTTCCGCATTATCCCATTTTTCACAAACTCAAATTCCCGAAAGGAGCGATTATTTTATGACAAAACAGTTCCGTTGCCCCGTCTGCGGGTATGTACACACGGGGGATTCCGCGCCGGACTTCTGCCCGGTCTGCAAAGCGCCCGGCGATTCCTTCGTTGAGATCTCTCAGGAGGTCAAGCTGTATGCTTCCGAGCACGTCGTCGGCATCGCGGCAGGCGTGGACGCAGAGGTGCTCGAAGGCCTTCGCATGAACTTCTCCGGCGAATGCACCGAGGTCGGCATGTATCTCGCCATGGCGCGCGTTGCCGAGCGCGAAGGATATCCCGAGGTTGCCGAAGCGTTCAAGCGCTATGCGTTTGAAGAGGCGGATCACGCCTCCCGCTTTGCGGAGCTATTGGGTGAAGTGCTCACCACCTCGACCAAGAAGAACCTCGAACTGCGCGCCGAGGCCGAGTTTGGCGCTTGCGATGGCAAGACGAAGCTTGCCAAGCGCGCAAAAGAACTCAATCTGGACGCAATCCACGATACCGTGCATGAGATGGCACGCGACGAAGCCCGCCACGGCAAGGGATTTGAAGGACTGCTCAAGAGGTATTTTGCATGAATCCGTTGAATACCTATCTGGATCACACGCTGCTCAAGGCGGATGCCACGAGCGCGGATATCCTCGCCGTCACCGCTGAAGCAAAGGCCTACAAGACCGCGAGCGTCTGCGTCAACTCCTGCTACGCCGCGCTGGTTGCGCGGGAGCTTGCGGGAAGCGTTGTCAAGACCTGCGTCGTCGTCGGTTTCCCGCTGGGCGCGATGTCGAGCGGGGCAAAGGCCATTGAGGCGGCGCTTGCCGTTCGCGATGGCGCGGAAGAAGTCGATATGGTCATGAACATCGGCGCGGCGAAAGCCGGCGACTGGGCGGCGGTTCAGGCGGATATCTCCGCTGTCGTCAACGCGGCAAAGCCCGCAATCGTCAAGGTCATCCTCGAAACGTGCCTCTTAACCAACGAGGAAAAGGTGAACGCCTGCCTCGCTGCGAAATCCGCAGGGGCCGCGTTTGTGAAGACCTCCACCGGCTTTTCCACCGCAGGCGCAACCGTCGAGGACATCGCGCTCATGCGAAAGACGGTTGGCTCCGAGATGGGTGTCAAAGCGAGCGGCGGCGTTCGCACGCGCGAGCAGGCGCTTGCCATGATCGAAGCTGGCGCAAGCAGAATCGGTTGCAGCTCCACTAAGAAGATCATGGAGTAAGCTTTACCGTCTATCGATAGACGTTTCAAGTCCGCGAAGTGTTCGTTCCCTTGTTCACAATTTACAGGTTATATACGTATTCAGTATGGGAGCCGAATGCCAAATAATGGCATTTCGGCTCCATTTTGATTCGTTGTCCCCCACTTTGCGTGTTTTACTAGTAAAAGGATTAACAATTTATCCATAGATTCTTCACAATAATCCCGATCATTCCCCCCCACATCCTATGGTACACTATAGTTGCATTGAAATGGAGATTTTTAGCCTGAGATCGGGTTCATCCGATGTTATCTCCGGTGAACCGCGGCGAAAGAGCCACAGACTCTGCCGACGATCAAACCTTCCATCTTTGCACAATCCCCGGCAAAGAGCGCTGAGCCGATTCTCAATTGAGGAGCGTGAATCATATGGATCAACACGACGGCGGTTTCGGATATCCGCCATATGAAGACAACCCCAACACGGCCGGACAGGGTTCTGGTGTGTCGCGCGGGTATCGCGAAGATCCTGCAGCTTACGGAGTAGATCCTTCGCAGCAGTACGATCCCAACGCGCCCTACGATCCCGCATATGCCGGGCAGCCCGGCTATGACGAAAGAGGGTATTCCGTTCAGCCGCCACAGGGTGGATACGCGGATCCCGAGAATCCGTATGCGCCGCATCCGATCGACCCGAACTACGGCTACTCCTATCCGCAGGGGAATGCGTATGGTAATCAGCAAGGGAATGCCTATGGCAACCCGCAGGACTATTATGCTCAGCAGCCTCCCGTCAGCGCATATGGACAGCAGCCCCCCGTCGGCACATATGGGCAGCAGCCCGTCGATCCGTATGCCCAGCCGGTTGATCCCTACGCGCCGCGGCAGAGTGCCGGACGCTATCCGGAAAATCCCGACAGCGCATATGCCACTCGCCTCCAGATGACGGACTATTCAAAACGGGGCACAACCGCGCGCACCGTCATTCCACCCGAGGAAGAGGGCTATCCTTACACCGCGCGCAGCACGACGGGCCGCACGACCATGCCACGCGAGAGCGATGGATACGGCTACACCGGGCGCAGCAACACCGGACGCATGCGCATGCCCGACGATGTGGAGGAGTTTTCCCCACGCGGGCAAACCTCGCGTACGCGCATGCCGCAGAGTGAAGACGAATATACCCCGCGCGCCACAACCACGCGTTCGCGCTATCCAGAGAGCGAAGACCGTTATGCGCGCGAAGCAGACGAGAACGACGAGGCATATGAACGCCCCCGCTCCAGTGGCAAGAAGAAACGCACCAAGTTCGGCAAGTTCATGCATGCGCTTGGTCTGTATCTGGCGCAGCTTCCCTCCAAGACGCTGATTCTCATCGGCGGTGGGTTCGCGGTTCTGGTTGCAGCCGTCATCCTGATTGCGGTTCTTGCGCAAAACAGCGATCGCTCGGAGAAGCAGGACGTGGATCAGCTCGCCATTACAGACGTCACCATCACGCCTTCCCTTGCGCCGACGAATACACCTGTCCCGACCGAGGAGGTCTCCCCCACGCCGGCACTGCCGACGCTGACGGAGAACATTTCAAAAGCAGGTACGGTCAGCGATTTGATTCCGGATATTCAGAAGCGCCTGGTTGAGCTCGGTTATATGGATGAACCGGAAGGCGGCTATACCAATAAATACGGGCCGAACACCAAGACGGCAATCCGCCTCTTCCAGCTCAAGAATTTCGATACCAACAAAAGCTGGGACGGCGTCATTGGCAACGCCACCTATTCGCTGCTCATGAGCGATGCGGCTAAGAGCTATTTCCTCTCTCGCGGCGATGGCGACGACCGCACGAAGGTGCTCACGAAGCTGGTGCAGGATGTTACAAACCTGCAAAAGCGCTTGGTTGAGCTAGGCTACCTGACCGCGGGAAGCGCTACCGGCCTATATGGCAACACCACCGTGCTCGCGGTGCAAACCTTCCAAGAATATGCCGGCCTCCCGATTGACGGCATCGCAGGGCAAGAGACGATGAAGCAGATCTACAGCGCCGACGCGATGACAGCTGAGGTAGGCAAGGTCAACAATAAGTCCAAGATGACGGTCTCGCCGAGTGCCAATCCGACGACGACAACGCCGAATCCGGGCACGTCCACATCCCCCACCGTCAATCCATAAACGATATCACAAAAATGGAGTTGCCCAGAAATGGACAACTCCTTTTTTTTTGATCCCGACGAATCATTCCTGCGTTGCGCGATGAAACGATGCTCGGACAGGCAGGCTGGTGTTATTCGTCCTTAAGGAAGGCATCCAGCATCTCCACCGGAATCTCCATCCGCTTTGCCGCCTGCTCTCGTGTCATGCCCTCGCAAAGAAACCTGCGCGCAACATCCCCCATGTGCTCTCCAACCTCGATGATGTGGCCATCTGCGTCATAAAAGCGCACGACGCGCTGACCCCAGCTGTGCTCCTTGAGGTCGTGGATCAGCTCAACATCAAACACGCGCATGCGGATAAAGAACGACTCAATTTCGTGCTCGTCAAAGTAAAGCTCTGCATCATTTGCGCCATACACGATGTCGTCCGCCTCTCGTTCGATAAACGAAAGCCATGTCTCCTCCGCCTGTAGCGCAATGCCGTTTGTATAGGCGATATAGACGCCGAGATCCATCGCCACCTTGCAGCCCAGCAGGCCTTCGTAGAGCTTTCTTGCGCGGCCGATATCGCGCACAACCAAGAGTGTTCCCGCGAACTTCATCGATCATTCCTCCTGCGTTTGAAGGGATTTCATACCCCTGTATGGGCCTATCCTATCACAATTTAGCAACGATATGCCAGCGTTCTAACGAACCTTTTACACAAAACGACGGATAAAAACGAGCGCCCCCGCACAAAATGCAGAGGCGCTCGCGGTTTGACGTTGCTTGCTTTCTTGCGAAAGCCAACGGGTCAATCCTTCTCCCGATTATTTCATCGAACCGGAGAAGAGGATCGGTTCTGCCTGATAGAGCAGAGCATCACGCTCCGCGCCGCCCGGCAGTTTCTTGGCCTGCTCGATGAGGCCGGTGTACTCGTCGTTGACCCACTCGCCATAGTTATAGGAGTTGCCATTGACGAAGAGCTCAAGGTAGGTAACCGGATCGTTGTAGTCCGCGATCCAGCCGAGGCGCGCCAGACCAAAGGTGTCCGCCGCGAGGCCGTCCGTGTAAACGTTCCAATCCTGGTTCGCCAGTTCGAGGTTCAGACCAAGAACGGACTTCACATCGCTCTGCACGGCTTCGGCAATCGCCTGATGCGTCTCAGAGGTGTTGAAGTTGTAGTAGATGGTCTTCGCGGTGTCGTAACCATCGGCGGAAGCCTGCTCCATGAGGTACTCTGCGAGCTCGCAGCGATCGTCATAGTTGTTCAGGTCGAGGCCGAGGGCGTCGCCCAGATTCGTCTGGAGCCATGCCCACATGGTCGGCATATCGGCGGAAACGGTGTTGGCAAAGTTGTTGCCAGCGCTGTCCTTGATGCCGGCGGCGGTGAGGCCGGTCGCGGGAACCTGGTTGGCCTGGGTCACGTTATCAACGATGTTCTGACGATCGATGACCAGCGTGATTGCAGCGCGCACGCGCCAATCCGGAATGTTCTTCGCGCTCAGGTAGAGGAAATAGGTACCAACGTAATCGTTGATGTAGCAATCTCCGCTGGCCTGAAGGGTCTTCACCATATCGGTCGGGAAGTTTTCGATGAAGTCATACTCGCCGGACTGATAGGCCGAGAGGATGGCGGTTTCGCTGTCGCTGAGGTAGTAGGTGATGGTATCCGGGCCGGCGACGTTCGCGGCATCATAGTATTCCGCGTTCTTCGCGAACTTGATGTAGCTGTCGTGTACCCATTCAACCGCTTTGTACGGTCCGTTGACAACGATGCTCGCCGGATCCGTCCAAGTCGTGCCTGCGCTCACAACATCCTCACGCAGCGGCATGAGGCTGGCAAACGCGCAGAGATCGAGGAAATACGGGCACTCCGCAACGAGGGTGACCTGGAAGGTCTTGTCGTCCACGGCTGCAACGCCAAGCTGGTCGGGCGTCATCGTGCCGCCGTTGACTTCGGTCGCGTTCACGACGATGCCGTCGAGAAGGTAGCCGTAATCGCTTGCGGTGGCCGGATCAACCAGGCGACGCCAGGAGTACACGAAGTCATTCGCGGTGACAGGCTTGCCGTCGCTCCAATTGGCATCGCGCAGCGTGAAGGTATAGGTCACGGTGCCGTCCGCATTGATGACGGAGGTGTAGGATTCAGCAATACCGTTGACGATCTGCGTGTTGAGCACGGAGGGATCGTCCTGATACTGCGTACCGGTGGTCGCATACTTCATCAGGCTCTCAAACTGAAGCTGCGTATAGGTGGAACCGTCGACGGAGCTGATCAAGCCCGGATCGATGGTTTCCGGTTCGGACGCGATGCAGGCGGTGACATCCGCTTTGCCGGTTGCGTTGGCAAAGAAGTAGTAACCAAACGGCGTGTACCACACGTTTTCTACGCCTTCATGCAGGCAATACATGTTGGTATAGAAATACAGCGGGCTGACGGGGAATCCGCCACCTTCGCCGGAAGTCATCGGCTTTACGACTTCTTCCGTCGGGGCCGCGGTCGCTTCTGCGGTGGGGGCTTCGGTCGCCACGGGCGCGGCGGTCGTTGCACAAGCGCTCAGAACGCCGATCGCCATCACAAGACTGAGCAGAATCGCGATAATCTTTTTCATTTGTTTCCTCCTCATAGAATGTATTGGGTGTTATTTACAAATCGCAGCGCGGTTCTTTGTTTGCCCGACTAATTGCCGCAGGAGCGATGTTGCAACGAGTGAAAGCAGTCTTTAGCGCTCTAGATCCAGCTTATGGCACGCCGCGAAATGATCCGGCGAATATTCTTTAAACTCCGGCTCTTTTTCGCTGCAAATCGGCATTGCGTACGGGCAGCGCGTATGGAAGCGACAGCCGGACGGCGGATTGAGCGGGCTTGGGATATCCCCTTCGAGCAGGATTCGTTTTCTCTTTTTATTCTTCTCCGGATCCGGCAACGGTACCGCGGAGAGCAGCGTCTGCGTATACGGATGAATGGGCTTGTTGCACAGTTCATAGCTCTCTGCAAGCTCAACCAAGCAACCAAGGTACATAACTCCGATGCGATCGGAGATGTGGCGCACCACGGAGAGATCGTGCGCGATAAAGAGGTACGTCAGCCCACGTTCCTTTTGCAGGTCTTCGAGCATATTGATCACCTGCGACTGAATGGAGACATCCAGCGCGCTGATGGGTTCGTCGCAAACGATGAACTCCGGCTCTACTGCAAGTGCGCGGGCGATGCCGATGCGCTGCTGCTGTCCACCCGAGAACTCATGCGGAAAGCGGTTTGCGTGCTCGGAGTTGAGTCCGACGTCTTCCAGCAGCTTGCTGATGCGCGCGGTGCGCTCCGCCCTGCCGGGGGTTAGTTTATGAATATCCAGCGCCTCGCCAACGATTTCGCCAACCGTCATGCGCGGGTCAAGCGAAGCGGAGGGGTCTTGGAAGATCAGCTGAATCTTTCTGCGGTACGGCAGCATATTGACCGCAATTTTCTTCTCGCTGTCAAATATGGTTTCGCCGTTGTAGATAATCTTGCCGCAGGTTGGCTCATAGAGCCGTAAAATCGTTCTGCCGAGGGTGGTCTTGCCGCAGCCGGACTCGCCGACGATACCGAGGGTCTCGCCCTTGTAGATATGCAGCGTCACATCCTGCACGGCCTGCACATAGTCCTTGCGCATAAGCCCGGTCTTCACCGGGAAATATTTGCG
>Ga0183099_1001674_pt1 | contig 12407 bp, 8 predicted proteins | sample Biomet1_FD_127788 | JGI IMG/M metagenome (GOLD analysis project Ga0183099, IMG submission 127788) | Microbial communities from bioreactor (seeded with anoxic lake sediment) at LBNL, California, USA - Biofuel metagenome 1 | ecosystem: Engineered > Bioreactor > Anaerobic > Unclassified ... | reverse complement strand
TCCTATTTACAAGATGGCATGGAAATTAAAATTAACAGAGTTACCTGTTCATATGAAACTCGCACTGATGTTGTGCCGTTTCAGGTGATTGAAAATCCGCTTCAAACAATTCCAAAAGGAACAAGGAACCTAATCACTGCCGGCAGCAACGGCACAGCGGAACACAAAATTAAGGTAATGTATGTAAACGGTGTCAAAACCGATGAGTTTATCGAAGAAACAAATGTAATAACCCCCGCACAGAACGAAGTATATGATGTTGGCGTGGGCGGAACGATTACCGGAAAAAACGGTGTCGAATATGCCTATTCCTACTATTTTGACGTAACGGCAACCGCCTATTGCATGGGCACTACCACTGCAACCGGCGAAAGATTGAAAAAAGGAATCGTTGCAGTTGATAAAAGTGTCATCCCGTTTCACACTAAAATGTTTATCACAGGCGATGTAGAATATGGATACGGGATTGCCGAGGATACCGGTGGCGCAATCAAGGGCAACAAAATTGATTTGGCATATGAAACGTACAATGAATGCATTAGCTTCGGAAGACGTTCCATGCGTGTTTATATTCTCGAATAATAAACTGGCATAAAAATCCCGGCTTAAATTTTTTAAGCCGGGTATTTGTTTTCTTCAGAAATTCATTGTTTTTATGTTTCGTCTTCCAATGTCAATTCCACAACCGTATCGAGTTCATCGGGAAGCGCATGACCGTTTAGGGTGATGTAAACGTTTTTTCCTTCTCCGTAATGTGTGGCATACCACGGTACGGATATTTTAACCTCGCTGTCATCTCTGACAAGGCGTGCATCCGTAACTGTTTCCGCTATGTTGTTTAAAGCAAGCGTAACCATGCTCCGCTCAAAGATATGGGCGTATAGTTTGTTTCCATTTTGGGTAAGTCTGCCCCATTCGGGTTTTGAATATCCAGATGCCGTACAACCATAAATCGATTTTGCGTTCAATTCCATCCAATCTCCGACTTTTGACAGAATATCAATGCTTTCCTTTGGAATATTTCCCTTGGCATCTGGGCCTACATTTAAAAGTAAATTGCCTTTTTTACTAACACATTCGACAAGTGCATGTACTACGTCCTTCGGTGTTTTATAATCATGGTCAGCAACCGTATATCCCCAGTTATAATTTAAGGTGATACAGGCTTCCCACGGCAGTGGGTCACCAATAGAATCGGTCATTCCTTCCGCCGGAATGGTCTGTTCGGGAGAAGCAAAATCACCGGAATAAAGTTCCGGATTTTCAGAACGGATATCCCCGCCCAGACGATTATCAATAATGATGTCGGGCTGTAAGTTGCGCACCATGTTGATGAGTTTTGTAGCCTGCCACTTTTCACCCGTCATCGTGTCATAGGAAAAGTCAAACCATAGAATATCGATTTTTCCGTAATTGGTCAAAAGTTCCTTTACCTGTCCGTGAAAATAGTCGACATATCGTTCGAACTGTTCTCCATTTTGATTTTTATATGCTTCGTTTTCACGCATGGGATGAATTCGGTCGCCGTAAGCTGGGTAATCGGGGTGGTGCCAGTCCAATAGGGAATAATAAAATCCGATTTTAATTCCTTCGGCACGAAAAGCATCGACATATTCACGGACAAGGTCTCTCTTTGCGGGTGTGTTTGTCGCTTTGTAATCGGTGAGAGCGGAGTCGAACAGGCAGAAGCCGTCATGGTGCTTTGTGGTGAGTACAGCATATTTCATGCCGGCCTTTTTGGCGAGAGCCGCCCATTTTTTCGGATCATAGTCGGTGGGGTTGAATGTTTTAAAATATTTTTCATAAGCCTCGTTGCTGATTCGCTCTTGATTTCTGACCCATTCCCCTCTTGCGGGGATGGCGTAAAGACCCCAGTGGAGAAACATTCCGAACCGATCTTGCATCATCCATTCGGTGCGCAAGTTGCGTTCTTCTTTGATACCCATAATAACATTCCTTCCTATCATAAAAAAGATTTGTTTGACAACAGCAGTATAGATGATTTATAATAAATAAGAAATGGAATTAATTCATCTATTTTTGTAATATATTAAGGATTGATACAGCAATGAATCAAGACGTTTTTTTAAATACGCTCTCCTCTCTGAAAGCCTCATTTATCTGTGGAAGTTATACAAATTGCAACGAGGCAACGTGGAAGGATTTCGATTATATTCCCGCATTCAATAAGTTCTATTTGATCGATCAAGGTGAGTGTTGTTGCTCGGTTGATGGCGAGGAGTATTATCCGAAAGCAGGGCAGTTAATGCTGCTTCCCGCAAATCACTTGCAGTCCTATTCAATGCGCAACGGACACCCTTTGATCAAATATTGGTGCCATTTTACCGCTGAAGTCATGAACCGTTCGCTGTTTGATGTCATCAAGACCGATCTTGTCGTTGACATCCCCAATTTTGCGGCGGCGAAAACGCTCTTTCAGAGATTATATGTTCCCATTGAGGGAACGGCATCCGACTGTATTTCAGTGCAATTGGACCGCCAGGCGGCACTGACCGAAATCATCTCGCGCTATATTTCTCTTTCCCATGCGCAATACAGCGAAAACATCGTCAGCGCCAAAAATGATTTTCAACCGGTGTTTGAATATATCCATCACCACCTGTCCAAACAGATTACAGTGGAGGAACTTTCAAAAACCGTTCATTTACACCCCAACTATTTTATCAAGCGTTTTCACGAAATTTACGGTATTTCTCCCATTCAACATGTCAATGCGGAACGGTTGGAGCAGGCAAAATATCTGTTGGAGAACACCACGCTTTCCATCAGTGAGATTTCTCAGAAAACCGGCTTCTGCGATGTATTTTATTTTTCAAAATTTTTTAAAAAAGCGGTCGGCTTTTCGCCGTCGCAGTATAGAAGTGTCACACAACCACGTACATAAAAAACTGCCGATGTTCTTTTTCAAGAACGTCGGCAGAATTTATTTATACGATTTTTACCTTATATTGTTTCATCCAGTAATTCAACTGAAGAAAATAAGCGATGGTTTGCGGAACATTCATCAATTGACCATACCACGGGGTTTGATTTTGCGACTGGATTAGCTCAATCAACTTTTCTTTTTTGATCAAATCGTGAATCGGTTCGCTCGGAGTTGCGATGAGTTCATTCAACCTTGCGGTAACGGCGTTTAAATAAGCGGGATTGTGTGTTTTGGGATAAGGACTCTTTTTTCTCCACAACACTTTTTCGGGTAAAATTCCCCGCACCGCTTCCCGCAGCAACCCTTTTTCATAATGATTGTAGTCCTTGTATTCCCACGGCGTGGAATACAGATAATCGGCGATGCGGTAATCGCAGAACGGAACACGCACTTCCAACCCGGAATACATGGACATGCGATCTTTTCGATCGAGCAGTGTTTGCATAAACCACTGAAGATTGAGATTGATCATAATTTTAAACTTTTTATCCTCATCCGTTTCGGTTTGGCTTAAATCGGTGCTGTCGGCCGTTTTACGGTATTTTTGATAGACATAGTCAGCGGCATTGATCTTGCTTGCAAATTCCTCTTTTAAGAAGCCAGAACGCCACTGTGTGGACTGTGCCCATGGGAAGCCTTCCGCCTCTCGGATGGTTTTATCCCGATACCACGGATACCCTCCGAAAATCTCATCGGCACATTCTCCCGAAAGCGCAACAGTAAAATCCTTTTTCATTTCACGACACAGCAGGAGAAGGGAAGAATCCACATCCGCCATGCCGGGCAAATCCCTTGCATCCACAGCAAGAAAGAGTGCATCCACCAATTCTTCCGTGTCGAGGATGATTTTATGGTTTTCACAGTTTAAGTACTTTGTCATCGCATCGATGTATTCGTTGTCGCTGTTTGGTTGAAACTTGCTTGCGGTAAAATATTTCTCGTTGTCTTTATAAAAAACCGAATAGGTATGTAGTTTTTCGCCCCGTTCCGCAAAATAATTGGAGGCAACGGAGGAAATGATGCTTGAATCAAGACCGCCCGACAGAAACGTGCAGAGTGGAACATCCGAAACAAGTTGGCGACGGATGGAATCCTCCACAAGAAAACGCACATTTTTGACGGTATCCCCAAACGGATCGGTGTGTTTTTGATCGGTCACACTCCAATACTTTGCGCTGGAAAGCCCGTCTTTGGTGTAATATCCGCAACAAGCGGGGGGCAATTCGGAAATATCTTTAAAAACGCCGTAACCGGGGGTTCTTCCGGGACCGATTAAAAGCAGTTCCGCAATCGACTGCGTGTCAATTTCGGGCGTGATATGCGGGTGCTTTAAGATGGTTTTCAGTTCCGAGGCAAACAGAAACTTACCATTTTTTACCGTATAGAAAAATGGTTTTACGCCCATTCTGTCCCGTGCTACAAATAACTTCTTTTCGTTTTTTTCCCAAATGGCAAATGCAAAAATTCCGTTGAATTTTGTGACGCATTCTGCACCCCACACGGTGTAGGATTTTAACAACACTTCGGTGTCCGAATGACCGAAGAAGGTGCATCCGAGGTCAAGAAGCTCTTTTCGCAGTTCTTCTGTGTTGTACAGCTCCCCATTATACACAAGCGTATATTCGTTTCCGGCGTGCTGTACTGTCATTGGTTGTTTTCCGTTTTCAATGTCAATGACGCATAATCGCGCATGTAATAACGTGATATTTTCGCTCTCAAAAATCCCGTTTTGGTCGGGTCCACGGCTGGACATGGTGTCAAGAAGCATGTTTTTTTCCTGTTCCGACAATAGCGCATTGCCATTGTAATCGATTTCTCCGCCGATTGCACACATTATAATCACCTCAAAAAATGAGAAGCTCTGCCGTTCAGAACTTCTTTGTTTATTCTATTATATGCACTGTTTTTCGATTTGATTTTTTTCTACATGCATAAGGTGTTTTTTATTTTGACAAAATATATCTGAATGTCAAAATGAAAGGAAATGAAAGATGGAGAAAGAGAAAAAGAAAAAAGAAAGCGACGGGGAAAATAACGCCGACCGCTATTTGCCCGGGTTCAACGCAGTGGCATCTTCTACCGACTGTACAGGGCTTACACCGTCAGGCATAATGGATGAGGACGAAGCAATTTCTTATACCGATATTTATAAAATTCATCTGGCGGACGAAGAGAAGGATGCTCATACAAAAAAGCAGGAGAAAAAGAATAAATAGAAGCGTAACAAACACAATCGGGGCGGAAAAACCCCGATTCTTTTATATACCAGAACAATCAATTTGAACACAATGAAAATTATATATGAACATTTTTCGACAGCTATTGCAATCGCTCACAGTTCCTGTATAATTATGATGGATTGGGTTTGAATCAAACGATATGAATAAACTCAAACCTCATTATGCATTTTTATTGCAATATGTTCTTATATAGCCAATAAAAAATGTAAAAATGACGCTATTAAAACAAATTAATTCAAAATAGAAAAGGCTTATGCCGGTTGGAGGTCAATAAAATGACAAATAATGCAGCAGTGAAAAAATGGGTTGCCGAAATGGCGGAGCTTACCTGCCCTGACGCCATCATATGGATTACGGGAGACGAGGCTCAACTGAACAATCTCCGTGAACAGGCAGTCAAATCGGGGGAGATCATCAAACTCAACGAAGAGAAGCTTCCCGGATGCTATCTTCACAGAACCGCCATCAACGATGTAGCCCGTGTAGAGCATAGAACCTTTATCTGCACCAGCAAAAAAGAAGATGCAGGTCCCACAAACAACTGGATGGAACCGTCCGAATGCTACGATAAATTGAAAAAATTATACCGCGGCTCGATGAAGGGACGCTTTATGTATGTCATCCCTTACTCGATGGGTGTTGTGGATTCCGATTTCTCTAAAATCGGAATTGAATTGACCGATTCGATTTATGTTGTGCTCAACATGGTTATTATGACAAGAGTCGGAAACATGGTGCTCGACAGACTCGGAGATCGCGACAACTTTATCAAGGGACTTCACGCAAGAGCAGATATCGATGAAAACAACCGTTACATCTGCCATTTCCCGGAAGACAATACCATTTGGTCGATCAATTCCGGTTACGGCGGAAACGTGCTCTTGGGCAAAAAATGCTTTGCACTTCGCATTGCTTCTTATCTCGGAAGAAAAGAAGGCTGGTTTGCGGAGCATATGCTGATTTTGGGTGTTGAATATCCGAACGGCGAAATTAAGTACATTGCGGCGGCATTCCCGTCTGCTTGCGGAAAAACAAACCTTGCAATGCTCATTCCACCCGAATTCTATCAGAAAAAGGGCTATAAAGTTTGGTGTGTCGGTGACGACATCGCTTGGATTCGCATTGGTGCCGACGGCAGACTTTGGGCGGTCAACCCCGAAAACGGATTCTTTGGCGTTGCACCCGGAACCAATGAGAGTTCCAACCCCAATGCACTTCATACCACAAAGGCAAACACCATCTTTACCAACGTGGTTCATAATCTTGACGACAATACCGTTTGGTGGGAAAAGCTGGACGACAACGCTCCGACCAATGCAATCAACTGGAAGGGCGAAAAGTGGGATAAGAACAGCGGCGAAAAGGGCGCACATCCGAATTCCCGTTTCACCGCACCGGCAATTCAATGCCCCTGTGTTTCCTCGGAATTCAACAGCCCAGCAGGCGTTCCTCTCTCCGCAATCGTATTTGGCGGAAGAAGAGCAAAAACCGCACCGCTTGTTTATCAATCGCGTGATTGGCAACACGGCACCTTTGTCGGTTCTGTTATGGCTTCCGAAACAACAGCCGCTGCATCCGGTGCTGTCGGTGTCGTCAGAAGCGACCCTATGGCAATGCTTCCGTTCTGCGGGTATAACATGGGCGACTATTTCAAGCACTGGCTTGAGATGGGTAAGAAAATTCCAAATCAGCCGAAGATATTCCATGTCAACTGGTTCCGCACCGATGACAAGGGTGACTTTATCTGGCCCGGATTCGGCGATAACCTTCGTGTTCTGGATTGGATTTTGGATCGCTGCGAAGGAAAAGCGGATGCGGTAGAAACAGCAATCGGCTATCTTCCAAAAGCGGAAGACATCAATATTGAAGGGCTTGACATTACCCCTGCAACCATCAAAGAGCTTCTTACCGTTGACAAGAATGCTTGGATTGAAGATGTTGCGAGAATCAAAGAATTCTATGCTTCTATCGGAAGCACCGTTCCGGTTGAATTGTTTGACGAGTTAAAAAAATTGGAAGTTGCACTCAACAAATAAACCGGTTTCACGAAATTTTAAGTAATATCAAAGCATCTCAAAGGGGGAAAAACCTTTGAGATGCTTTTTTTTATTTGATTTTATAACACAAAAAATCATTTCTTTCGCTGTTTGTGCTGTAAAATCTATATCAAATTAGTATTATATATTACAATATGGGTTTCAGTTCACAAAAAATCCTTGAATTTTTAAGGAATATCCGATATAATATAAAGAAATAAACGTTAGTGTGGGATAAAATACAATCCGACAAACGAAAGGACAAACAAACATGCCTAAAAAGCCGGCACAGGAATACGGGAATCAAAGTATTTCCTCTCTCAAAGGCGCGGACAGAGTTAGAAAACGTCCCGCTGTCATATTTGGTTCCGACGGATTGGAAGGCGCTCAACATTCCTTTTTTGAAATTCTGTCCAACTCAATCGACGAAGCACGGGAAGGATATGGATCGGTGATCAACATCACGGTTCATAGCGACCATACCCTTGAGGTGGAGGATTTCGGGCGGGGCGTTCCGCTTGGCTGGAACGAAAACGAAAAACGCTTTAACTGGGAGCTTGTATACTGCGAACTGTATGCGGGCGGAAAATATAACAACGATGACGGTGAAGCATATGAATACTCACTGGGGTTAAACGGTCTTGGTGCCTGTGCGACGCAGTACAGTTCCAAATCTATGCATGTAACAAGCTTCACACGGGACGGAAAATATTCCATTCAGTTTGAAAAAGGTGAACCGGTGGGAGAGTTGTTGAGCGAAGAACCCGTCAAAAAACGTACGGGAACCCATATCGTTTGGACGCCCGACCTTGATGTTTTTACCGACATCAATATTCCGTATGATTATTTTACTGAAATTTTGAAAAAACAGGCGGTTGTCAATGCCGGATTAAAGCTTTGCCTTGCCTTTCAGCAAGAGGACGGCAAGTTTACAAAGGATGAATTCTACTATAAAAACGGAATCGTCGACTATATGAATGAACTGATTTCCGGTGGGGAAGTTGCACTGGATGCCTTGGAAGTTCCAGAGGGTGAGGCAGAGGCAGACATCGAAGAGGATGTTTCCCGCACCTATGCCATAACGCACCCCATCTATAATCAAACCGAACGACAGGGCAGAGATCGACCGGACAAGCCGGAGTATAAAGTGAAAATCGAAGCGGCGTTCTGCTTTTCCAACCATGTCAACGCAATCGAATATTATCACAACTCCAGCTTTCTGGAACACGGCGGCTCGCCCGATAAAGCGGCGAGAAGCTCCTTTGTGAAGGCGTTTGACAACTATTTGAAAGCTACAAATAAATATAACAAAACGAAAGCAAAATTACCTTTGGCGATATTGAGGATTCGCTTGTGCTGATTACCAACAGCCATTCCACAAGAACCTCCTATGAAAACCAAACCAAAAAGGCGATTACAAACGCATTTATCACCGAAGCCATGACCGACTTTTTCCTGCATACCCTGGAGGTGTTTTTTGCGGAAAACCCAACCGAAGCGACAGTGGCTGCAAATCAGATTCTGATCAACAAGCGCAGCAGGGAAAGCGCCGAGAGCGCAAGGGTCAATTTAAAGAAAAAGCTCTCCTCCAACATTGATATTTCAAACCGTGTGGAAAAGTTTGCGAACTGCCGTACAAAGGATGCAAACCGCCGTGAGCTTTATATTGTTGAGGGGGATTCGGCACTCGGCTCGTGTAAGCTTGCACGTGACCCCGACTTTCAGGCGATTATTCCCGTTCGAGGGAAAACCTTAAACTGCTTAAAAAGCACCTACGATAAAATTTTCAAAAGTGAGATTATCGTTGATTTGTTAAAGGTAATCGGCTGTGGTGTGGAAATGGGCACAAAAAACAAAGACCTTTCGCAATTTGACATTGGTGCATTAAAATGGAATAAAATTATCATCTGTACCGATGCCGATGTGGACGGCTACCAGATTAGAACGCTGATTATGACGATGCTTTACCGCCTTTTGCCCACGCTGATCCGAATGGGAAAAATTTTTATTGCCGAATCGCCTTTGTATGAAATTACATCCAAAGATGGCATTCAGTTTGCTTACAACGAACCGGAAAAAGCCGAAATTATTGCAAAACTCGGCAACACCAAATATACATTGCAACGCTCCAAAGGGCTTGGCGAAAACGAACCAGAAATGATGTCGCTCACCACTATGAATCCTGCGACAAGGCGCCTGATTCGCATCGAGCCGGAAAACGAACAGGAAACCCATGTGATGTTCCACACCCTGCTTGGAGATGATATTATCGCACGGAAAGCCTTTATTGCAAAAAACGGTGCAGATTATATCGAACTTGCGGATATTTAAAGAATCCCTGCTTGAACCCGAATGGGGGGAAGAGGAATTTGGAACGATGAAAATCGATCCGACAGCAGAACTTGCGAGCTTTGTATTTTTAATTTTTTAAGGCAATCAATTGTGCTGTGAGAAGTGACTGCTTCTCATAATTCTGTTTTCTTTGTTTTTAAATTCAGCTCATTTTTTGACATAGACTGAAAGGATTACTATTTATGAATATCAATATCTTTCAAAGCGGAAAAAGCGTAAAGGAGTTCGGCGCACTTGGCGACGGAATCACAAATGACGCGGTCGCTTTTCAAAAGGCATTTGATTCGGGACTTCCGGTTATTTCAATTCCGTTTGGAAAATATCTCATCGGAGCTCCTTTAAAAATTGGTTCCGACACCACAATTCTCGCCCATAAACGTGCAGAAATTGTGCTTGGAGACAAGGTTTGCACCAAACGCGGGGAGTTTCTTCTGACCAATCAAAATCATGATACCGGCGACAAAAACATTTCGATTTACGGCGGGATTTGGAATGGAAATAACCTGCAAAACCCAAAATGTGCCGACCTGTTTGATTCAAACGGTTATTCTGGCGCACTTTTGTGTTTTATGAATGTGAAAAATCTTACGCTTTCGGGGTTGACCTTGCTTGATCCTGCTGCATATTTTACACGGTTCTGCGAAATTGACGGCTTTTTGATCGAAAACATCTCACTATGCGCATTCAACATCCGCCCGAACAATGACGGAATTCATCTCGGCGGGTTTTGTCAAAACGGTATTGTGCGCAATATCACCGCGGTAACCCCCGGAACACCGAATGACGATATGATTGCGATAAATGCCGATGATTCTTTGGTTCGTGTGGAAAATCTCGATATGAAATGCGGCTTTATTCGCAATATTTATGTCGACAACCTTTATGCGGAAAAATGCCATTCATTTGTTCGATTGTTGAGCATTGATTCGGAGATTTCGAATATCTCGGTCAATCACGTGCGGGGTGGCTTTACAGTGATGGCGGTAAATATGGATGCGGCACGCTATTGCCGCACACCGCTTGTCGACCCGAGCTCGGCCCGGTATGTCGAAGGGGTAGGATCAATTGAGAATGTCACCATAAACGATATGCAGGTCTATTGTACGTCTGCGGGGGAGAACACCTCGTATTTACGGCTTGAGAGCAACATGTCAAACTTTAAACTGACAGGATTCAAACGCCTTTGGGAACTTGAAGCAAAACCGAGCGGTTCTACGATGTTTTTACAGAATGTCAGGGCGTCGAAACTGCGATTTGCCGGACTTTGTGACCTGCAAACAGAAAGCCTTGCCAAAACGTGTAAAGACCTTTCTGTATCACAGTATGTCACCGACACGGAAGAGGAAAATTACTGCGCGGAAATAAAGACAACAGTCGGGGACAAGGTGATTCTTCCCAATGGGGGCTTTGACAGGCTTGTGATCTACGGAAGGGACGAATAAACCATATGTGGAATGTTTCTGACTGGAAAGACTATGAACTGCTTGACACCTCCGACGGCGAACGGCTGGAGCGGTGGGGAAACGTTATTTTAATTCGCCCCGATCCTCAAATCATCTGGAAAGACGTGAAAAAGCACGAGTTGTGGAATCACTATCACGCAAGATATGTCCGCTCACAAAAGGGTGGTGGACAATGGGACATCAAAAGTCTGCCGGAAAATCTTCCGGTAAATTTGCTGAATACAGGCTGGACAATCGGATATCGGGATTTGACCTTTCAAGTACGCCCAACCGGTTTTAAGCATACGGGTGTTTTTCCCGAACAGGCGGTGAACTGGAATTTTATCACCGAAAAAATTAAAACTGCAAACCGCAAAATATCCGTACTGAACCTTTTTGCCTATACAGGTGGTGCAACGCTTGCCGCTGCTTCTGCCGGGGCAAATGTGTGCCATGTTGATGCCTCAAAGGGCATTGTATCCTGGGCAAAGGAAAACATTGCATTATCCAAATTGGAACAGGTGCCCGTGCGTTTTCTTGTCGACGATTGTAAAAAGTTTCTCGAACGGGAAATCAGACGAGGAAATAAATATGATGCGCTGATTATGGATCCGCCCTCCTATGGGAGAGGTCCTTCGGGGGAAATATGGAAGTTGGAGGACGACATCAACGACTTAATTCTTCTTGCCTCGCAAGTCATGTCTGACGACCCGCTCTTTTTTTTGGTGAATTCCTATACAACGGGTCTTTCGGCTTCGACAGTCGGCTACCTGTTACAGCTTCATATCAAAAGCAAATTTAACGGCAACGTGAGTGCGGATGAAATCGGAATTCCCGTTACAGTCACCGGCGGAATTTTGCCCGCAGGAAGTTCGGCACGCTGGGAACAGAGTTAAAAGGAAATTAGTATGAGTGAAATAATTAAGACTGAAAATCTGACATACAACTATGTGTCGGAGGGTGAACCGGTAAACGAAGTGCTCAAGGGGATAAGCCTTGAAATTGAACGGGGAACCTTTACAGCAATTATCGGACACAATGGTTCGGGGAAAAGCACGCTTGCAAAATTGATTTGTGCCGTTCTCACACCGACAGATGGCAACGTGTTTATCAAAAGCGCAGAATTAGATCGCACGCTTTCGGTGAAAATCGAAGAGGATATTTTTCCAATCCGAAAAACAGTTGGCATGGTTTTTCAAAATCCCGACAACCAGTTGGTGGCAACTGTTGTGGAAGAGGATGTTGCATTTGCCCCCGAAAACCTTGGTGTTCAATCGAGTGAAATCCGTGCACGGGTCGATGATGCCTTATTGACAGTGAATCTTTCGGAATATGCAAAGCACGATACCCATAAGCTTTCGGGCGGACAAAAACAAAGAGTTGCGATTGC
>Ga0183099_1001672_pt1 | contig 12418 bp, 9 predicted proteins | sample Biomet1_FD_127788 | JGI IMG/M metagenome (GOLD analysis project Ga0183099, IMG submission 127788) | Microbial communities from bioreactor (seeded with anoxic lake sediment) at LBNL, California, USA - Biofuel metagenome 1 | ecosystem: Engineered > Bioreactor > Anaerobic > Unclassified ... | reverse complement strand
GTATGTTGATGAAAAGTTTGCAGGTGTTAAGGTTGATTCATTCATTGGCGCATCAAAATTTAAATCTAATTGCCAAGTCTTTCGGGTAAACATCCACAGAACCGTTTGTAGGAGCAATGGTTGCACTTACGCCCAATACTGTTTTCAGCTGCCATACAGGATACAGAGTTGTATCGGTTCCGGGTATTATATAATTGTTCGGTAAAATATCCGAAACGGTACTGTTGGGAGAAATCGCCCAACCTTTGAATATGTGTCCGGTATAATAAAATCCGCTATTTCCGGGGAGATCTATGCTTGTTCCGGTAGGTGCGGAAATTGTATAAGGTGCGTTTGTGAGAATCATAGGGTCCGTGCCGATGTCAAAAGAAATCTTTCTGTTTGTGTCATCGGAAGCAGCCGAAAAGATTCTGACATAATCGACATAGTATTTTCCTGAAGCATCGATTGGGAGTTTGATTTGAGAAATCAAGCCTTTCCAGTTCGCGGAAGAGGAAAAATCAAAGGTATATTCCCTAAAGTCTGAACTCGTCACACTTCCGAATTTTTTATCCGCTGTCACGCTGTTTGCGACATCCCACGTGGAAGAGGATGTTTTATACATGATTTTGGGAGCATCGGTACTTGCATACGCAGTGTTTTTGTGTAATAAACCAATTTTAACTATTTTATATTTGCTTGCATCAATTCCCAAACTGGAAGGAGATACAAACGAAGTGCTGCTTGTTGCGGAAGCATCAATTGCGAAGATGCCGTCTGCAGTGGTGCCTGTTACATCTGTGGTCCAGTTGCTTTTGTCTGTTCCCGCAAAATTCCATTCGGTTGCAAGGGGAGGCAAAAGTTCCCAGATTGCGTAAACGGTAACATTGGCATCATTCAGGGTTACCGACGTCACTGGTGTTGTTCCGTTTTGTGTCAATGACCAACCTTTGAATGCATAGTTTGCTCTTGAAAGCACTGTGGTATCAATGGTCACTACTGTTCCGCCCAATTTACCCGTTACGTCCGCCGGCATATTAACTACATCATCGGTTCCTGCATTTGCATTGTAGGAAACATTGTATGAACCGACATTTAAAATCTTTATGTAGTCAATGGAAAATGTACTTGAAGCTGCAACCGCTTCAAACGGAGAAAAAATAAGATAACGAATTTGTCCTGCCCAAAGACTGCAATCCTTCATATTAAAGGTGACTTCCACAATATTGTTTGGAGAGTCTGTAGCAGTTAAAGCAGAAGCAAAGACACGTCGAGATGGGTCGGTTGCTGTATCTGCAGGCGTTGTTCCAACTGCTGATCTATAAAAATCAAGTTGAGGCTTAACAGTTGCAATATTGACGGCATTCGTATACTTGAATCCGACTTTTATTACATTATAATTGTCAGCGTTACAAATGTCTTGTCCTGTATATTGCAAGATACTCGGAGTTGCTGTTTTTGCGGTACCGTTTAAAAAACCGTCGCTCGTTGCCAATCCGGTGACAGAACTTGAAAAGTTCCTCCAATACTCCGTTGCAGCAAGACTGGTGCCGGCAGTGTCAAAATTGTAGACAATTTGTTCCCCTACTGCCGAAACTGTAAATCCTACCGTGATTGCCAAATTCATGAGCATTGCAATGGTTAAAAGCATTGCCAAGCTTTTCTTCATGTTGAAATCCTTCCTTTCCTTAATGGGATCTGCGTGAAACAACGCTTTGCTGTTTCATTCCCGTGATCAAATAACCCTTTTGTTGAAACACTTTTGATTATATAGCATTTTCCCCAAATTGTCAATAATGTTAAGAAGAAAAGGCATATTTTTTTTCATATTGCACGAAACAAGCCCTAAAATGCATTGATTTTATGAATATATATTAACATATTGGACATTTTATACATAAACAAAAAGGGTTGCTACTTTAACAACCCTTTTATTTTATGCAACATTAACAAACATGAAAATTTTATATTTTTATGAAGTTTCTGTAATGATAGGGGATTATGTCGAACGATATTTTTTTATTTTTTTAATATACGATTTTCTGCAACTCAATCTTGTTGTTTCCTTTATGAAGTTCAAATTTCTGCGCTTCAAAAAGATAAATTGCATCCATTTCATTTTCAAGTATAATCTCAACCGTTGTTCCAATTTCATTTTTTTCATATGATACCGAAACTGCACCTTTGGGCGTGGTGATATGTCCCTTCGCCCGATTCAATCCAACCACAAAGTGCGGTTCGATGACGATCTTTTCGTAGCCAACACTTTCTTCCGGCTGTTTGATACCAAGCAAGTAAGGGAATAAATACCGAACTGGTGCTCCAAACATTGGATGATTGTGCGAACGATATCCTTGCCAGATTTCCCAAAGTGTTGTTGCGCCGTTTTTCTTCATATTATAATAAGAGCCTTCATTTTCATTGGTAAGCAGTCGATAAGCGAGAAGTGAATTTCCCCTCTCAAACAGAATCCTTATCAAAATATCGGTTCCGAAAATCCCCGTATCAAATTCGGGATGCGCACTGTATTTCTGAACCAAATTGCGATAGGTGTCCGAACAACCAAGCCCAAGGTCAACCGCAAATGCATTGGCTCCCTGAACATTTCCAATAAAATTATGGGATTGTTCGGAATAATATGCATTTGTGATGGCACGACGGCACCGTTCGATTCGTTCGTCAAGAAAACCGATGCAGGATGGTTCTCCCAATATTTGCGCAATTTCCTTAACTTCAATCATGCTTTTGATATAGAAATAAGTATTTACATATGGTTCGGGGAGTTCCATTCCGTTTTTCGTGCACCAGTCGCCAAGGCACCAACCGCCTTTTTCCTCTCTGACAACAAGTCCGCCTTCACATCTGCTTTCCAATATAATAAATATACGCCATCATATTGGGCAGATATTTCTTTAGCACTTCTATATCTCCGTAATGCTTTATAATAGATGTAGGGAACTTCAACGATCGCACAGCCCCAGCCGCCCGGTCCTCCGCCACCACCTGAAAAAGGTGCTGTATGTTGAATATGACCGGTGTTTTTATCCTGACAGTCTGCGATATCATCCATCCATTTGCGATAGAATGCTTTTGAATCAAGCATCATCATTGCCGCTTCACAACAAAGTTGTCCGTCGCCTGTATATCCCAACCGTTCAATGTGCGGGCAGTCGGACGGAACTCCAGCATGCATATTGGTCAACTGTGAATTGACATATGCCTGATAAAGCCAATTTAAAGTTTCGTTATCACTCACAAAGGATGAGTTGCAAGCTATATTTGCATGGACAACAGCACATCTTGTCGGTTTTGCATTGTTTGTCAGTGTAAAATAACGAAAACCATGCCAGGTAAATTTGGGATACATTTCTATCCCGCTCCCATCGGTAATATAGACATCCCTTTGCGGTTGACGGATGCTATCACAGGACTCAGGATTTACCGTTTGATCGGCATTGATTTCTTCTGTGCAAAGAAGCGAAACTGTTTCCCCCGCTTTCTCGCTCACAACCATCGGAAACCCCGAAATATTGCGGCCTGCATCGTAAACACTGTATGTTCCGAAGTCTTTGACAAGTACAGGTGTTACATATTCGACTGCCTTGTCCCCCGGACATTCTTGCATATAAAACTCTGTTTTTGGCTCTTCGGCGGGTAAAACATTCTTCCAGGAAGAATCAATGTCGGCAGTTGCCCAATTTTCATCGTACAACCGGTAGTCGTGTTCTTCTCCAAAATATATGTTGTTCGAGGTGATATAACTCTGTTTCCACGTTATACCTTCATCCGAGAGAATCGTAATAACTCCGTTATCATCTATTAAATCAAGTTTAAAACACAGTTTAACTTTGCCGTATTCCACATTTCCTTCATCTCTATGTTTGTTTTGATGATACCAACCATTGCCGAGAATGACACCGAGTGTATTCTTACCGTCCTTGATCCCATCTTTCAGATTATATTCCATACACAAAATGCGGTGAGATTGTTTGTCAGAAAGCGGATAGTTCAGTTTCATATTTGGTCTATCCTCATAATCGGTATAAGCGGGAACCAGTATTTCATCGGTTACCTTTTTGCCGTTGAGATATAATTCAAAAAATCCAAGACCGCATATGATTATTTTCGCCGATTTACAGTTTTTTGCGTTAAAATCCCTTCTCATCAAGGGTGCTTCGCATTCGGGGGATGGTCCTATCCATTTTGCATTACCGAACATTTCTTGTTGTTTCATCATTCTACTCCTGATTTTCAGTCAATTTGTGACGGATATAATTTGACAGAGCATTGAAATTGTTTTTCATCGACTCTGTATTGCGGCAGAAGTTCAGGTCCGCAAGAATTGGAACCGATTCCGCTCATTTTATAATCAATATGAACGAAAGTCTGCTCTTTTTCACTTAACTCATAATCATGTTTGGTGTTGGTTAACTCTTTGTCCGTGAAATGCGATGTATGGAACGAGAAATTTTCTCCGTTTATCGTTTCAAACATAAGCCCATGGCCTTGCAACGATCCGACAAAGGCAACTCTTGTATCATAATGCGATGAATTTTCCTGCGGTCTTACATAATGTTCAAAGTTGTCACTGACACTTGATTTGAAGTAACCAATCGTTGCCGCTCTGTGTTTATCGATATAACTTTCCATCGGACCATATCCAAAATACTCCATCCGTTCGCTTCCTTTCGGCATAACAAGTTCAATGCCAAACCTTGGAAGATGCGGAACCTTTTCTCCAACTTCTACATTGAAGGCAACTTCCACCGCACCGTCGCGTGTGAATGTGAGAATTTCTCTTGCTTTGATTGCAATTGCTTTTGCACGAGCTCCGAGTGTGATGTCTGCATACAAACTGATGTATTCCTCGGTTTTTTCTAACACACCCGTACCAATTGTTGTCTGAACGATTGCATCAAGCCCTGCTTCGCTCCACTTATGCTTGATGGAGGAATCGTTATCGGTCGGTGCTCGCCACACATTTATTTTCATCGGTTTTTCTATCAGTGATTTTCCGTCTGATACAATTGATTCAATTGAGCCTAACGCTTTGTCAAACAAATAGCTTGTTTCACCACAGGATACTTCGATATAACGATCATCTTCGGCGAATTCCAATTCATGTGCAAAGTTTTGTCTTTCTTCCTCCTCTGGGTAAACAACACAGAGATCAAATTGAGAAAATCCCATTTCATAACCAGCTTTTGCATAATCGGTATCTGTATTTGTGATAAACCGGAGGTTCAGAAAATATTCCCCTGCACGATCAAATTCAACCATAGAAAACAGCTTGTATTTTTTCTTTTTTCCTGCAGCGATTTTTAAAGCGCCTAACGTTTCGCTCTTTACAACTTTTCCGTTACATTCGACGCTCCAAACAAGATCAAGGTCAGAAAGATCGGTAAAATAGCGGTAACTTGTTAATTCAATCTCGCCTGTTTCAAAATCTAAAAGTTCTGCTTTGTAGGGCTGATAAACATGTTTCACTTCCAAAAGCCCTGTATGAGGACGTCTGTCGGGATATACAAGCCCATCCACACAGAAATTCCCGTCGTTCGGAACATCTCCAAAATCTCCGCCGTATGTGAACGCTGTTTTCCCGTCCTTTTTTATCGCAACCGAATGATCGGTAAATTCCCATACGCAACCGCCAAAGAAATTATCATATTCACGGATGACCTGCCAATAATCCCAAAGGTCGCCGGGACCGTTGCCCATTGCATGGCAGTATTCGCAAAGATAAAACGGCTTCTTGTACTCCTTGTTTTCCAACTGTGCTTTACAGTCGGCGGGGGAGGTGTACATTTGACTTTCAATCATGGAGATGTCCTTGCTTCTATCCCCACCGTTCGGTGCGCGAAAGCCCGCACCTTCGTAATGAATGATTACATTTTCATCCCTTGATAAAATATAATCTCTCATCGCTCTATGGTTATCGCCGTTGCCTGATTCATTGCCAAGTGACCAAAAAATAACACAGGCATGATTTTTATCCCGCTCGAACAGTCTTTTTGCTCTGTCAACATAAGCACTTTTCCAGTCGGGTGATTCGGAAAGCCCGCAAAGACCGATGACATGCATGCCATGTGTCTCCAAATCAGCCTCATCAACAACATAAAAGCCGAGTTCGTCACAGAGTTCGCAAAAGCGGGGATCATTGGGATAATGTGACGTTCGGATGGTATTGATGTTGTGACGTTTTAAAATATAAAGATCTTCCAGCATATGGTCGAGTGGAGTTGTGTGACCAAGAATCGCATGGGAATCGTGGCGGTTTACGCCTCTCGCCTTAACCTTTTTTCCGTTGATGTAAATTACTTTTTCTTTGATTTCAATTCTTTTCAGTCCGACTTTTTGAAGAATTACTTCATCCTCAAGCGTCAGAAACAGCTGATACAACTTCGGGGTTTCATCACTCCAAAGAACTGCTTTCTCAACAGCTACCGAAAAGCTACCGTCGGCAATACCTTCCGAAACAATGGCTCCTTCCGGAGAAATCAATTTATAAGCAACATTGGCCTTCTTTTTGGTTTGTACTTCCACTACTATTTTTGCCGATGTGAAGTCTTCCGACAAATCTGTTCTTACAAACAGATCTGTGATATGATTTTTTGCTCTTGCAAGAAGATATACTTCACGGAAAATTCCCGACATTCTCCACATATCCTGATCTTCCAAATAGCTTGTGGCACACCATTTCACAACAAGGACCGCAATGCGGTTGCATCCTTTCTCCGCAAATTTTGATATGTTGAATTCGCTGATGCAATGGCTTACTGTGCTGAAGCCGACAAACTTACCGTTGATCCAAACATAAAAAGCCGAATCGACGCCTTCAAAATTAAGGAACAACTCACGACCCAAATATCCTTCCGAAAGATAAAAATCCCTCATATAAAGCCCACATGGATTTTCATTCGGTATATGCGGCGGGTCAACCGGGTATGGATAGTTCACATTGGTATAATTTGGTACATCGTACCCTTTTTCAAGGTTCATCTGCCAGTTCTGCGGAACGGAAATTTTATCAAAACAACCGCAATCGCACAGTTCATAGTCGGCTTCTGTGAAATCCTCTTCGACCTCATCGACACTTTTAAAATATTTAAAATCCCATTCGCCACAAAGGCTCTTGAAATAAGGTGATTTCATGCGTTTACCGGTATGCGCCGCAAGCTCATTTTCAAACGGAATAAAATAAGCCCTCGGTTCCTCACAGTTAATATGTAATTTGGTTAAATCCTTATGATAGTTTTCTATAAAAGTCATATTTTTGCCCCCTTTGTTTTATACTACCCCATTATATCAGCGGTATTTTGTCAAGTCAACACAAATTGTGCCTTTTTAGGAATATTTACTTTATGAATGGATCAATTTGATTCCGGTATCGTAAAAAAGTTTTATATATGCGTCGGCGAGTTCATCGGGGAATACAACATATACATATTCATACGTAAAATTTCCTTTATATTTAATTTCATTTAAGCAATTCATCACATCTGGCCAGTTGATAAACCCAAAATAAACAGGAACATGTAAATCCATTCCTGCATAATTGTCATGGATATGTGTCGCAATTAAATATTTTCCGATTTTCTTTAACGGTTCGATGATGTTGTCGCCATAAACAACACGGGCATGTCCAGAATCCCAACACGCACCGACACTTGGATCATCAAACTTTTGAATCACAGCAAGTTGCTCCTCCACCGTTGAAGTAAAGCGAGATCGTTTTCCATCTTTCTTTTCCTCAAACAGATTTTCTACCGCAAGTTTTATGTTGTGTTTTTTTGCAAGTTCGACATATGGCGCATAAAATTCATATGCAGCATTCAACGCATCGGTTTCGTTGTAATCGCTTTCTCCTTTGTCATAGACATCTGCATGGATTACCATTTGCTTGGCCCCAAGTAGACTGCTTGCAATCAGCGCTCTTCTCATCAACTCTTTGTATTGTGTGAGATCATACTCTTTTATGGTAAAGGGAGCGTGAGTCTGATCAATGATCATGCCCAATTTATCGGTTTGTTCTTTCACCTCGTTGATTGTCTGTTCCCAATTCTCAAGGAAAATTTCGTTTCCTTTCTTTTTCGAAGATGCAAAGCTAAAGTCCAAATGACGAAATCCCGCTTTTTTGCAACGTTCAATACATTCTATCGAGGTTCTGTATTGATTGGAATTGCGGATATTGCGAAATAATTCTATTGATGTAGACATTTCCATAATTATTTCCTCTTCTTTCTTATTTAAAGCCGAAGTTTTGTTTCAGTATATCACCTGATGTGTATTGTTTCAATGACTTTCATAAAATTTGTAAAAAAATACGGCTGTATGCGGTGATTTTCCGCAGACAGCCGTATTTATAAACATTTTTTATTGAGGTGGGAATGTTGAATCAAAAATTTCGTATTCAACGAGATCCGTCTTTGTGATAACTCCTTTTGCAAGTGCATTTGTAAACAGTTCATCTAAATATCCATAAAGAGATGTATAAAAATATGGGTATACATAGAATATTCCTAAAAGTCCGCATGTGATGACATTAAGAATTCCCCATCCGATATAACTTAAATAAAATACAAATAAATCTGCTTTATTCCCTTCCATAATTCTCATCGAAAGTTTTAATGCATCCTTTGCTTTCACATTTGGGCAAAACGTCAGTATGTAGGGAGTCATTGAATAGGAAAGCCCTTTTACAAAACCGGGAATCCAAAACAGTAAAGACCATATAAAAATCCACAGTGTCATCCATGCCATGCCACCAACTTTACGGAGGTAATTCGTTGAAAACCCATCAATGAACATCGTTTCAAATTGCGGTTTTTCACCCTGATAAAGCTTCACAAAATGTGATATAAGTCCCAGAGCCAATGGCATAACAAAAAAAGCTGCAGCACAAGTGATAGGTCCAAAAATGGCAAGTGCTCCACTTGTGCCTCCGATTGCAAACATAATTAACATGTAAACAACTGCAACACCAACACTCTTCCAATAATCCGCCATAAATACCAATTTCGCCTGAGCTTTAATCTCCTGTCTTGTTTTCAAACAAAGCACCTGACCTTTCATACAACAAATTGAAGTACTAAAATTATACTACTATAATTCAACATAAATGTCAATATTTTTAACACATTTATAATATTTTTTTAATATTCATAATTTTAAAATCAGATTGTCGTATGCAACAGTTATTCCGTTACTTTTTACTCTTTCAGATAGTGTCATATGGTCTGTATGAAGTGTCCTTGCCATATGAGAGATGATGAATCTGCCATTCTTTTTCATAATATCAAGAGCATCTATCGTCAATTTCATTTCTTCCACCATGTGGAGGTTGTTATGCTCAAAAATACGGTAGTCCCCTTTGACTTCCCCGATGGTTGCATCAAAAATCATACCGTCGAATTGATGCTTTTTTAGTTCTGCGACTGTTTCCTTCAATAACCAAGCACCGTCAAGCCCGTAAAAAAGGCATTGATCTTCTTTTTCGATGATGTAATGTCGCGGTTTCTCCCCGATATTTGGAACACTGTGATTGGCGGGAACAGCTGTGATGTGGTATTCCCCAAGTGTTCGTGTTTCAAAAAGTTCAATCGGAACAAATGAAAGAGAATCAATGTCATCCACAAGTTGTTTTACCGCTTTATCTCCATAAAGAAAGACCGGTTTTTCCGAAGCAAGTTTTTTCAAGGTATCTGGTTGAAAATGATCACCATGTGAATGGGTGAGCAAGATGGTTTTCACATTTTTATATAAATCTGGACATTCAAAACTGTCTGCGAACTCATACAGACACGGACCGCAATCCAAAAGCAAATTGCCGTCAATCAGCACACTTGAAAACCGACGAAAATCCACCGTAGTTTCCGGATTTGTGATGTCCCAGTCGGCCGCTCCAGTTCCAAGAAAGTGAAGATTCATGTGATTCCCCTTTTAGTTGTATAAATTCATCGCTTGATCTGTTTGTCCCATGGCAATGAGCTTTGCAGATTCACACGCCATTTCCAAGGCGGAAAAGAGTTCTTTTTTTTCGATGTCGGTAAACCTGGAAAGAACCCAATCGGCAAGTTCCATTTCAGGGTGCGGTTTTTCTCCGACACCAATTTTAATGCGTGGAAACTGATCCGACCCAATATGATAAATAATCGATTTGATGCCGTTATGACCGCCATCAGATCCTTTCTTGCGAATACGAATTTTACCGACCGGAAGGCTGATATCATCAAACAATACGATTGTTTTTTCGGGAGGTATTTTATAAAACTCCGTCGCTTCTCGCACCGCTTCGCCTGAATTGTTCATAAAGGTTTGTGGCGCGATAAAAAGTCCCCGCTGTGCGCCGATATTGCATTCACCACAAAGGGCTTTAAATTTGCTTTTCGTTATTTTAATATTTTCTTTCTGTGCAATATAATCTAACGCAAGAAAACCCGCATTATGGCGGGTTTGGTCGTATTTTTTGCCGGGATTTCCAAGCCCAACAATCAAAAAACTAATCGGGGCGAAAGCCGATTTTTCGCTTTCTACTTTTTTCAATAAATCGAAAATATTATTCATGTCGTTTTATGATCTTCCTTAAAATAGATGTTTATTTCTTATATAATACCTTTTTCTTAATATTGGAATCACATAGACCGCCGAATGTTTCAAGTAATTCGTATAATTCATCCAAAGCCGCACCACACATAGGTCACTTTTCTATTCAAGACGAATCAACAGTCTTAAACATTCCATATGCTACCCAACCGATCATTGCCGAAAACAAACGTTGCGTGGAATCCACTCCGGTTTTCTCGTTATAATGGGTTACCTATAATTAAACATGGTAGAAACAGGAAGCTCTTCATGAATCCGTTCCATCGCTTCCGCAAGCACATGGGATATCGTAAGCTGAGTAAAAATAGGAAGTTTTTTTTCTTTCGGTATGTTAATGGTGTCAAGCAAGACGACCTCTTTGAACGGACTTTCACGGAAGCGATTGATTGCTTCGCCGGAAAGAACCCCATGCGTTGCACAAGCATAAACCTCTTTTGCCCCACCAATTTCAATCAGTGCCTTTGCCGCATTGCAAATGGTTCCTGCCGTATCGATCATATCGTCCAACAGAATACAAATTTTTCCCGTTACGTCGCCAATAATATTGCAAACTTCCGATACATTCGCTTTCGCACGGCGTTTGTCGATTAGGGCAAGCCCTGTTCCAAGCATTTGCGCAAATGCTCTTGAACGGGTAACCGATCCCAAATCAGGGGATACCACAATCACTTGATCCATTTGATTTTCGAATTTACTGCCCAAATAAGGTGCAATAATTGGGGCTCCGGTTAAATGATCCACCGGAATGTCAAAAAAGCCTTGAATCTGAGCCGCATGTAAATCCATGGTAAGTACACGGTCGGCTCCTGCAACCGTAATCAAGTTTGCAACCAGTTTTGCGGAAATCGGATCTCTTGCTTTCGCTTTTCGATCCTGCCTTGCGTAGCCGAAATACGGAATGACTGCCGTAATTCTGCCAGCGGATGCTCTCTTAAACGCATCAATCATAATCAGCAGTTCCATCAGATGATGATTGACGGGTGTCGATGTGGATTGTACAACAAAAACGTCACAGCCACGAACCGTTTCTCCAATGGATACCGAAATTTCACCGTCGGAAAAGGTTTTCACTTCCGATTTGCCCAAAGGTTGTCCAAGGTGAGCTGAAATATCTTCTGCCAATTTTGGATTAGAGTTCCCTGTAAATATTTTCATGGTTCTCCCAATTTGCAAAGGCATTTTTCTTCCTCTCCTTCATGTTTAACTTCGTTTGATGGACAGTCATTGCTTCTATTTTGTTTGGTTTTTTAAAGTTCAAAAGCAATTTTAAAAAGATCCTTTGCACGCTCTTCCTCACCATTCAAATATAAATATCCAAACAGTGCTTCAAACCCCGTCGCTCTGCGGTATTGAATCAATTCTCCGTGTTTCGGAGTGGAATGACTTTTTGCATTTCTTCCCCGTTTAAAGAAGGTTAATTCCTCTTCCGACAGAACGCCAAGAATTCTTTCGGCGGCATCACTCTGCGCTTCACAGGTAACAAAATTTTTGGAGCGCTTCACAAGCTCTCCCGGCGGAAAACTGCCGGTGCTCATCAAATATTCACGCACAAGCAGTTCCACAACGGCATCTCCGTAATAGGCAAGGCTGAGAATGGGAACATCCTTCATCTGTTATGCTCTCCTCCACTTTACGCCCTGTGGAGTATCTTCTAAAACGATGCCCATTTCTTTCAGTTCATCGCGAATTTTATCGGCCATCGCAAAGTCACGTGCCTTTTTCGCTGCGGTTCTTTGCTCGATTTTTGCTTCCATTTCCGCGTCATTGCTACTTTTTTCCGCCTTTTTTTCAAAGCCGAATAACCGAACAAAGTTCCTATAGAATTCCAGTGGTTTTT
>Ga0183099_1001671_pt1 | contig 12428 bp, 12 predicted proteins | sample Biomet1_FD_127788 | JGI IMG/M metagenome (GOLD analysis project Ga0183099, IMG submission 127788) | Microbial communities from bioreactor (seeded with anoxic lake sediment) at LBNL, California, USA - Biofuel metagenome 1 | ecosystem: Engineered > Bioreactor > Anaerobic > Unclassified ... | reverse complement strand
GTATTTGAAGCAATATAATTAATAGTAGAACCCACTCCTGAACTGTCTCCAAAACGATTTAATGTTTGGCTTGTTGAAGAGGTTGAACAAGTCCGCTTCCGTCATTTTTTCCTACGTCTATTGTTGTAGAACCTGTCGAAGAATTATTTCCAATATATGAAGTTGTCTTCCCTGTTGAAGTATTTGAAGCAATATAATTAATAGTAGAACCCACTCCTGAACTGTCTCCAAAACGATTTAATGTTTGGCTTGTTGAAGAGGTTGAAGAGTTACTGCCTATATAGTTAGCAACAGTAGTAGCTGAAGAATTTGTCGCAATATAATTTGTAGGATTTAGATTTCCGCTGTTCGCCAGTATGTAGTTACTGCCTTTTGAACTAGATATTGTGCCTGTTGATACTTCGCCTATAGTAGCTGTTCCTGTTGTTATAAGATTACCTTTTATATTTACGGTAGTTGTAGGTGTTGAAGTGCCATTATCGTAGGTGCTTGTCGGATTTATAATCATAAAAGCGTTTGCGTCTGTTGCAGCACTATTTTTTAGACGTGTCAGACCCTTCAATGAAAGTGCTGTAGACCCTACAACAAATTTAGACAGCTTCATTTTTATACCATTGCCGGAACTGTAATGGAAATATTCTGCGCTATCGCTGTCAGAGTTTTCAAGAGCAATATCGTTTCCGATACGGAATTCAGGTGTAGTGCCGTCAAGTCCGCTCCAATAATTATTAGCGTCAATGCCCTTGTTCCCTGCAATCCTTGAAATGTATGCGTTCGTTGCGGCGAGGTCAAAGGCTGCAAGGCTTTCGGCCGTCACGGCTCCTGCAGCAAGTTTTTTCGCGGTGACTGCGTCGTCGGCGAGCTTTCCTTCCGTTACGGCGGTATTCACTATATCCGCCGCGCCGGTCGGGATTGCGGATACCGTTACGGTTGAAGCTGCTGTTCCTGCTCCCGATTCATTTTCAGAAGTAACGCTGTACTGGTATGACGTGAGTACCGGAGAACCCGTGTCCTGACCGGTGAGCGGTACGGTCTGTGAGAACGATCCGGGTGACGTCACGTATCCGGTATCTTCCTTTACTTTGTAAGTGGAAACTGAGGCATACGGATCGGATGAAATGTCCGGTTTGTAAAATGCGGTGTCGGCGGCAGCGGACAGTTTCTTTATCTGTACGCGGTATTTCATCGTACCGTACACGGACGGACTTTCCGAGAAAATAAGCGTGATGTTACGGCCGGAAACTGAACTCTGGATAACAGGAGCTGAAGGAAGCCACTGAAGATATCCGCTTTCATCCGGAGCGGCAGCTGAACCTGCCGTGCTGTTTCCGCCTTTCACGTCGGAAGCCCGCACCGCTATGCTGTAGTTCTTCAGATACCTGACTGTACCGGTTACCGAAGCCTTTTCCGGGTATCCGTCAGCGGATCTGTCGAACGCGTAGAAATACGATTTTTCCTTTGTCGCAGGTACCGTCCGCGCGGTACCGGAATACGAAACTACCGGCGTATACGTCGTACTGCCGTAGTAGTTCGTATCCGTATCAGTCCACGTAATGCGGATACCGTCCTTTTCCGCCGAAACCCTGACAGCCGGTGCTGCAGGTATCCATGTTCCGTATACCGAATAATCGGCGGCGGCAGCGGCGTATTTTACCGACGCAATACCGTTGACGCTCACTGTCTGGAGGCGGAACCGGTAGTTTTTAAGTGCGGCCGCTTCAGGGTATTTGTCGGCGGCGCGGTCGTAGTAATAATAATATACCGTACCGTAGCACTTCCCGCAGACCGTCCATGCAGTACCGCCGTCACGGGAAAGGCTTACGATGTAGCAGGCCGGCTTGTTTTCGTCTGTGTCTGCCGGAGCTGCCGTCCATGTGAGCTTTATGAAGTCTGCGTTCTGGGCCGACGCGGTAAAATCCGCAGCGATGTTCGGGGAAGACGTGACAGAGGCCGTTATGGTTTTCACTTCCGACTGTGCGGATGTGTTGCCCACCTTGTCGGCGGCAGAGACACAGTAGCTGTACGATTTTCCCTTCAGTGCCGTTTTGTCGGTAAACGTGATATTTTCCCCGGTATGGTCGAGCGTTGTCAGTACGCAGAACGTGCCGCCTTCTTCCTTCCTGTAGAGACGGTAGTATGAAACACCGGATTCCGTATCGGAGGCAGGAGAGATAACGGCCGTTATCCAGCCTTCGGGTGAAAGCGAAAGGCTGCTTACGGCCGGAACAGACGGCGCCGTGAAGTCTGAAAACGAAACATTTTTCGCGGCGTTGGAAACATTGGAAACGGACTTTGTACTGCCTACCTCTGCAGGAGTGAAGGTACTGACCGTTTCAATCTTGTATTCAAACGCTTTCGTGTCCAGACGGGAAACTTTCTGTATGATCCGGCCGTAATAGGTACCGGTGCCGTAATCCGAGACACTCACGAACGATCCGCAGGCATAGTCCGCCGCTGATTTCAGCGTGACGGTATTGTCTGCATAGCGGTAATAATTTGCGAGGGCTGCGGTGTGGTTCCGTACAGCTGTCTCGTCATGAAGATAATCAAGCGTGACGGTTTTCTTTTTTGTTCCGGTTGTCGAAACATTCGTATTCGTTCCGGTGTTGATGTATGCGTTCCCATAAATATCAAGCTGCGTGATGTACGCTTCGTCCGCATTCCCGTTTTTTGCAGTAAGCATGCACTGCGTGCCGAGGTCGTCTCCTTCTTCGTTCGTCCGCGTGACTTCCCATGTAATTCCCTTGTCAGCTGCTATTTTCGGCGTAATGGAAGATACATAGACGACGTCGCCGTACGTGCTGTCATAGGTCAGATAGTTGTACGGCGTATCCGCGAAATACTTTCCGCCTTTTATTTCAATTTTGCATTTGCTCCCGGACGTCTGGCCGGAAGTGTCGGAGAACAGGAGCGTATTTTCCCTGTATTCGATCTCATTCCATGACGCTTCCACATAGTCGGCGTCACGTTCCTTTGCGTCGATCTTTACCGATTCCCGGATGTTTGCTCCGGTGAACGCCTGCGTAATGGCTGCCGTGTCGGGAACGTCGAGGATGGACGCCGTGTAGAAATATCCGTTACTGTCGAAGTCATACGTTTTATTGTATTCATGCAGCAGTTCGTCAACGGCGTCCTTTATATTGTCGTCCTCGGAGAATGAGCAGACGGAAACCGTGTCCGTGACGCCGACCGTTTTAATATCTGAAAAACCTGCGAGGGCGAGGAGCGCCGTGACAATTTCGGCAACGGTTTTGTTTATATAGACCGTTGATTTTTCAAAGCTCACATCGAGCAGGAATGACGGGGAAACAAGCTCAAGGCTGACCGGCTGGTTCTGCTGGGTCTTTTCAAAGCTCACCGTTTTCCGTATATAGCCGCAGAACCAGTTTGACCCGTTATCATTTTTAATGAAGCACTTCACATTGTTCTGGAGATCAGCCTTGATTTTATTCACGAGCGGAATGCTGTAGGGGATTTTGAACCGGCAGGAATTGTCGGCGTGCTTGAGGTCATTGTAGAATACTTCCGTCCGGGAAGCGTCGTCGATAATGATCTCCGAGAATGCGGTAGTTTTGTCGGAAAAAATGAATTGTGCGTTCATATATACCTATAGTCGTTACGCAACGTAGCCGAGCCTTTCGGCGGACTTGATTTCCTTTGCAAGCATGATCGCGATCTGCTGTGCGTCACCGTTCACGTAGGAGTTGTTGAAATAAATGTTTACGTATACGTCCTTTGCCGCTGTGTATGAAGCACTTGAGCTGCCGGACGAGGAAGAAGAGGTGTCTGAATCACCGGATGAATCGGAAGAGCTGTCTATTTCACTTATTTTAAGTGCGTCGTAATTGATCTCGTCTTTTTGTCCGAGCGAGAACGGATGCCAGCCTAATATATCTATACTGTTCAGAACTTCGATAATGCGGTTGTATATGCCGACAAAGAAATTTGCTACAGCCGTGAATACCCGTACGATGCCGTTGTATACGGGAACGACGACGTGATTGTACAGCCACATGAGAACGTTCGCAATAAGGTTCAGAATGCCGGTCAGAATATTCAGAATAGGACTAAGGGAGACAAACGCCTGAAACAGTTTTGAGAACAGGTTTATAATAATTGTTAATGACGATGACTTCGACAGAAGTGAAAAAATGGTACCGATCTGGGTGAGCAGGGGAGTGAGCGCCTGCAGCAGGGCGGAGAAGGTGTTCGATATCGGATTGAGCACGTCGGCCATAATGTCAAGGATAAGGGAGAAAATCGGTCTCAGTGCACTTCCGAGGCTGGTGAGCACTTCAACGAGCGGCTTTGCAACCTGATCTATTTTTGAAGATGAAAATGCCTTTTCAAAGATCGTGTCAAAACTGATCGACTTTGAAAAGTATTCGGACTTGCTGCTCATTACGGAGATCGCAGAGGAGATAAGTGAAATAATAAGGCCTATAAGTCCTGCCGTTTTTGTGAGTCCGCCGTTTATAACCTTGTAGGCGGACTGTGCCGTGCTTCCGAAGTTTCCGAGCGACGAGGAAATACCTGAGAACAGGGAGGATACAACGGATTCCCCTTCAGCGGATGAACCGGCCGCGGCTCCGGAGGACATAACTGTTCCGGCCAGCGCTTTTTTCAGGTCTGCGGGAAGGTCGCTGTTCAGGATTGCAGAGAGTTTTTTCGCAAGCTCTTTGTTTATATCCGAATAGTCGTCGGTGAAGTTGGCATTGACGGTTTTCTGCCTGTCGAGAAACGCCGTGATATTTGTTTTCAGATCGGACCCGAACGTCGTAAAATTGTTTGTTATCCCGGAAACGAAATCGGAGAACGACTTTAAATCGGTCTGCTGGAAGCGGAACGTGATGCCGGCAGAGGACGCCTTGTTCCCTGTAATCATTTCATAGAGTTTCTTAATGCCGGGAACTGACAGCGCTTTCTGAATGACGGTATTGAGCGTTTCAATGATGAAGTTGCCGATATTGGCAGCCGCGTTTTTTGCAAGCCGGAAAACATTCCCGATGGTGAAGTCAATGATCTGGTACACGCTGTTCACGTACAGTTTGATAAAATCCCAGAGCGACATGAAATATAGCTTTATAACACCGATGAGCGTGTTCCCGTACCAGACTGCAAAGTTTTTCAGGCCGTCGGCAGAAAACGTTTTTTTAATCATCGCCCATATACTTGAGAATACGGTACCGAATATTTCAGGAAGATGAAGAACTGAATTGATGATCTGTGTCTGGTGGTCTTCGATGAAAGACGTTATCTTTTTAATCGGTTCGAGGAGCTTTCCTTCGCTTTCAAATTTGAGGCTTGCCCAGATACTGCCGACGGACGCCTGCAGGTCGCCGAACGCATTCTTGAATACACTGTTCCGGCCGGAAAAAGTGTTTGCCATAGCGGACGCCATGCCCTTGTACCGGGCAGCGACGAGCTTCACGGCGTCACCGTGTTTCAGCTGCTCTGCCGTAAGCTTTGCAACTTCCGGATTGATCTTTTTCAGTTCCCCGGCGTTGCCGCTGTAGCTTTCCGATAATAATTTAGTCGCCTGTTCAAGCGGCATGACGCCGGAAGCGGCGAGGTCTACGGCGGCGGACGTCGTGCTTTCGATCTGGTCCTGCGTGAGTCCCAGACGGGCCGCGAATGCCTGCTGCGTTTCAACAGCGCTGCCGTCGAATATACCCGTGAGCGAATCAGCCTGTTTTTTGAGAGATGAAAAGGCGCTGCCGGTCAGTTTTGCGTTACCCTGAATGGACGAGAACAGCAGGGACTGGGCGTCCTTCTGTTCGGTGAACGCTTCCGTACTGTCTGAAATGACGGCGTGAAAACCTTCCATGATCTTCTTGCCGACAAAACCTGCGATAACAGCATTGAAGTTTCTCGCCGCTTTCGCCAGTCCCGCGATACCGGCAGCAGCTTCCTTTTCGCCCTTGTCGGAGTATGTTCCGCCTATTTTGTATGTGACTGCAGGTGTTCCCATATACTTATAGTCGTTTAATAAAAAACGGGAGCGTGCCGGGCTCCCGTTCTTTTATACATGCAGACCTGCCAGTGTTTTTTCCTGATCGTCCGTGAGCTTTTCCAGAAAGTTCGCCCTGATCTGTTCCAGCACGTCCATAGTTTTGCACGGCTGGTCATAGACGCCGCCTGCAAAAGGCAGGTGGAGCAGATTCCCGTAGCGGGCGTCGCGGCAGACAATGAACACTTCAAAAAACTTCTTCCATCTGTTCCAGTATTCCGCCGTTTCGTCCTGTACGCCCGGATCCCCTCCGTAGAAGAAAAGGCGGGCGCACTGTCTCAGTTCTTTTTTTCTGCAGGCGAGCACCGAAAGGGATCGACTGTGACCAGACATTGAGCACCTCCGACTCAAGGGACGCGGTATCGCGGATGAGCTTTGCAACCTGTTCGGCTGTCGCCGGTGTAGTATCATCTTCCTGTCTGAAGGAAGACTCGACGATGCAGGATGAGAGCATATCGCCGAGGAGCTTTATGTTCTTTTTGTTGTCCTTGTCGTCGTCCGAAAGCTGGCTGAACTGCTGCATTGTCGGTTCCCTGAGAACGATATAGTTCCCTTCGTCGTCGAGGTCAATGCGCGTTTTGAAGATAAACCTGTCTGCTGCTTCTGAAATTTTCATTGCGTAACTCCTGTAAATTATTAATATGCCGCCGCTCTGTCGTTCGTGAGAACGGCAAGAGCCGGTTCGTTTTCGCTTGCAACCGCCTGAACGGAAAGCGTCTGTTTGAGTTCGTCCGTCCCGCTCATGGCAGGCGGGTCGCATGCCGTAAGCTGTGCGGAAGGGATCGTGAGTACGAGCGTGTTCCCGCTGTCGTCGGAGAAGTTCAGGCGGAAGGCAAACGTATTGTCCTTCTTCCACCACGAGCCGCGCAGCGCTTCCGTTGCCGAACTGTAGACGATCTCAATTTCGGACGTGATCTCCCTCGTTCCCTGCTGCGGACGTGAAAAATAGATCCCGGTCGATGTCGTCTGGGTGCTCTTCGTATTGTTTTTGTGCTCGTACTTCATGCTCGTGACGTCGGCAACCTCTGTGTTTTCGATGTACGCCTTTCCGCCGCGGAACTTGAAGGCCTTCGCACTCTCCGCAGCAAGTCCTGAAGCGAGCACACCCGTGCCTTCGTCCTTTCCTGCGAACGTGACGTCCATTTTCAGATAGTCTTCGGCAGCGGCCGACATGGAGAGGCTGTCGACGACAAGCCCGGTGTATAAAAATATGCCGGCCTTCTTGTCGACGACAGCGGCGAATGACGGCAGGTAGTCGCTTTCCCCGTCCCCGCGAGCGTGAACGTATGCGCGTATTTCTTTGTCGATTCATCCTGTTCGCCGACGGTTTCAAGGCCGAATGCACCTTTCAGAAATATTCCGGACGCTTCCGGCTTTGCAAGCGTCGAAATGCTCCCGCTCGTCTTTACCGACATTGTTTCCTTTCCGCTTCCGATGAGCTTACCGGTGAGCAGGCCGTCGTCCTTCTTGTTGTACACCGGCTTGAAGTCGGCGGACGAGAAGCGCACCGCGCCGGTCATTGCCGGAGCCGTGCCGTAGGTACTTTCTTTTACGATCTGCAGTACCGCATTATTTCCCGTTATCAATTCAATCCTCCTGTCTGAGCGTTATTTCCAGTTCTGCGGCTTTCAGCGCTTCGCTTCCTTCCGCAGTTTCGTAAAACGTTACGGTATCGGCGGAAGAGAAATCGACGAGCCCTCCGAACGTGCTGCTGTCCGTCAAAGCCTTGTACAGTGCCGTCGCATATTTCAGCATGCCGGTATGGAGTTCGGACGGCTTCCTGTTCCGCAGAACTATGTATATAGTCAGTCTGCAGCTCACCGTGCGGCTCTCGTTGGAAAGCTCGGCGAACTGGTAGTCGGAAAAGTTTTCATACACCGTGACGGATTTTTTGTGCATGTCAAGGTCGACGGCATCGGTAACATATTCTCCGGGAAGGTCCAGTCCTCTGACCGAAAGTTCCTTTTCGAATACGTCCTTCAGGAAAGAAAGCAGCTTTGTTTCATTCTGTTCAAAATCCATTACGCCCCCTGTTTTTTCCAGTACAATGCAAGCTGCCTCTCAAGTTCTGCGCTCATCGCCTGAACCGCTTCTGCGCTGTCCCATACGGCGGATACCGCCGGGCCGAGGAACGGGCGGGCGGGAAGGCGGACCGAAGACGCTGTTTTCCATTCGCCGTTTATTTTAAAGTGGAGCAGTTTCCCTTTTTTCGGCCGTATGACCGCGCCTTTTTCCAGTGCCGGAGCATAGAAGCGGCGGGCTGAAACGAAGGCGGTGAAGTCCTGCTTCTTCGACGCTCTGTCCGTAAAGGCGGAGGAAGTGAGCAGCGATTTCAGCCCGTACTTTTCCGCCTTCGAATTCCGTTTCGTAAAAAGCGATTTTGCATTAGCAAGCGCCTGCTTCTTAACAAGTTTGTTTGCCGCATGCATCATCTTTTTAGCAACGGACGGCATGCGGAGCGTTGTTCCTTTCAGCTTTGCTTCGACTGCCGCACTGTCGACCGTGATCTTCTGGAACGAAAACATTACACCGCCCCGTATATACGGTACTTTTCAAGCGGAGCAAGGTAGTCGTCGAACTTTGTTTTATAGAACGTTCTGCCCCCGTCGTCGCCGAATGTCTTTGACGTGATCCCGATGTTGTTTCCCGATTCCGTCTGCAGGAGCCCTGCGATACGGAGCGCTGTCATGATGATTATCCCCGGCACATTTTCCCAGCCTGCGGAGTAGGAAACACAATGTTCCGCTCGCCGGACGGGAAAACTCCGCCGTCCGTACGGAAAGGTACCGGTCCTGCGCGGTGAAGGCCGTGGCGTCCTCTGCCCTGCCGTCTGCCTTTACGGATTTTATTTCCGTGACCGGCAGGGCCGCGAGCTGCAGGCGTTTATTTCCCGTACCGTCGAATACCTGCGTATAGTCCGTGCTTTCGGGTGAATAGCCGAGATAGTCCGCTACAATGCCGCAGGCGGCGGAGCAGTACACGTTCTGCATGGTGTCCGTATCGTCCGGCAGCACATTCGTGTACTGCTGCAGCTGTTCTTTCGTTATGAACATTGTTAATCCGTTTCCTTTACGGCTCTGCAGACGCCCGATTTACTGAGTGCGCTGAACGCTGCCTGCTCAATTTCGCAGGTGTCACCGGCATTGAACGCACCGAACGAGCCGCGGTAATCGGCCGTGAACTCCGCTTTTACGAGCGCGACTTCTTTTACTGGCACTTTTTCTTCCGCCGTGTCTGTTTCTGCTGCTGTTCCTGTGATCGTTTTTTCTGCTGTGCCTGAATTTCTTTCTGCCATACTGTGTATCCCCCGTGCGGTCCCCGCCGGTCTGACGGGGACTGTTTTTTTTATTAAGATGCGGCGTACGCCATGCGGGCGAACGCTTCCTTCAATACCGGCTGGCCGTCGGCGTATGCCGTGCCCTTGTAGCCGATCTGGTTCTTTTCTGCATACAGCTCGGTGAGCACCTTGACCTCGATCTGGTTCACGAGCGCCCACCAGTAGTACTGCGGGTCGCCGAAAAGGGCTGCGTATGCACCTGCAGCTTTCGTGCTTGGTGCGAATTCGCTTTCGATGATCTCGTTTCCGAGCAGGCGGTCCGGCTCCCCGGCTGCAAGCCCCTGACGGAGCATGTACTGGCCGTTGTTGTCCTTCAGGAGCAGGATATCGGTGTACATATCGCTGTGCATGATCCAGAGCGCGCGTGCACGGTAGGACTGGCGGAGCGACATTTTCGTTTTAATAACGCTGTCGGCTTTGATCTCGGTCGTTGTGTTGCTGCCGGTAATGTCGCGGCTCTTCGGGATCCCGCTGTCGCTTGCCGTGAACATACCAAGCGGCTGGCCGGTACCCGTACCGTTCAGTATGCCGTTCTCGAACGCGTTCGCCATTTTTGCCGACACCTTGCCGCGGACGATCGAATCGACGTCGAACGCGGACGTTTTTATAAGCTTGTCGGACACCTTGACCAGTTTCACGAGCGTGCCCGGGTTGAGTTCGCGCTTTCCGTATTTCAGGGACGAATCTGCCGTCATGCTGTCCGGTATTTCCGCCGTCCAGCCTGCGTCCGTTGCGTCCGCATCCTGATTCGGCACTCCCAGGGACGATGCCTGCGCAAGCTGGAACTGCGTCACGCGGGAGAGCAGCGGCGTTGCCTTTTCAACTTCCGCGATGAGCTGCTTCACGAACAGCTGCGGTGCAAGTGCGCCGCCGTTCGATCCGACGGATATGTCGCGCTTTTCGCTCGTGCGGAGGTAGTTCGAGAACGCCCTCATTTCCTTTTCCGCCGGGCTGTTCCGGTCTTCCGGTTCCGGAGCTCCCGGCTTTTCCGTTTCGTAGCCCTTCAGCGCATTGTCGCGTTCTTCCGCGTCGATACGGCTTTTAAGGTCCCGTTCGTCCTTCTGCATTTTCGCGAACTTCCCGTTTTCCTCTGCGGTGAAGCTGCGGTTCTCTGTTTTCACAGCGTCATTCAGTTCCCTCATCTGTCTGATGACGGAAACGCGCTGTTCCTTTAATTTCGTGATTTCTTCCGGTGTCATTTAATACCTCTCTAGTATGTTTCTGCTTCCAGTTCCAAAAGTGCTAATTCACGCTCACGTTCTTCACAAGTGGACGGACTGTCCGGCTTGGAAATACCAGCGCTGCGGCTTTCTTCTCCTGTTTCCGGCTTGTTATCCGGCAGCAGCTTTGTAAGATTTCCGATAACCGCGCGTATCTGTGCGGCTTCGCTGTCCCTGCATACATAGTCATTTTTGTATTTGCGCAGTGACAGTACTTTTCCGATAAGGTCAAGGTCGATTCCTTCTTCAAGCGCCAGCTCGCGCGTCGACGCGCTGCAGCTGCTGTCCGGGTAGGCGGGGAAAGTCACGCCTACGGAGACTTCAAAGAGGCGCACTTCGAGCAGTTCCCGCGTGTCGCTTCCGTTCCCCGTTTCGTCGAACGTCCAGCGGTCCTTTACCGGGATAAAGCCGAACGACACGCCCGGTGCGTCGCGCCGTGAGACGCTCTCGAAGAGATCGCCTGCCCAGCTCACCGCCGGAAGTTCCGCTTCAAAATGCAGTCCGTCCGCCCTGTCTTCAAGCGTGAGCGTCGAGTTTCCCGACCGTCCGCAGACGCGCTCCGCGTCATGGTTCCACAGGCAGCGGATATCACTTTCCTTCAGGCTCTTTGCGAAGGCGCCCGCCCGTATTATTTCCGTAAACCCGCCGAGGTCTTCGGACATTGAGTCGTAGGGAATGACGCCGGAAATGAATTTCTTCCCGCCGTCTTCCCGCGTTTCCATCTGTACCGAACGGACCGTCAGTATCCTGTTTGTTCTGTCAGCCGTTCTTTTGTTCTTCTCCGGCATTGCCGTTTCCTCCCGCAGTGTTATTTTTTGCAGCTTTCTGCTGCGCCATATAGGCGTCAAGATTTGATCTTGTTAATTGCATCATGTTTGCCTGAATGAACGGATAGCCGCCGACGTCGTCCGGCAGCAGTTCCATGTTCTCTTTTTCAAGAACATTGTTCGGCGAATAGATACCGTTCTGTATTCCCTGAACGTAGACCTGCATGCGGCTCCTGATATCCGCCCGCATGAGCGTGTTCGTGTCGAACTCGATATAACAGTCGCTTTCATAAGACGGCAGCAGCGTATCAAGTGACTGCTGTATGCGGACGAGCCACGGCGTGAGCGTGTTCTGCAGAAAGAACGTGTTCATCTGTTCCGCGTTCGTGAACTTTGCGTCGTCCTTGCCGAGCATATAGAGCGGGACGCGGAACACTTTCGCCACTTCCTTCTCGCTGAACGTCCGGTTCTCGACGAGCTGGTTGTCGCTGTTGCCCGCGATGTTTACCGGTTCCGCTGTGAGTCCGTGTGCAAGCACGAGCGGCTTGTGGATATTGTCCGGCCCGCCGTATGATTTTACGAACTGTGCGGACAGCTCGTCGCTGTCTGCCTTCTTCCAGTTCCTGTCTTCCTTCGGGACCGTGACGAGCATTTTCGAGTTGATGCCGTTGGAAAAATACTTGTCGGTGTATTCGTCGAGCCGGAGCCCCAGGCGCGGTGCGTGCGTCGCGTATTCGAGCGGAGAAAGCCCGCGCTGCCTGTTGTACCGGTACGCCAGGATATGCAGGACGGTACCTGTTCCGTATTTGTACGTCTTCCCGCCGCAGTGGTAGTTGTAATAGATTTCATCCGTTTCACTGTCGCGTTTTATCTCGACGCATTCGGGATCGAGCGCGTACAGGCCGGTCACGCGCGGATTGTATCCGCCCGCGCGTTCTACATAAATAAATGCGTTCCCCCGGAGCAGCAGGTGAAGCATGACCTGCTGGAAGAACGTGAAGGGGATGCGGTCGTCGGGATTAGGGCTTGCGCGGAGCAGACCGAACATGTCCGTGTCTGACGCGACGCGTCCGTCCGCGTCCGTTCCCGGCGGT
>Ga0183099_1001669_pt1 | contig 12447 bp, 9 predicted proteins | sample Biomet1_FD_127788 | JGI IMG/M metagenome (GOLD analysis project Ga0183099, IMG submission 127788) | Microbial communities from bioreactor (seeded with anoxic lake sediment) at LBNL, California, USA - Biofuel metagenome 1 | ecosystem: Engineered > Bioreactor > Anaerobic > Unclassified ... | reverse complement strand
ATCATGATCTGATTGTTTAAAATTAGCACAAACAGCGCACCGTCAAATGAGGTGCGCCCTTTGTTGAACCCATAGAGTCGATGATTCAGACAAGAAAACTTAGCATTCCCCGTCCATATCTATAGAAAAACAGGAATATTTTCAAATCTGCCCCATTCTTGCGCATAAATATAGTATGATAAGGGTGTGTTGTAAGGCACATCCTTATGTGTTGCGCGACACAACCTTTCAAATAAACGGAAAATGCAGGTGCGATTCTTTGAACTTAATTGGTAAAGAGGTCATTCACAAGAGCTTGGGCAGCGGGCAAATCATCTCGCAGACAGGCAAGATCATAACGGTACAATTTGGCGAAAAGCAGATGAAGTTTGCGTTTCCGTCAATTTTTAATTCTATCATGACGATTCAGGACAATTCGCTCCAAACGAAGATTCAAGAACTCTGCGAGAACGAGAACTATATGATCAATCGGCAGCAGGAAGAGCGGATGACGGAGTTCGAAAGCCGCTTTGCTCCATTGCCGGAAAGCAAAGCAAGCAAAGCCAAGCGCACCAAGAAATACAAGGACAACAACAATGTCGCGCTCAAGTGCAATTACTGCGACGGCGGCAGGAGCGACCAGACGTTTGGCTACAAAGGCGTTTGCAGCGACGATGTGTTGCACCAAAACGTATCCGTCATCAAGCGCCCGTGGTGCAGCGCGGAAGACTGCGAATGCAAGCGATACACCAAAGGCGCGATCAGCCGAACCGAGCTGGAGCGCATCAACAGCAGCGGCAAATTCATTTGCTATGAGAGCAGGCTGTTGCAGGATTGGGTCGCATCGGCCGGACGCGTACAGCGCGAAAAGCGCGTTGACAAGCCGAAGAAAACGGCGAGCAAACGCGTCAACCGGATGTGCATACTCACGACAAAGCAGCCGAGCGAGCTGGAGCAGGAACGCAAGGTGTTCGCGGCGTTTCTCATCAGCGAGGTGGAAAGCACAGACGAAAAAGAAGAAGGAAACATGCACGCGCACCCGGATTACCGGATTGAGTTGACGGCGGAAGAGGCGGAGCATGTCCACTTCTGGGAGTTTCATAAAAACAAGACCAAAATGGAGATGCCGTTTTGGGGCAGCGGGCTCATCCGTTACCTGACCGACGCGCAGTCGATCAATATGCTCAAGGCGATGATGGAAGCTGCTATCGAACCCGAAAAGAAGGCGCGCATTTTAGAGATGCTGGAATATTACTGCAGAGTGACGGCGGCGGCGGCAGCAAAGTAACCGCGCGGGCAACGTGACTGATAAATCCGTTGTGTATAATGAACATCATGGACAAAGCGTTCTTAGCAACAAAAAGGCGTACCGCAAGGTGCGTCTTTCTAGCAGATTTCACTCCTTCATTTTCGATAAACCGTTCTTTTGACGACTGATCGACTTTTCCAATCCGGCAAAACAAGCATATTCTTTACGCTGTGCAATTTTCGTGTATAATACAGGTAATTTCAAACAGGAGAAAAGAAGTGGACCCCTCAAAACGATACGTTGAATACTACGCAAAACTCCACACCGACCGCGCAATGCGGCTTTGGCCCGCGTTCCTTCAAAAGAGCGAACGCCCGGACTTCATCAGCAAGCGCCGCGAACTCGGCATGGAAGTCACCCGCGCCGCCATCGAAGAATGGGCGCAGCAGGAAGCGGACATGAACCGCACCTTTGGCGACGAGATGCCCGGCGAGGCGGTGGAGCAGACCATCCTCGCGGACTGTGATTGCGACGAGGCGATTGCAAACGGCGCGGAGGACGACGAAGGCGAGAGCATCTTTGAGCTGCCGAAGGATGTCAAGGAGATGCACATCGGCCGCATCATCGAGCGGATTGAGGACAAGACCAAGGCGCTAAAAGAGTATACACTCTGCCGCGAGAACTGGCTTTATGTGTTCAGCGAAACAACAGGGCTGGAAAGAAGCGACCTGCTCCGCGTGCAAGCGTTTGTGGACGCGCAGGCGGGGGATCTGCTGTTTGACAAGATTCTCGTCAAGGTCGGCTGTGAGCTGTATGTGCTCATCCGCGGGGAAGAGCTCAGCGAGATCACGCTCAGCTCCCGCGCGCTGCTCAGGCTGCACCGCTGGGCAAGGTATCTTTCGTTGCGGGATGCGAAGAAGTAACTCTCAACTTGGAATGATCCGATTTAGCCGAACAAAGAGGAAATATGAAAGATATCGACATGGTCTCTGTGCATCAATTATCCGACGGCAACCGAGAAAAATTGGAGAACGCGCAAGCTTGCGGGTGCTTCTATTGTTTGCGCATCTTTGATCCGAAAGAGATTGTCTGGGAAGATGAAGCAGATCACACCGCGATTTGTCCCTATTGCGGAATCGATTCTGTTTTGCCGGAAAGCGCAAGTCTACCGATCACCAAGCCGTTTCTCAAGAAAATGCATGAGTTTTGGTTTACGGAAGGGGAGTAGGGCTAAACCACTGATGCTATCTCAATTGCTTGAAGAAGTGTTTAATATGATCGATAGTCCAAATCGCTCCAGAGTAGCAGCCAATAATTACGGTAAACGAGGGAGAATCTAATGACTGGAATGCACCGATTGCAGCTATTTCAGCTAATTATTACGGTGTTTGGCGTCGGTGTCATGCTGATTCAATGCATCTCGCTAATCCGAGAATTACGACAATATCCAGGATATTCCATCCGTACAGGAAAACACAACTTGTATCGCGTTTATCAACTCATGCTGAAACCGCTTGGGTTGACACTAACGTTCATAGCGGTTTATTTCGGAATGAAACTGCTGTATGTGCAAACCTACGACGCTTCAAAGGTTGTCATGTATGATATTTGGCCAAGCTTATATTTTGGCTTCGCATCACTCTGCATTTGCTTTCAACTCTATGCGCTTTTGGAGCGAGTCGTTTTAAAAAGAAAGCTAAAGACTGAGTATCTTGATTATGTGTTTTGGGATATCGATATCAAACCCCAAAAGGATCGCCCGCTTAGGTTTAACGAATCAAAACGGGAGCAGTTTCCGCTGGTGCGAGGCATTCATTATTCCCGAATTTTCATGAGTATCGTTCTCGGCGTGATGTTTATCGCCTCCGGAATAGAGAGCATGGATTTCTTCAGGGCGATCTGCGCGGATCAAATCTATGAAGCACGAGTGAATCAACCGGACAGGACGCTTCGCTATTGTGATATTGTATCAATTGAGCAAGACGAGGATGATTCCGGTTTTTACGTTGTGCGAGGCAACGCTGGACAAGAGATCTGTATGAGCGACGATTCGATCCTACAATACGTTGCGCAACAAAGCGGGGTCAACATTCCGCGCTCTAATTAAGCCGATATGACAAGAAGAGCAATTGCAAAAAAAAACAGACAACAAAAAACGCCCCGATTTGGGACGTTTTCTTGTTTGGTGGAGCTTACCGGATTCGAACCGGTGATCTCTACACTGCCAGTGTAGCGCGATAGCCAACTTCGCTAAAGCCCCGAGACGCAAGTGCTATTATAGTGGAAAGCCGGAAATTTGTAAAGACAAACTTTCTCGATTTTGACAATGTTTTTTGCACCGAAGACTATTAAATATGCACTGTTTTGCACAGAAATCCCTGTAATCTGAGTGATTCATTCGACGCAAATCGAAATTCTGACACAAAATAAAACCTCGAATCCCGCACAAAACACCGGAAAGTATGAACTTTTTGCGGCATTCATGCATGCCTAAGGCGGCCTATGCTATAATAACCACGACTTTAGAAACACACTCTTGATAAGGTGAAACAATCGATGGCAAAAAACAATCCGTTCTTTCGGCTGGAGTCGCAGAACGCCAATTCACGAACCACAACCCAACAGGAAGAAAGCCAACCGCTCTTTACGGAGCGGAAGAAGCCGCACTCTTTTTTGCTTGGCGTCGTGTTTACGTCGCTCAAGCTCACGGTGCTGGCGTTTATTGTCGTTGGCTTTATCGGCATGGGCCTCTTACTTGGCGTGGTGAAGGCGTATGTCGAGACGACGCCGTCGCTGGACGTGGCGCAGCTGACGATTTCGGATTACACGAGCTATCTATATGACATGAACGGCAACCTCATCAGCTCGATTGCGGACGTGGAATACCGCGACTGGGCAAACATCGAGGACATTCCCGATATGCTCAAAAACGCGTTTATCGCGGTGGAGGATGTCCGCTTTTACAAACACAGCGGCGTGGATTTCAAGCGATTGTTCTCGGCGGCACTTGAGATTCTGGGAAACAGCAATTCTTCCGGCGGCAGTACGATTACGCAGCAGCTGATCAAGAACAAGGTGCTTGGCTCACAGAGAAACTACAAGCGCAAGATTCAGGAAGCTTACCTCGCGCTCGAACTGGAGACCATCGTCGACAAGGACACAATTCTAGAAGCGTATCTCAACGACGTTGACCTTGGCGAGAGCAACTACGGCGTCAAGAGCGGAGCCAAGGACTACTTTGGCAAGGAACTCTCCGAGCTGACCATTCGCGAATGCGCAATGCTCGCGGGACTCACGCAGGCACCGTATCGCTACGACCCGCGCAAGAACATGTATCAGCGCGACAAGATGGAGGTTACCAACGCGAGAACGGATCAGGTGCTCTTGCGGATGTATCAGGCGGGCTTTATCACGAAGGATCAGTATAACAGCGCGCTGAGTGAAAAGCTGAACATCGTCGAAGTCAGCCAGCAGAAGCAGATGTCGGACATGGCGTATTTCGTGGAGTATGCCATCAGCGACGTGGTCACGCACCTTCTTGAGAAACGCGGATTGAGCAACACGAGCGCAAACCGCAACGAGATTGAAAACGAACTCCGCACGAGCGGGTACCATATCTACACCACGGTCGATCCGACGATTCAGAAGACCGTACAGGATACGCTGAGCACATGGGAAAACTATCCCTCACTCGCGGACACATCCAAGTCCCTGATGGTGGAGACGAAAGAGGACGGAACCGTACTCGAAACCGTCGAACCGCAGGCCGCTGCCGTTGTGATGGATTATCACACGGGTGAACTCCGCGCGATCATAGGCGGAAGAAATGAACCGACCGTGCGCAAGGGGATCAACCGCGCCTCGCAGAGTTACACAGAGGTGGGTTCCTCGATTAAGCCGCTCTCGGTCTACGGGCCTGCGCTGGATCTCGGCTACTCGCCGGGAAGCATTACGTACAATATGGATGGCCCGATCGACGGCTGGACGACGGAGAAGGGATATCCTTCCGGCGGGTTAGACTCGCGCTACGGGCCGGTCACGTTCCGCCGCGCGATTGTCAGTTCCCTCAACGTACCCGCGGCGCACATTCTGATGGACGACGTGACGCCTGCCATCGCGGCGCAGTACCTCTATGCACTCGGTGCCACGGAGAACAAGATCAATGTCGACGGCGCGGGCCTCGCGCTTGGCACCTCGGGACTTACGCCGATACAAATGGCGGCGGCTTACTCGACCATCGCCAACGAGGGCGTGTATCAGGAACCGCTGTCGTTTACGAAAGTGTTGGACGCACAGGGCAACGTCATCTTGGATGCGGACGAGGTGCGCGATACACACCGCGTCTTCCAGGCGAGCACCGCATGGCTGCTGGTGGACATGATGACCGACGCGGTTAAGACCGGCACCGGCACCAAGGCGAAGATTGACGACATAACCGTCGCCGGAAAAACGGGCACCAACTCCGACTATGCGAGCGTTTATTTTGCGGGCATGACGCCCTATTATGTATCGACGCTCTGGGTGGGACACGATTATCCTGTCAACAAGCTCAAGAAGGGCTCCTCCGGCGGAAATGAAGCAGCGCCGCTCTGGCAGGCGTATATGTCGAAGATTCATGAAGGGCTGACCGATAAGCCAATTATCGATGAAGACCCGACGTCGCTTGGCCTCGTCAAGCGCACGATCTGTTCGGTCTCGGGACTGCTCGCAACCGACGCCTGCAAAGCCGACGAGGATCACAAGCCTGTGACGGAATGGTTCCTTGCGGACAAAGCACCAACGGAATACTGCGATATGCACGTCACGCTCAACATCTGCACGGCTGAAAACGCACTCGCGACCGAGTTCTGTCCGGCGGATTCCGTACAGCAGGTGAGCTATATCCTGATCCGTCCCGATAACCCGCTGTATCAGTTTGACGACGAGTATCTGCTCAAGGCGCTGCCGACCGCGGTGCGCACGGAGCTGACGACCGATGAGTTCGTCGCCAGCATGAAGACCTGCACGGTGCATGCGGATGGATCACTTTCCATCTTCGCGCTCAAAACGCAGTCGCAGGATTTGATTCAGAAGGTGACGGACTATCTCAACGGTGCGGCTAACGTACCACAGGAGATGAGCGATCCTCTCAAGGATGAAATCTCAGCCCTTCAGGTCGCGCTCAGCGGGTATCAATACTCTGAAATCGAGCCGCTGTATCAAAAACTGAACACGGATTTCCTCGCGCTTCAGAACTATATGGCGCAACAAACGCAGAACAACAACGGAGGTTAACGCCGTGACTATGCAGGGGGAACCAATCGGAACTTGCGCGCTGGAAGCGGCGTATCAAGCGGAGCGCACGCGGCTGTTTACCCTCGCGGTCAAGGATGATCCGCAGGGGGAATACCGTAAGCCGGTCTTCGGCGAAGGCAAGCGCGGAAGCCGCATCCTGCTCATCGGCGAGGCACCCGGCGCGGAGGAGACCAAGCTAGGACATCCTTTCGTCGGCAAAGCGGGCAAACAGCTCGACGCGCTTTTCTGCCGGTTTGGCGTGATGCGCGAGGATGCGTTTATCACCAACGTCGTCAAGTATCGTCCGGTTGTCCGATCTGAAAAGAGCACGCGAAACCGCACCCCGCTGCCCGCGGAAGTGAAGGCCTCGCTGCCGCTTTTACAAACGGAAATCCTGCACATCTCGCCAAAGCTGATATTAACGCTTGGCAACACACCGCTCAAAGCCATGTATGCACTGGCCGGAAAGAAACCGCCTGTGATTGGAGAAGCACACGGGAAGATGCTGTCTCTCGTAATCGATGGCAAGGCGATCTCCATCATTCCGCTCTATCATCCGGCAAGCGGTATCTATAACCGTTCACTGGTTGAGGTCATGGAGCAGGACGCGGCCTATGTTGGCGAGGTCGCAAAGACGCTGAACAAATGAGCTAAAATAAGAAACCGCGAGGCGATGCGGTTTTTACGCAAATGTGTTATACTGAGTCATCTGGTTTTATACAAGAAAGTTAGAACAAAACAAGGAGCAAACTATGGCGCAAAAGGTTTTAATTGCAGACGACGATCAGGTCGTACATGAGGCGCTTGGCATTTATCTCAAGGCCGAAGGGTTCGAGGTTGTCGATGCGTTCGACGGCGTATCCGCCATTGAAAGCATCACGCCGGAGGTTGTGCTCTGTGTGCTGGATATCATGATGCCGAAGATGAGCGGCATAGAGGTTTGCCGCGAAATCCGCAAGACCTCGCAACTGCCGATTCTGATGCTCACCGCAAAAGGCGAGGAGATCGACCGCATCGTTGGACTGGAACTTGGCGCGGACGATTATATCGTTAAGCCCTTCAGCCCGCGTGAAGTCGTCGCCCGCATCAAGGCGGTGCTCCGCCGCGCAAGTGAGCAGCCCAAGAGCGACACGAGCGTCATCACCTACAACGGACTCACCATCGATCTCAAGAGCTACACGGTGACGCTGCGCAATCAGCCCGTGATCTGCACGCCCAAAGAGATCGAGATTCTGCATATGCTTGCCTCCAATCCGGGGCAGGTGTTCACGCGTGAGCAGCTTCTTTCCCGCGTTTGGGTTATGACTTCGCGGGCGAAACCAGAACGGTGGATACGCACATCAAGCGCATCCGTGCCAAGCTGGATTCCACCGGCCTTGGCTGGAGCATCAAGACCATCTACGGTGTCGGCTATAAGTTTGAGACCGAGTAAGCCGATTTCTTGACATGCGCAGCGTCTTTTACTGGCGAATTTTAATCGTATCGATCATCGCATTGCTGCTGGCAAACGTCATTTTGTTAGCGGCGTATACGTATGTCGGAAAAAACACCTATATCTCCATCGAGATGGCAAATCTCGAACCGGAAGCCGAGGTCACCCGTCAAATCTACGAAGAATATAAGAACGGGAATATGGAAGAGGCTGCCTTTCAACGATTGATTGAAAAGCAAACGCTCGCGAGCGAATCCGCCATCATGATTGCAGACGAACTGGGCAAGCCGCTCATCGTGCGCAACATCGGCAGCACGGTCGACATGCAGGACTTCGGCGAATACTACCGCGCGGAGATTCAAAACATTCTGCGCGGGCAGACGGTTGAGAACAATGATCTCAAGCTGCTCAACGGTGAAACTGCGGTCTCGGTCGGCATTCCGGTTCGCGATTCGGACGGAAACGTCTCCGGCGGAATCCTCGTCATCAAGCAGATTCAGCGCATTCAAAGCGCGTTTAACCAGCTCAACAATGTGCTTACCGGAACGATCTTCGCGATCATGCCCGTGGTCATGCTGCTCGTTGCCATCAGCACGAGTAGGCTGAGTAAACCGCTGCACGAGATGAGCAACGCCGCCATCGAGATGTCCAAAGGGCACTTTGATGTGCGCGCAAACGAGCGGGCATCCGGCGAAATAGGCATCCTTGCGCGCGCGCTTAATACGCTTTGCGACAATCTTGCGCAGACGATCTATCAATTGCAAAGCGAGAAGCGACAGCTCAACCAACTGCTGTCGAGCTTTACGGACGGCGTCGCCGCCATCGACAACATCGGGTGCCTCACGCACTACAATCCCGCGCTCATGAAGATGTTTGGCGCGGTGGAGGTCAAGGTGCCGATGGATCTCGTGCCGGATGAGTCGATTTGGGAGCTATTCCGCACGGTTTACGATTCTCGCGAACCCGCGAGCATGCATTACACCTTGCCAAACGAACGCGCGCTCTGGATCACAATCGTGCCCGTGACTGACGAGGCGGGGGAATGCACCGGCGTGGTTGGACTCTTTAAGGACGTGACCGATCTGGAACGGCTGGAGAAGACCCGCAGGGACTATGTCGCAAACGTCAGCCACGAACTCAGAACGCCGCTTACCGCCGTGCGCGGGCTGCTTGAGCCACTCAGCGACGGTATGATTACGGACGAGGAGACGCGGCAGCGGTATTATCGCATTATGCTGCGAGAAGTCGTTCGACTTTCGCGTCTGATTACGGACATGCTGGAGCTTTCGCGCTTGCAATCCGGCACGGAGCACATGGAAATGCACGCGGTCAACCTCACGGAGCTATTGCAGGACACACGTCAAAATTACCTCAACGAAGCAGCGCAGCGCGGCATCAACCTCAGGCTCGAACTGGACGAGATTCCGTTTGCGATGACGGATGAGGATCGCGTGGAGCAACTGCTCGTGATACTGATCGACAACGCGATGCACTATACGCCGCAAGGCGGAAGCATCACCATCCGCGCCGCGGAGACGACGGGCGAGCGCATTCTCGTGACGGTTGCGGATACGGGCTGCGGAATCGCGCCCGGCGACCTGCCGCATGTGTTCGAGCGCTTCTTTAAGACGGATCGCTCCCGCAAAGAGGGCGGAACCGGTCTGGGACTCTCCATTGCCAAGCAGATCATCGACAAGCTCGGCGAGAACATCTATGTCGAGAGCAGGCCGGACGAGGGGACAAGCTTCCACTTTACGCTCAAAAACTACATTAGTAACGCGATTGCGCTTGGTCCGGTCGGCGCGGATGTCGTGATTCAGGACGACGGCACCACCGTGTACAAGCGGCAGGAGAGAGGCTCGCAAGATGCGCCTTACGAGGTGCTTCCCAAACGTCAGCACGAGAAAAAGAGCGAAAAAAGCAATAAACCAGTTAAACAGCAAAATGCGAAGAGCGCAAAGAAAAAGTAAAAAGCTTATACAATCGACGGCACGGTTTGATCCGTGCCGTTTTTTGAAACAATGGAGCTGCGAAACTGCTAAAAGCGCGTCAAAAATCGAGAAATCACGCCGATCATGTACGAATCGTGTACAATTTCGACATCCTGTCGGGATGTGTTGAATTGTGGCAGAGCGCATATTATAATCATTACAAAAGGGGGTTCCACCATGCAAAAAAGCGCACATATTTTGATCTGTGATGATCAACCAATCATACACGAATCGCTTGGCGTCTACCTCGACAGCGAAGGATTCACGCATGCATCCGCCTTCAATGGCGTGCAGGCGGTCAAGATGGCGGAAACCGAAGCGCCCGATCTGATCCTGATGGATCTGATGATGCCGGAGAAAAACGGCATGGACGCCTGCCGCGAGATCCGACAGAAGAGCTCGGTGCCGATCATCATGCTCACGGCAAAAGGCGAAGAGATCGACCGCGTGGTCGGCCTCGAAATCGGCGCGGATGATTATATCGTCAAACCCTTCTCCGCGCGGGAGCTGATCGCGCGCATCAAGGCGGTGCTCCGCCGCATCTCCGCAGAGCCGGAGGCGGAAGGAAAGACGATCCGTCTGGATGATCTGGAGATCAGCCTGAGCAACTACGAGGTAAAGATCAAGGGCAAACCCGTCGATTTTACGCCCAAAGAGGTGGAGATTCTCTATCTTTTAGCGTCGCATCCCAACCGCGTGTTTGACCGCGAACAGATCTTGTCCAAGATTTGGGGATACGATTATTTTGGCGATACGCGCGCGGTAGATACGCAGATCAAGCGCATTCGCCAGAAGATTCCCGATGACGGACTGAGCTGGGGGATCCGCACGGTCTACGGAGTCGGCTACAAGTTTGGCGCAAGTGATTCTTGATGCGCCGAACGAGCAATAACGGAGCGAACCAACAGGCGCGGCATAGAACGCGCCCTTTTAAAACATGAAACATTTGCATCTACGGCACAAGCAGAAAACAGCCGCCTCAAACGAAAAAAACGGTTCGATCTTCGAGAAGTTTCTCTTTTACCTCGTGTTCGGGTGTGTGCTCACGTCCGTCATCGCGGTACTGGTGTATCTTTTCGCGGGCGCAAGCGTCCATGCGCGTAGAATTGCCGACGAGATGCTACCGAGAGCGGAATCCATGTCCCGCCTGGCCACACGGCTGCAATCCGGCCAGATTTCATACGATTCGTTTATGGACTTCACGCTGAAGGAACAGCAGGGAACACGCGTCTACATCTTCGACGAAAACTCGAATTTGATCGCATACACCTCAGAGAACGGCAAGATTGACCAGCATATCAGTCAAACGATTCTTGACTATGGTGCAAAGGTCGTGGAGAGCGGAGAACAGTTTGTTTCCACTAAGTGGCGCTCGGCAGACGGCGTTGTGGTCGGCGTTGCGATCACGGATAATATGCAGCGCGTGACCGGCGCAATTTTGATGGCGCGACCTTCGATGGAAGTATACAGCTCGTTGATGAGCTTTGTTCGTGCGCTGATGCTCAGCTCTCTGGTTGCGTCCGTGTTCATGGTGATTCCCGCGTACTTTATTTCCAGACGGATGGCGAAGCCGATTCGCACCATGACGCGTGCTTCCGCCGCGATGGCGAGCGGGAACTTCTCAGTGCGCGCGGATGAAAGCCGCGACGACGAGATCGGCCAGCTTGGCGCAGCACTCAACCATCTTTCGACCCAGCTGCAGAGCAACATCAGCAACCTCATCCTCGCGAGAAACCGCCTGCATGTGATCTTAGACGGTCTTCGCGAAGGCGTGATCGCTTTGGAAGCGGATCACACGTTGATCTATAAAAACCATGCTGCGTGTGAGTTGCTCGGCGTCTGCGCGGAAGAGGACATGATGCGCGCGCTGGAACCCGTGCTGCCGGTCTGCGACGAGGTACGCCAAAGCGGAGTGGCAAAGACGCAAACGCTGACCATCGGCGAACGAAAGCTTCTGCTATTGGTCTCGCTTTCGCAGGAGACGAGCGAGCTTGCGCCCGGTACGGTAATCGTAGCGCGGGACGTGACGGAGGCAGAGCGGCTGGAGCAGACGAGAAAAGACTATGTCGCGAATGTCAGCCACGAGTTGAGAACGCCGATTGCTTCGATTCGGAGCCTCGCGGAAGCGCTCAACGATGGTCTCGTGAAAAAAGAGGACGACCAGGCGCGTTACTACGGCTATATCCTGCGTGAATCGATGCGACTCAGCCGTTTGATCAACGATCTACTGGAGCTATCCCGACTGCAATCCGGCGCGATTGCGCTGGAGAAGGCAGATTTCCACCTCGACGGAATTCTCAGCGAGGTGGTGGAGCAGACTAGCCTCGTGGCCTCCTATAGCGGCATCCGCGTTTCGGAGAACTGGCATTGCGAGAAACCGCTGCTCGTGCATTCCAACAGCGACCGCATCGAACAGGTGCTCATCGCGCTGATCGACAATGCGATCAAGTTCGCATCCGACGATGGCTCGATCATTTTGGACGTGAAGCGCTCGGAGGAATTCAACCGCGCGATCGTCACCG
>Ga0183099_1001668_pt1 | contig 12451 bp, 11 predicted proteins | sample Biomet1_FD_127788 | JGI IMG/M metagenome (GOLD analysis project Ga0183099, IMG submission 127788) | Microbial communities from bioreactor (seeded with anoxic lake sediment) at LBNL, California, USA - Biofuel metagenome 1 | ecosystem: Engineered > Bioreactor > Anaerobic > Unclassified ... | reverse complement strand
CACAGCTCAAGCAGCAGCTCCTGCTGTCGGATCTCGTATGGAAATTGAAATAAGGTGAATATATGCTCGAACAATTAAAGCAAGAAGAGGACTGGGCTGAAATGATGGACATCGAATTCGTTCATATCACAAAAATACGCAGATCGCACAGCTCAAGCAGCAGCTCCTGCTGTCGGATCTCGTATGGAAATTGAAATAAGGTGAATATATGCTCGAACAATTAAAGCAAGAAGTATATGAAGCAAATATGCTGCTGCCTGCCTATAAGATGGTGACCTTTACCTGGGGCAATGTGTCGGCTATCGACCGGAATAGCGGTCTGGTTGTTATTAAGCCTTCCGGCGTGGAATACGACAAGATGAAGGCAGCGGATATGGTCATTGTCGATTTGGACGGCAATACGGTAGAAGGCGAGCTGAATCCGTCATCCGATACGGCAACGCATCTGGAGCTTTATAAAGCCTGCCCGGACATGGGCGGTGTTGTGCATACCCATTCGCGCTATGCGACATCCTGGGCGCAGGCGCACCGGGCCATTCCGGCATTAGGGACGACGCAGGCCGACTATTTTTACGGCACGATTCCCTGCACCCGTCCGATGACCGATGCAGAAATCCAAGGGGCATACGAAAAAGAAACCGGCACGGTCATCATCGAGACCTTTGCCGGAAAGAACATGATGGAAATCCCCGGCGTATTGGTCTATTCCCACGGACCGTTTGCCTGGGGCAAAGATGCACTGACAGCGGTGCACAATGCCGTTGTCCTTGAAGAAGTGGCGTTTATGGCATCGCAGGCTATGATGTTGCAGCCCCAGTTGCTGTCCATGCAACAGGTTTTGCTCGACAAGCATTACCTGCGCAAGCATGGGAAGAATGCCTATTATGGACAGAAAAAGTAAAAGCGAATAATAACCAACAGAAAGACCGCAGGCAGAGCTTAATCAGGGGGGATTAAGTTCTGCCTGCGGCGTTTTTAGGTATTCGTGTCGCCGGGGTGGCCAGCATCATAGATTACATGAAGTTTTATATCCTGATTGTAATTGCCGAAATTGCGGCCGAAGAGAGTAAAACCTCCTGCATTTTTTGCATCAGCCGATGCTGCCAGGCGAAATTGAAAGTTGCTTTTTTCATTTAAATTGAGGTCGTTTATGTTAACCGGAGAGATCATGCGCCCATCAATGAAGGTTCCTTGTTCATTGATCGACAAGAGTTTCAATAAGCCGTACTGATTCCAGTTTTCGGTCCACCAATCTGGGGTATAGAGGCCACGTACATCACCAAAGTCACCGGGGCTTGTCCAATCGCCGAGTGAAATATCGTTGAAAAAAAAGGAAATATCACTTGGCCAGTTTTGAGCAATTCCTGGAGCTTCGGAAGAAATTTCCATTGACAGTTGAATTTCAATGGGGCGGTGGCCTGCCTGTAAATAATTGGGTAGGCGATATTCGATATAGCCGGAGCTGAACCAAAGGATACCAGCATTAAAACGCTGTGGGTCATCAAAATAGCGAGGGTCATCGACTGCCCCAATCAATTGCGTTGATGTAGCAATGCCGCAGGTTGGTCTTGCTTGATATTTTGTGTATTGGCCAATGGGGATTTCTGCTGTGTACATATTATCTGCATCAAAATGTTGGCCTAAATTAATGACGAAACGGTTTTCTTTGAGGAAACAGGCTTTACGAGCATCTCGTTGTCCGTTTACTTGGTGTACATCTACGAGGTCTGCTTCGATCAGAATTTTCATGTTTTGCGTGATGGCGGCACGGCTTACCGCAAAAAAAGTTGCGAGATCGTTGAGACTTGTTCCTTTATTTTTGTAAATGTACTGGAGTATTTCGACTCGTAGTTCGGAACTTAATGCCTTAGCAAAAACCACGGTTTCATCTTTAGTGAAAAATTCGCGCATGATAAATTTCCTCTTTTAATTAAGTATTTAATTAAATAATAACATTTTCTCGGCGGGATTACTAGAGGAAATGGAGCGTACAACTGTATTCTAAGGCTTCTGGCAACTGCAAATAGCAATTTATGGCATTGGTGTATAATTAATATAATATTATATAATTAACTTAAATGTGAATTATTAAGAAAAATATTGACAATTTAGAAATAAAAGATTAGTATGATACATGTTAGATGCCTTATATTTATAGGTCATGTAAAATTGTGTTTGGATAAAGAATGAATAAGCTGAAAATTCTTTATACTGAAAATTTTACAAACGAATAAAGGGAGTGGATAAACATGGGGGAAATGTATAAGAATCCGGTTGTTCTTCAGCGGGCTGATCCATTTATTTATAAGCATACCGACGGTTATTATTATTTTACAGCATCGGTTCCTCAATATGACCGAATTGAAATTCGTCGGGCTCGAACAATTCAAGCATTGGGTAACGTTGCGGGGGTCACTGTTTGGAGGAAACATGCAGCGGGGCCGATGAGTGAATTGATTTGGGCTCCGGAAATTCATTTTTTGCGCGGGAAATGGTATATCTATTTTGCGGCGGCACCAGATAAAGAAGTCAGTGGTATTACTTTTAATCATAGAATGTATGTCATTGAAAATACAGCAGCGGATCCTTTTACGGGAAAATGGCAGGAAAAAGATCAGATCAAAACAAGCTGGGAATCTTTTAGTCTTGATGCGACGGTGCTGGAACATAATGATGAACTTTATTATATTTGGGCGCAGGAAGAACAAAAAATGAATGCGGCAGCCCATTCTAATATTTATATTGCTAAAATGCTTAATCCATGGACACTGGCGACAGAACCGGTACTTTTGACACAACCAGAATTTGACTGGGAACGGAAACTTTTTTGGGTTAATGAAGGTCCAGCTGTATTAAAGAAAAATGGTCGTTTGTTTTTGACTTATTCGGCTAGTGCTACGGATGAAAATTATTGTATTGGTATGTTGACAGCTGATATGGGAAGTGATCTTTTATTAGCAAAATCATGGAAAAAATCAAAAGAACCGATCTTTCGGACATCCTATGAGAACCACCAGTATGGGCCGGGGCATAATAGTTTTACGGTATCAGAAGATGGAAAAACAGATTTGTTGGTATATCACGCGAGAAATTATACAAAAATAGAAGGGGATCCGCTCTATGATCCGAATAGGCATACCAGAGTCCAACCTATTTTTTGGCAGAAAGATGGCACTCCAAACTTTGGCGTGCCAGAAGCGGATCATTTAGAAAAATAAAATCGGGAAAACGGGAGGATGAATTTTGATGAATAAAATACTCAATCGTGATTTTCTTAATTTCGGTGGACTGTTCTATTTTTATTTCATGATTTGGGCGGTAGTTCTAGCATTTTTGCCTCTGTGGTTAAAGGATACGGCACATCTCAATGAAGCACAGTCGGGCATAGTTTTTTCGTCGATGTCTCTGATGGCACTTTGCTATCATCCTTTTTTTGGCTATATTCAAGATAAATTGCGTTATCGTAAAAATTTATTTGCGGTGATTGCTATAGCTCTTTTATTTATGGGGCCGTTCTTTAATTTTATTTTCGTCGAATTATTGCAGTTCAATGTTATGCTTGGAGCTTTGTTAGGCAGTTGCTATTTGAGTTTGTGTTTTTTTTGGCGGGGTTGGTGTTGTTGAAGCTTATATTGAGAAAATGAGCCGAAAAAATGGTTTTGAATACGGGCATGTTCGCTTATTTGGATCCATTGCTGGAGCTACGGCTACGTTTATTGGTGGGATTCTTTATCTTAAAAATCCAGGCAGTATTTTTTGGTTTGGGTCGGCATCGGCAGTTTTCTTGTGCTTTTTACTTTATATGGCTAGAGTTGATGAAAAAGAGGTTTCTGTTTCATCTGTGAAAGTGTCAGAAGTGCCAATTTGTAAAAAAGATGTTATGCAAATTCTTAAATTGAAGGATTTTTGGTTTTTTGCTTTGCTTATTGTGGGAACGGCTTCAATCTATGATGTATTTGATCAGCAGTTCCCTAATTATTATGTGACTTTTTTTGATGATAAAGTAACAGGCATCGATTTTTTTAGCAAACTCTGTGCTGGTCAAACTGCCCTTGAAGCAGTTTTAATGGTTTTTGCTCCAGGATTGGTCAATAAAATTGGAGCAAAAAAAGGATTGTTGTTGTTTGGGCTTTTGACATTTGTGAGGATTGCGGGTAGTGCGATGTTTACGACGCCTTTGGCTTTGTCCTTTTTGCGCTTGATTGCTGCTTTTGAAATGCCGCTGATGCTCGTCTCAGTGATGAAGTACATCACGGGGGTATTTGATGTTCGGTTGTCGGCAACGATTTATCTTCTGGGTTTTAATTTGGCCAAACAGGGCGCAGTAGTAGTTTTCTCTTCGATTGCTGGCAGTATGTATGCTTCCTTTGGTTTTCAAAATACGTATTATTTTTTGGGGATTGTCGTTTTTGTGATTACGCTGTTTAGTGCTTTTTCACTGAAAAACGACAAAAAAGAGTTATCGCTGCAATACAGGCCGGGGTTGGTCGGGAAGGAATAAAATGTGGTACAAGAAAATAGACGGTTGCAGGCAGCGTATCGTTAATCGTAAAAAGATATAGCATCGTAAAGGAAACGTACTTTAGACATACAAGGGGATAGAATGAAGTACGTTTCCTGATGCATGATAGCAAATATATGGGTTGTTAGGTGAATTTAATAGAAATTATATTGACAAAAAACTAGTTTATGATATTATTAAATTACGCTATAGCGAATCTAGTTCGCAAATGCGAATTTGCGTATGGGGAGGGATTACAATTTTAAAAATAAATAAATCAGCAGCACGTGCGATTGATATATTGACATTGTTGGTAAATAGTTCTAAAGCTTTAACTCAATTAGAAATCAGTGAAGTTTTAGACATCCCTCGCAGCAGTACCTTTGAGCTTATTTATACCTTAATGGATAAAGGTGTTATTGAATTTGAAAATAAAGAATTGAAAACATTTAAGTTGAGCATTAAAATGTTTGAAATGGGTAGTGCTGTTCTTAAAAATATGGATTTATATCAGGTATCAAGGCCTTTTTTAGAAAAATTAAGTAAAGAAACCAATGAAACTGTATTTATGGGATGTGAAAACCAAGGAGAAGTCGTGTATTTAGATCGGGTAGAAAAGGCGGCTACTTCTATTACGACAGCAGCTGGCATTGGTATGCGACGCCCAATTCATTGTACTGGATTTGGCAAAGCGCTATTGGCTACTTATTCCGATGCAAAGGTCAGAGAAGTTTGGGATCGATATGACCGGACCGAAGCTTATACTAAGACTACAATTACAACGTATGATGCATTAGTAAAAGATTTAAAAGTAACTCGGCAACGTGGTTTTGCAATTGATAACCGAGAACGTGAAGATGAAATTTTTTGTGTAGCAGCACCTATTTATGATCGAACCGATACGGCAGTTGCAGCTATTAGTATAGCGGCTATTTATTTAAAAATGGACGAGGCTAAGATAACGCTTTTTGGCAATATGATCATGGATACAGCATTGCAAATTTCCAAAAAAATAGGGTACCAAAAAAATAGCCTGTTTTAAGATAGAATATAGCGGATAAAAAGGCATCTTTTAAAATAAATGCTTTAACAAATATACTTTTTATGTATAGCATATGAATTTACGGAAAATTCATATGCTATACACAAATCTGAATAAATAGATCGATAATGCTTTGCTACATGAAGGCAAGTATTATTTTATATATTATTGCGAATTAGATTCGCATATATGAATCTAAGAATATTAATACTTCGTACTAAAATTAAAGGAGGAAGAAACAATGTTACCAAAGATCAAAGAAATTAGAGCATATTTTATGGGAGGGGCAACTGCTGAGAAAGGAAAAGGAGGAGCGGATTACCATGATCAGGGCGGCAATCATTGGATTGATGATCATATTGCAACACCGATGAGTAAATATAAGGAATATGAACAATCACGACAATCGTTTGGGATCAATGTATTAGGAACTTTGATTGTAGAGGTTGAAGCGGATAATGGCCAGACGGGATTTGCGGTCTCTACGGGGGGCGAAATTGGTTGCTTTATTGTGGAAAATCATATAAATCGTTTCATTGAGGGAAAAAGTGTCTCTGACATAAAACTGATGCATGATCAAATGATGAATGCTACGATGTATTATGCAGGTTCTGGCGGAGTCGTAATGAATGCTATTTCCTGTGTTGATTTAGCCTTATGGGATTTATTTGGCAAGGTTGTAGGATTGCCTGTTTTTGAGCTTCTTGGTGGGGCTGTGCGCGATGAAATCAGATTTTATGCTACTGGAGCTCGACCGGATTTTGCAAAAGAACTAGGATTTATTGGTGGAAAAATGCCAACGCATTGGGGTCCGCATGATGGGGATGCAGGAATTAAAAAAGATTCCGAAATGGTGGCGCATTTTAGAGAAAAATGTGGCCCTGATTTTTGGCTGATGCTGGACTGCTGGATGAGCCAGGACGTAAATTACGCAACCAAATTGGCCCATGCTTGTGCTCCTTACAATCTTAAATGGATAGAAGAATGTTTTCCTCCACAACAATATGACAGTTATGCTGTGTTGAAGAAAAGTGTGCCAGCTGGCATGATGGTTACAACAGGAGAACATCATGGAACATTGCAATCTTTTTTGACTTTATCGGAAACCGGTATTGATATCATGCAGCCAGATGTTGGATGGTGTGGGGGATTAACCACCTTATGTGAAATCGCTGCGATTGCCAAGGCACGTGGGCAATTGGTGGTGCCACATGGTTCTTCCGTATATTCACATCATGCTGTAATTACATTTACCAATACGCCATTTAGTGAATTTTTGATGACAAGTGCAGATTGTGCTACAATGCGTCCACAATTTGATCCGATTTTAGTAGATGAACCAGTACCTGTAAATGGTCGAATTTCTAAATTGACACTTGCAAAACCAGGTTTTGGTGTTGAACTAAATCGAAACTGTAAACTGACAAGGCCATATAAGCATTAATTTTCAAAAAAACAGAAGGAGACTATATCCCAAAAGAGGTTAAAAAGTCGTGAATTTTAGATAACCGAAATTTGCAACTAGAAATAAAATATGTTTTAAAAGTAAGACAGACTTATTTTAAGACATGTTGTATGAGGGAGATTGAAAATGTCGACGATATTAGAAAATACGGTTAAAAAAACAAGTTATCGCCTTATACCATTTATGTTAACTCTGTATATATTGTCTTTTTTAGATCGATCCAATATTGGCTTTGCTAAGGCCGCTTATCAATTAGACACCGGGATTGGTGATGAGGCTTATGCTTTTGGGGCAGGAATATTTTTTGTGGCCTATGCTTTTTTGGGGGTTCCTGCGAATCTAATGATGCGTAAAATTGGTGCTCGTACTTGGATTGGAGCAACTACGATCGTATGGGCGATTTTATCAGCGGGGATGGCGTTTGCTGATACAGAAACAAAATTTTTAACCATTCGCGTATTATTGGGCGCTGCAGAAGCTGGATTTTTCCCGGGAATGATTTATCTTACCTCACAGTGGTTTCCAGAAAAAAATCGAGCGAGTATTATGGGATTGTTTTATATGGGAGCACCGTTAGCATTGTCATTGGGCTCCCCCTTATCCGGTGCATTGTTAGAAATGCATGGATTTATGGGACATCCCGGCTGGTTTTGGATGTTTATCATTGAGGGCGGGTTAGCCTTGCTTGCAGGCTTCTTTACTTTTACGTATTTAGATAATTCACCGCAGGAAGCGCGTTTTTTAACGCAAGAAGAAAAGCAGCAGTTAATAGAGCAGTTGGCTACGGAAGACAAAGTGAAAACGACTTCGAGTTTAAAAGGAGCTTTGTCTAACTTTCGGGTTTGGCATTTAGCGCTGGTTTATATGATTATACAAATTAGTGTATATGGGTTAACATTTTTTCTGCCTACGCAAGTGGCGGCTTTGTTAGGAACTACAGTGGGATTTAAAGCTTCTTTGATTGCTGGAATCCCTTGGGTTGCGGCATTGATTGGGACATATTACATTCCTCGTTATGCTGATAAAACGGGAAATCGTATCGGTATTGCCGCGATTACTTTGTTTTTAGCTGGTATAGGGATAGGTAGTTCCGCGTTAGCTAGTGGAGATCCTGTAGTGGCAATCGTGGCATTATGTTTTGCAGCCATGGGATTTATTGCTGTGCAACCTATCTTTTGGACGATTCCGTCCAGTTTGTTGTCAGGCAGTGCCTTAGCCGGGGGAATCGGATTTATCAATATGTTTGGGGCCTTTGGTGGTTTTTTAGCACCTAATATTAAGGTTCATGCTGATAAATTATTCAATAGCCCGATGGGTGGCTTGCTTACCCTTGGAACGATTACGGTTATCGGTGCGTTAGCAATTTTGGCCCTACGGCAAGCATCAAAAACTGGTGCGAAAACCATGGATAGGGCTAAAGTACAATAAAATAGTTTAAGGCTTCATGGAGAAAATTTTATGCAGTGCCAGTAGTTGTCTTGGGGCAATATTGCAGTCTATTATAAAATAAGGGGATTTTTCGTATGAATAAACTTTTAAAAAACAATTTTAAAGAAAAAATTAAAAATAATGAACTGCAGATTGGTTTGTGGGTTACGAGCACAACGCCATTTTTAGCAGAAGTGACTGCTACGGCTGCTTATGATTGGCTGTTGCTTGATGGAGAACATGCACCGAATACTATGCAAAATTTTTATGGGCAGCTGCAAGCGATTCAACCATATAATAGTCATCCAATTATTCGCCCTGTAGAAGGAAGCAGAGCAAATATCAAACAAATTTTGGATATTGGAGCGCAGACAATTTTAATCCCTATGGTGGAGAGTGCTGAACAAGCAAGGGAAATGTATTTATCGATGTGCTATCCCCCGAAAGGGTATCGAGGTGTTGGTGCTAGTGTGGCAAGAGCTTCAAGGTGGAACAGAATTCCTGACTATATGAATGGCATTGAAGAAAATCTTTGTTTGCTCGTACAGGTAGAGAATGTGGAAGGATTTAAACATTTAGATGAAATTGCTCAAGTGGAAGGCGTAGATGGTGTGTTTTTTGGCCCTGCGGATTTGTCGACAGATATGGGTTATGCTGGAGATGCAAGTATTCCGGAGGTACAGAAGGCTCTGGAAAAAGGAATTAAACGGGTTCGTGAACTGGGAAAAGCCGCTGGTACGCTTGCTGTGGATACTGCAATGGCAAAAAAATGTATAGATTGGGGGGCTACGTTCGTAGCGGTCGGTGTTGATATGTTATTGTATACAAAAGCATTAGATGAAACATTAACATTATTCAAGAAAACTGAAAAATAAGTAGGTATGCTTGTCATGGAGTGTAGAAAACGACAAAGGTGCTTCAGGGGACTTACTTCCCTGAAGCACCTTTGTTGTTAGGATTCGAATTTTAAGTGTTTTACGGTTCGTTCTTCCGTGCTGATAATTTTTAAAGCCGTGATACCGATTTCGACGTGGTCGCCAACAAATTCCTGGGTGACTTTTTGATCGCTTTTTTCGGTTTTTACGCCCTCGGGAACCATCGGCTGGTCAGAGACCAAGAGCAGAGCACCTGTAGGAATGTGGTTGGCAAAGCCGACGCTGAACAGGGTGGCTGTTTCCATATCGACGGCCATGGCCCGGATTTTTGTTAGGTAGGCTTTAAAATCATCGTCGTGTTCCCATATGCGGCGATTGGTCGTATAAACGGTGCCTGTCCAATAATCCTGTCCATAATTGCGGATTGCCGCGGAGACCGCCCTTTGCAGCATGAAAGCCGGCAGGGAAGGAACTTCCGGCGGGAAATAATCGTTGGAGGTTCCTTCGCCGCGGATGGCGGCAATTGGCAGGATTAAATCGCCGATATGGTTGTGGCGGTTGATGCCGCCGCATTTGCCGAGGAAGAGGCAGGCTTTCGGGGCGATGGCGCTTAACAGATCCATGATGGTTGCCGCATTAGGGCTGCCCATGCCGAAATTGATGATCGTGATATTGTCAGCGGTCGCTGAGGTCATATTCGCAGCTTTCCCCAGGACCGGCACATTAAATTTTTTGGCGAAAAGTTCGACATAGTTATCAAAGTTTGTCAAAAGGATGTATTCGCCAAAATCGGCCAGATTTCGTTTCGTATAACGGGGCAGCCAGTTGGCGGTGATTTCTTCTTTGGTTCGCATGTGATCAACTACTTTTTATTAGATTTTTGATTTTATTAGATTCTAGCATAGAAGGGGTAAAAGTACAAATTATTTGTGGCCAGCTTTTTATCTTTAGGGAGTGCTTTGCTTTGCGCTATGTTTTCGGTTATGATAATAAAAGTAGTTTATGATGAAAACGCTGAGGGTAAATTTTAATGAGGTGATGCGATTGGAAATCAGGCAGTTGAAGACGTTTATCAGCATTGTAAAATTGGGGAGCTTTTCGCAGGCCGCACAATTTCTCGGCTATACCCAGTCTACCGTGACAACCCATATTCAGCTTTTGGAAAGGGAATTCAATACGGTTTTATTTGAACGATTTAGTCATGCGCTGATGCTGACGACAGAAGGTGAAAAGCTTTATGATTATGCAGAGCAGATCGTCTGGCTGGCGGAAAAAACCGAAAATGATTTGGGCAATTTTGTCGTGCCACGGGGGTCTTTGGTTTTGGGCATGACGGAATCCATCTGCACCTATCATATGGTGGATGTTCTGGCGGAATACGTTGCGCTTTATCCTGAGGTGGAGCTGAAACTGCGCCTTGGGGTCGGCAGTGATTTTCGCGGTTTGCTGCGCCGCAACATCATTGATATGGCAGTTTTACTCGAAAAAGACATTAAGGACAAAGAATTAACAGCCAGGTTCCTGTGGCCGGAGCCGATTGTGATGGTAGCGGGAAAAAATCATCCGCTGGCTTTGAAGAAAAAGGTGATAGCGCAGGATTTAGCGGCGCAGACGCTGATTTTTACGGACTCGAACAGCAATTATCAGACGGTTCTGGAGGAATATCTGGAAAAATTGCGGGTAAAGCCACAGAAAATTATGGAAATCGGACAAATTCAAGCGCTAAAACAATTGGTTATGCGGGATTTGGGGGTGACGATTCTGCCGCTGGCCGCAGTGAAAAAAGAACTTTTTGAAGGTTCTTTGTGCCAGCTGAACTGGCAGGGGCGCGACTTGCAGACGAATACATATATCGTTCATCATAAAGAAAAGTGGTTGTCCCTGCCGATGAAGGCGTTCGTGAAACTGGTGCAGGAAAGGCTTTTATAAGCTGGGAGGTGTGTACGATGAAAAAAAGTGAATTCGCCGCCGTCCAGATAAAGTGCGTCGGTGAGAGCGGTGTGGTCATAGAATTTGGCACACAGATCATGCCGGAATTGAACCGGAAAATTCAAGGTTTTACGAATTCTTTGCGACAGGCAAAAATGGCGGGCATTTTTGATATTGTACCGGCCTATTGTTCCGTTACGGTCTACTTTGATCCCTTGGCTGTGACCTATGAGGCACTGAAGAAAAGGCTGCAACAGGTTCTGCGGGATATGGATTCCTGCAGTAGACTGCCGCAGAGGCTTTTGTCGGTTCCGGTCTGTTATGGCGGCGTTTTGGGGCCGGATCTCGATTATGTAGCCCGCACTACGGGCCTTTCAGCAGAAGAGGTGATCCAAAAGCATATAGATAAGGCCTATTTGGTTTACATGCTGGGATTTACGCCAGGCTTTGCTTATCTGGGTGGTTTGCCCGAAGCGTTGATTTTGCCGAGGCAAAGCGAACCTCGGTCCCGGGTCCCTGTCGGTTCGGTCGGTATCGGCGGCGGGCAGACCGGATTTTATCCGGTGGAGAGTCCTGGCGAATGGTGGCTGATCGGACGGACGCCGCTGCGTGGGTTTGATGCCAGGCGGACGCCGCCCTTTTTGCTCGAACCGGGCGATTATGTGCAGTTTAGCAGAATCAGCCAGGCGGAGTATTTTTCCCTGCGGCGGCAGATTGAAGCGGGGCAATACAAGCTGCAGTTGCAAGAGCTCAAGGAGGCAAAACGATGATTACGGTACTTCAGCCGGGACTGTTTTCTACGGTGCAGGACGAGGGCCGCAGCGGCTATCAGGCCTGGGGCATGCCGCTGGCCGGCGCCGTAGACTCGTATTCTTTTCGCTTGGCCAATCTTTTGGTAGGCAATGAAGCTGGCGCGGCAGCTATCGAAATGACAGGTGAAGGCGCGGCTTTTTATTTTGATGAACGTCAGCTCGTTGGCATAAGCGGCGCGCCGATGCAAGCTCGTTTGGACGGGGCTCCGGTTGAAAATTGGACAGCTTTTTGGGTGACTGCCGGTTCGAAATTGGTTTTTCAAAAGGCTCTAAGCGGTTACCGGTCGTATTTGGCAGTAGCTGGCGGCATCGATGTTCCGCTGGTGATGGGCAGTCGTTCTACCTGTATTAGTGCCCATATAGGCGGGCCGCAGGGACGGTGCCCGCAGCACGGCGGGG
>Ga0183099_1001667_pt1 | contig 12452 bp, 14 predicted proteins | sample Biomet1_FD_127788 | JGI IMG/M metagenome (GOLD analysis project Ga0183099, IMG submission 127788) | Microbial communities from bioreactor (seeded with anoxic lake sediment) at LBNL, California, USA - Biofuel metagenome 1 | ecosystem: Engineered > Bioreactor > Anaerobic > Unclassified ... | reverse complement strand
ACTTCAGCGTGAGCACTGGCGGCGGCATGGAGGGCGGAGCTTGGCGAGATTTATACCGATGTTGACGGCGTTTATACCGCCGATCCCCGCGTCGTTGAGGATGCTTCAAAGATTGATGAAATTTCCTATCAGGAAGTTTTGGAACTGGCAAGCACCGGAGCGAAAGTTTTGCACCCGCGGTCAGTGGAGATGGCGGAACGATTCAAAGTGCCGCTGGTGGTACGGTCAAGCTATAATCATAATGAAGGAACAATTATCAAGGAGGAAGTTTTAATGGAAAAAGTATTAGTTCGAGGGATTGCCCTGGATGAAAATATTGCTAAAATCTCAATTTTTGAAGTACCGGATCAGCCGGGAATCGCATTCAAATTGTTCAGCGCCCTGGCGAAATCAAATATCCATGTGGATATGATCGTGCAGAACGTCAACCGGACAGCGGTCAATGATATTTCATTCACCATCGATGTGGACGAGCTTCAGGAAGCGGTCGCGGTGGCCCAGAAATTTGCCTTTGAAGTCAAGGCTCAAAAAGTTGAGTACGATCAGGGCGTCGCCAAGCTTTCGGTTATCGGAACCGGAATTGTAGCCAATGCCGAAATCGCATCGAAATTCTTTGAAGCACTGTTCGAACTGGGAATCAATATTCAAACCATCAGCACCTCTGAAATCAAGATATCCTGCCTGATTGACAAAGAACGCGGCAAAGAAGCGATGGTCCATATCCATAAAAAATTTGACATGTGATTTTAAAGAATCCCTGAGACCGTTTAATACCAACGGTTTCAGGGATTCTGATTTTTTCGTTTTAAAGTTTACCCGCCTTTGTGTCTGATGCTTTCTTTTTCAGCTCAGCAGATATCGTTTCTTAATATCTATTTTATCTTACAGAGGAAGGTCTTTCTTGCAGAACCATGCGCTGCCAATTACATAGGTAACAACGGCAATTCCGATGGGGAAGATCATTTTGAAAATCCAATCATTCACGCCGCATAAAACTGACGTAGAATCATAGAAGGAACAGATGGTGAGGTATTTGAAATTATCTAGACCATCTACTCCGAGATTGCCAAACATTGCTAACATATTCGCAAGAACGGTAACGCCAATAAATGTGCCACTAAATCCAATCGAATATTTTGATGTGCTGAATATGCCTGAAAATAAGAAACAGACACCGGCCATGGCAATACAGACCATCAGCGCTGAAATATTCACCTGCAAAATCATAGTGCTGGTAAGGTTTCCGGCTAATTGGGTGTAGCCCAGTTTGGCTAATGTAACGGGTGTAACATTATTAGCGATTAAATGGGCAACGGTTTGAATGGCAAACATAACAACCAGTGAACCAGTCAAATAAATCATCTGAGTAAATACGACCGTGGAACGTCTTGTTGGCGTTGACAGGACATAGGCCATGGAGCCCCTGTCTACCTGACTGGACAGCAATTTGTTGGCGGTAACCAGGACATAGATTCCCGGCAGGATAGTGGTCATCATCCCATAAAAGATGACAAACAACATCGACTGCGTCATTTCCAGGGCGGCAAACTGAACACATAACACGGTCATAACCAATGTCATCGCCCCCCATATTACCGAATTTGATTTAACTGTTTGTTTAAATAAAGGAAAACTAAACAACTTTCTGTACCTCCTGTTTTTCTATAATATTTGTGTAATACCATTCCAATGTGTAGGGCTGATAATTGATATACCTGGTGTTATAAGGTGCCAAACTCTTAAAAAGTCGGTTCATTTCGGTATCATTTATTTTGATTACCAGATGATTGTAATGGTCATTTTTATTGACAATTTCATAATTGCATTTTAGGAATTGCTGATAGTCACCCTTATCGGCAAAACCAATTTTATATTGCTTGTCCATATTTTCATCATACTGTGAAAGATCAACGATATTAATCATTTTACCATTATGAATAAAGGCAACTCGGTCACAAGTATCTTCCAGTTCTTTGAAGATGTGACTGCTTAAAAAAATAGTTTTGCCTATTTTCTTCTGCTCCAGAATTAACTCAATTAATTGATCACGCATCATGGGATCTAAGCCGGTTGACGGTTCATCCATAATCAGGATATCCGGTTGTGACATAAAGGCGGCAACAATTGCGGTTTTTTGTTTCATTCCTTTACTCATGCGTTTTAAACTGGCATCAGTATCAAGTTTAAACAGATCAATCAGTTTATTCATATAGGACAAATCTTTGATGTCTAAAAAGTCGGCCTGTATTTTCAGAAAATCAGTTCCCGTCCCAACGTCCGGAAAATCAATCTGGCCGGGAATATATCCGACAGTCTTTTTAATTTCATAAGCGTCTTTCCAGCTGTCATTTCCATTGATGGTAACTTTACCATGTTGTGGTTTTATAAATCCCATCATATTTCTTATCGTTGTTGTCTTTCCACTTCCATTCGTCCCCACGAGGCCAAATACTTCGCCACGATTGATATCAAATGAAAAATCAAAAATTCCGTGTCCCTGACCATAATCCTTGGTCATATTACTGATTTTTATGATTTTTTCCATTCGTCACACCTCCAAACTTCTTATCATTTTTACAAAAATGCATAAAATAATCTTCTAATGTTACTGGATTTTCCACAAAACTTGCTACATTATAACGAACAATAGCAGCAAGAAACTTATTCGTATCGGCATCTTCCATGACAATAGATACTTTTAGTTGATCCTCATTAATGCTTTCAAATTCAAACTTTTCGCTCAGAAAATTTTTATAATCATCCCTCTCCTTAAAGGTAATTTCGACAATTTTACGCAAACCATGTTTTACTTGGGCCGCTTCAACAACCGAAATTATTCTGCCATCCTTGATAATTGCAATTCGGTCACATAAAGCCTCAACTTCTGAAAACATGTGGCTGGAAAGCAGAATTGTTTTTCCTCTTTTCTTTTCCTCTTTGATAAACTCGATAAATTTTTCCTGCATAACAGGATCGAGTCCACTGGTTGGTTCATCAAGCAAAAGTATCTCAGGATCATTGATGAATGCTGCAATGACGGCAAGCTTTCTTTTTTCACCAATACTCATCCGTTTGACATTTTGCCGTAGATTTATTGCAAATATATCAGAAAGTTCTTTTGCTTGTTTCTGATTCCTGGCTTTTCTAAGTCCCTGCATCATATCGATAAAGCCATTCCCATTTAATCCTTCGGGAATGGCGACCTCTCCGGGAAGATATCCTACATTTTTCAGAATCTTTGCATAATCTTTTCGGCAATCCATTCCTAATATTTTCGCATTGCCTTTTTGGGGCGCTGAAAAACCCATAAGGTGTCTCATTGTTGTTGATTTGCCTGCTCCATTTGGTCCGAGGAACCCAAGCGTTTCACCTTTATTTACCTCAAAGGTCACATCATAAATACCTCGTCCGTGATCATAATCTTTTGTCAAATTGTTAACTTCGATTACTGCCATTTTTTTCCTCCTTCGTTGTTGATAATTGCATTATACGCACTCAAAGTAACGTTAACGTAAACAGATCTTTTAAAGCAAGCTTTTTACATTATGATATAATTCTTAAGTGAAGTAATATGGCTATTCCTAACCGTTTAGATGCTGGAGTTGCTAATTGTAATGGGATTTGGTACAGTAGGACGGGAAAAAAGTTTACGTTGAGTTTACTTTCAATTTCTATAATTTGTGAAGAAACTGATACAAAAAACAATGAACGAAAGGATAATACATATGGCAAACATTTTAATTGCAGAGGATGAAAAGAATCTACAGGTACTGATGGCGGAACGTCTGAAACACTATTATACAATCATTCTTGCTAATGATGGCGCTGAAGCGATGGAGATTCTACAATCCAAGCATGTTGATCTTTTAATCACCGATGTGATGATGCCGGAAATGGATGGCTTCCAATTATTAAAGGAAATCAGAGCGGACGGCATGAAACTGCCCGTTCTGATTCTGACTGCAAAACAATCGTTTTCAGATAAACAGACTGGTTTTACATTTGGAACGGATGATTATATGACAAAGCCCGTTAATTTTGAAGAACTTCATTGGCGCATTGATGCGTTACTCAGAAGATCGAATATTGCATCGGAACGGATTATCCGAATTGGTGAGGTCACCCTGGATGTAGCCAGTTATACTCTATCAAAAGGGAGTATAACGATAAAATTGCCGCTAAAAGAATTTGATCTAATCTATAAATTGCTCTCCTATCCCGGCATGATTTTCACGAAAGCCCAGCTTCTTGATGAAATATGGGGCTATGATTCGGATAGCAGTGAAGATACGGTAAAGACGCATGTAAGTCGTTTGCGAAATAAACTATCGGAATTTCAGGAATTTCAGATCGTAACCATTAAAGGGCTTGGTTACAAAGGTGTTATTATCGAAAATCAAGAGGGGGACGCCACGGATGAAGAAAGCTAAAGAGAATTCAAAATCTAATTTAGGACTGCGCGGCTGGATGATAATGGAGTGCATCGTTTTGGTGATCGGTTCGATCCTGATATATGAATTAACCGATTTTGTCACAAACTTTATTGTCTATAAAAATTATGACTATAATCCGATCTCAGGAATTGGCATGATTTTACCAATGGGTGTGCTCGTTTATGCCATTACCGCAGCTTTTTCCAGAACCCTCTATCATTATATTACAGAGCTGACAACTGGCATATCTAATATTGCCAAAGGTGAATTCCAGGTTAAATTGGATGAGAACAATGGCGGACCGTTAAAAGAAGTCTACCATAACTTTAATATCATGTGTGATGAACTAAATAGCATTGATTCATTAAGAAATGATTTTGTAAATGAGTTTTCACATGAATTCAAGACACCCCTGGCCTCCATTAATGGCTTTTCCAATCTATTATTAGATGGAAACTGTTCACCCGAACAGGTAACACAATATCTGTCCATCATCGCAACCGAAAGTGAGCGGTTGGTGGCACTTACCCAGAGTCAGTTATTATTATCAAAACTTGATTCCCAACAGATCGTCATTGACAAAACCACTTATTCTTTGGATGAGCAGATTCGTCACTGCCTGATTATGCTGGCTTCTGAATGGGAAAAAAAGAAACTTGAAGTTTCGATGGAATTGCCAAAAATTTCATTCTCTGGCAATGCTGACCTGATGCAGCATGTATGGATAAACCTCCTAACAAATGCAATAAAATATACCCCCGAAAATGGAGAGATATCGATCGCATCTCGCTCCGTTAATAAACACCTTGAAATTTCGATCAGTGATACCGGCATCGGTATGACAGATCAACAAATCGAACACATTTTCGGAAAATATTACCGGGCCGAAAACAGTACCTCGATCACCGGGCTTGGTCTGGGGCTGCCCATTGTGAAACGCATCATTGAGCTTAGCAACGGACAGCTTCGGGTAACCAGCACGCCGGGTGAAGGCAGTACTTTTAGTGTGATTCTGCCCCTTGAAAATTAGTGATGATTTAAAAATCTCCATGGTCGATTAAGATCATGGAGATTTTTGTTTTACGCCAGCGTTTACGTTCAGTTTACCTGGGGCATTTATAATGAATTCATGGCATACAGTTGCTGGGAAATTTCAAATAAAAAGAGAGGTCAAAATATGAGTAAAGAATTAAATATTGAAGAACGCATTGCATTGCATCGCCGGATGGCGGAAAGTTACCGCGATGCCTATTTTGAAAAAGCAGTCAAAGACGGCGCTACCTATGATGAGTGGAAGTATGCTGAGGATGCTTTATACTGGTCGCCCTATTTCGGCGATAATGTCATTGAACTAAGCAAGCATCCTATTTCAGTGAAGGAGTCCGCAACCATGGAGGCAAAAGCCTATTCACTGACATTTTCGGACTGGGCTCCGCTGGGATTTAAATGCTGGCCCTCTGATAACGGCTTCGTCATGCAGACCCATTTTGGCGGTCACATGGAGGACGGCGCCCTGATGGATTTCTATGCTTACGGCTTTGTTGATACCAACGAACAGGGTCAGATTACCCGCTGGGAAACCCATGTCAGCCCGGAATACAATGATTTCCTTGATGTCGCAATCGGCGTGCATGGCCCGTTTAAACAGGGCCCCGAACCTTATATGGAAGCCCTCGGCAAAAAGCTGAAAGAGGCTGGCGTTACGTTACCATACTAAGCATATTAGGCTCTTTGAGCCTTAATATAAAAATAAAATTGAAAAAAAATCAGAAGGAGAAAAAATGAGTACTCAATTAGAAAACGCAATAAAAGATCGTCTGGAGAATGGATTTAAGAATTGGAATGGCGGCTATGATGGTTGGCTGACGTGGTGCAACACCCTGTATGAACCGGATGCCCATTACAATATTCCCCTAGAAGGCACTCAGAAGCGCCTTACTTTGCAGGAATACAAGGACATGATGGGCAAGCTGTTTGAACACTTCACGATGGAACTTGGTGCTTTTGAAAATATGATCATCAAGGATGACTGGTGTGCGATCCGTTATACTGTGAATATCAAGAATATTGATACCGGTAAGGTAGTGAAGCAGAATACGATGGAATTTGTCAAATTCAAGTACAATGAAGGTGACATTGGCGTTCGTGTGGTTGAGGGATGGGCGCTTTCTGACGCACCGCTCTGCTAGAACTCCCATTGAATGCAAATCCTGTTTTGAGATCACACTCAAAACGGGATTTTTTTGCGATTGCCATGATCATTTCAATTCGGGAAATAAAACAAGTTTTCTTGCCGGTATTGTCATACAATTAGCAGTTCTCGCTGAAAATCCCTGATTTTTGCCTTTCTGCAGCTGTTTTGTTTGCTTTGAGTTTGTAATTTCCACTGACATATTGATATGTTCACACCTTTTATGTCATAATAGTAGATGATTCATATTGAAAATGAATGACGATACAATTGAAAGCCAGAGAAAACTAAGAAATTGGTAATTAAGAAAAGGAGAACAAATGGGTAAGACAATTGCTGAAAAAATATTTGATGCACATCGTGTGGAAGAGCCATTTCCAGACACGCATGTTCTGAAACTGGACAGGGTTTTCTGTCATGAAATCACTACCCCAATTGCCATCACAGATCTGATGGATCGGGGGATGGATCGGGTCTTTGACCCAACAAAGATCAAGGCCGTCATCGACCATGTGACACCGGCCAAGGATTCAAAAACTGCTGAACAGGGAAAAATTCTCCGAGACTGGGCCAGACGACATGAAATCAAAGATTTCTTTGACATCGGAAAAAACGGCGTCTGTCATGCCATCTTTCCGGAAAAAGGATTTGTGCGACCGGGATTCACCGTCATCATGGGCGACTCTCACACCTGTACCCACGGTGCATTTGGCGCGTTCGCAGCCGGCATCGGGACAACCGATCTTGAAGTGGGCATTCTGAAAGGCGTCTGCGCATTTCACTTTCCTAAAACCATCAAGATCGTTCTGAATGGCGAATTGAAAGCCGGTGTTTACGCCAAAGACCTGATTCTGTTCATCATTAAAGAGCTGACGGTAAACGGTGCGACCAATATGGTCATTGAGTTTACCGGTCCAGTGGTCGATGCCATGTCGATGGAATCCCGAATGACGCTTTGCAACATGGCCATTGAAGCGGGCGGCACCTGCGGCATCTGCTACCCGGATATGGTGACGGTGGACTACCTTTGGAAATTTATCAAGGACGAATTTGCCACCAAAGAGGATGCCCTGAGAGAATATTCAAAATGGGTTTCCGATAATGATGCAGAGTACGAACAGATCTGCGAATACGACGTTTCCAGTCTGGAGCCGATGGTAACGGTTGGTTACAAACCAGACCAGGTTAAGACCGTTAAGGAAATGGCAGGCACCCGGGTTGACCAGATTTATATCGGCAGCTGCACCAACGGTCGGATCGAAGATTTGCGAATCGCTGCCAGCGTTCTGAAGGGTAAGAAAATCAGCGACGATGTCCGTGCGATTGTGAGCCCGGCAACACCGGCTATTTATTCACTGGCTCTAAAAGAAGGACTGATAGAAATCTTCCAGGATGCCGGTTTCTGCGTGACCAATCCGACCTGCGGCGCCTGTCTGGGCATGAGCAACGGGGTTCTGGCAGCTGGGGAAGTATGCGCGTCCACAACCAACCGTAATTTCAACGGCAGAATGGGCAAAGGCGGCATGGTTCATCTGATGAGTCCCGCAACGGCAGCCGCGACGGCCATTACAGGAACGATCACAAATTCTGATATATATCAAGCTTAGGTGGTGGATAGACATGAAAAACTTTAAAGGAAATGTATTATTTTTAGATCGGAGCGATATCAATACCGATGAAATCATTCCGGCAAAATATCTGACGGAAATTACCAAAGAGGCTTTAAAACCAAATTTACTGGAGGATCTGGTGCTTCCTGGCTTCAGCAAGGAAGACACCCGGGATAAAGCAGTAATTGTTACCCGGGAGAACTTTGGCTGCGGTTCATCCAGAGAACATGCGCCGTGGGCGCTGGAAGTCAACGGCATCAACGTGGTCATTGCCGAAAATTTTGCACGGATTTTCAGACAGAATATGTACAACTGCGGCATGTTTGCCATTGAGCTGCCCAAGGAAAAGATTGATTATCTTTTTGCAAACTATGCCGGAAAAGATGTGTCCATGGAAATCGATGTGGATCAGAACACGATTACGATCAATGCTGATGGCAAATCCGAAACCATCGACTTCAAAGTCGGCGAGTTTGACAAGACTCTCGTTAAAGAAGGCGGCTGGGTTGGATACGCGGATAAAAACTACTAAATAAAGAAATTGAAGATAAAGAGGTCTGCAGAACTATTTGTTCTGCAGGCCTTCTTTTATTAGAGATGAGTTTTACATAGGGTTATTATGGAGAACTTTTTTTCTGTATTGTTTAATCATATGATATAATAACATCAGAATAATCTATCAAAAGTAGCTAGGGGAGCGTAACAGCTGAGATTTACCCTTATTACCTGATCCGGTTAGTACCGGCGGAGGGAAGCGTTTTAGTCTCGCATCCCCTCCCATAAAAAGGAGGAATTTTTATGTCTGAAGAAGTTATGCAAGCTGTGTTTGAATCGAATACAGCAAAAGGGATCATCGCGCTGGTGATTCTTGGTATTTTTGTCGTCATCTATTTAATGACAGACAAAAAAGAGAGAAAGCCAGTCCAAAGGCCATGACGGCTTCCGCAATTGCGGTTGCTTTGGGGTTCATTCTGAACCAGATTGTTTTGTTCAAGATGCCTTATGGTGGAGCAGTGACACCATTTTCGATGCTGATCATCATCCTGATCGGGTATTTTTTTGGAGTCCGCCAGGGGGTATTGGCCGGAGTTGCATTTGGCTTGCTGGATCTGTTGATAAACCCTTATGTACTGTCTCCCGTTCAACTATTGCTGGATTACCCCATCGCTTACAGCGCTTTGGGATTGGGGGGCTTTTTTTCAAACAGGAGTTCTGTGATACCGGCTTATCTGGTTGGTGTTTCCGGACGATTCATCTGCAGTTTTCTGTCTGGCGTTATTTTCTTCGGGATGTATGCACCAGAAGGTTTCAATGCCGTCACATGGTCCATGGTTTACAATGCCACCTATATGGGTGCGGAAGCCGTGCTTACTGTCGTGGTGCTATGTATACCGGTGGTAAAAAAGGCGATTAGGCGGATTGCGAAAATACTGGAAGTTCAACCGGAAAACTCGAACATGATTCATGGCTGAAGATTGAGTATATAAAATTTATTAAAAAAAACGCAGCATTGATTTGCTGCGGTTTTTTGATGGAATGAATGACATCGAAGGGGCGATCCAAATTACCGGTTGCGAGGTGCGAACCGTTGCATGACTTTTTCCGCTGTTTTCACGCCGTCCACGGCAGAGGACATGATGCCGCCGGCATAGCCGGCGCCTTCGCCCATCGGATAGAGACCGTTAATATTGGAACCGTTATTTTCGTCCCGATTGATTCGGACGGGGGAAGAACTTCGGGTTTCCACACCAGTCATGATGCTGTCCGGCATGGCAAAGCCTTTTATTTTGGCATCAAAATGTACAATGGCTTCTTTCATCGTTGCGATGACGTAATCCGGCAGACATTCTTTGAGCTGGGCAAAAACAAGGCCGGGTTTATAGGTAGGGGTTACACTGCCCCATTTGGTGCTCGGCTGATCGGCAAGAAAATCGCTGACGAGCTGGGCTGGGGCACAGTAGTTATCGCCACCGAGATGATAGGCCAGCCGTTCCCATTTTCTCTGAAATTCCACTCCGGCCAGAGGATGTTCGCTGCCGAAGTCGGCAGGCTGTACGCCGACCAGTAAAGCGGCATTGGCATTGGCTCCGTCCCGTTTATGTTTACTCATACCGTTTGTCACAACGCCTTGCGCCTCCGAAGCGGCGGCAACCACATAGCCGCCGGGGCACATGCAGAAGGTATAGGCAGATCGTCCGTTTGGGGAATGGTAGGCAAGCTTGTAATCGGCTGCGCCCAATCCGGGATGTCCGGCGGAAGCGCCATATTGAGCTGCGTCAATGATTTGCTGGGGATGCTCGATTCGAACGCCGATGGAAAATGGCTTCGGCGTCATGCCGATTCCTCGGGAATACAAGGTTTCAAACGTATCCCGAGCACTGTGGCCGATGCCCAGTAGGGCAGTCCGGCAGGGGATTTCATCCTGACCATTGATCACCAGGGCTTGGAGTTCGCCATTGCTGATAATAAAATCGGTGACCTGCGACTGGAATCGTACCTCGCCGCCGCAGGAGATAATCTCTTTGCGGATGCTTTTCACTGTTTCTCTCAGCAAGTCTGTACCGATATGGGGTTTGCTCTTGTACAGTATTTCTTCCGGTGCGCCGGCCTCAATAAAGGCTTCCAGTACGGATCGGCAGCGACTGTCGTTGATCAGGGTGGTCAGCTTTCCGTCGGAAAAGGTGCCGGCTCCGCCTTCGCCAAACTGCACATTGCTTTTTGTATCAAGTGATCCGGTCTTCCAGAATGTTTCAATTTTAGCAGCGCGGGTATCCACATCATCCCCGCGTTCGAGAATTATGGGCTGATAACCATTCCGGGCAAGGACCAGGCCGGCAAAAAGACCGGCCGGTCCCATGCCGATGATCACAGGTCGTTCTGCCAGCTGGTCAGTGCCAAACGTTACGCGGTGATAGGACATATCCGGAGTAGATGAGATGCCTTTTTTACTGAACTTTTTCAGAACTTGTGTCTCATTCTGCACTTCGGCATCAATCGTATAGACATAAACAAGCGCATCTTTTTTTCTGGCATCAATGGATTTTTTATATATTTTATAACTGAGCAGTTCTTTGCTGCTGATTTTAATTTTAGAAAGAACGGCATTTTTTAAAGCCCGGTTTTCAGAATTATGATCCACGGCTTTTTCGATTCCTATTTTAAGATTTGCAATTCGAATCATAGCGTCTCCTATTATTTTATTTTAACAATCTGCCATCGAAAAAATGGCGTTTTGTCAATAAAAAAACTGCTTTGCAGGTTCAGTTGCAAGTCAGTTTTTTAATTTTATCAGTTTATTAATCCTGCTGACTAACCGCGTCAAGGCATACTTTTAACCAGGCTAGATAAGAATCTTCCCGCATGATCGCGCCCAATAAGACGGCATAATCACCAAATTCTTTTGTTCCGTATTTGGGGACGACTTCATAAAAATTTGACATGGAGTTTTCCAGATGGGCCTTTTTAAAATTATGTTTATCCAACTGGCTGTGTAAATGTTTTTCAAAATCAACTGCTGACATAAAATCGGTGAAAAAAGTCCGCAACCTGAATACGTCTTTGGGCGTTACCCCTAAAGGCTCGTCCTGTAACAGCCAGGCAACAAATTCAGCATGTCCCTTTGGTGTGATGGTATATAATTTTTTTTCCATTCTTTCGCCTTGGATAATGAGTTCAAAGGAAATGAGCTCTTCATCCAATAAGCGTTTTAATTCCGGGTAGACCTGACTGTGTTTGGCATGCCAAAAATTTGCCATGATCCGTTTTTCGAATTCTTTAGAAATATCATATCCGGTTATGGGCTCGCGATCAATTAATCCGAGCAATGCGTATTTCAATGTTCTCACAGATATTCCCCTCTCAAAATCCTTTTATTAACAGATTGCACAATTAAATATTTTAGCATAAATAAATCAGGATAGATAGAGTTTTATGGCTCCTTTAGGGTAAAGTACCTTTATGATGGAGGTGTGTTTCTCAATTAATATCAGTTTTTAGAATAACAACTAAAAAATTATTATAACTGATAACGATATCATTTGCAAGGAAAAGATGTAAATCTTAAAATGTTTAATATAACATGTAACTATTGACATGATTTACGAACTGTGATAAATTAATAACATGAAATTACAACCGATTTACTAAAAACTTTGAAATGAAATATGGGTAATATTTTACAAGGAGGACAATTTTATGGCTAAATTTATTTCGGCAGCA